>Ga0070714_100002459_pt1 | contig 13678 bp, 10 predicted proteins | sample LARL83metaG_FD_65450 | JGI IMG/M metagenome (GOLD analysis project Ga0070714, IMG submission 65450) | Corn, switchgrass and miscanthus rhizosphere microbial communities from Kellogg Biological Station, Michigan, USA - LAR L8-3 metaG | ecosystem: Host-associated > Plants > Roots > Rhizosphere ...
ATGAACGTGTCCTGGAAGAAGCGGTAGCGGAAGTAGGCGAGCATCAGGAGCTCGAAGCCCACCACCGCGACCGCGAAGAAGAGTGCCGTGTAGTAGTTCGGGATCAGGAACGGCAGCGTGTGGAGGATGCCGCCGAAGAAGGTGCCGCCGCCCGTGATCAGCCCGCGGCTCAGCGGGGTGCCGCGGCCGGTGAGCTCACCGGTGTCGGATAGCGCCTCGGAGAACCCCATGCTGATCGCGGCGCCGATCGACGTCGCGAGGCCGGCGATGAACGCGTAGCGCGTGTCGTGCGAGGCGAGGACGACTGCGAAGATCGGCGCGAGCGTGGAGAGCGAGCCGTCGATGAGCCCGACCATCGCGGGCTGGACCTTCTGCAGCAGGAAGGTGTGCTCGTCGCTCACGAGATAGAGTATATCGTTCTGTGTGCAATGAAGTAGAGCATAAGGCACACCTGACAAATAGCGTCAGGATGCCCTGACGTGCGGCTCATCCTGACGATCGAGTACGACGGCACGCCGTTCCACGGCTGGGCTGCGCAGCCCGGCCTGCCGACCGTGGAGGCCGCATTGCGTCAGGCCCTCGCCGAGAGCTTCACGTCCGTGGCGAACCTCGCCGTCGCCGGCCGCACGGACACGGGCGTTCACGCACTCGGGCAAGTCGCCTCCGTCGACGTCGAGGGCGGGCCTCCGCCCGAACGCACGGCGGCGGCGCTCAACTCGCGCCTCCCCGACGAGGTCGCGGTGCTCTCGGCCGCCGAGGCTGCGCCGGGCTTCCATGCCCGCCATTCCGCTCGCTCGCGCAGCTATCGCTACCGGATCTTCACCCGCTCGACGACGTCGCCGTTCGAGCTGCGCCGGAGCTGGTGGCTCCCCTGGCCGCTCGACGAGGAGGCTCTCACCGCCGCCGCGGCCGCTCTCGCCGGAGAGCACGACTTCCGGGCTTTCACGCCGGCGCAGACGCAGCACCAAGTCTTCGTGCGCACGGTGGAGCGGGCCGAATGGGCGCGGCGCGGCGACCACCTCGACTTCGAGATCACGGCGAACAGCTATCTCCGTCACATGGTGCGCAGCCTCGTCGGCACGATGGTCGAGGCGCCGGAGACGATCCCCGGCCTGCTCGACGGCCGAGCACGCGCCGAAGCGGGGACCACGGCCCCCTCCTGCGGGCTGTATCTCGTCTCAGTCGCCTACTAGGAAGGTCGCGATCTCGCCGGGTGCGAGCTCGAGCCCGCCGTCCACCATTTCCTCCTCGTCGAGCCGGATTCGCCGGGCGGGCAGGCTCAGGCGGAGCGCCTCGGGCTGAGGGTTCGGGTTGAAGACGCGCAGGACGATGCCGTCGCCCTTCTCCGCTTGCTTGAGGCACGAGAAGGCGACGTCGCCACCGAGCTCGAGCGGAGGCTCGAACGGGTCGCCGCGCAGCAAGTCGGTGCGGTAGTCCTGGCTCGCCCGGATGAGCGCAGCGTTCGACAGCGCCTCCCCGTCCCAATTCAGCGCGTACTCGAAGACGTGCCTGCCGCGGCACTGTCCGTCCGGAGTGGCGATGTTCGGCCCGGCCGCGACCGGGCGTGTCGGCAGGCCGGCTGGTCGCGAGATCGTGCCGACGCAGCGCAGCAGCGTCAGCCGCAGCCCATCCGCCGACGCCTCGTACTCGGGCAGTCCCTTCGTGAGCAGGACGAGTGAGCCGAGCGCCACCGCGCCCAGAGTGTGCGCCGTGGGCGCCGGCGGCTCGACCCAGTCCGCGCGCGGCGCAGCTCTCGAGAGCGCAGGGGAGATCACGGCGAACTGGCTCTCCGCACGCACCTCGTCGGCACCGTCCACCGAGCGGATGAGAACACGCAACCGGTGATCGTCGGCCTCGTTCTCGACGACGCTCGTGAGCTCGAGTCGGTCGAGACCCGCGTTGAAGCGAATCGTCGTCTCGATCCGGATCCCCGGCAGCTCGTGCTCGAGAACCTGCGTGCTGCTGTCTTCTCGGCTGCTGACCAACCGTGCTGACGTCGCCTTGCCACCCGGACAGAACGTGTAGAGGTCGCCGATGTCCGGCTCGTCTTCGAACACGAGCAGGTCGGCGATCGGCTCGAGGTCTACTCGCTTCCCGCGGATGCCGAGCGGCTCGACTCGCCGGCCGGAAAAGCCGTTCAGCTCCACGAGCCGGCCGTCGACGATGCGGCGCCGAGTGAAGGGGAGCGTGTTCACGAGCGCGGCACCGACTCCGAGCGCCTTGGGCCCGATGAAGTCGAGCGTCCGGCCGAGCTGCTCGTAGCGGATGAGCATGTCCCGGTGCACCTCGTCGCACGAGCAGCCGCAGATCGAGTCGTGCGGGTGGTTGCGGAGCAGGTCGCGCCACGCCAGCCGCAGCTCGGCCGCCGGATACGGCGCGCTCGCACGCAGGGTCTGCAACGCGGCGGCCGTCTCGATCGAGAGCAGCCGCTGCTCCGCGCGCTCGTTCGCCTGCTTGAGGTAGATCCGCGCCGAGTTGACGCCGCGCAGGATGTTCTGGAGGCGGCCGCCGACGAGTTCGCCCTCGTAGACAGGAAGCCCGTCGGGTGCGGGCATGTGCTCGTCGAAGCGGCCGATCCGGAACCGCGCGCCGAACGTCTCCTCGAGACCGCCGAGGATCTCCGGTAGGTCGGGCTCGATCGTCTCGTGGTCGGAGCCGTCCGCGAGCACGATCTCGTCCTGGCGTGCGCCTTGCAGCAGCTCGCCGAACCGCCCGACGATGCCGCGTACGCGCTCCTCGGCGTCGTGATACCAGCCGAGGCGCGCGAAGTTGTCGTAGTGCGGGAGCATCTGGCAGGCGACCACCTCGGCGGGACCGGCACGCCAGCGGAAGACGACGCCGACGTCGTCGAGCTCGTCGCCCATGCCACGCGAGAAGAGGAACGTGCGGATGCCGAATCCCGCCAGGATCTGGGGCAGCTGCGCCGGATGGCCGAAGCTGTCGGGGAGGTAGCCGGCGCCGCTCGGCTCGACCCCGAAGCGCCGGCACACGCGGCGGCCGAGCAGGATATTGCGGACGAGCGACTCGCCTCCGACGAGGATCTCGTCGGGCAGGACGTACGACGGGCCGACCTCGAGGCGGCCGGCGCCGAGCAGCGCCTCCAGCCGTGCCGCGTTCTCCGGCCGCACCTCGACGTAGTCCTCGAGCACGATCGCCTGCCCGTCGAGCGTGAACGACGTGAAGGACGGATCCCGTTCGAGCGTGTCCAGGACGCCGTCGACGACCGAGCCGAGGCGCAGCCGGAAGACCTCGAACGGCAGGTACCACTCCCGATCCCAGTGCGTGTGCGGGACGACGAGGTAGCGGAAGTCGGACACCTCGGCCACGACCGAGAGCCTAGTGAGCCGCAGGGCCGCCGATACGATCGACGCATGCGGTTCGAGACCGTTCTCTTCGACCTCGACGGGACCGTGGTCGACTCCGGCGCGATCATCCTCGCCTCGATGCGGCATGCGACGCGCGAGGTGCTCGGTCGCGAGTACTCCGACGAGGAGTTGATGCAGACCGTCGGCGGACCCGGCCTCGAGGCGCAGATGCATGCGCTCGCGCCCGACCAGGTCGAGGAGCTCGTCGACGTCTATCGCGCGCACAACGAGCCGCTGCACGACGAGCTCGAGGCCTGCGCCGGGATGGAGGACGTGCTCGTGCAGCTGCACGAGGAGGGGCGACGGCTCGGTGTGGTGACCGCGAAGCGCCGCTCGACGGTCGAGCTCGCCTTCGCCAACGTCCCGCTCGGGCACCTCTTCGAGGCGATCGTCGGCGGCGACGAGACCGAACGGCACAAGCCCGACCCGGAGCCGCTGCTGGTCGGCGCCGAGCGGCTTGGAGCCGACCCTGCCTCGACCGCCTATGTCGGCGACTCCCCCTTCGACGTCCGCGCGGCGAAGGCGGCCGGGATGTTCGCCGTCGCGGTGACGTGGGGCCGGATCCACGACACCGCGCGGCTCGAAGCGGAACAGCCCGACGCGATCGTCGACCGCGCCGAGGAGCTCCTTGCCGTCCTCTAAGGCCACAACGGCCGCCGCGCGGGCCGCAGAGTTGCGCGACGTCCTCAACCGCGCTCTCATTGCGTACCACGTCGAGGACGCACCGATCATGGAGGACGCGGCCTACGACGTCCTCTACGACGAGCTCGTCGCGCTCGAGGAGGAGCACCCCGAGCTCGCCACGCCCGACTCGCCGACCCAACGCGTGGGCGGGCTCTCGGACAAGTTCGTGAAGGTGCAGCACCTGGAGCCGATGGGCTCGCTCGAGAAGGTGACGACGGAGGAGGGGCTGCGGAAGTGGGACGAGGACGTTCGCAAGCGTCTCGGCACCGACGAGCCGGTTGCATACGTGCTCGAGCCGAAGATCGACGGCCTCGCCGTGAACCTGACCTACGAGGACGGCGTTCTCGTGCGCGGTGCGACCCGCGGCGACGGCGTCCAGGGTGAGGACGTCACGTCCAATCTGCGCACGATCAGGGCGATTCCGCTGCGTCTCGAGGGCGACGCTCCGGCCGCGATCGAGGTTCGCGGCGAGGTGTACCTGCCGATCAGCGGCTTCAACGAGCTGAACGACCGTCTAGCGGGCACGAGTCAGAAGCTCGCACCGAACCCGCGCAACGCGGCGGCGGGAAGCCTCCGCCAGAAGAACTCCGCGATCACCGCGGACCGGCCGCTATCGATCTGGGTCTACGGAGCGGGCCATCGCGAAGGCGTCGAGTTCGACACGCAGCTGAGCATGCTCGAATGGTTGCGCGGGCACGGTCTGCGCACCAACCCGTACGCCGAGCGGTTCGACTCGATCGACGAGGTGGCCGCCGCGTGTGTCGAGTGGGAGAAGCGGCGGCTGGAGCTCGACTACGAGATCGACGGCGTCGTCGTCAAGGTCGACTCGCTCGACCAGCAGCGGCGGCTCGGCGTCCTGCACTCCCGTCCGCGCTGGGCGCGCGCCTACAAGTGGGCGCCGATGACGGCAGTCACGCGGCTGCTGGAGATCCGCATCCGGGTGGGCCGCACCGGCGCCCTCAACCCGTGGGCGATCATGGAGCCCGTCCAGGTCGGCGGGGTGACCGTGACCCGGGCGACGCTCCACAACGAGGAGGACATCAACCGCAAGCAGATCCGCGCCGGCGACGACGTCATCGTCCAGCGCGCCGGCGACGTCATCCCGCAGATCGTGGGTCCGGCGGGCCCGCACCGGCGGGGGACGAAGGAGTTCCGGATGCCGACTCACTGTCCGCTCTGCGGCACGGAGATCGTGAAGCCGGAGGGCGAGGCGATGCACCGCTGCCCGAACCGAGCCTGCCCGTCGCGCGGCCTCGAGACGCTGATCAACTGGACGGGCGTCGCCGACATCGACGGCGTCGGCGAGCAGACGATTCGCATCCTGTGGGAGCAGGGCCTCGTCCGATCGCTGCCCGCCCTTTATCGCCTGACGAAGGAGGAGCTGGTCGAGCTCGAGGGCTTCGCGGAGATCTCGGCGACAGCGGCGATCGAGTCCATCGAGCGCTCGAAGCAGGTGGCCTTCTCGCGCGTCCTCCTTGGCCTCAACATCCCCGGGATCGGCTGGGTCCTCGCGCGCAACCTCGCCGGCCACTTCGGCACGGTCGACCGGTTGATCGCGGCGACTCCCGAGGAGGTCGCAGAGGTCGAGGGCTTCGGCTCCGACCGCGCCGAGGATGTCGTGGACTGGTTCGCGGACGAGCAGAACCGGGCGCTCGTCGAGGAGCTCCGCAGCCTCGGCCTGCGCTTCGAGGCGAGTGAGGACGAGCGACCGCCCGAGGGCCCGCTGACCGGCAGCACGTACGTCATCACCGGCACGCTCGAGCGTTTCTCACGTGACGAGGCACAGGTGCGGCTGGAAGCGCTCGGCGCGAAGGTGACCAACTCGGTCTCGGCCAAGACGACCGGCCTCGTGGTTGGCGAGGAGCCGGGCGCGTCGAAGCTCACGAAGGCGCAGAAGGCCGAGGTACCGATCCTCTCCGAGAGCGACCTGCTCGCCCTCCTCGGCGAGTCCTAGCCGGGGTCCGAGAACCGCGGCGGGTTGCGTGGTGACGCTCCGGCGGACGAGACGCAGCCGGCCATGTTCCCAGCGCCACTCGCGATGCGTCCAGCGGCGCCAGCAGCAGTGGATTGAAGAGGTGTGGTGCGAGCCGTCGATTGCCGTCCAGTCGGCAATCCCGTGCGGGAGGAGGCGGACCCGTGTCGTGTCCTCGCAGACGGTTCGAAGCCTCCAGAGCGGCCGGAGGTGCGACCCTGCATAGAGGCGGTAGCCCTCGCATCCGGCTGAGCCGCCGATGTAGTTGACGACGAGTGCGTCCCGGACTCCGTCACCGGTCACGTCCCGGATCTTCACGCGCATGGCTTCGTTCTCCACTCGCCACCGCCTGACGACGCGACGGGCTCGCACGATCTCGAACGTCCAGCGGTCGCTGCCGCGTTCGGGGGGATGCGGTATGCGTAGATACCGGCGCGCCGTGTACCCATGCGCGAGCGTCCAATGCCCGTCCAGCTTGGCGCCGTGCGGCGGAGTGACGGCGAGGACGGCGGTGGCGGCGATCGCGGCGACCATCAGCCGCCTGTTCGCGCCGCCGCCGACAGCACCTGCGCGACGCGGTCCTGCGAGCGTTCGGCATTCAGCGTGTGCACCGGGCTTCCGTTCTCGAGGATCGAGAAACCGTAGCGGTCGCCCACGAAACCGGACAGCGACGACGAGTTGTCCGTCGTACCGGTCTTGGCGCGGACGAGGCCGCGGGCCGGCGGCCTGCGCATTCGGTGCTCGAGTGTGCCCGTCTCGCCCGCGACCGGCAGGGCGGGGACGAGGTAGGGGTGCAGATCGCTGTCCTGCCACATCGTGCGCAGGAGCGTGGCCAGGCCGTCCGGAGTCCAGCGGTCGAGCAGCGAGAGGCCGGAGCCGTCGACCATCCGGACGCCGGCCAGCGGGACACCCGCAACGCCGAGCAGGCGGCGCTCGACGGCGATTCCGGCCACGGAGGAACCGCCGTTGCCCTGCACTGCGCCGACCTCTTTCAGCAGCATCTCGGCATAGAAGTTGTCGCTGTAGATGTCCATGTGGCGCACTAGGCCGGCGACCGGTGCCGACTCCACCTCCCCGAGCTGAACCGCCTGCTCCGAGGCGACGCCGACCGCCGCCCCGCCGTGTACGGCGACGCCTGCGTGGCGCAGGTCGCGCCGAAAGACCTGCGCCGCCATCAGCGCGGGCAGCTTCGTCTCGTACCGGCCGGTCCAGCCGCGGTTGACGATGAGTGCCGAGAGCGCCGGCGACTCGTGCAGGTAGAAGCCCGGCTTCCAGCCGAGTCCCGTGCGACGCGCGTCGAACCAGCTCTCGTCGCCGAGGATCCGGCCGCTCACGCGCGTGATCCCGGCCGCAGCGACCTGGCGCGCGAGCGAGTTGAGCTGGGCGAAAGACAGCGCGGGATCGCCGTAGCCCTTCAGCACGAGGTTCCCCTGCCACGTCGCACCGCTCTGCTGCCCGTCCCCGAGTACGTCGGTGTCGATACGGAACGAGGGGCCGAGCGCCGCCAGGGCCGCATAGGTCGTGGCGAGCTTCTCGTTCGACGCCGGCCTGAGCGCCAGCTGTGGGTTGTGGGCGAAGAGCGTTTCGCCGGTCTGCAGGTCGAGGACGATCGCGCCCGTCCGCCCGGGGCTCACGTGACGCGCGTGCAGCGCTCTCGCGAGCTGCGCCTGAAACGCGCTGCGAGACCCCGCCTGTGCGGCCGGGACCAGCAAGAAGGCGACAATTGCCACTGCCGTTGCGGCGAGACGGAGAGGCACGATCTTTCTATTTTTCAAGCGAGGGGCCAGACGTCAAGCAAGATGGGTCAGACGGCTTGCGAAGATGGGCCGGGCGGCCCATTTCGATCGTCCGTCCACCGTCGGATAATCGTTGGTCTATGCCGCTGCGGGATGAGATTGCGGAGCTCCTCAGGATGCCCGAGGCAGGTGCCGGCGCACCCAGCCTCGACACCATCGAATCGACCCTGACGGACGGCTACGCGGAGGCGCTCGCGCTCGAGGCCGAGCGCTCACGGATCGAGCGGCGGCTCGGCGAGGTCGCCCGAGACGCGGGCGGGGAGGAGAACCTCCGGGAGTTCGCCCGGCTCGCGGAGTCTCTGGAGGCCGCCGACAAGGATCTCGAGCGGCTTCGCTTGCTGCTCGGCGACCTCCAGGCTCGACGCCGCGTGGCGCGCGGCGCCGCCGTCTAGAGCATCCGGCTAGACGATCCCGCTGCGAACGGCGTACACCGCCGCCTGGATGCGATTGTCGATCTGGAGCTTCATGAGGATGTTCGAGATGTGGTTCTTGACCGTCTTCGGGCTGATGTGGAGCTCGGCGGCGATGACGGCGTTGTCCTTGCCGTTCGCGATGAGCTTCAGCACCTCGATCTCGCGCTCCGAGAGCTCCGCGCGGATCAGCTCCTCGATCTCCGGCTGCGCGCTCGTGGCCCGGATCCGCTGCAGCACCTTGGCGGCGATGTGGGGAGAGATCAGCGCCTCGCCGCGTGCTGCCGCCCGGATACCCGACACGAGCTCCTGGATCGAGGCGTCCTTGAGGAGGTAGCCGCAGGCGCCGGCGAGAATCGCGTCGGTGACGTCGCTGTCCTCGTCCGAGATCGTGAGCATCACAACCCGCGTCAGCGGCGAGACCTCCGCGATGTGGCGGGTCGCCTCGACGCCTCCCATCGCCGGCATGTTGAGGTCCATGACGACGACGTCGGGCGTGAGCTCCCTCACGTGCGTGACCGCCTCGGCGCCCGTCGCGGCCTCGCCGACGATCTCCAGCCCTTGCTCCTCGAGCAGGTTCCGCAGGCCTGTCCGGAAGAGGTCGTGGTCGTCCACGAGCAGCACACGGAGTGGCTCCGTCTGGCGTTCCTCGGCCGTTTCCACCAGCTCAGTCACCGCGAATCCCCCCTCTCGCGGCGCCCAGTGTAATCAGTAAATCGTGATGGTGACGGTGCGGCGGCCCCACGCTGCGCACTGGGAAGGCGTCATCCAGAGGTCGATCGTGTCGCCCTTGATGCCGCCGCCGACGTCCGCTGCGACGCCGTTGCCGTAGCCGGGGACGTACAGCCTGGTGCCGAGCGGTATCACCGAGGGGTCGACGGCGACGACGCCCTGGCCGACGGGCATCCCGGTTGCGGTGCGGCCCGAGAGGTCGTAGCACGTTGCGCTCACGACGAGCTGGTGCTTGCCGGCCGACGGTGCGGTCGTCGAGGTCGTGGGCTGGATCTGCTGCGACTTCCGCTGGGCCGTCTGTGCCTGAGCCTCGACGTTCTGGACCTGCACGGCGCGCTCGCGCGCGCGCAGCGATGCGATGTACGCGGTCCGGGAGGCCACTGTCGCTCCGAGCCGCTCCGTGGCTTGCCGGGCGGCCGCCAGCGACCGGTTGAGCCGGCGCGCCTCCACTGCGAGCAGGTGCTGCGATCGGAGCAGTCGGCGATGAGCCGCCGAGGTCGCGGCGACGATCTGCCGGCTCTGGTCGGCGGCGCGCGAGAGCGCGTCGAGCTGGCTGAGCCCCGTGCCGAGCGACTTCGCTCCGAGCACGACCGCGACCGGATCGACGTCGCCGCGCTCGTACAGGGCCCGTAGATCGAGGATGAGGCTGCGCCGGCTCGTCTTGAAGGACGTCTCGTCCGCGCCGAGCTCGCGCCTGAGGGACGCCTGTCGCGCCCGGAGGGCTGCCGCTTCCGTCTGGAGCGAGCCGAGCCGTGCCTTCCATGCCTGCAGCTGCGAGTCGAGCGCGTAGAGGCTGAGCAGATCCTGATGGGCCTGCGTCCCGACTCGCTGCGTGGTGCCGTGGAGGCGACTCGTCGGAGCGCGGTCCCCGGTGCCCGCGACGGCGAGCGCAGCCGATCCCGCTGTGAGCGCGAGCACCGCAGCCGCGAAGACGCCGAACCGTGCGGCGCGAGATCTCCTCCCCAGGAGCATGACGGCGGACCGTAGTCGACGGAGCGTTACCCTGCGCCGGTGCTTAGGGCCGTCTTCCGGAATGTTGTGCCAAATTGCAGCATTTTCGCGACGGTTCTCCCTGCGAGCGTCCGCCAAGGTTGTTACCGTCATGCACCTGTGACGGGCGGGAGGACGTCATTGCGCGTGCCGCGGCGGTTTGTTGCGCTCTCGGCACTTGTGACCGGTCTGCTTTTGGCAGGTCTGCTCGGGGCCTCCGCCCCGCGTGCCCACGCGGACCAGATCAGCGCGAAACGTGCGCAGGCCCAGGGTGTCCTCGCTCAGCTGCAGCGCCTCGATGCGGCGGCTCAGCGCGCGAACAGCGCCTACCAGGCGGCGAACCAGAAGCTCCGGGCGGTGGAGCATCGGCTTCGGATCAACCACCAGGCGCTCGGCGTCGCGCGCGGGAATTTCCAGCGCGCGCAGCGCACGCTCGCGAGGCGACTCGTCGCGATGTACACGTCCCAGGACCAGCAGTCCGGCCTGGCCGTCCTCCTCGGCTCGAGCAGCCTCGACGATCTTCTCTCCCGCATCGAGGCCGAGAACTCGATGTCGAAGCAGGACACGGCGCTCATCCAACAGGTGGTCGGGTTCCAGCACCAGATCGTTCACCGGCAGACGCTGCTGCGTAACGAACGCCTGAGGCAGCGCCGGCTCGTGTCGGCACGCGCCGCCGAGCGCAACCAGATCGAGGGAAGGCTCGCATCCGAGCACCGTCTCTACAACTCGGTTCGCGCCCAGATCCAGCAGCTGATCTCCTCGCAGCAGGCGCAGCAGGCCGCTGCGGCCCGCGCCGCAAGGGCAGCGGCCCAACCGCGGACAGCGAATCTGAAACCCAACTTCGTGAGTCCCCCCAGCACGGCCCCGCCGGGTCACTACGGCGGCGTGGTGGGCATCGCGATGCAATACCTCGGCGTCCCGTACGTGTGGGGCGGCGAGAGCCCGTCCGGCTTCGACTGCTCGGGTCTCGTTGCGTACGTCTACGCGCAGGTCGGGATATCGCTGCCGCACTCCACGTACGCGCAGTGGGCCTATGGGAACGCAGTCTCGGTCTCGCGGAGCCAGCTCGAGCCGGGCGATCTCGTCTTCTTCTACGGCCTCGGCCACGTCGGAATCTACGTCGGCGGCGGGAACTTCATCCACGCGCCGCACACGGGCTCGGTCGTTCGGATCGACAGCCTGAACGGGGCCGGCTACTCCTCCGCGTACGTCGGCGCGAAGCGGATCCTCGGCTAACCGCCGGGCTCGCCCGCGTAGAGCTGCTCGATCTCGTCCGCGAAGTGCTCGTGAATCACCCGGCGGCGTAGCTTCAGCGTCGGCGTCACCTCGCCCTCCTCCTGGGAGAAGTCGCGCGGGAGGATCACGAACCGCTTGATCTGCTCCACGCGTGTGCGGTCGCGGTTGACGTCGTCGACGAGCTCTTGCACGAGCTGCTTCGGGTCGCGGCCGCTCGACTCCAGCTCGGCCTCGTCCAGGGTCACGAGCGCCGTCACGTAGGGGCGGCGGTCGCCGACGACGAGAGCCTGCGAGACGAAGCGCGACGTCTTGAGCGCGTTCTCGAGGTTCTGCGGCGCGATGTTCTTGCCCCCTGCAGTGATGATCAGGTCCTTCTTGCGGTCGGTGATCCGCAGGAAGCCCTCGTCGTCGAACTCTCCGACGTCCCCGGTCCGGAGCCAGCCGTCCTCGGTGAGTGCCTCGGCCGTCGCCTCGGGCTCCTTGTAGTAGCCGGCGAAGACGGAAGGGCTGTGGATCAGGATCTCGCCGTCGTCGGCAAGGCGAATCTCGGAGTCTTGAACCGGCCGGCCGACCGTCCCGATCCGGAAGTTGCCGGGCTCGTTGACGGTGGCGGAGCTCGCCGTCTCGGTCAGGCCGTAGCCCTCGATGACCGGCACGCCGAGGGCGTGGAAGAACTCCATCACGTCGGTCGACAGCGGAGCGGCTCCGGAGACCCCGACCCGAAGGCGGCCGCCGAGCCGCTCGCGTACCTTCGCGAACACGAGCCGGTCGGCGATGCGTTGCCGCAGTGCCAGCGTGCCTTTCACAGGAGCTCCGTCCCGGCCGGCGCGGCTCGTGCGGCGGCCTACGGCCAGCGCCCAGAGGCCGATCTTGCTCCGCATGCCGCCGGCGCGCTCGATCTCGCCGAGCGCGTTCGCGTGAATCTTCTCGTAGACGCGGGGAACGGCCGGCAGGACGGTGGGTCGTACGGTCGCCAGCGCCTCGGGCACTCGCGCAACGTCGGAGACGAGCGCGAGCGTCGTCCCGCGATGCGTCGCCGCCTGGTGCGCGAGCCGGGCGTAGCTGTGGGCCATCGGCAGGAAGAGGAGACAGATGTCGCCCGGCTGGTTCATTCCTTCCACGACGCGCGTCGCGGCCGCGACCAGATTGCGGTGCGTGAGCATGCAGCCCTTGGGCGGCCCGGTCGTGCCGGAGGTGTAGATCAGCGTCGCGAGGTCGTCTTCTGCGATCGGATCCGGTCGCAAGTGTCTTGCGAGACGCCCGTCCGACTCGAGCTTCTCGAGCCAGTCGAACGGGACGATCTCGCGTAGGTTCGGCAGAGAACCGCGGACGGAGACGAGCTTCCTGGTCTGCTCCTCGTCCTCGGTGAAGGCGAGCACCGCCTCGCAGTGGCCGAGGATGTATTCGCATTCCTTAGCCGTACTCGTGGGATAGAGGCCGACGACGACGGCGCCGATCGACATCACCGCCCAGTCGAGCAGGATCCACTCGAGCCGGGTGCGCGCGAGAACTGCAACGCGATCGCCGTGGCGCACGCCGCGTGCCAGCAAGCCCTGCGCCAGCGCCGAGACGCGCTCCGACGCCTCGTCCCACGAAACGGGCCGCCAGTCGTCCGCCGTCTCCTCGAGATAGGCGGGCTGCTCGGGCGCGTTGCGGACGGCATCGCGCCAGAGCTCGGGCATCGTGCGGCTCTCCATGCGAAGAATCGTATGCAGGGAAGGCGATGAAAAACGAGAAATCGGGCAGTCCCTAACTAAACTGGGATCTCTCATGCGGACTATCTGGAACGGATCGATCAGCTTTGGCCTCGTCAACATCCCCGTTGGGCTTGCGCTTGCGACCCAGCGGCAAGACGTTTCGTTCCGCACCCTGCATCGGGAGTGCGGCACGCCCATCAAGCAGAAGCGCTACTGCCCGGTGCACGAGCGCGACGTCGAGCCGGACGAGCTCGTCAAGGGCTGGGAGTTCGCAAAGGGCCAGTACGTGCTCGTGGAGGAGGCCGACCTCGAGGCGGTCGCGCTGACTCGCTCTCAGTCGATCGCGATCCTGCGTTTCGTCCGGCTCGAGGACGTCGATCCCGTGTTCTTCGATCGCACCTACTACCTCGCGCCCGCCGATGCCGATGCGCAGCGGAAGCCGTATGTACTCCTGCTGCGCGCGATGGAGGACTCGGGGATGGCGGCGGTCGGCAAGTTCGTGCTGTGGGGCAAGGAGAACCTCTGCCTCATCCGCGCGAAGGCCGGCACTCTGCTGCTCGAGACGCTCTTCTTCGCCGAGGACGTTCGCGCGCGGGACGAGATCGAGGAGGCAGTCGCCGAGACCGCTGTCCAGGATGCGGAGCTGAAGCTCGCGGAGCAGGTCATCTCGAGCCTCTCCGGCGAATGGACGCCCGAGGACTTCGAGAACGACTACCGGCGCGACCTGGCACAGATGCTCGAGGCAAAGCTCGCGGGCCAGGAGATCGTCGCGCCGGAGCCGGTCACCGAGGCGCCG
>Ga0070714_100002461_pt1 | contig 13669 bp, 8 predicted proteins | sample LARL83metaG_FD_65450 | JGI IMG/M metagenome (GOLD analysis project Ga0070714, IMG submission 65450) | Corn, switchgrass and miscanthus rhizosphere microbial communities from Kellogg Biological Station, Michigan, USA - LAR L8-3 metaG | ecosystem: Host-associated > Plants > Roots > Rhizosphere ...
CACCTTCCCGAAGGACCAGACCAACGTCGGGCTCTGCTTTCCGGACTACTGGTGGACCGATCCGTTCGCGCTGGTCGACCGGGAGGACTGGTACAACCTCTACGACGTGGCGTCGTCGACCGTCACCGACACCACCGGCGGCGGCCCACCGCAGGTCACCACGTATACCTACAGCGGCCCGGCGTGGCACTACGACAACGACACCACATCGCGCTCGGCGAACTGGACATGGGATCAGTGGCGTGGCTTCCATTCGGTGACCACGGAGACCGGGACCGCGCCCGATCCGGTCAGCGAAGCCGTTGTCACGTACTTCCAGGGCATGAGCCAGGACCAGTCCGACTACCGGTTCAACGGCGGCATCATCTCCAACGGGCAGGTCAACATGACCTCCAGCCACGGCGACGTCTTCGAGGACAAGGACCAGTACGCCGGGATGAAGCTGGAGAAGATCGCCTACAACGGCGTCGGCGGGGCGCAGGCCGACGACACGATCTGGTTCCCGTTCACGTCGACGGCGACGGGCACGAATTCGTCGCTGTTCCAGGCGTCCTACATCACCGGCACGTCGTCCACGGCCACGTACGCGGCGCTGGCCGTGGGCGGCTCCCGTAAGACCACGGTCGCCTACACCTACAACGGGTACGGGCAGGTACTCACCGAGAACGAGGTTCCCGACACGGCCGACACGAGCCAGAACACGTGCACGACGACCACGTACACGGTGAACACCACCGCATGGATCGTGGACCTGCCCAGCGAGGTGAAGACGACCGGTGGCGCGTCGTGCGCCACGGCCGTGTCCGACACGCAGTACACCTACGACGGCGGCACACTCGCGCACGGCGACATCACGCAGGTCCGGCACCTGAACGCGACCGCGAGCGGCGGCACCGTCACGGAGAACTACACCTACGATCAGTACGGCCGGGTACTGACCAGCCAGGACGGCGACGGCCGCACGACGACGACCGCGTACATCCCCGCGACCGGAGCGGCGCCGACGTCGATGACCGTCACCGACCCGATGGGCATGACGTCGACGACGACGTACGACCCGGCACGCGGTCAGACGACCGGCCTGACCGACCCGGCGGGCTACACCAGCGCGCAGGCCTACGACGCGCTCGGCCGGGTCGCCTCGGCGTGGACCCCTGGCAATCCGACATCGGGTCCGCCCGTCGAGAAATTCACGTACACGATCAGCAACAGCGTCCCGTCGACGACGGTCGAGCAGACCGAGGAGCCAGGCGGCGGCTATCTCACCACCGAAACCCTGTACGACTCCCTCGACCGGGAACGGGAAACGCAGATCGCGAGCGCGAACGGCGGCGCGGACATCGCCGACGTCACCTACAACTCCGACGGATTCGAAGCGCTGACATCCGATCCGTACTACGTCAGCGGCGGGCCGTCGGGAACGCTGGCGGCCGCCTCGCCCAGCGCGGTGCCGTCCCAGACCGGGTATGTGTACGACGGCGACGGGCGGGTCACGAAGACCATCGCCTACGCGCTGGGCACCGAGACGTGGGAGACCGACACCACGTACGGCGGCAACTACACCACCACCGTCCCGCCGGCCGGCGGGGTCAGCCAGACCGCGTTCGTGGACGGGCGTGGCCTGACGACCGCGATCTACCAGTACCACTCCGGTGTGCCGACCAACCCCACCGACCCGGCCGCGGACTACGACAAGACCAGCTACACCTACACGCCGGCCCAGGATCTCGCCGGCATCACCGACGCCGCCGGCAACGCGTGGTCCTACACCTACGACCAACTCGGCCACGAACTGACTCAGTCCACTCCGGACACCGGGACCACCACCGGCGGCTACGACAACGCCGGCCAGCTCATCTCGACCACCGACGCGCGCGGCAAGCAGACGTCCGCCACGTACGACCAGGACGGCCGCAGGACCGCCCGATACGACACGACCGGCGGGGCCGGCGAGTCACCCAGCACCCAGATCGCCGGCTGGACCTACGACACACTGGTCAAGGGCCTGCCCACGTCGTCGACCGCCTACTGGGGCGGTGCCGCGTACAACGAGCAGGTCACCGGCTACAACAGCCAGGGCCGGCCGTCGGGCACGTCCACGACCGTTCCGGCCGCGCAGGGCGCCCTCGCCGGGACATACACCCAGCAGTTCAGCTACGCGCCGACCGGCGAACCGACCTCCCACACGGACTCGGCGGCCGGCGATCTGCCCGCCGAGACCGTCACCACCGGATACGACGGCGCGGGCGAGCCGAACTCGCTGTCCGGCAACGCGACGTACGTGAACTCCTTGTCGTACACCAATCTCGGCCAGCCGTTGCAGTACCGGTTGGGCACGACGTCCCAGTCCGCGTACCTCACCGAGTCCTACGACCCGCAGACCGGCCGGGTGACCGAACAGACCACGCAGACCGGCACTGCACAGACCAGCGTCGACGATCTGCGCTACAGCTACGACCATGTCGGCAACGTCACCAGCGAGGCCGACGCGCCGGCCGGCGATGTCCAGTGCTTCCAGTACGACTACCTCGCCCGCCTCACCCAGGCATGGGCGCAGAGCACGACCGCGTGCGCCGGCACGCCGTCGGCCGGCGCGGAGGGCGGCGCGGCACCGTACTGGAACACATACTCCTACAACACGATCGGCAACCTCACCGGCATCACCGCGACCGCGCCCAGCGGGGCGACCACGACCACCGCCAACACGTTCCCCAACACCGCCAGCGCGCGACCGCACGCCGTCACGACCGCCAACGTCACCACGTCGTCCGGCACGGCCAGTACCACGTACACGTATAACGCGTCCGGCCAACTGGCGACCATGAGCAACCCGACCCAGTCGCAGTCGCTGACCTGGAACGACGCCGGCCAGCTGACGCAGGACTCGGTGACCCCGGCCGGCGGTGCCGCGCAGAACACGTCGTACGTCTATGACGCGGCCGGCAACCTGCTGCTCACTCAGGACCCGGCCACCACCACCCTCTATCTGGCGGACGAGGAACTGTCGGTTCCGGCCGGTGGTGGCACGGTCACCGGGACGCGCTACTACAGCATCGGCGACACCGTCGTCGCATCGCGTACGGCAGCCGGCGTCGCCTACCTGTCCGGCGACACCCAGGGCACCGACTCGGTCGCCATCGACGCCGGCACCCTCGCCGTCACCCGTCGTTACTACGACCCGTACGGCAATCCACGCGGCACGGTCCCGACCGTGTTCCCGACGGGGGAGAAGGGGTTCGTCGGCGGCGTCACGGATGCGGCCACCGGCCTGACCAATCTCGGCGCCCGTGAATACCAACCAACGACCGGCGCGTTCATCTCGCCCGATCCGCTCACAAAACCGTACGACCCGCAGGACCTCAACCCGTACGCGTACGCGGAGGGCAACCCGACCACCTACAGCGACCCGAACGGCACCACCCGCTGCGACGCCGGTGACTGCCCCACGCCATGGCAGACCACCCACGGCGCCAACTACTGCGAGACGCACAACTGCAACAAGGCCGGCAGCCCGTACAACGGCCCCGCCTACGCCGATCCCGACAACAACCCGTACAGCGGCGGGCCGAATCCCTACAACCCGGCCAAGTACAAGAAACGCGAGAAGTACCTACGCACCCACCCGAAGGTCGCCGCGCGGGTCGCCAAGGAAACACTGAGGAAGCGACTCGCCGAGGAGCAGGCGGCCCGCCAGGAGGCGGATCGCGAGGCGGCGGCACGCAGGAAGCAGCACGTCGCCCCCAAGCCCGCGCCCGCCCCACACCAGGCATGGTGCCCGATGGCGGTCCATCTGGGAGTGTGCATCGACAGCAGCGGCGGGTCACCGATGGGCTTGCTCAAGTTCGTGTGGAACCATCGCGGCGAGGTCGCGACGATCGCGGCCACCGGAATCTGTTTCACACCAGGCGTGAACCTGGTCGGCTGCGGGGTGGCGCAGTTGGCCGCGTACGCCGCCCGGGCCTCGCAACGAACCCACGATCCCCACCAGATCCGGGACGACCTGGTCGACCTGCTGTTCACGGCCGGCGGCTATGGTGCGGGCGCACCGATGGAAAACGCGCTGTCGAAGCTGACCGAGAAGGAGATAGAGGAGTTCCTGCCGCACGGCGGCGAACTGCTACCCAAGCTCCTGACGAACATTCCCGATCTCATCGACCTCATCGCCGGACACCTCCCGTCCCGCGACCGGGGCTACTACGGATAGGCGGTCCGTTCCTTACCGCGCCAGATCGCCGACCACTGCTCGTTCCAGGAGGCCGATGGGTGGCCTGCCCGGTGCGAGCAGTGATCCGTCAACAGCAGGACTGAGTCGCAACGTTGGGGTTGCCAGGTCCAATCTCCGTGCCGGTCCGTGCGGATGTCGCCTACCATGCGGCTGTTGATCGGGAGTGCCTTGGGGGTAGGCATGTTCTTTCGTGTGCTCGGACCGCTGACCATCGAAGACGGCGGTGTCGCCGCGCAGATCAAGGGCGTGAAACCGCGGCTGCTGTTGGCCGCGTTGCTGGTCGAGGCCAATCGCCCGGTGTCGGCCGATCGGCTGGTTGACGTGTTGTGGGCACACCAACCACCAGCGAACTATGGGCCCGCGCTGCACAACCACGTGCTGCGGATTCGTCGGCTGCTGGGTGACACCGACCTGTCCCGCCTGCGGACCACGGTGTCCGGCTACCAACTCCACGTCAGGCCGGAGGAGTTCGACCTCGACCAGTTCACAGCGAGTAGTCGGCTCGGCCAGCACGCCTACCATCAGCAGGACTGGGCCGGCGCATCCGCCCACCTGGCCACGGCGCTGTCCTGGTGGCACGGTGAACCCCTGGCCGATCTACCGATGGCGCTGCCGTTACGCATCGTGACAGCGTCCTGGGCCGAGCAGTACCTGCACGCTGTCGAAACCCGCATCGACGCGGACCTCCGGCTGGGCCGGCACCACGCCGTCGTCCCGGAGATCACCGCGTTGCTGGCGACCCACCCGCTGCGCGAACGACTCCACCTGCTGGCGATGCTCGCCCACCATCGCGCCGGACGACAGGCCGACGCCTTGGCCGCCTACCGGCACGCCCGCGACGTGCTGGTCGCCGAGTTAGGCGTGGAACCAGGTCCCGAACTGCGGCACCTGCATGCCACGATCCTGGCCGGCGATCTCCACGGTGAACCGGCGCTGGTGTTCGCGCGTTCGGCTCAAGTCCGGCGGCCGGCCCAACTTCCGGCCGACGTCAGCGACTTCGCCGGGCGGGGCAGCGAGGTCCGGCAACTCGCGGACCTGCTCACCGACGCCGGACCCGCCGGACACCGGCGTGTGCCGCCCGTTGCCGCCATCATCGGTGGGGCCGGCACCGGCAAGACCTCGTTGGCCGTGCACGTGGCACATCACATCGCCGGCGACTTCCCGGACGGGCAGCTCTACGCCGACCTGCACAGCGGCGATCCCGACGCGCGGCCGCCCGGCTCGGTGCTCGCCGCGTTCCTGGCCGCGCTCGGTCCGGTCGACGATCATGTGCCGGCGGACGAGCCCGCCATGGCCGCTCGCTTCCGCGGACTGCTCGCCGGTCGGCGCGTGCTCGTCGTACTGGACAATGCTCGCGACGCCGCACAGGTCCGCCCGTTGTTGCCGGACACCGGTGGGTGCGCGGTCATCATCACCAGTCGCGACCGGCTGACCGGTCTGGACGGGTGTCACCGTGTCGACCTCGCCCGGCAGGTCGACCGACCCGACTGGAGGGCGGGCACGCCCGCCCAGATACCTCCTGGGGTCAGTCCGTTCGTAGGTCGCGCCGATCAACTCAGGGACCTGAGCAGGTATCTGCTCGGTCCGGAGCGGGCTGCCACGCCGTTGGCGTTGATCACCGGCACCGGCGGTTGCGGGAAGACGGAACTGGCGGTGCGTTGGGCCCGACAGGCCGTGGAATCCTTTCCGGACGGGCAGCTTTATCTTGATTTGCAGGGTTATTCACATCTGCGGCCGTTGAGTCCGCTGGGGGCGTTGGGTTCGCTGTTGCGCGCACTGGGCGTGCCGGGGGATCGTATTCCGGGCGCGCAACCCGACGCGGCAGGACTGTTTCGGTCCGTGACCGCCGGGCGGCGGTTGTTGCTTCTGCTGGACAACGCGCGTAGCGCCGAGGACGTCCGGCCGCTGATCCCGGGTGACCCCGGCAGCGCGGTCCTGGTCACCAGCCGGGACCGGCTCGACGGACTCGTGGCCCGCAACGGCGCTCGCCGGGTGCCGGTGGACGTGCTCGCCGAGCACGACGCGGTCACTCTGCTGACACAGATCCTCGGTTCCGCGTACCCCGGGCCGGAGCTGCGGCGGCTCGCGCGGGCCTGTGCGTGCCTGCCGCTCGCGTTGCGGATCGCCGCCGCGCATCTGGATGGTGAGTCGCCGGCTTTTCTCGCCGGGTATGTCGAACTGCTGGAGACCGGTGCGTGGTCACGCGCGTTGGGGATCGACGGCGACGAGAATTCCAGTGTCCACGCGGCGTTCCAACTCTCCTACGACGCACTGGGCAACCAGGAACAGGAACTGTTCCGGCTGTTGGGGCTCGTGCCTGGGCCGGATTTCACCGTGGCAGCCGTGGCGGCACTGGCCGACATCCCGGCCGACGATGCCCGGCAGCGCCTGGATCGGCTGGCCACGGCGCACCTGGTCGGACGCGGAAGCGACGATCGCTACTCGTTCCACGATCTGCTGCAGGCCTACGCCGCCGAACTCGCCACCGCGGCCGGGCCGGTTTCCGAGCCGCGGCGCAGACTTGCCGCGTGGTACCTGGAAAGCGTCCGCGACGCCACCCGGCCGCGCTACCCGGACGCGCTCCGGCTACCCGACGAGCCGACGGCAGGTGCGGTAATCAGCGGTGGGGCCGGGGACTGGTTGGACCGCGAACACCACAACATCATCGCCGTGATCGATCAGGCCGCTGCCGGTGCCGACAGCGATCTGGCCTGGCGACTCGCATTCGCCTACCGGCCGCATCTGTTCGCGAGGTCGGACGCACGGCCGTTGCACGACACGGGCGTCACGGCACTGGCCGCGGCCCACGACGATCCGGTCGGCGCGGCCGCGGCGCGGCTGATCCTCGCGCACGCCGCCGAGAAACTGGGCACGCTGGCCGAATCGGCCGAGCACATGCGGGCGGCCGTGCTGCTGTGCGACCAGGCCGGTTGGGCGGCGGGTCGGGCGTCGGCCCTCAACGGCCTTGGTGTCGTGGGGATGCAGAACGGTCGGACCGGGGAGGCGGTCGCCGCGTTCGAGCGCAACATCGCCGCGATGTGCGACATCGGTGATCGTCAGGGTGCGGCGCTCGCCAGGATGAACCTGGGCCTGCTGATCGCCATGTGCGGCCGGCTGCGCGAGGGTGTCGGTCAGCTGCGTCGTGCCGCCGATTTCTATCTCGAATTCGGTCCGGCGGCGAAGCTGACGCCGGCGTTGGCGTTTCTCGGTATCACCTATCGCGAACTCGGCGAGTTCGCGCAGGCCGAGCAGTCGCTGACCGACGCGATCTCGACGGGCGAGCGGACGGGTGATCCGTACTTCGCGTGCGTCGCGGAAGGCACCCTCGCCGGGGTGTGGTGCGATCGGGGGGACTTCGTCCGTGCGAGCGAGCATCTGGACCGGGCCGACGAGTTGGTCGAACGGACCGGTCTGGTGAAGCTGGCGGCCTCGACCGCGATGCACCGGGGTTGGTTCGAACTCGTTCGGGAACGGGCGGGCGGGGCGCGGCCGTGGTACGAGCGGGTGTTGTCCTACGGCGAGTCCGCCGGTGACCCGTGGTACCGCGCCCGCGGCCTGATCGGTCTGTCGGCGTGCCTGCGTGCGGACAAAGAGTCGGTGGCTTCGGTGCGCGCGGCGGCCGGTGCGCTGCATTCCACGCGGCGTTGCGGTTACCGGGTGCCGGTCGCGCAGGCCCTGCTCGAACTCGCCCAGACCCACTCCGAGTTCGGCGATCCGGACCGCGCGCTGGCACATGCCCACGACGCGGCCCGGATCGCCCGGGAATGCGACCACTGGGCGACCACGCACACCGCGGCACACGTCATCGCCCGACTCGAGAACTCAACCTGATTACAAGCAGATGGAGTAGTGACCGGTGGAGAGGTTACTGCTGAGCGAGACCAACTTGTCGCTGCCCGGCAGTTCGACGTTAGTGCCTGCCGCGTCCAACACCGCCCACTGCGACGACGAGGCAGTCGGAACGGTGCACGCGGGTTGCGAGGCGTCGGAAGCAAGTATGTTGAGGTTGTCGCCCGGGAAGCTGTTGATGTAGTCGTTGCCGGGGTACTTGGGTTCGCACGGGCCATCGGCATGTCCGCATGCGGACGTGACCGTGAGCACGCCGTAGTTGTTCGGGGCGGCGATGGTTTGCTCGACATGAATGTTCGCGCACGTGACGTCGACGCCGGAGAGTGTCGCGCAGTAGACCGTGACAACGGACGCGCCGGCGGTGGGATCGCCCTCCAACTGGAGCGCGTACAGGTACACGCACGCGACCGCCTGAGTCTTGCCGTCGTTACCGAGGTTCACGCACGAGACGGCGGCATTGGGCTCCGCGTTGACGTACAGGATGGGAAAGGTGGACGCGCTCGCGGTCGCCGCTGCTCCGACGGCGACGGACAGGACGGTCAGCGCGATGGCCGCCGCTCGGGAGATCGTCTTGAGTTTCATGTCAGGTCCGTTCTCGGCGTGGGGTACGAATTCGAGCGCCGTCACCGTCGCCGAGACGGCTCTCACGTCGCTCACACGCCGATAACAGCCGGCATTTACCGGCTGTTGGACGGGTTCTCCGATGTTGTCGCATGGGCCGATCGGCGGCAGGCGCGCCGGCGATGGCCCACGCGGTCAGCAGCACGCACGCCGTCGTGGCCGCGCTGCCGCGGATCGCCTCGGCGACGGCGACGCCGTCCATGCCGGGCATCCTGATGTCCGCCAACAGGACCTGGGAGTGGTGCCGGCGGACCAGTTCGATGGCGCCGGCACCGTTGCCCGCCTCCGCCACGACCTTGATGTCGGCCGCCTGCTCCAGCACTCCCGCGAATGCCACCCCGCACGAGTGGTTCGTCGTCGGCGATTCCCACGGTGATCATCCAGTGGCTCCTTACCGGGTCACCTGAGTGCGTCCGCCGGTCGCGGACGCCCGCAACGGCAGTTCGGCGCACAGCCGGAAGCCGCCGTCCGGTGTTGATTCGTGCACCAGTCGTCCGCCGTGCCTGGCGAGCCGCCGCCACAGGCCGTGCAACCCGCGCCCCGACCCGATCGCGACGCCGCGCCGCCGGACCGACGGTGCCTGGTTGCGGACGTCGACCACCACCCGCGCTTCCCTGGTGCGGACCGTCACCGTGGTCGGCACCGGCCCGGCGTGCTTGTGCACGTTGGTGAGCGCCTCCCGAACCACGTCGCACAGCAGTCCCGCCACCGTCGGCCGTAGATGGTCCAGTGCGACGGCGGTGCGCAGCTCCACCGGCAGACCGGCGGCCGAGTTGTTGCTCACCGGCTGATCACGGCGGCCGACGTCACTGAACTGGCGGCGACCCTGGCGGCGGAACTGCCCAAACTGGGGATTCCAGGGTGCTATCTGGTGGCGTACCGGGTCGACGGCACCGCGCGCCTACTGCTGGCCTACGAGAACGGCGCCGCGGTAGCCGTCGACGACGACGTGTTCGACCCGATGGACGGCTGCACCGGCCGGCCCCCAGTGACATGGTGGCGCTGCCACTGTCCTTTCAGGACCAGAAGCTCGGCTACGCCCTGCTGGAACTCGGCCCGAGCACCGGCTGGATCTACGCGGCACTGGCCGAGCAGCTCAGTTCCGCGCTGCACCGCGCGTTCCTCGTCGAACGGGAACGGGCGGCGCAGGACGCGCTGGAGCAGGCGCACCGCCGCGAGGAACGGCATCGGCTGGCCGCCGAGCTGCACGACTCGGTGTCGCAGGCGCTGTTCTCGATGACCCTCCAGACAAGGGCCTTGGAACTGGCCGTGCGGCAGGACGGTGCGCCGCCGGACGGCCAGGTGGCGCGCGGGCTGGCGGAGTTGCGTGGCCTCACGCAGGGCGCGCTGGCCGAGATGCGGGCGTTGATCCTGCAACTGCGCCCGGTGCTGCGCGAGGAAGGGCGCGGCGCTGCGATCCGCCGGCACTGCGCCGCGGTCGCGGCACGCGTGGAGTTCGAGATCCACGTCGAGGCACCGGACGACCGCCTGTCCCTGGACGAGGACGCCGACCAGGAGTTGTTCCGGATCGTGCAGGAGGCACTGCACAATTGTGTGAAGCACGCCGCCCCGAGGCGCGTCGACGTCCGACTGATCGTGCCGCCGGCAGCCCCGGAAACACTGGTGCTGGAGATCGCCGACGACGGTGTCGGCTTCGACCCGGGCATGCCGCGCCCCGGCCACCTGGGCCTGACCGGCATGCGAGAACGGGCCGAACGCCTCGGCGGCCGGTTCACCGTCGACAGCGCACCCGGCAAACCGACAACCGTGCGCGTCGTCTTACCAAGTGCGGCACGGTGACGAACACGTCGTCGTTCTGCCGTGCAATGTCAAGGCTCGGCGCGAATACCGGCTGCCCGACTGACCCGCGGCCCATTCGGGGGCGCGGGTGTCAGGTCACGTCGATCAGCCGATGCAGTACGCCGTTGCGGTCGACCGCCAGAGACTGCCGGTCAGGGCGTCCTTGTAGGTGGGTTGGCCGCAGTAGCTGTGGCCTTGGTTCAGCAGTGCCTGATAGGCGTTTTGCTCGGCGGCGGGCTCGGTCGGGCCGTAGGCGGTCGCGGCGTGGTAGGCGCCGGGAGTCGCCGAGGCGACCCCGGTCGCCAGCGGTGTGGCGACGGCGGCCAGGACAGCGGCCGTGATGGCGATTCGTCGAATGTTCACGGGCGAGAGCATGGCACGGCGAGTTGGTGTCCAGGAAGGAGTGACATCGCTTCCGACAACGCAGACGCACGAGTGCGTATCGGCTCCTCGGCTTCGGAACGTGTGAGAGGTCTATTCGACCGACGACGGGTCACCAGGGCTCACGAGGCATGGGCATCCTGGCGGATGTTCCGGGCGGGGCTCAAGGCTTCCAATGGTATGCAGCCGTTCGACATCATGAGTCCGCACAGTCGTTTTGGTACGGGCTGACCGGTCGATCTGGAGTGGACGGAGCGGCCGTCCACCCGGCGGCCGCCGACCACGACCACCGCAGGCTCGGCAGGCTGCGCGGCGCGTTCGACGACACCGAGCACGCGATCGCCGCCGACAATGCTGTCGGCGGCGACGCCATTGTTCGGATCAGTCGATCGTCAGCCCGGAGGTGGCGGGTAGTTCTTGTCGGTGATGAAGCCACATGTGTTGGCCTCGTCGAGGCAGTAGTAGGTCAGGCTGTTCAGCGTGCCGCGCATGCTCGTCGGGCTCGGTGGTGCCGCGCCCTGCTGCCAGGTCTGCCAGTAGTCCGCGTGCGCGGTGTACCACGGGCCGGGTGCGCCGTTGGTCTGGGTCGCGGACAGTTGCAGCGCGATGTCGTCCGGTGGCGTGGGCTGGCCGGCCTGCGCTTGCGTCTGGCACGGTTCGCTCAGCCCACTGGCCTGTGCGCACGACGACGGGTAGATCGTCTTCGTGTCAGTGCTGATGTGGTACAGGCTCACGTAGTGGATGCGCATCGACACGTGCGGCACGGGGTGCGGATAGTTGCCGCCACAGGGCGGATACGCGAGATCACTGGTCCCCATGTTCATCGACGGGTCGAAATATCCGGGCACCTTCGCGGTCCCGTTCGGGGCGGTGAAGGAACTCTTGCCGTCCCAACAGGATGGGAAGTTGATGATTTCGGTCAGGCCCTCCTGGTCGGTGAAGCGGGGATCGCTGTGGAACAGCGAGCAATCGTAGGGCCAGAGCGATTCCGGGGTCTGCACCTGCGGGTTGGCTCCGCAGTCCCAGTAGACGACGTTCTCGTTCGCAGGTGGTGCCGTGGCGTCCGGCGTGCCCGCGACCATGATGAGTCCGGGTGGCAGTTCGCCGGTGTTCGGGCCGGATCCGGTGAGGTAGTACGCGCGGATGTAGATGGTGTCGTTCGGGTTGGTTCCGCAGGTGTAGTCGCCCGTGCTGTTCTTGGTGCAGCCGGGCAGGTAGGGCGTGCCGTTGACGAAACCCTCCGGCGCCCAGTAGGCGGCCGTGTCGTTCGAGTCCTGGCAGCCGGTGGTGTTCGATCTCAGTTGTGCCGCGGTGCTGTTGGGCAACACGCTGGTGTTGCCGAAGAACATGTGCACGTGCGGCGCGGTGCCGCCCGGTGCCATGATGGGATCGATCGGCCGTACCTCGCCGGTCATCAGGCATCGAATGATGAACTCGCCATTGTTCGCGTTGCCGGCGGCCGATGCGCCGCCCATTCCGGCGACGATGCCGGTGGTGACCAAACTGAGTGCCAACCATAATACAGCGGCTCTTCGCAATTCCCCTCCCGGTGATCGGGTGTTCCCGTCAGCACGAAGCCAGGGTGCCGGACCAGCTCACGAGGGACGCGGCTGACCAGCCTGTCTTGTGGGTCGTGTTGTCGGTCAGGTAGACCCAGGTGACTGTGGGTGGATGAGTAGCGATGTACCGGCCGCAGTGCGCGGTCACGTCATGGTTTCGCTGGCCAAGGCCGACCGGCGTGCAGGTAGTGCTGGGGCCGGTGTGAATGCGGACGTCCGTGCCGGTGAATCGTGCTTCGTTGTTCGAGTTCTGCGTTGGATTCTGGATGCAGTTGATGGCTGGAGCGGCAGCGGCCGTCGCGGGAAGTGCACCGATGACGATGCCGGTCATGGACAGTGCGGCCACTATCGTCGCCGCGATTCTGCGTCTCGTTGTCATGTGTCCGTCTCCTGTCATGGGACGACGGTTCGGCTCGCCGTCACTCTGCCCCCGTCCCGGTTGTCGGTGGAGTTGCCCACTGTTGCGGTGCGATGGGGCATTTGGGGGGCATTCGCGGGGCATCGTCGGTACCGTCGGTCCGGAGCGATCCGAGTGAGTGTCGCGACACCTGCGGGGATGGCTCCCGTGGCTGGGGGTGTGACGTGCGTTTTGGTCTGCTGGGTCCGCTGGCGGTGGTCGATGACGCGGGGGAGCGGGTTTCGTTCTCCGGGCCGCGGTTGCGGGTGTTGTTGGCCGCACTGCTGGTGCACGCGAACACACCGGTCTCCGCGGAGGGGCTGGCCGACGCGGTGTGGGACGGGGCGCCCCAGCCCGCCGCGACGCGGACGCTGCGCTCGTATGTCCGGCGGTTGCGGCGCGCGCTGGGTCCGGAGGGCGCGGCCCGGATCGTGGCCCACGAGCCCGGCTATCTGATCCGCGTTTCGCCGGCGGAGTTGGACGTGCTCGAGTTCGAGTCGTTGTGTCGGGACGCGGGTGCGGCGCTACGGGCCGGTGTGTGGATGGACGCGTCCCGCGCCGCGGTGCGGGCGCTGGAACTGTGGCGGGGCGAGCCGTTGCTCGACGTGCGCTCGCAGGTGCTGCGCGACGCGGTCGCTTCCCGGTTCGAAACGCTACGTATGCAGGCGATCGAGGATCGGCTCGAGGCGGACCTGCATCTCGGACGGCATGCGCTGCTGGTGCCGCAACTGCGGGAACTGACCGCATGCCACCCGCTGGCCGAACGCATCGCCGCCCAGTACATGCTCGCGCTCTACCGCAGTGGCCGCCCCGCCGAGGCATTGGAGCACTACCAAC
>Ga0070714_100002462_pt1 | contig 13655 bp, 15 predicted proteins | sample LARL83metaG_FD_65450 | JGI IMG/M metagenome (GOLD analysis project Ga0070714, IMG submission 65450) | Corn, switchgrass and miscanthus rhizosphere microbial communities from Kellogg Biological Station, Michigan, USA - LAR L8-3 metaG | ecosystem: Host-associated > Plants > Roots > Rhizosphere ...
CCCGGCGACGCCGACACTACCTCGGCCTCGAAGTCAGTGGCGTAGGCATCGTCCCGGAACAGGAGTTCAGTCACTTCTTCTTCTCGAAATCGAGCGAGCAGGAGTTGATGCAGTAGCGCAGCCCCTCGGGGCCCGGCCCGTCGTCGAAGACGTGGCCCAGATGCGCATCGCACTTGGCGCAGACGACTTCGGTGCGCTGCATGAAATGGCTGTTATCGCCGTGCACCTCGACGTTGGCCTGGGCCGCGGGCGCGGTGAAACTCGGCCAACCGGAACCGGAGTCGTACTTGGTGTCGGAATCGAACAGCGGGTTGCCGCAGCAGGCGCAGCGGTACATACCTGCCTCGTGGTTATCCACGTATTTGCCGGTGAAGGCCCGTTCCGTGCCCTTCTTGCGGGCGACCGCATATTGCTCGGGTGTGAGCTCTCTCTGCCACTCCGCGTCGCTCTTCCTGATCTTGTCCATGCCCGATGCCTCTCGCGAAATATCGCCAAAAAACCGTCTCAGACCCTCCAAGACCCGCCTTGCCGGCCGCCTATTACCAGTATGCACCGGAGACCGACGGCTACAGGAAAGGCCTGGGGTTTGGTACTCTATGCGCCCTCGGGCCAGGTCATTCAAGGGCCTTTCCCGCCCAATCCAAGTACGTCGTTAGGGAGACTATCCGATGCGGACCCGCGCATTCGTGCTGACGCTCAGCGCCGCCGCCTTGCTCGCGAGCTTCGCCGCCCGCGCCGACGGCGATGCCGCCAAAGGCAAGGTCGAGTCCTATACCTGTATCGGTTGCCACGGCATCCCGAACTACACCAACAACTACCCGACTTACCGGGTGCCGAAGCTGGCCGGCCAGCGCGCCGCGTACATCGTGCAGGCATTGACGGAGTACAAGGCGGGTGACCGGGCCCATAACACCATGCATGCCCAGGCCTCTTCCCTGAGCGAGCAGCAGATGCAGGACATCGCCGCCTACTTCGAGAGCCTGGGTAAGAACCCGGCCGGTCAGCAGTGAGCCACGCCATGAAAAAGCATTCCATCATCCTAGCCGCCCTGACTCTCGCCTCTCCGGCCGCCTTCGCCGACGGCAACGCAGCCAACGGCTCCAAGCTGTTCGAAGCCCACGGCTGCGCCCAATGCCACGGTTCCAACGGCATCAGCGCCGCGGATCAGCCGCTGCACGCTCCGATCCTGGCCGGGCAATACAAGGACTATCTCATCCAGGCGCTGCGTGAGTACAAACTCAACCAGCGCAAGGGCTCCGCCATGAACGGCATGGCGGCCCCGCTGACGGATCAGGACGTCAAGGACCTCGCGGAATATCTCTCGGGTTTGTCCGGGCCGCTCGATAACATCCCGGATGCGGGACACTGACCCGGGCGCCGGATCGACCTCGAAGAAACACCCCGCTCGTGCGGGGTGTTTCGTCTTAGTATGTAGCCATGGCCCAACTCAGCGGCAAGTCCATCGTGCTCACCGGCGCCTCCCAGGGCCTGGGCGTGGTGATGGCACGGGCGCTGGCCGCCGAGGGCGCTCAGCTGCTGCTGGCGGCACGCAGCGAGGACAAGCTGAAGGCGGTGGCGCTGGCGATGCCGCCCGGCAGCCGCGTGCTCACCCAGGTCACGGACGTGACTTCCGCCGCGGAGCGTAGCGCGCTGCTGTCGCGGGCGGGCCGCGAGTTCGGTGCGATCGACGTGCTCATCAATAACGCGGGCGTCGAGGATCTAGGCGTCTACGCCGAACAGGAGCCCGCTGTGCTGCGGCGCATCGTGGAGACCAACCTGTTGGCACCCATGTTCCTGACGCGCGAGGCCTTGCCGGAGATGCTTAAGCGACGCTCGGGCCACGTGGTGAACATCGCCTCGCTGGCGGGCCGCACCGGCATGCCCTTCGGCGCCGCCTATTCCGGAAGCAAGGGTGGACTCGCGGAATGGAGCATCTCGCTGGCGGCCGAGTTGCGAGACAGCGGGGTCGCGGTATCGGTGATCTGCCCGGGCTTCGTCAGCGAGACCGGCATGTTCTCCCGCAAGGGCGCGCCCGCCCCCCGGAGCATCGGCGCCTCCCAGCCGGAGAGCGTGGCCCGGGCGCTGCTCAAAGTGCTGCGTACGCGCAGGCTCGAGGTGGTGGTGAACCCCAAGCCGGTCCGTTTGCTCATGGCCCTCAAGGCGCTTTCCCCGGAAGCCGCGCTGGCCGTGGGGCGCCGGCTCGGACTCGTGGATTTCCTGAAGCGCATATCCGCGCATAAGTCCTGACACGCGGCGGTTGTAAACGCCGTCCACGGTGCTACACTTCCTCGGTACACGAAGCGGCAAACCCGTCCGAAAGGCGGGGGCGCAAAGTCACCGGTCTAAGGGGTGCAAGCCCTACGATGGCGGGATTACCGAATGTGCCAACCCCCTGTGTCTAGGCCCCTCCCTCTTGCCTAGACCGGCTTTCGGAACCCCTGACCCGCCTTCAATAAAAGCTTGCACCCCTTTCCTATTGGGGTATGCGAGGATTCTCGCGCGCCTCGTCCGTGTAAGAGAATTCGATGGCTGACGAAACTTCCCTGCGCAACGTCTCCGACACGGCCCTCTGGGTCGCGGTGTTCCGCGCCCAGGAGAGCGAGCGCAAAGATCCCCTCTTCTACGACCCTTACGCGCGCGAGCTCGCCGGCGCGCGCGGCGAGGAGATCGCGAAGCAGGTGGGCATGCCGGGCTGGCCCATCGTGGTGCGCACCGTGGCGCTGGACGAGATGATCCTGAAGGCCGTGGAAGAAGAGGGTTTCGATACGGTGCTGAACCTCGCGGCCGGTCTCGATACGCGCCCGTACCGTCTCGCGCTGCCGGCGACGCTGCGCTGGATCGAGGTGGACCTGCCCGGCATGGTCGAATACAAACGCGCTGCCTTGAAGGACGCCAAGTGCTTCTGCCGGCTGGAGCGCTACGCCGTGGACCTTTTCGACCGGGAAGCGCGCCGCGCGCTGTTCGCGAAGGTGGGCGCCGCCGCCGACAAGGTACTGGTGGTGACCGAGGGGCTCTTGATCTATCTCGACCCGGAGGAAGTGAAGTCCTTGGCCGCGGACCTGCGCCAACCGCCGGGGTTCAAGCGCTGGCTCATGGACATCGCTTCGCCTTCGCTGCTCAGGATGCTGGCGCGCCAGGGCACTACGTCCAAAGACAATACCCTGTTGCAGAACGGCTCGGTGCAGTTCAAGTTCGCGCCGGCGGAGCACGTGGAGTTCTTCCGTCCGTTCGGCTGGAAACCCGGCGAGTATCGGGATACGGCCGCGGAAGCGAGACGCCTGAAACGGTTCGACATCCCCTTGGTGTACAAGCTCGTGGGTACGCTCATGAGCCTGCATCCAGGCGTGCGTGCCAAGATGAAGACCTTCAGCGGGATAAGCGCGCTAGAGCGCGCTTGACCGACTGACCTGAAAAACTAGTCCCTGGGTTTTTCATAGCGACGAGTCCGCACACTTTCCGCTTCGCCTCCTGCTTCGCAGAAAGCCCAGCCGGCACATCCTGTGCCGACGCGCGCATGTACGCGCGCCCGGGCTCGTCGTCACGGCGCATCCTGCGCCGTCCTGTCTTTTCACTAATGCGGATTGTCCACGTCACTCAGATAGTCCACGCCGCCCAAGCCATCCATCTGATCCAGTATCCAGGCCTTGCGGCGTTGCAGCCGGGCCGACGGGTCGTTTACGTCATAGACATCCGGTGCCGGCAACGAGGCGGCGAGCAATGCCGCCTGCTCACGGTTGAGGCGGGCCGGCGTGACGCCGAACAGGCTGCGGGAAGCGGCGCCGACGCCGAAAGCGGCGTCATCCAGCTGCGCCACGTTGAGGTACATCTCGAGGATGCGCCGCTTGGGCCACTCCATCTCGATCAACATAGTGAACCAGGCTTCCAGCAGCTTTCGGCCGTAGCTGCGGCCCGGCCACAGCCAAAGGTTCTTGGCGGTCTGCTGACTGATGGTGCTGCCGCCGCGCATGCGGTGACTCTTGGCATTGTGCTCCAAGGCCGCGCCCATGGCGTCCCAGTCGAAGCCGTGATGATAGGGAAACTGCTGGTCTTCAGCGGTGACCACCGCGAGCCGCATGTCCGGCGCAATGTCCCCATACGAAGTCCAGCTGTAGTCGATGTCCGCCGGCCGGTGTTTGGACAGGAGCTCCAGATGTCGTTCCTGCATGAAGGCGGTAGTGGCTGGATTCACCACTCCGCGGAAGGCTACGCCGCAGACCGTGGCCAGGAACCCAAACCAGGCGAGCACCAGGCAGCGGCGCATCAGACGGGGGCGTAGCGCGTCCTGCGTCAAGCGAGGCCCCGTCCGGTGAGCAGGTACACCGCGAAACTCGGCAGCCAGTGGCTGCCTTCGTAGAGTCCCTCCTGGATCGAAGCGAGACCTGCCTCGGCGTGTTCCTCCGCCGCCATATGCAGGGCCGCGCGGCGTGGGTCCTGGGCGGGCAGGGCCGCGGCGATGCCCTGCAGCATCCAGGCGCGGCTCAGGTTCAGGCCATCGAGATGTGCGAGCTTGGGATCGGAAGGATCGCGGCTCACGGCCGGTTCCAGCCAACGCGCACCGTCCCGCGGCAGTGCGGGCAGGAACTTGGCCAGCCACTCCACGTAGTCCGGTTGCGGTACAAGGCGGCGCAGCAGGTCCGCCTCCGCCAGTACCGGGGAGAGGAAATCTTGGGCCCCGGGCTCGTAGGCCAGCGGCCCATCCACGTCGAAGCGGTGGAACTCGATGCCTTTGGCGCGAACCAACTCGCCCATGGGCGCATCACCCACGACCCGCGACCAATCGTGCAGCAATCCCAGGGCGAAGGCCGTCTGGGAGTGCTCGCCGCTGCGGATGGGATACCAGAGTTTCGGCAGCCATACGCGGAACCGCTCCCGCGCTACGGCTTCGAGCGGAGCGAGCGTCGTGTACCAGGCGCGCGCTTCGGGCGTGGCCCATTCGCGAAGTTCCGCCGCGAGCTGCAGCACCCAGGCGAGGCCGTAAGGACGTTCCCAGGATGCGCGGCGCGTCCCGTCGAAGTACCGGCATTCCTGGGCCACGTCCGCGGCGTTGATGCGCCGCGCGATGAAATCCCGCGCCTGAGGCGCGAACGCGCCCTCGGGCATGAGCCGCAGCAGCCGCACCAGCAGCCAGTAGTTATGCACCGCCGAATGCCAGTCGTAGGCGCCCGAGAACACCGGGTGCAGTTCCCGGGGCGTGGCGGCATCGGTATCGCCATCCATCAGGTGCTGGATATGATTTGGGTAGTCGCGGCCGAGGTTGGCGAGCGCGATCCGCGCCATGCGCTCCAGGAAGGCCGGTTCCGACGGGGAAACTTTCATCGTGGGCGGGAGTCTATCCGGGGCAGCACCCGCCTGGCGAGATACAGGGGGATCCCTGCCCCCTTGGCGACGGTCCCACCGGACTGCCATGATGGGCGCCGAGTCAGAGCCGGGATACCGGCCTCCTTCCATATCCATAGGGAACAGCACATGTCGAACAAGTCCTCCCTGCGTCGGGACGTGGGTGTCATCGCCCTCACCATGACCGGCATCGGCTCCATCATCGGCTCCGGCTGGTTGTTCGGCGCCTCCAAGGCAGCACGCCTGGCGGGCCCCGATGCCATCTGGGCCTGGGTCATCGGCGCGGTGATCATCCTGGTGATCGCCCTCACCTACGCCGAACTCGGCGCCATGTTTCCGGAGTCCGGCGGCATGGTGCGCTTCGGCCTGTATACACACGGCTCGCTGGTGGGTTCACTGGCGGCCTGGGCGGCTTGGCTCTCGGTGGTCTCGGTGATCCCGGTGGAGGCGTTCGCCTCGGTGCAATACATGGCCTCCTGGCCGTGGGACTGGGCCAATCCCTGGGCCCATAACCTCTTCCAGGACGGGAAGGTGAGCGATACCGGCCTTGCCATCGGCGCCGTGCTGGTGATCGTGTACTTCCTGATCAACTTCTGGAGCGTCAAGCTCTTCGCCCGCACCAACACCGCCATCACCACCTTCAAACTCATCATCCCGGCACTCACTGCGGTGTTGCTGATCGCCTCCGGTTTCCACAGCGGCAACTTCGACGTCGGTACCCACGGCGGCGCCCACGTCACCGACATCGCGGCGGTGCTCACGGCGGTCGCCACCGCCGGCATCGTCTTCAGTTTCAACGGCTTCCAGAGCCCGGTGAACCTGGCGGGCGAATCCAAGAATCCCAGCCGTGACGTGCCCATCGCCGTGATCGGCTCCATCGTGATCTGCGCCATCATCTATGTGCTGCTGCAGGTGGGCTTCCTGGGTGCGGTGGCACCGGACATGTTGGCCAAGGCCGGCTGGAGCGGCATCAAGTTCAGCTCGCCCTACGCGCAGCTGGCTCTTGCCGCGAACATCAACTTCCTGGCCATCCTGTTGTACGTGGATGCCTTCGTGAGCCCCAGCGGCACCGGCTCCACCTATACCGCTTCCAGCTCACGCATGCTCTGGGGCATGGAGCGCAACGGCATCCTGCCCAAGATCTTCGGCTTCGTGCACCCGGTATACGGCGTGCCGCGCCCCGCCATGTGGCTGAACCTGGTGGTGGCGTTCATCTTCTTCTTCTGGTTCCGCGGCTGGGATACGGGCGCGGACGTGACCTCGGTCGCCTGCGTGCTCTCCTACCTCATCGGCCCGGTGAGCGTGGCGGTGTTGCGGGACATCGCCCCGGCGAAGGCGCGTCCGCTGAAGCTCCCGGCACTGAAATGGCTCGCCGGCGCCGCCTTTACCCTGGGCACACTGGTGCTGTACTGGGCGCGCTGGCCGCTCACGGGTGAGGTGATCGTCACGCTGATGCCGGTGCTGCTGCTGTGGGGTTATTACGAAGCTCAGAACGGCTGGAAGGATTTCGGCCAGAACATGCGCGGCGCGCTGTGGCTCGTGATCTACCTGCCGGGCGTGGCGCTCTTGTCCTATATCGGCAGCGACCAGTTCGGTGGCACCGGTGTGCTGCCCTTCGGCTGGGATCTTCTGATCGTGGCAGCGTTCGGCGCGGGCTTCTTCCTGTGGGGCCTGAAGAGCGGCTGGAAGACGATCCACCTGGAAGCCAGCGGCGAGACACTTCACTAAGACGGGTGATGGACACGCCCCGTTGCTGATGCAGCGGGGCGTTTTCTTTTCAGAGGTCTACGATCTCGACGTCGTGGGCCTCGATGGGCTCGCCCAGGAACAGACTCCCCACCCGAGCGAAGCGCTCGGCGCCATCGGTGGCAAGATAACGGGCGCTACCCCTGCCCGCTTTCCTGCCCGGCAACATCCGCTCCACCGCGACAGCCACGGTCTCGCCAGAGTCCACGAGCCGCACCTCCGGTCCCGCCACATCGGCGATGGTGTCTTTGAGCAACGGGAAATGGGTACAGCCAAGCACCAGGCAATCCAAGCCCTCGCGGCGCTTCTCGCGCAGCAAGGGATAGAGGTATTCCTTCACCACCGACTTCACCAGGGGACCCTGCACCCAGCCCTCTTCGGCGAGCGCCACGAACAGCGAACAGGCCTGGGAATAGACCCGGGAATCGGCGCGACGGGCGAGTATGGCCCGCTCATAGGCCCCACCGTTGACGGTGCTCTCAGTGGCGAGCACGGCGATATGCCCGTTCTTTGACGCCGCCACTGCGGCCTCGGCCCCCGCCTCCACCACGCCCATGACCGGCAACGGCGCGAACTCGGCAATGAGGGCAGGCATGGCGACGGCAGAAGCGGTGTTGCAGGCCACCACCAGCAGTTTGATGCCCCGCTCCACGAGATGCCCCGCCGCCTGCACCGCGTAGCGACTGACGGTATCGGGACCTTTGGTGCCATACGGCAGGCGCGCGGTGTCGCCGAGATACAGGAAATCTTCGCTGGGCAGATGGGCGCGCAGCGCCTTGAGGACGGTCAAGCCGCCTACGCCCGAATCGAATATACCAATGGGAAGTTCCGCAGAGCTCAATGTTTTTCGCGTAGCTCGCGGCGAAGGATCTTCCCCACGTTCGACTTCGGAAGCTCGTTGCGGAACTCGATGTGTTTCGGAACCTTGTAGCCCGTCAGATACTTGTGGCAGTGGGCGATGAGCTCCTCGGCAGTGAGGTTCGGGTCCTTGCGCACCACGAACAGCTTCACCACTTCGCCCGAGTGCACGTCCGGCACGCCGACGGCAGCACACTCGCGCACGCCCGGATGCATCATGGCCACGTCCTCCACCTCGTTCGGATACACGTTGAAACCGGACACCAGGATCATGTCCTTCTTGCGGTCCACGATGTAGACGAAGCCGCGGCTATCCACCCGGCCGATGTCGCCGGTGCGAAGCCAGCCGTCGTCCGACAGCACCTTGGCGGTCTCCTCCGGCTGGTTCCAGTAACCGCGGGTCACCTGCGGCCCCTTGAAGCAGAGTTCGCCGACCTCGTCCACGCCCAGCTCCTTGCCGGCGTCGTCGCGGATGGAGAGCTGGGTCGAGGGGATCGGCAGGCCGATGCTGCCGTTGTAGTCCTTGAGGTCCAGCGGATTGATGCAAGCGGCGGGAGAGGTCTCCGTGAGGCCATAAGCCTCGACGATGGGCCGGCCGGTGACCTTCTTCCATTGCTCGGCGACGGCACGCTGCACCGCCATCCCGCCGCCCAGCGCCAGCTTCAAGTGCGAGAAGTCCAACTCCTCGAAGCCGTGCGCGTGCAGCAGGCCGTTGAAGAGGGTGTTGACCCCGGTGATGACGCTGAAAGGATACTTGTGCAAGGTGCTGCAGAAGTCTTTCATGTCGCGCGGATTGGTGATGAGGATGTTCTTGCCGCCGAGCGTCATGAACACCATGCAGTTCGCGGTGAGCGAGAAGATGTGGTACAGCGGCAACGCGGTGATCACGATCTCCTGTCCGGGCACCAATCCCTCGCCGAGCCAGGCGGCAGCCTGCAGCACGTTCGCCACCATGTTGCCATGGGTCAAGACCGCTCCCTTGGACACCCCGGTGGTGCCGCCCGTGTATTGCAGGAAGGCGATGTCCTCATGGCCGAGTTTCACGGGCGCGAGCTCATAGTCCTTGCCGGACTCCAGGGCATCCCGCAGCTTGACGCTGCCGGGAAGCTCCCAGGCGGGCACCATCTTCTTGACGCGCTTCACCACGAAGTTGACGAGCTGGCGCTTCGGAACGGGGAACAGGTCGCCGATCTGGGTGGTGATCACGGTATCCAATGCGCCGCAGCCCTTCACCTCCTGCAGCGTGTGGGCGAAGTTCTCCAGGATCACGATGCCGCGGGCGCCGGAGTCCTTGAGCTGGTGCTCCAGTTCGCGGGCGGTATAGAGGGGATTCACATTGACCACGGTTAGGCCGGCGCGTAGCACCCCGAACAGCACCACCGGGTACTGCAAGAGGTTCGGCATCATGATGGCGAGCCGGTCGCCTCGCTGGAAACCGCGTTCCTGCTGCAGCCAGGCGCCGAAGCGGGCGCTTAACGTATCCAGTTCACCGTAACTCAGGGTCACGCCCATGTTCACGAAGGCCGGCAAGTGTGCGTACTTCGCACAGTGCTCCTCGAAGACCTGCTTCACCGAGGCATAGCGGCCGACGTCTATCTCGGCCGGCACGCCGGCTGGATATTCCTTGAGCCAGAGCTTTTCCACCCGTTTCCCCCGAAAGCGAATGCCCCCGATGATACCGCAGCGGCAAGCGGGCATGGAGACGCGGACCCCCTTACAATGCGCAGCATGCAGACTCGCGGACTCGCCTGGATCACCGGCGGCGGCACCGGCATCGGCCGGGCACTGGCGCTACGGCTGGCTGCCGACGGCTGGCAGGTGGTGGTGTCGGGACGCCGCCACGAACCCCTGACCGAGACCGCGGGCAAAGCTCCCGGCGCTATCCATGCCTGGCCCCTGGACGTGACTGACATAGCCGCGGTGCGCCGCGCGGTGGCCGAGATCGAAGCCCGGCACGGTGCTATCACCCTGGCGGTACTCAACGCCGGCATGTACCAGGCGGTGAAGCTCGACGGCTTCAAGGCCGAGGTGATGGCCGAGCACATGCAGGTGAACTACCAGGGCGTGGTGAACGGCATGGATGCCTTGCTGCCGGCGATGCGCAGGCGAAAAGCCGGCCACATGGTGCTGGTGGCGAGCGTGGCGGGCTACCGCGGCTTGCCGCTGGCCTCCGCCTATGGGCCTACCAAGGCCGCGCTCATCAACCTCGCCGAATCCCTGAAGTACATGTTCGAGAAAGAAGGCCTGACGATCTCGGTGTGCAATCCCGGTTTCGTGGAGACTCCGCTCACGGAGGGCAACCGCTTCCCCATGCCGTTCCTGATGAAAGTGGATGACGCGGCGGCTGCATTGCAACGGGGTATATACCGGCGCAAGTTCGAGATCGCCTTCCCTACGCGCTTCGTGCTGATACTCAAGTTCCTGCGGGCCATGCCCTACGCGCTGTACTTCCCACTGATACGCCGTATGACCGGCCGCTGATCTGGTCTAGGTAAAATCACGACGCTGGCACTTCATGGTCCCGCAGACAGAGCGGAAGATATGCGCCCGCCGAAAGGAAACCCGCCATGGCTGAACACAAGGAACACCGGTATCGCACGCTGTGCCGATGGAAAGGCAGCACCGCCGTCGGTTACGACCACTACGTCCGCGCCCATGAGATCAGCGCTACCCCCGCTGAGGCAAGCCTGACGCTCTCCGGCGACCCGGCCTTCAAGGGCGATGCGCGGCTCATCAACCCCGAACAACTGTTGGTGATGGCGGCGTCTTCCTGCCAACTGCTCTCGTTCCTCGCGGTCGCGGCACGCAAGCGACTGGACGTGGTGGAGTACGAGGACCGGGCCGAGGGCTTCATGCCGGAAGACGACAAGCCGATACGCATCACGCGCATCGTGTTGAAACCCCGCATCGTGGTCAAGGGCGGCGACCTCGCGGCCGTGAAGAAGGCCGTGGAGATCGGTCATCATGAGTGCTACATCGCCAACAGCTTGAAGACTGACATCAGTGTCGAACCCGAGATCATCATCCAGTCTTAAGCCAGTCCTTGAGCAATGCGGCGGCCTGGATTTCCAGCGCCCCTGCATGGGCTTGCGCTGAGCGGCGCAACTCTGCCGGGGACAACCCGACTTCGCGGATATCCCCTACGTTGCCCACGTACCATTGTTCCAGTCCCTGGGCGGTCACTTCCGGATGGAACTGCATGGCGAGCGCCGGACCCCAGGAGAAACCCTGGCAAGGCGTCATATCGGTGCTGCAGAGGCTCAAGGCGCCCCCTGGCAGGTCGAAGATCTCGCCATGCCAGTGCAGCACTGGCCCCGTGAGATGACGCAGGGCCGATGATTTCCCTGCTTGCGTGAGCGTGAGCGGTTTCCAACCCAGCTCCACTTCCGCGTTGCGGTGCACGTCTGCGCCCAGGGCCTTGGCGATGAACTGGCTGCCGAGGCATATCCCTAACAGGGGCAAGCCGGCTTTGAGCCGCGCTTCCACGAACTTCAGCTCCGGCGCGACGAAGGGGTAACCGGCACCGTCGTTCACGCCGATGGGACCGCCCAGCACCACCAGGAGATCCCACTTGGCCTTGCCGAGTGCCGCGAAATCCGCGGTGGGTGCGTCCGCATAGCGGATGGAATAGCCCGCCTGAGCCAGAGGCTCGGCGAGCGACCCTAAGTCTTCGAAGGGGACGTGACGGACGGCAAGGAGGTTCTTCACCCCCCGCATTTTAGCGGGCGGGAGTGACCTTGCGGAAGGAGGTGATCACGTCGAAGGCGTGGAAACCCCATTTGCTGCCATAGGAGCGGTTGATGAGCACGCCTTCCGCCTGCAGGTAGAACCAGTCATCCACGCTGAACTCGCGAGTACTGCCATCCATGGGCACTTGCAGCGTGTACACCAGGTGCAGCGCGTCGCCGTATTGCTCGCCCTTGGCCACACCGACGATGCCGTTGGCGCTGGCGTCAACGTGATGGGCATCCACCCGGTGCACGGACCAGTCCCGGGTCTGCTTCTCACCATCCGCATAGGACAGGTCTTCATGGATAGAGAGACTGCCATCCGCCTGGGGCACACCGTGCATGCTGAGGGTGAACCGGCGTATCACCTTGCCGGAGCGGGTCTGCACTATCCCCCAGGCCTGCACGTCGCCGCTGAAGTAGTCCAACATGTCCATGGCGGGCGTGGTGTCTGCGTATTCGCTGGCACTTTGGGATGCGCAACCGAAGAGCGCAGGCAGTATCGCCGCCAGCAGCAGGCCGATGCGCTTCACGGGCGCACCAGAGCCGTCTGCATGAGATCCACGTGGCCCGCGATGAAACCGGCGTGACAGTAAGCGAGATAGTAATGCCACATGCGCAGGAAGCGCTCATCGAAACCCTGTCGGCGGATCTCAGGCTCGACCGCATGCACCCGCTGGTCCCAGAGCCTGAGCGTGCAGGCGTAGTGCGCACCATGGAAATCGCGTGACTCGGTCTTCAGGCCTGCGCGCTGGATGCAGGCTTCCCAGGCGGAAGGCGAAGGCAACATGCCGCCGGGGAAGATGTAGCGCTGGATGAAGTCCACGGCCTTGCGGTAGTCCTCGTAGCCGGCGTCTGCGATGGTGATCACCTGCAAGGCGGCACGGCCGCCGGGCTTCAGCCGGTCATGCACGGCCTTGAAATAAGCATCCCAGTATCGCTCTCCGACCGCCTCGAACATCTCGATGGAGACGATGCGGTCGAACTGGCCGTCGATATCACGGTAATCGATGAGCTTGAACTCCACCCGATCGGCGAGCCCCGCCGCGGCGGCGCGGGCGCGCGCTTCCTTCAATTGCTCGGTAGAGAGCGTGATGCTGGTGACGCGGCAGCCGGTCTCTTTGGCGGCATGGAGGGCGAAGCCGCCCCAGCCGGAGCCGATTTCCAGCAAGTGATGTTGGGCACTCAGTTCCAGCTTGCCCAGGAGCAAGTCGTATTTGTGCCGCTGAGCCTCGACCAAGGATTGTTCCGGGCCCTCGAAGACAGCGCTGGAATAGGTGAGGGTCTCGTCCAGCCAGAGCTTGTAGAAAGCGTTGCCAAGATCGTAGTGATACTGGATGTTGCGGCGCGAGCCCTTGCGGGTGTTGCGACGCGACGCATGCACGAGTCCATTCAGCACGCGCCTGAGCAGGCTCGGCTTGTCCACGCTGAAAGTCTTGAGGTTGAGAAGCCCCAGTTCGAGGAAGGCCATGAGATCCGGCGTGGTCCACTGCCCATCCATATAAGCTTCCGCGAGCCCGAGGTCGCCGCCCCAGAGGGTACGACGCACCGCGTCGATGTGACGGATGTAGATGACGCCTTCCGGACCCGGAGTCTCACCTTCGAAACGAAACACGCTTCCATCCGGCGCCACCAGCTTCAGGCATCCCACGCGGATGCGCGACAGCAACTTCAGCAACAGACGCAGCGGCCAGGGCTGCCTTTCTGCCAGGGTGGCGAGGACGCGTGGCGCGGCGGTGTTCATCGTTGTTTTGCTGCTCGTTGGGGATAGAGGCCGTGTTCGGGCATGCGATGGAACCGCGCGCCACGTAACCAGAGCTTGAACGCCTGCCAATGGATGGCCGCCATCACTTTGATGGGCATCAGCGGGATAAGCCAGAAGACACCCAGGAGTCTAGCGTCCGTCAACGGAGTGCTTCGTGCTCTGATGCACGCTTTGAACGTAAGCATGTCCTGTTCATATTCGTCTATATAGACGCCGACCCG
>Ga0070714_100002463_pt1 | contig 13653 bp, 10 predicted proteins | sample LARL83metaG_FD_65450 | JGI IMG/M metagenome (GOLD analysis project Ga0070714, IMG submission 65450) | Corn, switchgrass and miscanthus rhizosphere microbial communities from Kellogg Biological Station, Michigan, USA - LAR L8-3 metaG | ecosystem: Host-associated > Plants > Roots > Rhizosphere ...
CCGGGGTGGACGTACTGGATCAGACAGTGCTGGATCCGGTCGGGCGACACGAAGACCATGCAGGCGACGTCCCAGTCGCGCTCGTCGAGCAGCGTCCGCATCGCCGTCGCGCGGGCGCGGCTGACCTGCTCGACGTCGTCGACGAGGTCGATCGGGCGCCCCCGGAAGGTCGTCCAGGAACCGCCGTTGATCGGCCAGCCGACCCGCTCGCCGGTCTCCGGCGGCTGGCTCCAGCGGCCGCCGGCCGGGATCACGCCGCCGGAGATGCAGACGCCCTCGATGGACAGGGCCGGGTAGGTCAGCGGGACGTTGACGAGCAGCGTCCGCCGGCCCGCCTCGGTGAGCCTGGCCGGCCAGGTGGGGGCGAGGATCGAGCGCGAGGAGACGGGCAGCCGCCGGGAGGCTCCCGGCTGGTACTCGAGGATGTCGAAGACGCCATGGCCCGCCGGGTCACAGCCGGTCAGGAAGGTGGGCCAGGCGGCCCAGGAGTGGGAGGGCAGGCAGGAGCGGGAGACGCCGCACCGGCCGCGGCCGACGAGCGCCGCCAGGTTTGGCAGCTCGCCCGCCGCCAGCAGCGGCTCGAGAATCGCCCAGTCGGCTCCGTCCCAGCCGACGACAAGCACCCGGTTTGCCATGGCGAGGAGCATATCGGCGGGGTGCAGTACGGTCCGCCGAGTGAAACCGTTCCCAGACTCGGCGCAGATCGCCGCCGGCCGGCTCGAGATCGGAGGCGTCGACCTGGCGGAGCTGGCGCAGGAGCTGGGGACGCCGCTTCACGTCTACTGCCGGGAGACTCTGCGCGCCCGGGCGTCCGCCTATGCCGGGGGGCTGGCCGGGGCCGGCCGGGCCGTCTTCGCCTGCAAGGCGAACGCCACCGTCGAGGTGGTGCGGACGATCCTGGCCGAGGGCCTGGGTGCCGACGTCGCGTCGGAGGGCGAGCTGGCGGTCGCGCTTCGCGCCGGAGCGGCGCCGCCGGCGCTGGTCGTGCACGGCAACAACAAGTCCGACCGCGACCTGGAGGCAGCACTGGCCGCCGAGGCCGGACTGGTCGTCCTCGATCACCCGCAGGAGGCGCGCCAGCTGGAGCGGCTCGCCGCGACCGTCGGCCGCGTGCAGCGGGTGCTCCTGCGCGTCACCCCGGGCATCGTCGCCGAGACCCACCGCAAGATCGTGACCGGCCACGACGATTCGAAGTTCGGGATGGCGCCGCCGGCAGTGCTGGACGTCCTGGACGAGATCACCGGGCTCCGGCATCTGGAGGCGGCCGGCCTGCACGTGCACCTGGGCTCCCAGATCGGCGACCTGGGCGCATTCCAGGCGGCCGCTCGCTGGCTGGCCGGATTCGCGGACGAGCACGGCCTCGGCGGACTGCCGCTGCTCGACCTGGGCGGCGGGTTGGCCATCCCCTACCTGGAGGAGGACGAGGCGCCGTCCGCTGAGGCGGCCGTCGCCGCCACCCTGGACGCGGTGGTGACGGCGTACCTCGGCCGCGGCCTGCCGCTGCCGGAACTGATCCTGGAGCCGGGGAGGTCGATCGCCGGCCCGGCCGGCGTGACGCTGTACACGGTCGGCGCGATCAAGAGCTCGGCGGCGGGCACCGTTTATGCCGCAGTCGACGGTGGGATGTCCGACAACCCGCGGCCGGCACTCTACGGCGCCCGCTATACCGCCGCCGTCGTCGACCGTGCGGACGCCGCGGGCGGGCGGCGGTACACGATCGCCGGCAAGCACTGCGAGTCGGGTGACATCCTGATCGAGGGGATTCGCCTGCCCGAGCTGCATCCGGGCGACGTGCTGGCGGTGCCGGCGACCGGGGCCTACTCGGCCAGCATGGCGTCGACCTACAACGGACTTCCACGGTCGGCGGCGGTGATGGTCTCGGACGGCCAGGCGCGGCTGATCGTGCGGCGGGAGACCCTCGACGAGCTGCTGGCCCGCGAGGTCGCCGGTTAAGGGCCGATCGTTTCGTCGTAGACTGCGATGATTGTGGCAGACGATACGGGCCAGCCGGCTGCGACCGCGGCGACCGAGGTGCGGACGTTCCTGATTGCGGATGTGCGTGGCTACACGCGGTTTACGCGGGAGCAGGGCGACGAGGCGGCGTCGGACCTGGCGGCGTCGTTCGCCGAGATCGTTCGAGGCACGGTTCCCGGGTTCGGGGGCGAGCTGCTGGAGCTGCGCGGCGACGAGGCGCTGTGCGTGTTCGCGTCGGCGCGGCAGGCGTTGCGAGCGGCGGTGGAGCTTCAGCGCCGGCTGCGAACGCCTTCGGGCGAGGACGGGAGCATCTTCCCGGTGGGCGTCGGGGTTGGATTGGACGCGGGCGAGGCCGTGCCGACCGAGGGCGGCTATCGCGGCGGCGCGCTGAATCTGGCCGCGAGGCTGTGTTCGGTCGCCACGCCGGGTCAGGTTCTCGCGAGCGAGGGCGTCACCCATCTTGCCCAGCGGGTCGACGGAGTGCGCTACTCGGTAGTTCGATCGCGCCGGTTCAAGGGGATCCAAGCCGCGGTGCGGCTGGTCGAGGTCATTTCGGAGACGCCGCTCCCCGCCGTTCCTGTCGTGCCCGCGCCGAAGCGGCGGTCGTCGACAACAGCATGGATCGTCGCGGCCGGGGCGCTCGTTGTAGCCGTGGCCGCCACGATCGGTCTGATCGTCGGGCGACGGGGCGAGGCGTCGTCCGTCGGGTTGGCGAGTAACTCGTTCAGCCTGGTCGGGTCGGACGGGCATGCGAGCGCGACCCTCCCATTGGATGAGGCGCCGTTCGGGGTGGCGGTGGACGGGAAGGTCGTGTGGCTGCCGCGCTACTCGGACGACAGCGTCCTGTCCGTGGACACGGCCACCGACCGAACGCAGGTGGTCAATGTCGGCGACGGGCCGGATGCGGTCGCCGTGGGTGAGGGCAGCGTGTGGGTGGCAAACTCGGGCGACGGCACCGTGTCGGAGGTGGCCGACGGCAGAGCGGTCGGTGATCCGATCTATGTGGGGAACGGCCCGTCGGGAATCGCTGTCAGCAAGGGAGCCGTGTGGGTGGCGCTCAGCGTCGACGGCGCGGTCGCGAAGATCGACCCGGACACAGGCCGGGTCATCGACACATTCTCGGTCGGGACAAACCCCACGCGAGTCGTGTTCGCGTTTGGCAAGGTGTGGGTCACGAACGAGTCTGTCGGGACGGTGACGCCGATCGATCCTGATCACGATGTGGCGGGCTCGCCGATTCCGGTCGGTGCAGGCCCGAATGGGATCGCCGCCGGTGCCGGCGGGGTGTGGGTGACCAACAGCCTCGCCGGAACGGTCAGCCAGATCAATCCCCAGACGCTCTTGGTCGAACGCACGCTCCCAGCGGGCGCCGACCCGCAGGGTGTGGCCGTGGTGGGAGGAACGGTCTGGGTCGCCGCTCGCCGGTCGGGCCGGATCGTCCGTCTCGACGCCGCCACCGGTGAGCCGCTCTCGCCGCTCACGGTTGGCGCCAATCCGCAGGATGTGGCGAGGGTCGGCGCCGCCGCGGCGATCACCACCACGACATCCCCCAAGGAGCACCGCGGCGGGACGTTGACCATCGCGCTCGCCGTGCCGCCACCCTTCGGGATGGTGCCCACGACCGACCCCCAGAACGATGAGGCGTTCCGCCCTCAACTGGTGGACAAGCTCACGATGACGAACGACGGCCTCGTCGACTTCAAACGAGTACCCGGTCCCGACGGTGAGACGGTGGTCGCCGATCTGGCTTCGGCGCTTCCCACGCCAACCGACGGTGGACTCACGTACGCATTCCAGCTGCGACCGGGGATCAGATACTCAACCGGAAGGCCGGTGCGCGCGAGCGACATCCGCCACGGCATCGAGCGATCGTACTCGGTCAATGCCGCGTACCTGCTCAAGTATCAGCCACCCCTGGCGTCAGATCTGTTCGGCGCGATCGTCGGCGCACCGGAATGCTTGGCGTCTCCGAGGTCGTGCCACCTCAACCGCGGAATCGTCGTGGACGACAAGACCGGGACGATCACGTTTCATCTACGGCGCCCCGATCCCGACTTCCTCGCGAAGCTGGCGACGCCAGCCGCGGTTGCGGTGTCCGGCAACATCCCGCGAACCGACTCCGGCCTTCATCCGGTGCCCGCCACCGGCCCGTACATGATCACCCAGTACAGAACCAGGCACGCCGTCCTCGAACGCAACCCGTACTTCCGCGAGTGGTCGCACGACGCGCAACCAGACGGATATCCAGATCGCATCGTCTGGCGTTTCTACAACACCACCCGCCAGGCAATCTCCGCAGTCGAGGACGGCACCGCCGACTGGCTCTACTTCGCGGCCGTCACCAAGCAGCAGGTCCATGAGATCGAGACCAACTACGCCGCCCAGACCCACCCATCCGCGTATCCCGGCACGACCTTGCTCAACATTGCACCGAACTCGCCGTTGGGACGCGATCGCCGCGCGCGGCGGGCAATCGCGTACGCCGTCGACCGCCGGAAGCTCGCCGGCATTCTGGGCGGCGGCATCGCCCTGGTCCAGGTGCGATCGACGTGCCAGATGATCCCGCCCAACTTCCCCGGGTACCGACCCTACTGCCCGTACACCCTCGCGCCCGCCCACGCACAGAACCTTGCACGCCGCTCGCCGAGCCACGGCAAACCGGTTTCGGTCTTCTCCTACATCGGCGCCGGGGGTTACCTGGTCGAACTTCTGAACACCCTCGGGTTTCGTGCGCGGCTCGTCCCGGCAACCGAAGAAGGGGAGCCAATCCACGACCCGGATGTCGTGCTGGTGTCGTGGGCCGCTGACTATGTTGCCGCGGAGGACTTCATCCTCCAGATTCAGCCTGAACTCATCACGCCGGGTGACCTGAGGGCCGCCCGGGCAAAGCAGAGCGAAGGTCAGTATCAGGGCACACGGGCCTGGGCGGCCATCGATCGACGCGTCACAGACTCGGCGCGTCTCATCCTGATCGGCGGGAGCAGCAGCCTCGGGTTCACATCCAAACGCGTCGGCAACTACCCATTCGCGCCGGTGCCCGGGAACGCCCCCATCGTCGACCGGATGTGGGTCCGCTGACCCGGCCGCACCCCGGGTCAGCCCTCGAAGCGCGCCAGGCCGACGTGCTTGGCCCTGGCGATCGCCGTTGCGTCGGCGAACCGGTAGACCAGCAGCTCGCCGCTCGAGAACGGACCGGGGGTCGGATAGACGAGCGTTCCGTGAAGCGTCTGGCCGGGGTTGACCAGCTTGTTAACGAGGTTCCCGGGGACGTTCGAGCTGGCGGCGGCCAGATACTCGTGGCGGGCCGGGTCGAGCAGCCAGAACTGGGTCAGCGTGATCTTCCGGGTCACCTTGCCGCGGTTGGTCACCGATGCCTTCACGATCGCGTAGTCGGACGTCCCGGGCGGCGCCACGGGGATCTTGACCGACTTCGACCACTTGACCTTGCGCAGGTCGACCTCGACGTCGTCCAGGCGGAGCGGCTGGCCGGGGGCGGAGACGGTGTAGATGCGGCCGTCCGGGAGCTTCACCGTCCCCGAGGCCGGCAGCGTCGATGCCGTGCGCACGCTCGACGTGGTCGCGGCGGGCGTGCTCGAGCCGCCCGAGCAGCCGGCCGCGGCGAGCACCGCAAGGCCGGTGGCGATCAGGCGGCGGATGGCGTGCGCTCCTGCTCGACCTCTTCCCGCAGGGCGCCCACGGACAGTCCCTCGAGGGAGAGGAACACGAACCCGAGGCCGACGGCGAGCAGCGATTCGATCAGCTGCAGGCCGATCGAGAAGGTGAGTGCGGTATGTGCATCCACGTTGTAGAGACCGGTCAGCCCGAGCGCCGTGACGCCCTGGAACACCCCGAGATTACCGGGAGTGATCGGGAAGAGCTGAACCAGGTTCGACGCCAGGAAGACCACCCCTGCCGCCCCGACGCCGAGCGGCAGCCCGTACGCCTTGAGCGTCCAGTAGATGCCGGCGAGCTGCGCCAGCCAGCAGAGCGTCGAGGTGAACGTCGCCCAGGCCAGCAGCTTGGGACGGCGGACGATCGTCTGCCCCTGGCGCAGCGAGTCGAGGCTGGCGGTGACGCTGATTCCGAGCAGGTGCCACCAGCGCTCGACGTAGTCGTCCTCGTCCTCGCCGTCCTCCGGTTCGCCGCGGTGGCGCACCCGGGTCCAGATCTCGATCCCGGCGGCGACCGCGGCGATGGCGATGACGACCCCGGACAGCACGGCCAGCAGGTTCACCGCCTGCCGCGGCACGGGCACGTAGAGAACGACGCTGACCAGGACCCCGACCAGCGTCGCACCGGCCAGCAGCTGCTCGGTGACCAGCGTCCCGATGCCGGTCGAGAAGGGCAGGTCGATCCCGCGCACGGCCAGGCGCCGTCGCAGCACCGTCACCCGTGCCAGCTCGCCCAGCCGGGCGAAGAGCAGGGTGTTGAACAGGAAGCCGATGAAGATCGCCGGCACCACATCGCGGATCCCGGCGGCGATGCGCCGCTCGCCGTGGTCGTCTTCGATCGCCAGCAGCGCCGCCTGCCAGGTCAGCGCCTTGAAGCCGACCGAGACCAGGTTTGCGACCAGGGCAAGCGCCACGAACTCGAAGTCCGCCTGGGTGAAGACGTCGGCCACGACGCCGAGGCTGAACTTGCGAGAGAGGGCGAAGACGATGGCCACGAGCGCGACGCCCATCGCCAGGCTGCGCAGCAGGCGCCGCCGCTGCGGCTGCAGGTCGCTCGCCAGCTCGGACACCGTGACGAACTCGAGCCCACGGACGTGGGCCGCGTCGACGATGCCCGGCACCGCCGCGACCGTCTGGCCGCGGTCGCCGTACCCGCCGGCGCCGTCGCCGTCGTGGAGGAGCAGGATGGCGCCCGGCTCGAGCAGCCGCGTGCAGCGTTCCACGATCGTCTGCACGCCCGGCCTGGCGGTGTCGAACACCGAGCCGGTCCAGCCCACGACCTGGTAGCCGAGCTCGCGGGCGACGCGGACGACGAACGGGTTGCGAAAGCCGTGCGGTGGCCGGAAGAGCCGGCTGGGGGCGTCGCCGCTGGCAGTCTCGATGGCCGACTCGGCGGCCCGCAGCTGGCGGGCGATCTCCCGCGGCCCGGCGAAGACGAGGAGCCCATGGTCGTCGCCGTGGCTGGCCAGCTCGTGGCCGTCGTCGACGATCCGGCGTGCCAGCTCGGGATGGTCGCGCACCGCCCGCCCCAGGCAGAAGAAGGTCGCCCGCACCCTGGTCCGGGCGAGTGTGTCCAGGAGCGCCGGCGTGAACCGCGGGTCGGGCCCGTCGTCGAATGTCAGTGCCACCCACGGCCTGCTCGGCCGGCCCGTCCCCAGCACGCGGCCGAACATCCGGGAGTTGTGCGCGAACGACCCCCAGGCGGCGGCGGCGACGAGCAGGACCGCCACCGCTACCAGCGGCTGGCCGAGGCGCTCCGGAAGCTGCTCGGCGACGATCGCAGCCAGGACGAGCCAGACGGCGGCGACCGCTACGAAACGAGCGATGACTTCGCGTTTGCCCATGATGGCTGGCGACCAGCGATCAGGTCGCCGTAGTAGGTCTCGAGCTGGGCGGCGATGCGCGGCCAGGAGTAGTGCTCGACGGCAGTCAGCCGACCCTGGTCGCCCATCCGTGAGCGCTCGCCGGCGTCGGCCAGCAGCGACTCGAGTGCCTGCGCAAAACGGTCGGCGGCGTCCGCCGGGCTGACCATCAGCCCCTGCCGGCCGTGCTCCATCAGCAGCTGGAAGCCGCTGATCCGGGAGGCGACGACCGGCCGCCCGCAGCTCATGGCCTCCAGCAGCACCATGCCGAACGACGCCTTGTTGCACGGGGTGCAGAAGACGTCGCCGCTGACCAGGTGATTGGGACGCGTGCGGTTGAGGCGCCCGGCGAAGTGCACGTACGGCCTCGCGGCGCCGTCGATCTGGCGTTCGTAGACCGGCCGCAGCGGGCCGTCCCCGACCACGATCAGGTGCACCTGCGGGCCACGATCGGCGAACAGCAGGTTGTACGCCCCGATCATCGTGTCGAGGCCGTTGCGGGGATCGAAGCGGCCGACGAAGACGATGTTCAGATGGTCGCCCATGAGCTCCTGGACGGGCGCCGCGCCGGGCGAGAAGTGGTCGACGTCGATCCCGTTCGGAATCACGTGGTAGGTGTAGGGGAAGTAGGGGGCAAGCGACCCGATACAGGCCTCGCTGACGCAGATACGGCCGTCCAGCCGCTCGATCAGCGGCCGGATCCAGGCCGCCTCGATGTCCATCCCGGCGGTGGCCGGAAAGACGCTGTGGAACGTCGCCACCGAGAGCGAGTCGTACGGGGTGTGCTCGATCGCCCACGCCGGGAAGGGCGGGTTGTAGGGCGCGTGCACGTGGACGACGTCGAACCGCCGGTCGGCGAAGAGGGCGCCCAGCTTGCGGCCGATCCAGGGCGCGAGGGTGTGCACGGTCTGGGCATGGTTCCCCCAGTAGGGGACGTAGAGCGGCAGGCCGACGCCCAGCCGGACGATCTCGAACGTCGGCTCCGGCCACGTCTCGCCGCCGTCAGCGGCGCGGCCGGGCCGGAACGGCCGGCCGGTGACCAGGGTGACCTCGTGTCCCCGGGCGCTGAGCGCGCGGGCCTGGCCGTCCACGTGCTCGGTGATCCCGCCCAGTACCGGGTAGTAGAAGTCGCTGACGATCGCGATCCGCATGCCGCGCGGATGCTAACCGACCGGCATTTGCGGCTTTCGCCGGACGATCGGACCGGGCCCCTTTTGCAACAGCATCTTGAGAGATTCGCAAAATTCCGCTACTGGTAAGAGATGGGCTTCGTCCGCGTCATCGCCGTGATCGCGATCTTCGCCGGCGCCTTCGCGCTGGTTCACTAACCCCTGGTTGGCACTCCGCCGCCGAGTGTGCCAATGGGCGGCCAGGATGCCCCCGGGCCGCGCGGTATACTTTGAGTGCTATGCCGATCTACGAGTACCGCTGCCAGAACGACCACCGGTTCGAGGTCATCCAGAAGTTCTCGGACGACCCGCTGACGGTCTGCGAGGTGTGCGGGGCTCCGGCCAGCCGCGTGCTGCACCCGGTGGCGATTCACTTCAAGGGCTCGGGCTTCTACTCCACCGACTATGGCAGCAAGAAGAAGGCGGCGGCAGATCGTTCCGACGGCGGCGACTCCAAGCCGGTCAAGGACAAGGACGCCAAGAAGGACGGCAAGCCGGCCGCCGACAGCGCTCCGGCCAAGAAAGCCGCCGAGGCCTGAGACCTACTTGATGCTGCAGCCGGGCGCCCACAGGTTGCCCGGTGCCGGCCGCTGCGGGGCGATGTCGCCCAGGAACATCTGAACGACCGCCCGGTTCTGCTCGGACGGCATCAGCACGTCCTGGCCGCCGATGTTCTGCGGGGTGCCCGAGAGGTGGCACTGCAGCGTGCGGCCGGCGCGGAACTTGACCCAGCCCATCTCGAGCATGTCGGGGGCGGTCAGATCGGTGCTCAGTGGGCGGGCGAGCGCCCGTCCCACCGACGGCAGGTGGAAGAGGGTGGACGGCGTCACCAGCTGCCGCGACAGCGCCTGCATCACCCGCTGCTGGCGAAGCTCGCGGGTGATGTCGCTATCGGCCGGGTTGGTCGTGTGGCGGATCCGCGAGTAGGCCAGCGCCCGTACCCCGTCAAGGTGGATCGTCCCCTTCTCGAAGTGCCAGCTGTGGCCGTCGAACGGCTGCGAGGACTGGATCACCGTCGGGTTGTAGATCGTCACCCCGCCGAGACTGTCGATCAGCTCCCGGAACCCCTTGAAGTCGACCAGCACCACGTGGTTCACCTTGACCGGGTTGACCAGACGGTTGACCGTGTGGATGAGCAGTGGCGGGCCGCCCCAGGCGAAGGCGGCGTTGATCTTCGACGTCGAGTGGCCGGGGATCGGCACGTAGAGGTCGCGTGGGATCGAGAGCATCGACACCAGATGCTTCCCGGGATCGGTGCGGACGAGCAGGATGGAATCGGAGCGGGCGTCCGACTCGGCGTTCGAGGTGCGGCTGTCGGAGCCCATGATCATCGTCACCTGAGGTGTCGTCAGCACGCTGCCGCCGGCCGGCGTGAGGGCGGCGCGTGTGCGCTTGCCGATGCGCGCGTTGGCGTTCGCCATCTCGTTCGAGAAGGCCCGGTAGCCGAGGTAGATCCAGAGCACCGACAGCGCCACCACGACGGCCACGGCGATCGCGATGCCGCGCTTCCAGCCGGGCCGGAAGCGGCGCGGCCCCTGCGGGCGGGGCGGTCCCGGCCTGCCCGGGGCGACTGGCGGACCGGTGGGCGGGCGCATGTTCGGCCGCGGCATCCCGGCCGGCGTGCGCTCGCGGGGCGGCGCGATCGTGCCCGCTCCGCCGCCGAAATCGAAGCGAGCCGATTCCGGGTCGTTGCCGGCCCGTCCCCCGCGGTACGTCCGGTAGGTCTTTGACGACTTGGGCTCCGGCACCCCGGTAATTTAGCCGCCACAGTGTTGGAATCCTCCAAGAGCGCCCGCGTCGTCGGGGTCGACGTCGGCGGCACGACGGTGAAGGCCGCGCTCGTCTCGGGCAAGCTGGAGATCATCCGCCACGAGGAGCTGCCCACCCCTCTCGACGACCCCGCGGAGTTGCTGGATGCGATCGCCGGTCTGGTCGAGCGGGTTTCAGGAGGCGAGGCGAGCGCAGTCGGCTACGGGCTGCCGTCATTGATCAACCAGCGCCTGGGCCGGGTGGCCGACTCGGTGAACGTGCCGATCGCCGACATCCCCTTCCTGGACGAGATGCGCAGCCGCGTCGACCTGCCGTCGGTGATGGACAACGACGCCAACGTCGCCTGCCTGGCCGAGGCGCGGGCCGGGGTCGCCCGCGGCGTCGGTCACGTCGTCATGCTGACGTTGGGCACCGGGGTCGGCGGCGGCCTGCTCCGCGACGGGCGGCTGTACCGTGGCGCAACGGGCTTTGCCGGCGAACTCGGCCACACCTCGGTGGACGAGGACGGGCCGCCCTGCCACGGCCACTGCCCGAACCGCGGCTGCCTGGAGGTGGTCGCCTCGGCCGGCGGCCTGGTGCGGGCCGGGCGCGAGGTGGCGGCGGCCAATCCCGGCGGTACGCTGGCGGCATCCCTGGCTGCAGGCGAGCAGCCCAGCGCCCGCCGGATCATCGACCGCGGCCTGGCCGGGGATGCCGACTGCGTGGCCGCCCTGGGACGGGTCGGCCGCCACCTGGGAGTCGGCATCGCCAGCTTCGTCAACATGTTCAACCCCGAGATCGTCGTGGTGGGCGGCGGCCTCATCTCGGCCGGCGACCTGATCCTCGGCCCGGCCGGGAACGAAGCGGCGGCCCGTGCACTTCGCCCTTCCTGGCAGCAGACGCGCATCGCCGCCGCCGAGCTCGGCAACGAGGCCGGCCTGATCGGCGCCGCCGCCATGGCGCTCGAGGACACCCGGGTCGAGCGGTGACGGCGTCGCCGGCAGGCCGTGTGGTCGTCTGCCCGACCCCGATCGGCAACCTGGGCGACGTCAGCGAGCGCGTGCTCGACGCGCTGCGGACCGCAGACGTCGTCGCCTGCGAGGACACCAGGCGCACTCGCGTCCTGCTCGACCGCTACGGGATCAGCCGCCCCACGGTCTCGATGCACGAGCACAACGAGGCGGCCCGCTCGGCCGAGCTCGTCGAACGGGCGCTGGCCGGCGAGCGGGTGGCGGTGGTGTCGGACGCCGGCATGCCGACGGTCTCCGACCCGGGCGCGCGCCTGGTTTCGGAGGCGCTGCGGGCCGGGCTAGCGGTGGAGGTGCTGCCGGGGCCGAGCGCGGTCACGACTGCGCTGGCGGCCTCTGGACTGGCGGCCGGCGGTTTCGTCTTCGGCGGCTTCCTGCCCCGCGGCGCGGCCCGCGTGCGGGCCGAGGTGGAGCGGCTGGACGCCGCCGGGCTGCCGCTGGTCGCCTTCGAGTCGCCGAAGCGGCTGCCGTCGACACTGCAAACACTGGCGTCGGCCTGGCCCGATCGCCTCGCGGCTGTCTGCCGGGAGCTGACGAAGCTGCACGAAGAGGTTGCGCGGGGGCCGCTCGGCGCGCTGGCGGAGCGGTTCGCGGAGCCGCCGCGGGGCGAGATCACGCTCGTGCTCGCGCCGGCACCGGCGCAGCCGGCAGCCGTCGATCTGGAGGCGCTGGCGGAGCTTGCCGGCGCGGTCGGGACGCGGCAGGCGGCCGACCTGGCGGCGCGGCTCACCGGCGCCCCGCGAAACGCGCTCTACGAGGCGGTCACTGCTCGGAAGGCACGAGTTCGACAAGGTCGACCCGGCACTCGTGGCAGACCATCCGGCCCTTGAATTCGGCCAGGCGTTCGCTGCGGCCGCAGAAGACGCAGCTGTCGTGCGGCTTGGACAGGACGATCGACTCGCCCCGGACGCCGATCTCGAGCGGGTCGCGAACGGCGATACCGAAGCGCTTACGGATCTCGACCGGGATCACGATCCGGCCCAGCTCATCGACCCGCCTGACAACACCACCGCCTGTGCGCTGGCCTGCCGTCTGCGCGCCGCCATGGACTCCCCGCTTGCCGCTCATAGTCCTCTTCCGAGGTTAAGATTGACCCCTGCGCAGGTGAGGATATCCGGTGCCACAAGCGTTTGCCAGATTCGATGACAGTTTTTTCACTAACCACCCCGATTTATTACGTAAATTCCGATCCCCACCTGGGACACGCGTACACGACTGTGGCCGCCGACGTCCTGGCCCGACATCACCGGCGGTCCGGCGACGACGTGTTCTTCCTCACCGGGACCGACGAGCACGGCGGCAACGTCGCTCGCGCGGCCGAGGCCGCCGGCCTGCCGGTGAAGGAGTTCTGCGACCGGGTGTCGGAGCGGTTCCGGGCCCTCGCCGCCGCGGTCGAGTCGAGCCACGACTTCTTCATCCGCACCACCGACCCCGAGCACGAGCGGCGCGTGCAGGCGTTCGTTCAGCTGCTCAAGGACCGCGACCAGCTCTACGAGGGCACCTATGCCGGCCTCTACTGCAGCTCCTGCGAGATGTTCTATGCCGAGAGCGACCTGATCCAGCCCGGCAACTTCTGCCCTCTTCACCCGACCAGGGCGGCGGAGTGGGTGGAGGAGCGAAACTGGTTCTTCCCGCTCCGCTCATGGGCGCCGCGGCTGCTCGAGCTGTACGACGCCAATCCCCAGTTCGTGCGCCCGCGGGCTCGCTACAACGAGGCGCGGTCGCTGATCGAGGGCGGCCTGGAGGACGTCTCGTTCAGCCGCGCCACCGTCAGCTGGGGTGTTCCCGTGCCGTGGGAGCCGAGCCAGACGATCTACGTCTGGGTGGATGCGCTCCTGAACTACCGGACGGCGCTCGAGTACGGGCTGGGCCGGGACGTGACGGCGACCTTCTGGCCGACCAACCTGCACCTGATGGCGAAGGACATCCTGCGCCTGCACGGGATCGTCTGGCCGGCGATGCTGCTGGCGGCCGGCTACGAGCCGCCGCACGGCCTGTTCGTGCATGGCTATTTCTCGAGCGGCGGTCAGAAGATGAGCAAGACCCTGGGCAACGTGATCGACCCCTTCGAGGTGATCGCGAGCCTGGGCGCCGACGCGCTGCGCTTCTACCTGCTGCGCGAGGTGCAATGGGGCCAGGACGGCGACGTCACCTGGGAGGGGCTGCATCGCCGCTACGAGGGCGAGCTGGCCAACGACCT
>Ga0070714_100002464_pt1 | contig 13653 bp, 16 predicted proteins | sample LARL83metaG_FD_65450 | JGI IMG/M metagenome (GOLD analysis project Ga0070714, IMG submission 65450) | Corn, switchgrass and miscanthus rhizosphere microbial communities from Kellogg Biological Station, Michigan, USA - LAR L8-3 metaG | ecosystem: Host-associated > Plants > Roots > Rhizosphere ...
GCAGCCGATGTGAATCGAACGGTGGAGTTGGCTCACGAGGCTTTTTTGAAGTGGCGCGACGTGCCGGTGGTGGAACGCGTCCAGCCGCTCTACCGATTCAAGGCTCTGCTCGAAAAGCACGCGAACGATTTGGCGGCTGCGCTAACCGCTGAGAACGGCAAGACAATCGACGATGCGCGCATGGAAGTCCGGCGTTCCATCCAGATGGTGGAAGTGGCGTGCGGGATGCCTAGCCTGATGATGGGCGATTCTCTGAACGATATCGCCGCGGGAATCGACAGCCATACAATTCGGCAACCGATCGGCGTCTGCGCGGGCATTTCGCCTTTCAATTTTCCGGCCATGGTTCCGATGTGGATGTGGCCGTTTGCGATTGCTTGTGGGAACACGTTCATACTCAAGCCATCGGAAAAGGTTCCGATGACGCCGACCATGGCGACCGCGCTCTTGCACGAAGCCGGGTTGCCCGAAGGCGTCTTCAATCTAATCCATGGAGATAAGGTGGCGGTGGATGCGTTGCTGCATCATCCGCTGGTGCGCGCGGTCTCGTTCGTTGGCTCCACTCCGGTGGCAAAGTATATTTATCAGACTGCGGCGGCGGAAGGAAAGCGCGTGCAGGCGCTCGGCGGGGCCAAGAATCACTTGGTGGTGATGCCGGATGCGGATCTGCCGAAAACGGTGGAGGCGATCATCGGGTCGGCTTTCGGCGCGGCGGGCGAGCGCTGCCTGGCGGGAAGCGTGCTGGTGACGGTCGGCGAAGTTGCGGACCCGTTGCTCAAGCTGTTGTCGGAAAAAGTAAGCGCGATGAAGGTCGGCGATGGCGCCGAGCAAGGCGTCGACATGGGGCCGTTGGTTACCAAGGATCACAAGGCACGCGTGGAAGGATACATCGAGAAGGGCGTGGCCGAAGGCGCGAAGCCGATCATGGACGGCCGCAAGACTGCGGGCGATAGCGCGGGCTTTTTCCTGGGGCCGACTATTTTTGATGGCGTGAGCGCTGAAATGACGATCGCGCGCGAAGAGATTTTTGGGCCGGTGCTCTCGGTGATCCGCGTGAAGACGCTGGATGAAGCCATCAGGCTCGTGAACACTTCGCGCTTCGGCAACGCGACGTCGATCTTCACCAACAGTGGAAAGGCGGCGCGCGAATATTCGTCGCGGGTGGAAGTGGGCATGATCGGCATCAATGTGGGCGTGGCTGCGCCGATGGCTTTCTTCCCCTTTGCTGGTTGGAAGAACTCGTTCTTCGGCGATTTGCACGCGCACGGCAAGGACGCCGTAATGTTTTACACCGAGCAAAAAGTGTTGATGACCCGGTGGTTTTAGTTCGCTCACGACGCGTCGTTTTTCCTGGCCGCGTCGATGCAGCTTCGCTCGAAATTCGAGACGGCAGAATCACCGCCATCGGGCCGATAGACCGTGTGCCGGAAGGGGCTCAGGTTGTGGACGCCGGCGACAAGTTCGTCCTTCCCGGTTTGATCGATACCCACGTGCACATCAACGAACCGGGCCGCACCGAGTGGGAAGGCTTCCGTACAGCGACGCGCGCGGCGGCGGCGGGCGGCTACACTACGCTGGTCGACATGCCGCTCAATAATCTGCCGGCGACTACGACAGTCGGAAACCTTGGGTTGAAACAGACGGCGGCCCGCGGACAATGCTTGATCGATTACGGATTCTGGGGCGGAGTAGTGGCCGATAATCAGGAGCATGTGGAAGCGCTGGCGACTGCTGGAGTCTTGGGGTACAAATGCTTCCTGGTTCATCCCGGCATCGATGGGTTCACGATGGTGAATCGCTCCGAGCTTGAAGCAGCCATGCCGAAGGTCGCCTTGAGTGGTCTTCCGCTCCTGGTGCATGCGGAGCTTCCCGGTCCGATAGAAGAGGCTACTGCGCGCGTGAATGCCGCGGGCTGCGATTGGAAGCGCTACTCAACCTATCTTGCTTCGCGGCCCGACGCCGCTGAAGTGGCAGCGATCCGGCTGATGATCGAGTTGAGCCGCAAGTATGGATGCCGGGTTCACATTGTGCACTTGTCGTCGACCGAGGCTTTGCCTGATTTGCGAACGGCGCGGGCGGAAGGGTTGCCGATCACAGTGGAGACCTGTCCACACTATTTGCACTTTGCCGCGGAAGAGATCGGGGACGGATCGACGTTGCATAAGTGCGCTCCACCGATCCGGTCGCGCCCGAATCGCGAGCAACTATGGCGAGCGCTCGAGGGTGGCGACATCGATCTGATCGCGACCGATCACTCTCCCTGCCCTCCGGAGATGAAGACTCGCGGCGATGGAAGCTTTTTGGATGCTTGGGGCGGCATTGCGTCGCTACAGTTGGCTCTGCGAGTAGTATGGACCGACGCCCACCGGCGCGGACTATCGATGCCGCGCGTGGCGCGCTGGATGAGCGAGCAGCCGGCGAAGATGGCCGGCCTGGAGAAGAAGGGAGCGATCCGCGAAGGCAACGACGCTGATCTCGTGATCTTCGATTCGGACGGCAAGTTTCAAGTGGATGGAGCGCGGCTGGAGCATCGCCATCCACTAACGCCATACGCCGGCGAGACGCTTTCTGGCGTCGTCGAAATGACATTCGTTCGCGGGGAGAAGGTTTACGTTCGTGGCGAATTTGGCAGTGAACGGAAAGGCATGCAATGCTTCCGGGCCTGATTGATCTTGCGTCCGAGCTGGTGGGTGGCGAGGCGTTATGGGCGAGTGACGAATTTTTCGCGCCCAAGGAGAGTCTGCTCAAAGCGGCCGCGCCAGTCTTCGTTCCAGACAAGTACACCGATCGCGGCAAATGGATGGATGGCTGGGAGTCACGGCGCAAGCGCACGCTGGGGCATGACTGGTGCGTGATCCGCCTGGGGTTGCCCGGAGTGGTGCGCACCGTGGACGTGGACACCAGTTATTTCGTCGGAAATTTTCCCGAGCACTGTTCGCTCGATGGCGCTTCGGTTGCCGCCGGTCCAGCGGAGAAAGATTGGAAGCCGCTGTTGGCGAAAGCGCGGCTGACCGGTGGTGGACATAATGTTTTTGATGTCCAGCAGGCCGGCAAGCTGACCTACGTGCGTCTGAACATTTTTCCCGATGGCGGCGTGGCGCGGCTGCGCTTGTATGGCGAAGTAATTCCCGATATTGAAAAGTTGAAAGCATCGTCTGAGCCCGTGGACGTCGCGTCGGTCGTAAACGGCGGTCGCGTGCTGGCATCGAGCGATAATTTCTTCGGCCACGAACAGAACCTGATCCTGCCGGGCCGGCCGGCCAACATGGGCGGAGGTTGGGAGACGCGACGCAGGCGAGGGCCGGGTTACGACTGGATCATCGTGCAACTGGGCGCGCGGGCGACAGTCCGGAAAATCTCCGTCGAGACCGAGCACTACAAGGGAAATTATCCGGACCGCTGCTCGATTGATGCATGCGATGCCGCTGGCGCTCTGTTCCAGGATCTGATTACTGGCAAAGTTGCCTGGACGGAGATTGTGCCGGAAGCGAAGTTGGAAGCCGACGCGGTTCGGCAGTTCGAAAGCGAATTGAAAGCTACTCCGACGGCGACGCATATCCGACTAAAGATTTATCCCGATGGCGGAGTGAGCCGGTTGCGCGTGTTCGGCGAGATTGTAGAGTAAATGAAGATGTTCCAGGTCGTCGCCAAGCCTGTTCCGCGCAAAGAGGGACGGGAAAAGGTCACAGGCGAAGCCAAGTATGTCGATGACCTGTCGTTTCCGGGCATGCTGCATGGCGCAACGGTGCGCAGTCAAGTGGCTCACGGCCGGATTCACGGGATCGAATTTCCACCCGGAATTCCTTGGGACGAGTTCACGATTGTCACCGCGAACGATATTCCGGGCGAGAACTGGGTGGCGTTAATCGTTGACGACCAGCCGTATCTTGCCGTCGAATTCGTCAATCATCCGGAAGAGCCTATCGTGCTGCTGGCGCACGCAGACAAGTATCTGGTGGAGAAGGCGCGCAGCGTGGTACGAGTCTATATCGAGCCGCTGCCGGCAGTCTTCAAATTAGAAGATTCTTTGGACAAGGGAAATATTTTCAAAAGCTTTCTGGTCGAGAAAGGCGACGTCGACGGCATTTGGGCCGAGGCAGCGCATGTGATCGAAGGCGAGTATCACACTGGAGCGCAGGAGCAGCTTTATATCGAGACCAACGGCGTCATTGCCGTGGCCAACGCCGAAGACGGCGTCACAATCTGGGGTTCGATGCAGTGTCCTTATTACATCCACAAGGCGCTGCTGAAGGCTTTCCCGCTGGCTCCGGAAAAAATCCGCGTGATCCAGATGGAAACCGGCGGAGGCTTCGGTGGCAAGGAAGAATATCCTTCGATGATCGCCGGGCATGCCGCGTTGCTGGCTTGGAAATCAGGCAGGCCGGTGAAAATGATCTATGACCGCGCCGAAGACATGGCCGCCACCACCAAGCGCCATCCCTCACGGACGCGCATTAAGACGGCGGTTTCAAGTGAGGGCAAGCTGCTGGGGATGGACATCGAGTTTGTAGTCGACGGGGGCGCTTATGCGACCTTGTCTTCCGTAGTTCTGTCGCGCGGGACGATTCACGCGGCGGGTCCGTATCATTGCCCGAACGTACGGATTCGAAGTCAAGCCGTCGCTACCAATGCCCCTCCGCACGGGGCGTTTCGGGGATTTGGCGCGCCGCAGAGCATCTTCGCGATGGAGCGGCACATGAACAAAGCCGCGCGTGCTGTGGGCCTGACGCCCGAAGAATTTCGCCGACGGAACTTTCTGCATCGTGGCCAGACTACGGCGACGGGTCAGGAAATTCGTGAACCAGTGGATCTTGAAGGCCTGCTGGATAGAGCGCTGAAATTATCGGATTATCAAGCGAAGACGCAGGCCTTCAGGGAACAAAATCGGCGCTCCCACGTGAAGAAGGGCATCGGATTCGCGACATTCATGCACGGCGCGGGATTCACGGGATCGGGCGAACGATACTTGCAGTCGATCGCCGGTGTCGAGGCGCTGGCCGATGGGCGTGTGCGCATCCTGGTGTCGAGCACTGAGATCGGGCAGGGCACCAACACGATTCTCTCGCAGATCGTCGCCGAGACCCTGAGCTTGGATTACGAGCAGGTCGAGATCCCGAGGCCGGATACAAGCGAGGTGCCGAACAGCGGGCCGACCGTGGCGTCGCGAACATGCATGGTGGTTGGGAAGCTCGTGGAATCGGCCGCGATCGGGCTGAGGCAGACCCTGGTCAAGGCCGGATTGCTGGTGGAAGATTACAGCGGTGCACAATTTGCCACAGCCTGTGCGAGCTACATTGGCGATTTCGGGCCGCTGAAATCGTTCAGCCAGTATGAAGCGCCGCCCGGCATCTTTTGGGATGACGACACGTATCGGGGCGACGCTTATGGTGCGTTTGCCTGGGCGGTTTACGTGGCAGAAGTCACAGTGGACACGACGACCTGCGAAATCAAGGTGGACGACTTCGTCGCGCTGCAAGAGGTCGGGCGCGTGATCCATCCGGTTCTGGCGGCTGGGCAGATCGAGGGTGGCGTAGCGCAGGGGATCGGCTACGCGGTGTTTGAAAACGTCGTCTGGAAAGACGGACGCATGGCCAATAATCAGATGACCAACTACATCATGCCGACCTCGGTGGACGTTCCGCGCATCCGGGTTTATTTCGAAGAAGTTCCTTATGAGCATGGGCCGCTGGGCGCTAAAGGAATCGGGGAGCTGCCGATCGACGGCCCGGCGCCGGCTGTGCTCAATGCGATTGAGAATGCGCTGGGGATTGCCGTGGATGAGATTCCGCTCCTGCCCGAGATGTTGATGGAAGAGGCGGGTGTTGCCTAAGGTCACGGTTGAATTTCGAGTGAACGGTGCGGCGCGCACAGTGGATGCCTACCCGATGGAACGTCTGCTGGATGTGCTGCGCGAAAGACTGGGTCTGACTGGAACCAAGGAAGGCTGCGGTGAGGGTGAGTGCGGCGCCTGCGCGGTGCTTGTGGAGGGTGAGCTGGTGAATAGCTGCCTGATGCCCGTGCTGCAAGCCGCCGGTTGCGAGATTCTTACTGTCGAAGGCTTGACGAAGAACGGATGTTTGCATCCTCTGCAGGAGGCCTTCGCGAATGCGGGCGGTGCGCAATGCGGCATCTGCACGCCGGGAATGATCCTGGCTTCGCATCAGCTTTTAGAACGATGGCCGCATCCAACCGAACAACAAATTCGGGAAGGATTGTCGGGAAATTTGTGCCGCTGCACGGGCTACCAGAAAATCTTCGACGCCGTCCGGCAGGCGAGCGAGGTATGAGAGCGTACGTGCCCGAGTACGATCTGGTGGCGCCTTCCGGCTTGAACGAAGCACTCAAGTTGATCGCAGATCAGGTGCGACCCATTGCGGGTGGCACGGACATCATGGTTTTGTTTGAAGCGGGCAAGCTGCCGTATCGCCAGCTGGTGAGTCTGTGGCGAATTCCGGATCTGCGCGGGATCGCGACCAGCGAAACGGATATTACCTTGGGTGCACTCACAACCTACACCGAGATTCAGCGGAGCGCGATCCTGCAACGCGAGTTTCCGCTGCTCGTCAAAGCCGCGGGCTGGACTGGAGCGGTCGCGACACAGAATCGTGGAACGCTGGCTGGAAATATCGCAAATGCTTCACCCGCGGCGGACTCACCTCCCGCACTTTTGGTGTACGACGCCGAGATCGAACTGCTATCGGCGAGTGGATCACGCTGGGTGTCATATGATGGATTCCACACCGGCTACAAAGCCACCGTGATGCGACCCGACGAGATCATCGGCCATATCCGGCTGCCACGCACGACATCCGACTGCGCGCAATCCCTGCGCAAAGTGGGGACGCGTCGGGCGCAAGCGATTTCCAAGGTCGCTTTGGCGGGATTGGCGAAGCTCAGCGGCGGCAAGTTGGAGCGAGCCCGAATTGCGCTGGCGAGCGTTGCACCGATTCCGATTCGCTGCACCCAAACAGAAGCCGTACTGGCGGGACATCAACTCGATCGCGCGATGATCGAGGAAGCGAAGGCGAAGATCGCGGAAGAAATCTCGCCGATCAGCGATATCCGCTCGACTCAGGATTATCGCCGACGGGTAACCGCAAATCTACTGGGCGAATTCCTGGAAACTTTGATTGCATGACATTGGCCGAACTAAATGTGTTACCGCGCCATCGGGCCGAAGAAGAGCTGCTGAAGTGTTGTGGTTCGAGGGCTTGGGTCCAGTGGATGGCGCGGAGGCGGCCATTCGCTAGCTTCGACCGGCTGCTGCAAGCGGCTGGTGAGATTTGGTCGCGGCTCGATCCGGCGGATTGGATGGAGGCATTTCGGGCTCATCCACAAATCGGCCAAAATCAGGCGACGGCGCATAGATTCGCGCAGGCACAGGCCTGGTCGGCACAGGAGCAAGCAGGCATGAGCCAGGCCGGAGTCGGAGTCACGATGGATCTGGAAGAGGCCAACCGGGAATATCTGGCGAAGTTCGGCTATATCTTCATTTTGTGCGCGACCGGAAAGACTGCCGAGGAAATGTTGGCGATTCTGCGATCGCGCCTGCCCAATACACCGGAGCAAGAAATTCACGTAGCCGCCGAGGAACAAAATAAGATCACGCGCCTGCGGTTAGAGAGGCTAGTGACGGGATGATTGGAATCAGTACGCACGTTCTCGATACGGCCAAGGGCAGGCCGGCGCTAGGGGTACGGGTGACTGCGGAGCGTAAGTCGCCCAGCGGAAACTTCGTCGCTGCGGGGGAAGCCATCACCGACAATAATGGCCGAATCGCGCAAATGCTGGCGGGCGACGCAGGCCTCGAAGCCGGCGTCTATCGGCTGACGTTTTATGTTGGAGACTATTTCAAAGACCAGGACCACTTCTATCCGGATGTTACGGTGAGCTTCCTGGTGGTTGATCCCTCCACGCATTATCACGTTCCTCTTTTGCTGAGTCCATATGGATACACCACCTACCGGGGCACTTAATTCCGTGCTTGCCGCCGACACTTACGGGAAGTCCCGCGTGCGCCTGATGAAACTGGTGCGGCGCGAGGACGGGCATGATCTTAAGGAAATTACGGTCCAGATTTTATTCCAGGGCGATTTTGCGAGTTGCTACGAGGCCGGCGACAACAGTAGGGTTTTACCCACCGACACGATTAAGAATACGGTCTACGTGCTGGCGCGCACGCACGAGATCGTTTCGATCGAAGAATTCGCACAGTGTCTGATCGAGTATTTTCTTAAGAGCAATCCGCAGGTGTCCGAAGTTCGAGTAGACACGACCGAGCACCTTTGGTCGCGGATCAATTCCACGGCTTTTACGCGGGCGAGTGGGAAGCGGACGGCCGAAGTAACGGGCACACGTGATGGCATGACCGTCGAAGCGGGCATCGACGATCTGCTCATCTTGAGAAGCGCCGGATCAGCCTTCGAAGGCTATATAAAGGATCAGTACACTAACCTTCCGGAGACTAAGGATCGAATCTTTCAGACTGCGCTGCTCGCTACCTGGCGATACAACACTCGCTCGCTGGATTTCAACGCACAGTGGGAAAAAATCCGCGCGACGATTCTCGAGACCTTCGCAACGCACGACAGCCGTTCGGTGCAGCACACCCTCCACGCTATCGGCCAGCAGGTACTCGCAACGTTCCCCCAGGTCTCAGAGATCCAGCTCACGATGCCAAACAAGCACGCGCTGTTGGTGGATCTTTCGCCCTTCGGTCTGGATAATCCGAACGAGATCTTCCTTCCCACCGATGAGCCGTCCGGTTATATCGAAGCAAAACTGGTCCGGCGCTAATATTGCGTTTTGTTCGGCGACTTCTCCCACTCGCGAAAAGCCTCAAGCGCCTGTTCGTGCATCATCTGGATCATTGGAATCTTTCGTGATTCGACAGGCAACACGAGTTGATCGTAAATAAACGAGTCGTCGAAGCCGATGCGCGCGGCATCCCCTCGCGTGTTGGCGTAATAGACCTTCACCAGTCGCGCCCAATAGATCGCTCCCATGCACATCGGGCAAGGTTCGCAGGTCGTGTATAGCTCGCAATCACGAAGCTGAAAATCACGGATCGCCTGGCACGCTCCACGAATCGCGACGATCTCGGCGTGAGCGGTGGGATCCAGCACGGTTGTGACTTGATTCGTTCCCGTCGCCAGGATCTTCCCGTTGCGCACTACCAGCGCCGCAAAAGGTCCTCCCGTTCCGGCGCGCACATTTGCAAGCGAGAGCTCGATTGCCCTCTCCATGAAGTGATTCACTATTCGGGCCTGCGTCATGACTACCATAGCAAAGAAGCCATGAAAACCACGCTGACTCCGGAGATAGCCGCACCGATTCTCGAACCGTTGATTCGCGCTAATCAGGCGCAGGATGCCCTGTTTCCGGGCGAGCCGGCCGAGCGGCAACCGGTGCATACCGTCTACGGCGGCGCTCATTTGTTCAAGGAAGAGACTGCGGCAACGCTCGGCTCGCTTGCACTGAAATTGTTGAACGATTATGCGCCCGATCCAGTTGCCCTGGCAGGCTGCATTGGCCTCACGGGGGGCGATCGTTTGGCGCGCAACGTTTATGAACGTGTCATCGCCAAGCTCCAGCGTGAACCGGTGGAGGACTATCGGCTCGACTTCGAAGACGGCTATGGAAACCGACCAGATGCGGAAGAGGATGGTCACGCGGTTTTGACGGCACAAGCCGTAGCGCGGGGCAAAGGCAAGTCCGGTTTTCCCGCATTCATCGGGATTCGAATCAAGCCATTTACCGAGGCCTTGCGCCAGCGCAGCATGCGGACGCTGGATCTTTTTCTTACCTCGATGCTGTCGGAGTCGCGAGCGCTTCCGGGTGGGTTCGTCGTTACGCTGCCGAAAGTGACGGTGCCCGAACAAGTCGCAGCGTTAGTGCGGCTCCTGGAAACGATGGAGAATCGACTCTCGATCAGACCAGGAACAGTGCGAATCGAGCTCATGATCGAGACGCCGCAATCGATTATCGACGCCTCAGGCTCCTTCGCGATTCCGAAATTACTCGAAGCTGCACGCGGCCGCTGCCGTGGGCTCCATTTCGGCCTCTACGATTACACCGCTAGTTGCAACATCACGGCCGAGCATCAAACGATGGTGCATCCAGCCTGCGATTTCGCGCGCCACGTAATGCAGGTCAGCGCAGCCGGCCGCGGCGTCACGCTTTCCGATGGGGCCACCAATATCATGCCCATTCCCCGCCATCGCGCGGCTGCGGGCAGCTCATTGACCACTGAACAAATGGTCGAAAATCGCACCGTAGTGCATCGGGCCATGCGGCTGCACTTTGAGCATGTGCAGCGCTCGCTCATGCACGGTTACTACCAAGGTTGGGACCTGCATCCGGGGCAACTCCCTACGCGATTTGCCGCGGTATATTCGTTCTTCCTCCAGAGTTTTGAAACAGCCGCTACGCGTCTCCGCAATTTCGTCGAGAAAGCCGCTCAGGCGACGCTGGTGGGCGATGTGTTCGACGACGCTGCCACCGGTCAAGGGCTCCTCAATTTCTTCTTACGTGGAATCAATTGCGGCGCTTTCACCGAAGAAGAGGCTTGCGCCACCGGGCTCACCCTCGAAGAATTGCGAGGAAGATCGTTCTTGAAGATTCTCAATAACCGGCGCGGCCTGGGCTGAAGCCTAGGCGCGCGTCATGGCCAGGTACAGCATTCCGAACGCCAGGAATGTTATCGCGATCGATATTCCCGCCAGCGCCCGCAGAAGCGGCTCCTTCCACATCAGACGAGCGCGCGGAGTACTGGCCAGCCAGCCGGTGATGAAGCCGCCAGCCAGCCCGCCCACATGCGCCCAAAAGTCGACGCCGGGCAGGAAGCTGAGCACCAGACCGTAGATCACCCAGCGCATATAAAGACTCTTCACCATCGAACCGAGCGCCGACCGGTCGCTGACGCCGAACGCCAGCATCGCGCCGATCAGTCCGAAGATTCCCGCCGATGAGCCGACCGAACTGTGGAACCCGAGATGCGAACTGGTCCAGAAACCTGTGATCGTGGAGATGAAGTAAAAGACAATTAACCGACTCGTGCCATAGAGCTGCTCCACTTCCGCCCCCAGATCGAACAGCACCCAGGAGTTCATCAGAATATGAAAAACTCCTCCGTGCAGGAAGCCGGCCGTGATCAGCCGCCACCATTGGCCTTGCATGTAGGGAGCCGGCAGACTCGCGCCGAAACGTGTGAGACCGGCTTGCGGATTCAGATAATCCGCGAGAAACAGACCAGTGTTGATCAGCAGGATCATCACGGTGGTGAAGCGGGCGTGCGGAATCAGGCCGCCCAGTACTTCTCCTGGATCACGACGTTCGATGGCGCGTGGCCCTAGCTGCATTTCGCAATACGGGCACACCCGATCGCTGGTCGTCACAAACGCCCGGCAGTTCGGGCACATCCTTCGTTTATCCACTTGAACACCATTGTACAGCCGCGTCTGGAATGCCCGGATTGCTACAATTGAAAATTCCCATGAAGACGGAGAAAGAATATCGACAGGACATTGTCGACGTCGGAAAGCTGGTTTACCAGAAGGGCTGGGTGGCCGCCAACGACGGCAACATCAGCATCCGGCTGGAGCGCAACCGGATCCTGTGCACTTGCACCGGCATCAGCAAAGGCATGATGACGCCCGACGACCTGATCATCAGCGACCTGGACGGCAACAAGCTGGAAGGCTCGCGCGAACGCACCACCGAAATCGCGATGCACCTGACCATTTATCAGATGCGTCCGGACATTCTGTCCGTAGTACACGCGCATCCTCCGGTTGCAACGGGTTTCGCGGTAGCAGGCCGCGCTTTGACGCAAGCGCTGTTGCCGGAGGTCGTCATCGGTCTGGGATGTGTTCCGCTGGCTGAGTACGGTTTGCCTGGTACGCCCGCACTCACCGAAGGCATGTTGCCGTACATCCCGAAGTTCGACGCGATACTGATGGGCAATCACGGGTGCGTGGCGTACGGCGAGGATGTCTACAAAGCCTTTTTCAAGATGGAAACGGTGGAACATTTCGCGCGCATCTCGCTGGTGGCCGAGCTGCTGGGCGGTCCGAAGGTCCTGCCCAAAGAAGAGGTTGATAAACTGTTGGATTCGCGGACACGGTATGGGGTGAAGTCGCGGGCTGGCATGGAGCCTGGTTGTCCGGTGGTGGCTGAGGACGTAGAAACGCAGCAGGAACGCTTTCAGGTCACGCGTGAAGAATTGATTGCGTTGGTGGATGAAGCCTTGCGCGCACGCGGCGCGCTAGCGTAATGTTAGTCTGGAGGTCGAATGGGTGAAGCCTTAGGAATGATCGAGACCCGCGGTCTGGTGGCGATGATCGAAGCCGCGGACGCGATGGTGAAGGCCGCCAACGTGCGCATGATTGGCTGGGAGAAGATCGGCTCCGGCTATGTCACGGCGCTGGTGCGTGGCGATGTCGCTGCCGTGCGCGCTGCCACTGATGCCGGTGCGGCCGCTGCCCGCCGGGTCGGAGAGCTGATCGCCGTTCACGTTATCCCTCGGCCACATCCCAGCCTTGAAGATGTCTTGCCCATCGGCAAGGCATCGCACGCGGCCGCCAAGTAGGTTTCGCATGATCCTCGCCCGCGTTGTGGGCACCATCGTCGCCACCCGCAAAGATCCGCGCCTGGAAGGTTTCAAGCTGCTGATCGTGAAGCCCGTGGCGCCCGACGGCAAAGACGAATCCGGCTATGTGATCGCCGTCGATACCGTCAGCGCCGGTTCCAAAGAAACCGTCATCGTTGTGTCCGGAAGTTCAGCGCGCATGGCGGAAGGCTGTAAGGACAAGCCGGTCGATGCCAGCATCGTAGGCATCGTCGACACCGTGAGCTTGAGCAAATAGTTATGTTCCTGGGGCGAGTGGTGGGCACGGTTGTTTCGACCATGAAGGATGCGGCGCTGAAGGGGCAGCGGATGCTGATCGTTCAGCCCTTAAAACCGGATCTCACCGAGACCGGCAAGCGCAGCGTTTTGCTGGATGCCGTGGGCGTCGGCCCTGGCGAATTGATTTATTGGTGTCGTGGGAAGGAATCGAGCTTTCCGTTTCTGCCGGATGAGGTACCGGCCGACGGCACAATCGTAGGAGTGGTCGACGCGTTGCACATGGAGCAAAGCAGCTAATGCTCATCGCGCACGTCATCGGCGAGCTAATCTCCACTCACAAACACGAAAGCCACGTCGGCCGCAAGGCACTGATCGTTCAGCCCCTCGATCTGGACGGCTCCAAGCGCGGCGATGCGGTGATTGCGTTCGACGCGGTGGATGCCGGGGTTGGCGATCAGGTCTTGTTGGTCACCGAAGGATTCAGCGCGATGACCAGCGTCGGGCGCCCTCAGTCACCCATCGACATGGCTGTGGTGGGCGTAATCGACCGCATCGAACTCGACTCGCTGGTGCGAACGCCGGCGGCGCGAAAATAGACCGATGCCAATCCCGATGATCAGCAGCAGCTTAACCACTTCGATTACGCCGTAAGCGGCGTGAAGCTTGAAAAACTGTTGTCGTGCGGTCTGGTCCCCGGTGGTCGGGACAAAGTCGATGGCGCGGCCCTGCCAAATTAACTCCGGAGTGATTTTGAAATGCTCGAAGACGGTTAGAATCACGATCGCGCCGGCCAGACCGGCCAGCAG
>Ga0070714_100002465_pt1 | contig 13649 bp, 11 predicted proteins | sample LARL83metaG_FD_65450 | JGI IMG/M metagenome (GOLD analysis project Ga0070714, IMG submission 65450) | Corn, switchgrass and miscanthus rhizosphere microbial communities from Kellogg Biological Station, Michigan, USA - LAR L8-3 metaG | ecosystem: Host-associated > Plants > Roots > Rhizosphere ...
CGGACCACAGCCTGGCCGAGGCCGCGGGGCACCGCCTGGACCTGACCGTGCGTCACCTGAAAATGATCGGCTGCCAGGCCGAGGGGATCATCAGCGACGAGGATCTGGTGCCGGCGGTGCGCGCCGAGACCGGCCATCACCACTACGACGAGGTGATCCTGGCCGTCGGCCAGCAGCCCAGTACCTGGCTGGCCCGTGCGCTGCACCTGGACCCGGTGCACCAGCTGCGGCGGCGTTTCGGAAAGCGGCTGGTCACCTTCGCTGAGGGGCACTGACGCCGCCGCTGCCCGGCCGCATGCCATGATCGGGCCACGGGGATCGTGGCCGGGCGGGCGAGAGGATGTGCCAGTGGCGGGGCTGACGGACGGGATGGCGGCCGTGGTTTTCGACTTCTACGGCACCCTGACACCGGTCAGCCGGGCCGAGGTGTGGACGGACCATGTCTCGCGGCTGGCCGCCGCGTTCGGTGTCGCACCACAGGACGTGGTCCAGGCGCTGGACGAGTCGTATCCCGAGCGGTTCACCGGTGCGCTGGGCGATGTGCGGCAGACGCTGAAGACGCTCGCCGCCCGGATGGGCGTGCAGGCGAGCGACCAACAGCTGGACGAGGCGTACCGGCTGCGGCAGGAGATCCAGGAGTCCGGGTTCCGGCTCAGGCCCGAGGCGCTGCCGGTCATCGGCCAGCTGCGCGACCGCGGGCTGCGAACCGGCCTGGTGTCCGACTGCACCTCCGAGCTGCCGGAGGCCTGGCCGCGGCTGCCGGTGGCCGCGGTCATCGACGCGCCGGTGTTCTCCTGCGTGGAAGGGATGCGCAAGCCCGACCCCCGGCTGTTCCGCACGGTCGCCGCCCGCCTGGGCACCGACCCGGCCGCCTGCCTGTACGTGGGCGACGGCGGCGGGCGGGAGCTCACCGGGTCGAGCGCGGTCGGCATGCGCGCGGTGCTGCTGGCCGGTCCTGACTGGCACAGCAACCGGGTCTACGACCGCGAGAAGGGCTGGGACGGCCTGCGGATCAGCTCGCTCACCGAGCTGACCGGCTAGCGGCCCGGGAACTGCCCGTGCCAGCCAGGTGCGGCATAGCGTTGTAGATCGAGCCCACCTGCTGTGCGGAAAGGGCGTAGTCGAAGACCGCTACCTTGCCGATCGCGCCTTTGAAGAAGGAGTTCCCCTGCCGGGTAGCGACGCGGAACGGGGCGTCGCCGGCTTGCGGCGTCACGTTGAACTGGCTGATGCTGACCTGGCCGCGCAGCTGGGCGCCCTTGTAGATCGCGACGTAGCCATCGGGCCAGGCCGGGGACGGCTGGTCGTCGATGACGAAGGTGACCATCATCCAGGCGTGGGCCTGAACCTTGTCCTGGAAGTAAGCGCCGGAACCCATGCCCCCACGAGGATTGAAAACGTACGCCGAGACACGGTTGGGTCTTTCTGGGTTTTCCTTGTTGGTCTGCGAATACATCCGCAGGGCGTACTCCTGCTGGCTACTCGCGCCTTTGCCGAGGATGTAGACATATCCAGATCCCTCTTCCTCGGGGAACTGGAGCACGTCCGGCCGCACCCAGGCCTGCACCGTGAGGCAGCCCGTGGCCGGCACGGACAGGCTGCTGGCCGACGGAACCTCCAGGTACTGCCCGCGCCCGTTGAACAGCGTGGCCTGGTCACCATTCGGGAGCGCCGTACCTCCCGGAAGCTGGCCCGCCGGCAGATAGGTTCCCGTGTGCCCATGGCCAGACAGATCTGTTTCGCTGCCCTTCGCATGGTGCGCCATCGTCAGGTACATGACCGGCGCGTAGGACAGTACCCGCCGGTCGTAGGAATCTGTCACATTACCGGGAGGGATGGCCGATTTCGGCTGGCAGGCGCTGCTCACGGTCGAGGCCTTGACGTCGCCTCTGGCGTGATTGCCCGTCGCCCCGACGCACCCGGTGACCACTCCCATCGTCACGAGCGCTGCCATGCCGAACTGGCGGGACTTCGATAGCGACCGGGTGACACCAGCTAACTTCCATTCTCCCACGTCTACCGCGCCCTCCCAGTTCCCTGTTCGCGTATGTCGACCGTGCCAACGCGTAAGGTATCTCTGAGGCCGCTCCCGTCAGATGGCCAAACTCCGGTCTTGGTCAATCTTTTATTCTCTCAGTCACCGATGCTTACCGTTATCTGCGACCTTTTACCCGTACTGGCATGGATCTGATTGGTCACCGGCACGCCGTTGCTCCGGTCGAGCTGGCTCAGTGTCATTACCTGAATGCCCGACTTCTGCACACGGTTGACGACCTCTTGGAACAGCCTCATCGGGTAGCCGGGCAGATCGCTGGACTGGGAATGTATCCGGTGGAATGTCAGGAGAACGGTCATGTGGTTTCTCTGGGCGGACCTGACCGCCGCCATGATTTCCCGGGGTGATGTGTACCCGATGTCGGTGCCTTCGCCGTCGCCCGGGTACTGGATTTCGAAGTTGTTGACATCATGCGGGTCGCCGAACGGATAGGAGTCCGGGTTGTCGGTCACCCCACGGCCGAACATGTAGAAGCGGCTCACCACCTTCTCGAGCGCGCTGTTGGTAGCGCCGTGGGGATAGATGATCCAGTTGGGCGCGGAGTTCAGGTGGTTGGCTTCCAACCAGGTGGCCTGCTCAAGGAGGTCATTCGCGTAGCCGCTCATGTTGTGCAGGTTGTAGTAATGCTGAACGGCGTCGACGTGAGCCTGCGTGTGGTTGACCATGTTCCAGCCCCAGTTGTTCTGGAGTGACTTCAGCTGGTACAGGTTCAGGTAGTCCTGCGTCGGGTAGTCGACGTACTTGCCGATGACCGCCACGTTGCCCGCCATCCCGTGGCGGTGCATGTACGCGGCGGCGGGCAGGATGGACTGGTAGCCGTCGTCAAAGACGAAGACCACTTTCCCGGTGCGCTGCCCGGGCAGGAGAGTCATCCGGCCGATGCGGACCGTGGGCGGCCGGGCCGCCGCCGTCCGTGCTTCCAGCTTGATCCTGATCCCGTCAACGGCCGACCAGCTGAAGCCGGGCGCGGTTTTCCAGCCGCCTTCGGAGCCCATCTGGCCGCTCGGCCCGACAAAGATGCTCCGCCACTGGCCTCCCGCATCGTTGGTCAGGCTGTTGAGGAGGTTGGTGCTGGCGGACCTGGCCCAGTGGTCGTTGGACAGGCTCAGCTCCAGCTTGCTCACCCGGGCCAGGCCGGTCACCTTCAGCTTCAGCCGGCCGTTGTGCCGCTTCAGGTTCAGCCGGACCGCGTTGTTGACCGCCGCTCCCAGGCTGGTGCCGTTCGCCCGCAGCTTGCTGACCGCGGCGTGGTGCTGATGGCCGTGCGTCCGGACGGGCGTGAGCGTGGCGCCGTCCTCCGCGGTCCAGTTGCGCGGGCTGGCCTCGGCCGCCACCCTCTTGGCCTTGACCGGCGGCGGGGTGGGGTCGGTGGCCCACGCCTTGGGGGCGACCGCCGCGCTGTGACTCAGCGCGATCTTCAGGTGCCGGCCGTCCGACGTCACCGAGAACCGGCTGCCGTGCGGGCTCACCCTGATGCTGAAGTCGGATTGCGTGGGCTCGCCGATGGTCAGCAGCGTCGCAAACGAGGCGTCGCGCCCGCGCGTCTGGTAGCTGACCTGGTGGCACGGGGTCAGCCTGCCGTACATGGCCGAGCAGAGCCCCGCTGGCTGCGTGCCCCGCTGCCCGATGACGTCGCTCTCCGAGATGCCCTGCGGCTGCAGCTGCTGGATGGTGATCTCCCGCCGCGGGCTGCCTCCCACACCCGACACGGTCAGCCCCGACTTGTGCAGCTGTGCGGACGGGAACAGGTGAAACATCTGGCGGTAGGTATGCACCGAGCGGGAATGGAGCTGATCGACGACCAGCACGTGATTGGCGTCGATGAGCATGACCATGCGGCGATGCTGCACGCCTTCGTACAGCGAGCTTTCCGCGGACTGATACGTGAGGCCATCCTTGGTCACGAGCGGCCCGGGCTCGCCGTCGCCCTGGAACTGCGACCCGCCGTCCACGGTCACGTCGTTGTGCGACACGGTGCCGTGAAAGTAATTCCGGTAGGGACCCGGTGCGTAGGTGTAGAGACCCGGGTCGGTCAGGAGGTCTCCGCCCTCCCCGTACAGGGTGAGGCCGAGGGCGTCCAGGCTGCTGTGCGCGGTCCGGTACCGGCCGACGTTGAAGGTGAGGTAGGTGCTCTGCGGGTAGTCGGCGCCTGCCTGCCATCCGGAGCGCATCACGGTCAGGGCCGAGGCCGGGAAGAACTTGCTGTCGGCCGGCGGGGCAGAGCCAAGCCGCCCGTGGGTCAGCACGTACAGCAGGCTCGGGTCTTCCTTGGCCATGCTCTCGTAGATGCCGTGATAGTTGATCGTCGCTTCCAGGGACGCCCCCAGCAGCGGCACCTGCGAGTTGGGCTGCAAGATATACGTCGCGAAGTTGAGCATCGACTTCAGCTTTGGTGCGAAGTCAGCGGGGGTGGCCTGCCGCTGGGCCCTCATGTACTGGTAAATCTCCCAGTACTTCTCGAGCGTGTAGAAGTCGTAGTAGGGCGAGTTCTCAATGAGCTGGCCATCGTTATCGATGATGCCTTTGATCTGCCATTCGAACCGCTGCCTGGCCAGCTGCAGCCACTGGCGAGCGTGCGGCAGGGTGGGGAAGGCCACGGCCAGGTTGTAGAGGGCGGCGGCCTCGTTGGTCCCGTGATTCTCGCCAATCTGGTAGTGGTTGGAGTCGGCCAGGAACGCGCCCGTCTTCTCGAGCTCGCGCAGGATCGCGGTGCTGGCCTGCTCGGTGAGCACGTGAGCCTGCCGTAGCTTCCACCATGTGTCCACCAGGGACATGGCCCGGAACGCGACCGCGTGCGGGTCGGACCAGGCCCACGGGGACCGCGGCTCGGCGGCGATGAAGCTCAGGTCCAGGCTGACCAGGCGCCGGGCGTAGGCCGCCTGGTGGGTCGTGCGGAACGCGTACAGCAGGTTGAGGGTGGGCCGGAGAGAGTAGAACTCGAAACGCCAGTACTTGGCCGAGAACGGGTTTTCTGACCAGGTCGGGAGGCCGGGCAGCAGTACCGGGCGATAGCGCGGCACCTCGTAGACGTCCTTCATGAGGTCGTTCGCGGCCGCCGCGCTGCCCTCGTCCGTGCTCGAGTAAATGGTCTCCCGGCCTTTGCCCACCAGCGGGTACGTGTCATAGATCTGGGCATAGGTGCCGGTCATGGAGCTGTCCGTGCACACGTAGCCGCCTGCCACGTCGGCCATCCGGAGCGCGCGGGGACAGTTGTTGAGGAACGGCAGGTTGCTGATCGCGCTGACGATGTTGTTGGTGGTGACCGAGACCGTCTGCGCCACCACAGCAGGCCGCAGGGCGTTCGGGTCGGCGTAGTTGGTGATCTTGAGGCAGAAGAGCGTGAACACGCTGAGCGCGATGACGGCTTCGACCGCCCGGTGACGCTTGCTCCTGCGGGCCAGCACGACCTGGGGCTGGGTGTGCGGCTGGATGTGATCCTGGGTCGTCGTCATCCGCGTGACCAGGTCATCTTCTTGATCGTGGCTGCGGAATAGAAGATCAGCCACGAGAACATCAGGGTGGACATGAGGCTCATCGCCGGGCGGTACAGCCATCTCCTGCTGCCCGGATTCTCGTACCGGAAGGCCAGGCCAAAGGACAGGCCGATGAAGGCGATACCGGCCAGGTAGAAGACGACCGACATGGGATCCCCCCGGAGCGGCAGATAGATCAGGTGGCGCGCGGCCACGAACGGGCCAAGGAAGACGAAGATCACGTGTATGTAGTAGAAGAGGGCCGGGAACAGCGGACGGCGCCAGTAGAAGCGGCCGGTCACGAACGTGTTGCGGATGAAGCTCTTCTTCCAGCGGATCTGCTGCTTGATCATGCTGCGGAATGTGGCCGGCACATTCGTCCAGGCTCGCGCCGACTTCGAGTAGACGATCTTCCAGTCCCGCAGTGGGTATTCAGGCACCGAGAACGGCGAATCGGCATGCCGCGGGAGCACCCTGGGGCCGAGGTACGTCGCGCCCAGGACAAACGCGGTCAGGGTCCGGTCGGTGGCGAACCTGAACTCCTGGCCGAGAAACTGGTCCTCCTGCCAGGCCTGCATGAAGTTGTAGATGGCTGACCGCCTGAAGAACGCCAGTGGCCCGGACACGCAGGTGACAGCGCCGAAGACGCTCTCAAAGGCCTTCCTGACCGAGAACTGCCCTTCGTACCAGGTGTCCTGGACCTTCGTGAGGAAGTTCGCGTTCCGGTTCAGCGCCCGGCAGTGGCCGCTGACCGCACCCACGCCCGGGTCGGCCTCGAAAATGGGTACGGCCTGCTCGAGCGCATCGGGTTCCCAGACGGTGTCGCTGTCGGCGAACGCGATGACCGTTCCCCCGGACTCCAGCAGCCCCGCGGCCAGCGCGCCCTTCTTGCCGAGGTTCTCGGTCAGCTCGATGAGCTTGATCGGGTACTTCCTGCTCAGCCGCCGCAGCACGCTCGCCGTGTTGTCGGTCGACGCGTCGTCCACGACGATGATCTCGGTGTTCCGGTACGTCTGGTTGACCATGGACGCGATGCACTGGCCCACCAGCTGCTCTTCGTTGTGGACTGCGACGATGCAGCTGACCAGCGGCTCCGCCGCCCCGTACCTCAGGTCCACGCCCTCGGCCGCGAGCCGCGCGCGGGCGACCGCGGCCGGGTCCCGGTAGCGGGCGAAGGACACGATCATCGTGATGAAGATGACGGCCGTCACCGAGATGCCGTAGGCGTAAAAGGCGTCGTTGGAGTTCGGGTTCTTGAATTCGATCTTCACCGCGAGCAGCAGGCCGAGGGCCAGCACAGCGAACAGGGCTGCGCCCCGGAGGCGGGTGCGCGCACTTACCCGCGGGACCGGATGGCTCTGCCGCAGTGCTGGCGCGCCGACGAAATCAGTCATGGGTGCCTGACTCACAGCCGCTCGACGTTGGCCCCGGCGAGGCGCCCGCGCGTGTCCAGGATCCGGCGTGCCGTCCTGGAGATGCGTTCTAGGTCGTAAGCGCTGTGATCCTGGAGGAGTATCACCAGGTCCGCCGCGGCGACTTCGGCGTCAAGATCCGTGACCCGGCGCAGCGGGGACCCGGCCGGAGACCAGGAGTCCACGTACGGGTCGTGGTAGGCCAGGTCAGCGCCGCGCCAGCACAGCTTGCGGCCGATGACCGCAGCCGGCGATTCCCGCTGATCGGCGACGTCTTTCTTGTAGGTGACCCCGAGGACCAGCACGCGCGCTCCGCGGAGGGCCTTGGCGTCGAGGTTGAGCAGTTCCGCCGCCCGGTCCACGACGTGAGCGGGCATGCGCCCGTTGATCTCCTGGGCCAGCTCGACGAACCGGAACGGGTAGCCAAGCGTGCGGACCTTGTATCCCAGGTAGTTCGGGTCGATGGGGATGCAGTGACCGCCGACGCCGGGTCCCGGGTAGAAGGGCTGGAAGCCGAACGGCTTCGTGGCCGCGCACCTGATCGAGTCCCACAGATCGATGCCGAGCTCGTGGCAGAACGCCGTCATCTCGTTGACCAGCGCGATGTTGACGTGCCGGTAGGTGTTCTCCAGCAGCTTGGCCATCTCTGCTTCACGCGCCGAGCGGGCCCGCACCACCTGGTCGCACAGCTTGCCGTAGAAGTTCGCGGCGTCCTCCGCACAGGACGTCGTGTATCCCCCCACGACCTTCGGCGTATTGCGGATCGAGTAGTGCTCGTTGCCCGGGTCGATCCGCTCCGGCGAGAAAGCCAGGGCGAAGTCCAGTCCCGCGGTCAGCCCGGATTCCTTCTCCAGGATCGGGCGCACGACTTCGTCGGTCGTGCCGGGATAGGTGGTGGACTCCAGCACGACGAGCATGCCCGGCCTGAGCAGGCGCCCGATCATCTTCGCCGCGGCCTGCACAGCGGTCAGGTCGGGTCCGTTGTCGTCCGTGAGAGGTGTGGGCACGCAGACGACTGCGGTCTCCACCTCGTCGACCTCGTCCTCGTCGGACGTCGCATGAAAACCGCGGTCCAGCATCATCACGATATCGGAGTCGGCCAGATCGCCCACATGCGAGATTCCTGAATTCAGACCGTTCACGACGTCCCGATTCAGATCGAAACCGACGACCTTAAGGCCAGACCGGGCTGCCTCATGGGCGAGCGGCAACCCGACGTATCCCAGGCCGACGACGAGCAGGTCACTAGGCACAGGTGTTCCACCATTCCGGTAAAAGGGCATGATTGTGCCGCACAAGCGGCCGAGTAGTGATCAGCGCCAGAGGCGCACCCCGTGAATCGCGCTCCCGCCTCACGTCTGCGTGGGGGGAACGCTGTTGAGCATAAGTGAGCGCATCATTGTTCGCGAGCCTTTAACAAAAATCTCGCTCTTATTTTTTGAAGCCTCGCAGTGTATATAGTTTTCAGCCGTGACTTGCTTATGTCGAGCGGTAATGATCGATATGACTCTGCTCCTTGCTTAAAACTGATCTTAAACAAGGATATGTTCGGGCAAAACGTCCCGCTGATCAGGTCACAGCAGGTCAGCTACGGCGGCGCTGGGAGCGCGGTTACGCCCAGGGGAGTGGAATTCGGCCATGGTTAATTACCGCAGCAACAGATTTCCCACTTGTGTGAGCCCTGTCAGCACTATTGATGCCATACCGCGGCTAATAGCGTCAGCTCATTGCACACGGCGAACTGGCCGTTGCAGAAATCGGGATCTACATCCGTTTGGGCACGCTGATCAGCACATTGTTCGCGGTTGCTGAGATCAGCGTGGCCCCGTCGGCGACCGGGACCGACGCCACCGCGGTGCTGGTCAGCCCGTCGCCGACCTGGCCCACATGGCTGACGCCCCAGGCGTAGACCTGCCCGGTGGTCGAGACGGCGTACGACGTGGCCGACCCGGTGGCCAGGCTCCGGTAGGTAACCCCGGCCGGGGCGTAGAACCGCACGGGCAGCGACTCGATGCCGCTGAGCCCGTTGCCCAGCTGGGAGGCCCGGTCATTGCCCCAGGCCCACGTGGAGCCGTCCGACAGCATGACCAGCGTCTGGCCGTTGTTCCAGATGGACCCGCCCTGCGCGACCTGCGTGACGGGGTGCGGGAGGTGCACCCGGACCGGGACATCGGAGGGCCCGCCGATGCGCCCGTCGCCGAGCTGTCCGCCCGCGTTGTAGCCCCAGTCGTAGTACTGCCCGTTGGACAGGAGCGCCCCGCCGTTGGCAAACGAGGCCACCAGCCGGGTGACGGCCCGGCCATCGAGCCCGACGACCTTCACCGGCCTGGTGCTGCTGTGCCTCCGGCCGTCCCCCAGCGAGCCTTTCAGGTCCTGTCCGCACGCGTAGACCGTGCCCGCGGCGTCGTACAGCGCGTGGTTGCTGGCGCCGGCCAGCGTGCGCACGTGGTGCAGCGGGAGCTCAACGGGCGTGCGGTACAGCCTCTTGTTCCCCAGGCACAGCTCGCCGCCGCCGTTCTGGCCCCAGCCCCAGGCGTTGCCCTGGGTGTCCACGGCCAGCCCTGTGTCATAAGGCATCACGTCGGTGGGGATCGACGCGATCTTCACCCCCGCGGGGAAATGCACCCGTACCGGCCTGGTGAAGGAGCTCTTCCTGCGGCCGTCGCCAAGCTGACCGTGCGTGCCCAGACCCCAGGCGTAGAGGCTGCCGTTGGTCAGGAGCGCGTACTCGGTCGAGTTCGACGTCCCGACCTCGGCCACGGCACCGGGCACGGCCACCGGGACCGGCAGAGTCTCGATGTCGAAGATCCGGCCCTTCCTGCCACCGAAATAAGACCCCCAGTGCAAGAGCGTGGAGGGCGACTCTCTATCGATCGCGGTCGCTGACCGCTTGGCCGCAGGTGATGACCCCGGTGCTGCCGCGGCGGGTGACGATCGCTGATCCGGCGAATGCCCAATCGTGCAGCCCGCGATGAGCATCGCGGCCGCGCACAGGCCGGCCCCCGCCGACAGCGTTTTGCCTGTCACAACCTGCAGCAGTCTTTTCATGAGGCCTCATACAGCAACGTTTGCGGGTTCGGGGCAGCACGCAGGGCTAGCTGGCGAGGGAAACAAGCCCTGACTGGCAGCTCCGTGGCGGGGGTCTTCACATTCGGGCACGACCTGGCATTTGGGAGGCCGCGGGCCATCCATAGCTTAAGGCCCATCGCCCAGCTCTCAGCTACCGGAAGAAGGTAATGCGACGGCATGGACCGTCCCAAGTGGCCTGGGATTGGCGCGGCCAGCCCTATGCGCGACCGAGCCGCGGGAAGCAGTCATCGGCCACGGCCAGTAGCGTAATGGCACATGAATGTTCTCTTTGTTGCCAGCGTGGCTGTGGTCGCCGCAGACCCGCCACAGAGCCGCAAGCTGTTCATCGACGCCCTCGGGCTCCCGTTGGAGGGCGAGGGCGATGGCTACTACTCCAGCGGGAGCATTCCGGGCAGCAAGCACTTCGGTGTCTGGCCGCTCGCGGAGGCGGCGGAGGCGTGCTTCGGCACCCCGGAATGGCCCGCCGGCCGGGTGATCCCGCAGGCCTCGATCGAGTTCGAGGTGGCGGACGCGGAAGCTGTCGCGGCGGCGGGCGACGAGCTTCAGCGCGAGGGCTACGAACTGCTGCACCCGGCGCGCACCGAGCCGTGGGGGCAGACGGTGGCCAGGCTCCTCACCGAGGACGGCCTGATCGTCGGCGTCTCCTACGCTCCCGCGTTTCATGACGAGGAGTCCGCCTGAGCCGACCGGGATGAGGCACGTCGTCCCTGGAGTGGTTTGCTGGTTGCCGTGTCCGACGATGACCCGGCGACCGGACGGCGGTTCCTGACCGGTTCGGCGTACGCCGACGACCGGCGCATCCGTTCCCGCATGGCTATCTATGCGTATGCCGAGACGGCGGCCGCCCCGGGGTGGCGCACCTCGGTGATCCCGTGGGACGGGACGCAGGTCGTGGCCGATGTGGGCTGCGGCAACGGGTTCGATCTGCGCCAGATCGTGCCGCAAGGCAGGTGCCGTCACGCGATCGGCCTTGACCTGTCCGCCGGGATGCTTGCCTCAGTGCAGGACCTGCGCCAGTCCGGCAGCCTGTCGCTGGTCCAGGCCGATGCGCAACGTCTCCCGCTGCCCGACCGGAGCGTTGACGTGGCCCTGGCCATGCACATGCTGTACCACGTGCCCGATATCCCGGCCGCGATCGGGGAACTGCGCCGCATCACCAAACCGGGTGGAACCATGCTGGCGTCCACCAACAGCCCCGCCCACCTGGCCGAGCTTGATGACCTGCTGCAGGCGGCGGTCTCCAGCCAGCTCGGCCACCCGGTCCCGGCGATGCCTGCGCTCAGCTTCACCACGCAGACCGGTGCGGCCCTGCTGGGCCGGGAATTCTCCAGCGTCACCCTGCGCACCGTTGACGTGCCGCTGTCGATCCCCAGCGCGGAGCCGGTCATCACCTACCTCGCCAGCCTCCGCGAGCCCAGCCTGGCCTGGATCGGCGAGCCGCTCGACTTCGACGCGGTGCTTGACGACATCGCCGTGCGGGTCGATCAGGTCATCCAGGCCCAGGGCAGCTTCCGGGCCACTACTCATATGGGCGTATTCATCTGCCGCTAGACCGCTGCGTCAGGCTGGTCCGAGCGGCGCCGATCGGGCACGTCACGGGCACGACCACGTCTGCCCGCCGGCCCCTCGTGACGATCGCGCTTGACTTCCTAGCTATCAAAGTGATATCACTTTTATAGGTGGCCGGGCGGCCGGCGCCACAGCCAGCAGGAGGCGTTTCGATGAACGCACCCAATCACAACACCGCTGCGAAGGGTCTGCGTGGCTGGTGGGCAACTCCGCCGCGACCCGGCCTGCAGCGCGTAATCAACCCATGGGAGTACCGCCACCTCCGCTTCTTTGGCGGCGCGCGCGTGGCCGGTGGCTGTGTCGCGGCCGCCGCGGGCGTCATATGCCTCTCCTACGGCGTCTACGGATGGGCGGCCTTCTTCTTGATCCTGGCGGCGCTGAATCTCGCGGGCGGCTACTGGTTCCTCACCATCGCTCGCTCTGCGTCGGCCCGAACCTGAGCTCTTCGGTGGCTGACAACGCCACCGCCGGGCGGCACTGCCCGGCCAGACCAACGGCGTCTGGCAGGCTGGTGCCCCGTGATCGATGAATTCGCGAAGGATTATCTGCACGGCGATCTGCGCTGGATCCGCCAGGCGCTGCTATGGAAGCTTGACGGGCTCTCCGAATATGAGATCCGCCGCCCGCTTACTTCCACCGGAACTAACCTCCTCGGCCTCGTCAAGCACCTGGCGACGTGGGAAGCCAGGTACTTTGGCGAGGTCTTCAACCGCCCGTTCCCCGATCCCCTGCCCCAGTGGGACGACGAGGCCGCGAGCGGCACTGACATGTGGGCCACCGAGCACGAAACTCGCGAAGAAATCACCGGTCTGTACCGGCGCGTATGGGAGCACGCGGACGCGACGATCAACGCACTGCCCATCGACGCCCGCGGCTACGTGCCGTGGTGGCCACGCCCCGAGGTGATGCTGTTCAACATCATGGTCCACATCCTCAGCGAGACCAACCGGCACGCCGGACATGCTGACATCCTTCGCGAGCAGCTCGACGGTGCGGTCGGGACTGACCCGCAGAGCGCAGCGGCCCAGGGTTATGACGCGGCTTACTGGGAGAACCGCCGCGCGAAGATCGAGCAGGCGGCCAGGGCAGCTGATCCTGCTCAAGCCTGACCGCGGGCGTTCATGCCCTGCCGCAGACTCGCGTCAGCTGATCTGTTCGGCCAGGGCGACGATGATGCCCGCGGGGCCGCGGAGGTAGCAGAGCCGGAACATGCTCTCGTACTGAGCCACCTCGCCGAGGAGTTCGGCACCATGGCCGCGCAGGCGGTCGACCGTGTCGTCGATGTCGTCGACGGCGAACATGACCCGATGCAGGCCCAGCGTGTTGGGCGGCGGGTTCTCCGGGTTGGCGCCGACCGCCGCGGGGGTGTGGTACTTCGTCAGCTCCAGCTTGCTGTGGCCGTCCGGGGTCCGCATCATCGCGATTTCGCTCCGGAGGCCGTCGAGTCCGACGGTGCGGTCCGCCCAAACGCCTTCGATCTGCCCCTTGCCTTCCAGCTCCATGCCGAGCTCGGTGAAGAACGCGATGGCGGCGTCCAAGTCCTCGACGACGATGGCGACGTTGTCCATCCGCTGAATGGTCATGTCTCCGAGCATAGGCAGCGGCGAGCCGCAGGCCGCGCTGACAGCGGCCGCTCTGGTAGTTCCCGGCCCAAGCGCCAGTACAGCGGCGAGCCAGGCGCCGCGTTTTCTGGCATCGTGGCAGGCGGGGTGTCGATTCGGCGGTGGCCAGTTCGTAGCGGGAGTGAGAGCCGGCAGCAGACCGGCCCCGGACGGCAAACGGGAGTGATCGTCATGACGCAGTACCTGCTCGCGCTCTACAAGGCCGATGATGAGCTCATCCCCCCAGAAAAGAGCCGGCAGGTGTGGGCCGGCGTCAACGCGCTGGGCGACAAGATGACGGACGCCGGTGCGTTCGTGTTCAAGGCCGGCCTGCAAGGTGGCTCGGAGGCGGCGACCGTGGTGCGCCAGTCCGGTGATGACTTCCTGATTACCGACGGGCCGTACACGGAGACCAAGGAGCACCTCGCCGGGTTCTGGATCATCGACG
>Ga0070714_100002467_pt1 | contig 13646 bp, 6 predicted proteins | sample LARL83metaG_FD_65450 | JGI IMG/M metagenome (GOLD analysis project Ga0070714, IMG submission 65450) | Corn, switchgrass and miscanthus rhizosphere microbial communities from Kellogg Biological Station, Michigan, USA - LAR L8-3 metaG | ecosystem: Host-associated > Plants > Roots > Rhizosphere ...
TTCACGCCTTCGTCCGGCTGCAGCCGCAGCACCAGCCGGTTCTGCGACAAGGTGCCGGCGTCGGCGTTGAAGATCGAATGCGGAACCGGCTTGAAAGTCACCACGATTTCGGACACCCGGCTTGGCAACCGCTTGCCGGTGCGCAGGTAGAACGGCACGCCTGCCCAGCGCCAGTTGGCGATCTCCGCCTTCAGCGCCACGAAGGTCTCGGTGTTCGATTTGCTGTTGCCCAGCTCCTCCGGGTAGCCGGGCACGCTGGCGCCTTCGGCCACGCCGGCGCGGTACTGGCCGCGCACGGTGAGCTGGGCGGCGTTGCTGTCGTCGATGGGCTTGAGCGAGTGCAGCACCTTCAGTTTCTCGTCGCGCACCGCGTCGGGCGCCAGCGACGAGGGCGGTTCCATCGCCACCATGCACAGCAGCTGCAGCATGTGGTTCTGCACCATGTCGCGCAGCGCGCCGGCGCGGTCGTAATACGCGCCGCGGTGGCCGACGCCGAGCGTTTCAGCCACCGTGATCTGCACGTGGTCGATGTGCCCCGCATTCCACAGCGGTTCGAACAGGGCGTTGCCGAAGCGCAGCACCAAGAGGTTCTGCACCGTTTCCTTGCCGAGGTAATGGTCGATGCGGAAGGTCTGCGATTCGCTGAAGACCTTGCCGACCGCGTCGTTGATCTGGTTCGCGCTGGCCAGGTCGCGGCCGATCGGTTTTTCGAGCACCACGCGCGAGGCGCCTTCGTTGAGCTTGTACTGGCCCAGCCGTGTGCAGATATCGACAAAGAGCTCGGGCGAAGTCGACAGATAGAACACGCGCACGTGGTCGGGCTGCGCGCCGATGAAGGCGGCGAAATCGTCCCAGCCCTCGTCCTTGCGCGCATCCAGCGGGCGGTAGAACACCTGTTCCAGGAACACGTCGAGCTGGCGCGCGTCGCAGATGCCGACCAGCGCCTCGCGCAGCTGCGCGCGATAGCCGGCGTCGTCCAGCGCTTCGCGGGCGATGCCGATGATGCGGCTGCTGGCCGGAATCTGGCCGTCGAGGAAGCGGTGGAACAAGGCCGGCAGCAACTTGCGCACGGCGAGGTCGCCGGTGCCGCCGAAGATCACCAGGTCGAACGGTTCGACCGATTGGGAGGAAGCAGTCACGAATCACCTCGACACGATGCCGGATGGCGGGCGGCGGCCGAATGGCACGATAACCCGGGTTGTCGCTGATGGTACCAGTGAAATACCAGACAGGTCACGAGTATGCATACGAATTCATTGAAGCCTCCGATGGTGATGATGGCGCTTGCCTGATCTCTCAAGTCCGCTCGCCCTGAGCGCAGGCCGCAGGGCGAAGTCGAAAGGCTTGCCGGGCGTAGGCGCTTCGGCTTCGGCCGCTGGTGCCCGACGCTCAGTACGAACGGTTCCCTGGCCGGGCTTGCTTCCAGTGGTCCTGTATTGGTATCGTTGTTGAATGGAAGCCGCCCTTGCCAACGAATACCGCCGGATCTGCCACGACCCGGCCACGCACCAGCCGCTGGCGTATCTGCGCCTGCGCCGGGCGATCCGCAACATCGTCGAGCATCGCGACATCGAGCCGGGCCAGGCGCTGCCCAGCGAGCGGGATCTCTCGCAGGCGCTGAAGCTGTCGCGGGTGACCGTGCGCAAGGCGATCGCCGGGCTGGTCGAGGAAGGCCTGCTGACCCAGCGCCACGGCGCCGGCACCTTCATCGCCGAGCGCATCGTGAAGCCGATGTCGCGCCTGACCAGCTTCACCGAAGACCTGCGCGAGCGCGGCCTGCATCCGCGGTCGGAATTCTTCGAACGCGGCGTCGGCGAGGTGACCCCGGAGGAAGCGATGGCGATGAACCTGTCGCCCGGCTCGCTGGTGGTGCGGCTGCACCGCGTGCGCTACGGCCAGGACGAACCGCTGGCGATCGAGCGCAGCGTGGTGCCGGCCAGCGTGCTGCCTGATCCGCTGCTGGTGCACGACTCGCTGTACGAGGCGCTGGAGAAGCTCAACGCGCGTCCGCGCCGCGCACTGCAGCGGCTGCGCGCGGTGTCGCTTAATGCGCAGCAGGCGCGGCTGCTGCACGTCAATGCGGGCAGCGCGGGGCTGAGCATCGAGCGGCGCAGTTTCCTGGACGACGGCCGCGTGGTCGAGTTCACCTGTTCCTGGTATCGCGGCGACATCTATGACTTCGTCGCCGAACTGCAGACCGACTGAGGACCGATATGGATGCTCGCGATACCTTGATGTATCAGGAGGCGCACGAGTCGGCCGACGTGGTCACGCGCCAGTTCGCCGCCAACGAGGCCGTGGTTTCCGCGCTGGCGCAATCGCTGCGCGCGCAGCCGCCGCGTTTCATCGTCACCTGCGCGCGCGGCAGTTCCGATCACGCCGCGGCATATGCGAAGTACGTGTTCGAGACCCAGCTCGGCATCGCCACCGCTTCGGCGTCGCCCTCGGTCACCTCGGTCTATGCGGCCGAGCAGCAATGGCAGGGCGCGCTGTTCATCGCGATCTCGCAGTCGGGCAAGAGCCCGGACCTGCTGCGCAATGCGCAGGCGGCGAAAATTGCCGGCGCACGCGTGGTGGCGCTGGTGAATGTCGTGGATTCGCCGCTGGCCGCGCTGGCCGACACGGTGATCCCGCTGCATGCCGGGCCCGAACGCAGCGTGGCGGCGACCAAGAGCTACATCGCCGCGTTGGCCGCGGTGCTGCATCTGTGCGCGCGCTGGCGCGGCGACGACGAGCTGGGCGCGGCGTTGCACGAGTTGCCCGATGCGTTGCGCGCCGGCTGGGACGCCGACTGGTCGGCGTTGAGCGAAGGCCTGGTTGGCGCGCACAACCTGTTCGTGGTCGGTCGCGGCTACGGCCTCGGCATCGCGCTGGAAGCGGCGCTGAAATTCAAGGAAACCTGCGGCCTGCACGCCGAGGCGTTCAGTGCCGCTGAAGTGAAGCACGGCCCGATGGCCCTGGTCGGGCCGGATTTTCCGGTGCTCTGCTTTGGCCAGGACGACGACACGCTGGACAGCACGCTGGCGGTGGCGCGCGAATTCCGCACGCGCGGTGCGCAGGTATTCGTGGCGGCACCCGGATGGCAAGGCGAGGGCAGCTTGCCGGTTCCCGCTGGCCTGCCGGCGCTGTGCACGCCGCTGCTGATCATCCAGAGCTTCTACCGCGCGGCCAGCGAACTGTCGCTGCGCCGCGGCTTCAATCCCGATGTGCCGCCGCACCTCAACAAGGTCACGGAAACCGTCTGATCGAACCAAACCTGCCATCTGTCGGCACCGTACTCAGCTGGCTGAAAAATCATCCGTTCATCCTGAGCATGGGCCGCAAGGCCGACGTCGAAGGGCACGCGTAGACACTTCGATTTCGCTCGCTGGTACGAGCCACGCTCAGTGCGAACGGACCGAGGTGCCGTTCAACCTGGATACCCCGCAGGACCCGCCATGACACTCGCCCTCACCAACGCCCGAGTACTCACCCCAGACGGCTGGCACGACGACCTCGCCGTGCTGCTGGATGGCGAGCGCATCGTCGATCTGCTGCCGCCTGGCGATCCGCGCGTGCGTGACGCGCATCATCAGCACGACCTGCGCGGCACGATGCTCGTGCCCGGCTTCATCGATGTGCAGGTCAATGGCGGCGGTGGCGTGCTGTTCAACGAAGCGCCGACCGTGGAGACGTTGCGGCGGATCGGCGCAGCCCATCGCCGCTACGGCACCACCGGTTTCCTGCCCACCCTGATCAGCGACGACCGCGGCGTGATGCGCGAGGCGCTGGCCGCCGTGGAACAGGCGCTGGAAGAGCGCGTGCCCGGAGTGCTAGGCATTCATCTGGAAGGTCCGTATCTCGCGCCGGCGCGCAAGGGTGTGCACGATGCGAAATACTTTCATGCTCCCGACAGCGACGAGTTGGCCATGCTGTGCGCGTCGCATCGTGGCGTACGCCTGCTGACGCTGGCGCCGGACCAGGTGCCGCTCGCCAGCATCAGCGCACTGGTGGACGCCGGATTGATCGTCTGCGCCGGCCATACCGCGGCCGATTACGCGACGACGCGTGCAGCGCTCGATGCCGGTGTTCGTGGCTTCACCCATCTGTTCAATGCGATGACGCCGTTCGGCAGCCGCGAACCGGGCGTGGTCGGCGCGGCGCTGGAGGATGCCGAAAGCTGGTGCGGCATCATCGTGGACGGCCATCACGTGCACCCGGCGAGCCTGCGCGTGGCGATCGCCGCGAAGCCGCGCGGCAAGATGCTGCTGGTCACCGACGCGATGCCGCCGGTGGGTGCGGATCGTCCCGACTACGTGCTCAATGGCGAAACCATCATCGCCAGGGACGGCATCTGCCAGACCGCGCAGGGCGTGCTCGCCGGTTCGGCGCTGGACATGGCCAGCGCCGTGCGCAACGCCGTGCAATTGCTCGGCCTGCCGCTGGACGAAGCGGTGCGCATGGCCAGCACGTACCCGGCCGAATTCCTCGGCTTCGGCGACAGCCATGGCCGCATTGCCGCCGGCTACCGCGCGGACCTGGTCATGATGGATGACGAATACCGCGTGATGAAGAGCTGGATTGGCGGCGTTGCCCAGCCCTAGGCGGGATCTCGTGGGTTCATGAAAATCATTTGGACGTATGGATGTCCATGAGCCGGCGCGGATCCTCCGCGCAAATGGCTGCTCGTTGGCGCAGATCTGCCGCCGCTAACCCGGCGGCATGGATGGAAGGGCTGCGGCGAGCCCCTGCCGCAAAGGCTCCAGCTGCCTTTCGTAACGCCGCCATTGCGCGAGGCCGCGGGTGTGGATCGGTTCCCGCACCTGCGCGCTGCTGGGAGTGGCGACTGGTGAGGTGTTGAGCTCCGGACGCAGGCAGGCGGGCTCGACTTCCAGTCCGCAGTGGGCGAGTACCCTCCGCATGGTGGCTTCCGGATCGCGCACCAGCGAGGCATACGGAACATCGAGCATCGCGCCGGGCAGCGCCTCCTGCCAATGCCGGGTCAGGTGCACGTACTGCGCGTAATAGTGGCTCAGCGCCTGCATGTCGTAGCAATACGGCGACGCGCTGCCGAACATGATCTTGAGATTGGAATAGCACGCGTCCATCGGATCGCGTCGCAGATGCAGGATCGGCGCGTGCGGCAGCGCCCGCCGTATGAAAGGGACCATCCGCACGTTGATCGGCAGCTTGTCGATGAAGTACCTGCGGCCTCCCGCGCGCCATTGCGTCTGCATCAGGTAGCGCGCGCCGAGCTCGTCGACATCCAGTTGCCCGGCGCGCTCGAGGATCTTCAGCAGGCTCTGGTTGCCGCGCGGAGCGATATCCGCCACCCAATGCAGCTGGCGCTGGAAATCGTTGATCTCGCCGGCGGAGGTCACGGCTGAATGCGCGGACAGCATGTGGTCGAGCAAGGTGGAGCCGGAGCGCGGCATGCCGACGATGAAGATCGGCATGGGCCCATCGGCGATCGGTGATGCCGATGCATTGCCCGGCACGGACGCCGAGGCCGCGACCAGCGCATCCGTCAGCGCAGCCTCGCTGTCGGCGTCGTAGGGCAGGAGGGAGTGCATCAGCGCATTGCTGCGCGCCAGCGCCGGCCAGGCTTCGTCATGGCGTCCGAGGTCGTCGAGTACCTTGAAGATCGCCGACTCGAATTTCGCGCGAGCCAGGCCGGAGCGCATGTCGGTACTGTCTCGCGGCAGCTCTTCGAGCCGTTCCTGCAGGAACGCGAGGTGGTTCGCTGTGGTGGTTTGCCGGCGCAGGTTCGCCAGGATCACCGCCGCGTCGCCGTAATCGGGCCAGCGCCGCAGCGTTTCCAGCAGTACGTCTTCGGCTTCCGCGAGCCGGCCGGTGAACTGCAGCAACATGGCGTCGAGGTAGTACTCGGCCTGGCTGTCGATGCCGGCCGCAACCGCCCGATCCATCCGCGCGCGGGCAGCGGGAATGTCGCCGAGCATCCAGCGCAGGTGCGCCTGCTCGGCGAGCAGCCACGCGGGCGGATCGGGAGCGCGCTCCAGATGCTCGATGCACGAGCGCAGGGCCGAAGTCTCGCCTGCCGCGGACAGCCGCCACGCCAGTTGCACGATCATTGGCGCATCGTTCGGCAGCATGACCCGGGCCTGCACGAGCTGACGCGTTGCGGCCTGCAGATGGCCGCGGCGCAACGACAGGTCGGCCAGCTCCATGCGCAGCGCGACATCGCGCGGCGCCAGCTGCACAAGTTCCTGAAAGGCGGCCTCCGCAGCGGCCCATTGGCCGGCTTCAAGATGCTGTGCGGCGCGCTGCCGCAGGCTGGCGGCGTCGATGGAAGTCATCGGCCGGCGGCCTCGGCGGTAGCGGTTGGCAGGCGGGACATCATCGGCCCAGCCATCGCCGCAAAGGTTCGAGGTGGTGCGCATACGGCTGCCACGTGCCCAGGCCGCGGGTATGGATGGGCTCGCGCACCTGCATGCTGCTTGGAGTGGCGACCGGCGCTGCATTGCGTTCGGGGTGCAGGCAGGCGTCCTCCTCTTGCAGGCCGCAATGCTGCAGGACCGCGCGCAGCGCGATGGCGGGTTCGCGCACCAGGTCGGCGTAACGTACCTCGAGCATCGCGCCCGGCAGGCAGGCCTGCCATTCATCGACCAGCCGCCGATAAAGCCCGTGGTAATGGGCCAGTGCCTGCATGTGGTAGCTGTAGGCGGACACGTTGCCGAACATCGCCCTGAAGTTCGAGAAGCACACATCCATCGGGTCTCGGACCATGTGCAGGATGGGCGCGTGCGGCAACGCCCGGCGTATGAAGGGCACCATCTGGATGTTGACCGGCAGCTTGTCGATATAGAAACGGCGGCCATGCGCACGCCAGCGGGTCTGCGCCAGGTATCGCTCGCCAACTTCCCGCAGGTTCATCTTGGGAACGCGTTGAAGGGTTGCCAACATTCCCGCCACGCCCACAGGCGGTACGTCGGCCAGCCAGTGCAGCTGGCGCAGGAAATCGTTGATCTCGCCCGCGGAAGTCACCTGCGAATGGCTCGACAGCATGCGGTCGAGCAGGGTCGTGCCGGAGCGTGGCATGCCGACGATGAAGATGGGCATGGGCCCGGCGGATACGGGCTCGGCGTCACCCGGTGGATCCAGGGAGCGCGCGATGTCGATGAGGCCTTCGACGACAGCCGCCTCGCCGACCCCGTCGTAGGGGTTGATCGATTTCATCAGCGCATTGCTGCGCGCCAGTGCCGGCCATGCTTCGTCGTGGCGACCGAGGTCGTCCAGTTCCTTGAAGAGCGCAGATTCGAACTGCGCGCGCACGAATCGCACTTCGGGCGCTTCATCGTGCGCGGGCAGGCGGCGCAATTGTCCGTGCAGAAAATCCAGATGGTTCGACACTGCCGTCTGCCGGCACAGGTTTGATCGCGCGACGGCGGCGTCGCCGAAGGATGGCCAGCGGTGCAGGCAGGTTTCCAGGACTTGGCCGGCGCGATCGATCTCGCCGGTCACCTGAAGCAGGGTCGCGTGGAGATGTACCTGGTCAGGACTGTCGAGGCCAGCCTCGCCGGCACGATCCATCAACCGCGCGGCGGCGTCGAACTCGCCGAGCGTCCATCGCAGACGTGCCTGCGCCACCAGCAGCGGCACCGACGGGTTGGCCAACTGCCCGAGACGGTCGAGACAGGCTCTTGCGGCCACGATTTCGCCGCTGAAGCAGAGCCGCTGTGCAAGCTGGATGTCGAGTAGATCGCCGCCCGAGGGAGCCGCTGCGGCCTCCAGCAACTGCCTTCCCGATGCGCGAAACAGCCCTTGTAGCAACAGCACGCGAGCCAGCTCCAGACGTGCCGGCACATCGTGTGGCGCGTGTTCCAGAAAAGATTCGAGAGCGGTCTGCGCCGCGGTCCAATCGCGTGCATCGGCATGAGCGCGCGCTGTCTGGCGAAGATCTACTTTCACCGTGGGCATGTTTCGCTGATTCATTTATTGAGCTTAACCCAGCGCGTGAAAGCCGATGATGGAACGTGTACGCATCGGCCCGATGCACTCACCGTGGGGAAGTGAGGGCAAAAAAAACCACCGGCCGAAGCCGGTGGTTTCCAGGTTGAAGCTCGACTGGGAGCTATCAGTAGTCGTAGGTGACTGACAAGCGCACCGTGCGCGGTGGCTGGTAGAAGATCCCGTCTCCATAACTGTTGCCGATGGAAATCGTGTTGCTGTCGGGATCGTAGGCGCTTTCACCGGTCGGATCGGTTTGTACGGGTTTCTGTCCGTTCAGCGCATTGAAGACGTCCAGGTTGATCCCGAGCTTGTGGTCGGCGAACGCCGGGGTGTAATGCACGCCGAGGTTGAGCTGCTTGGTCCACGGCGTATGGCCGATGGAGCCCGCCGGCATGCGTATGCCATGGCACCAGTGATAGTTGCCGCTGCCATAGTTGTTGTAGCCGCTCGGATCGCCAGGGTTGCCTGCGCCGTAGTAGCCGTCGCCTGAGCCGCCCGTGCCGTAATAACCCAGGCACTCCTTCGGATAGCCGGACTGCGCCAGCAGCGTGCCGGATACCAGCCACTCGTCCGAAATCTGGTAGGCGCCGCGGATGCGGAACTGGTGTTTGCGCACGTTGGCCAGTTCGCCGTTCGCGCCGTCCATGAGCTGCCAGGAATCCCAGTCCTCCGTCTTGGAGACGTCTGCTTGGCCGAAGTCGGAACGCACCTGGCCTTCGGTATTGCCGAAGCCGCGCGTGAACGTGTAGTCGATGCGTGCCTGCCACTTGCCGTCGAACGGATGCTCCAGGTACAGGTTCAACGAACCGGTCTTGCGCTTCACGCCCTGGATGTAGCCCCAGTCCTTCTGGCTCATCGACACGAGGACGCTCTTGGTGCCATCGTCCGACTTCACCAACATGTCGTTGGTCTGGCCCGGGTTGATCAGGCGGCAGTACGAAGCGCCATACAGCGAGTTGTAGTAGTCGTTCGGATCCAGCCCCATCGATGTCATCTTGTCAGCGATATGGCCCGGCGCGCACTCATCGTCGATGGCGGTCTTCAGGTCGCGCCACATCGCCTTGGCACCGTAGTTCCATTCGTCGTTGAGCTTCTTGTCGAAGCCGAGGATGAACTCGTCCAGGTATTCCGGCTTCAGGTTGCGTGCGGTGACCTCATCGGTGGCCTTGGGAAGCCCTTGTTCGCCATCGGGCGAGGTCGTCGGCCCAAGCGGTGTGAGGCCGGTCGGAACGCCGTTCGCGTCGATACCGGTATAGCTGTAGTTGGTGGTGAGGTACGTCGATATGTTGGCGGCGCGCTCTGCCGCGTTGTCCGGCAAGGCCAGGTAATAGCGGCCCACGTTGCCGTAGATCTTGAACGACGAATCCCCGTTCACGTCCCAGCTGGCGCCGATGCGCGGTTCCCACTGGTTCTTCTCGTCGACGAAGGCCTTGCCCAGGTCGTTGTAGTTGGTGAAGTGATCGTTACGGACGCCGACGCTCAGCAGCAGGTTGGGCGTGACTTGCCATTCATCCTGCAGGTAGTACGCCTTTTGCGTCATGGTCATGCTGGTCTGCCAGCCGATCTCGCGCTTCTGCACCCGGTTGCCGGTGAGGTAGCGCCAGTAGTAGTTCAGCGCGGGGTTGAACGGGTTCTGCTGATTCGGGCCCTGGTTGCGGGCCTGATAGGACATGTTGTCGATGCCGACGGACAGATCGTGCGTGCCCAGCTTGTAATCGAAATCGGCGCGCAGGCCATGGGTGCCGTTGGTCGCCTTGTTCGACAGCCAGCTGGTGTTGGGTTGCCCGTTGTTGATGCCGTTAGGGCCGGTGCCCGGCGGCAGATAAGCCGGGTTCTCGTTGTACGGACGCGAAATATACGGAAGCGAGCTGACGGAGCTCTCACCGTAAATCGTCGGATCCTGGAAGTGGGCCTTGCCGTACAGGATGCTCAGCGTGGCCGCGTCGGTGATGTAGCTGGTGAAGTGGGCGAGGTAGAACTGGGCGTTGTCCTTGGTGACATCGTTGGGTGTGACGAACGCGCCCGACTTCAGGGTGGTGTAGTCGAAGTCGTAAGTCTTGCCCGCGCCGGTGGACGACCGGTTGTCCAGCGCCGTCAGCTCCAGGATGTTGCTGTCGGTGATGTTCCAGTCCAATTTGCCGTAGAACTTCGTATCTTTGTCCTGGTTGTACTGGACGAGGGCGTTGGAAGCGTTTTCCACATTGGTGGACTGCGTCTTGGTGGTCTCGGCCGCCAGGAACATGAACAACTTGTCCTGGATCAGCGGACCGCCGAGGTAGGCCGAATAGACGGTTTCCCACTGCTTGTTGTCATTGCGATACTGATGCAGCGTGCCCGCCAGAGCCGGGTTTTCCAGCGCATAGTTGACCTGGCTGGTCGAAGCCGGGATGGCCGGATTGCCGTAGTAGCGGTTGACCGGGGTGCCTTCGAGGAAACGCGGTTCCCATGCCACCTGGCCGCCGAAGTGCCACTCGTTGGTGCCGCGCTTGCCGATCTGGTTGATCACGCCGCCATCGGAGCGACCGTACTTGGCGTTGTAGCCGCCGGTGAGCGTTTCCTGCTGATCGATCGCGCCATAGGGCAACTGGAACCCACCCAGGTTCTTGTAGGGTTCGCCGGTGTTGTAGCCGTTTACGTAATAGGCGTTCTCCGTCACGCTCGATCCGCCGAACGAGACGAGGGAATGATTGCCAGGGCCGGTGAAAAAGCCGCTGCCCGACGTGGTGCCCGGTGACAGCAGCGCGATGGACTCGGCATTGCGGGCGACCGGAAGTTTCCGCAGGTCGGCGGCGGTGATCACCGTGCTGGAGTTCACGCTGGACACGTCGATGGACGGAAGCGCGTTGGCCGACACCGTTACCGCGCCGAGTGAGGTTGCCCCGGACGGGGTCTCGAACGAGATCGAAGCGCCAGCGCCCGGCGACAGCGCCACGTTCTTGCGCGTATCGATGACGGCGCCGTCCTTCTTCAGCGAAACCGTGTAAACGCCGACAGGCACGTTGCCGATCTGGAAACGGCCGGAGCTGTCGACGGCGACTTCGCGCGTCAGGCCCGAGTTGTTGGTCGCGACGACGGTCTCGCCCGCGGCTGCCGGTGCCTGGCCGAATATGGAGCCGGTCTGGGACTGCGCCATGACGACACCGCCGAAACTCATGCTCAAGGCCACGGCGAGTGCGGTATGGCGCCAGTTGGGTGTGCGTATTTTGCTGCGACTGCTCATTAGGTTGTCTCCCCGGGTTAAATGATGGAAACGTTGAATAAGTGATTTCTCGAGCAGCAGGTCGGACGTCTGGGCAGTTATTCCGATAAACAGGCAGAAGGCCATGCCCGTCGTCTCTGCATAGACACGACGCAGCTCGCTTGGCGAACATAAGGCGACGTAAATGCCGTCGTCAACAAAATATTTATGATCATTTTGTCAATTAGTAATTTCTTGCGGATAAGTGATCATTACGTCAAGAACTTGCGATATTTTGTTTCCATTGCCGATTATTTCCGCCACAATTCATTAAGCTGTTTCCGCATTATGAACAATGGGAAAGATCGGCAGGAAACGCCGCTTTAACGGCGATGTCCGTTGCGCGCCGTTGTTGTCGCCGCTAGAGTGCCCGCTGTTCAGGTGTCCCGACGGCAGCCGCCGAAGGGATGAAACGGGAAGCCGGTGCGCGGTGTTTCGACACTGCAAGGCCGGCGCTGCCCCCGCAACGGTAAGCGAGATCCGAACGGCGAATGCCACTGTGCTGAGCACGGGAAGGCGCCGTTCCAGGCCTGCGATCCATCGCAGGCACTCGCCAGCCCGGAGACCGGCCCGAACGATTCCTGGTGGCTCGCGGTGGGCGAGGCCGAACCACGTGTTGGGCGATCGCGCCTGTCCGTCGTTCCGCCTTTCTCCCGCCTGTTGCCAGCCCATTGAACGATGGCGCCGTGCGCGGGTGCGCGGCCGAGGAACGACATTGAAAAAGACCTTGCTGGCAACGGCACTCCTGAGTTGCGCGATCGCCGCCCACGCGGCCGATCAGAACGACGCTTCATCGCTGGGTCCGGTGATCGTCACCGCCACGCGCACCGCCATCACCACCGACGAGGCGTTGTCGTCGGTCAGCGTGATCACCCGCGCCGATATCGAGCGGCTGCAGCCGCTGTCGGTGCCGGATCTGCTGACCGGCCTGCCGGGCATCAGCTTCGCCAACAGCGGCGGTTACGGCGAGCAGACCTCGCTGTTCATGCGCGGCACCAATTCTTCCCACACGCTGGTGCTGATCGACGGCGTGCGGATCGGCTCGGTCGGCAACGGCCTGGCCGCGTTCGAACAGTTGCCGGTGGAGCAGATCGAGCGCATCGAGATTGTGCGCGGCCCGCGCTCGAGCCTGTATGGCGCGGATGCGATCGGCGGGGTGATCCAGATTTTCACCCGGCGTGGTTCGCCCCAGGGCGGACTGCAACCGTCCTTCAGCCTGACCACCGGCAGCAACAACCTGTTGCGCGGGCAGGCCGGCCTGTCGGGCGGCAGCGAGCACGCCTGGTACAACCTCGCCGTCGGCGCGCAATACACGCGCGGCATCAACTCCTGCCGCATCGGCGCCGCCGAAGTGTTCGCAGGCTGCTTCGCCGATGAACCGGACCGTGACCCCTACCGCAACCGCAACCTCAGTGCGGCCGGCGGCTATCGCTGGGACAACGGTGCGGAACTGACCGGCACCTGGCTGCGCAGCCTCGGCGAGATCCATTTCGACGGCACCTACCAGAACCGCTTCCGCACCGTGCAGCAGACCGCCGGCTCGGCACTCAGCTTCAATCCGCTGCAGGCATGGAAGACCACGCTGAGCGTGGGCCAGAACCTCGATCGCTACGACAATTACGAGAACCGCGATTTTGTCGGCTACATCTACTCGCGCCGCAACCAGGCGGCATGGCAGAACGATCTCAGCGTGGCCGACAACCAGCTGCTGACGCTGGGCCTCGACTGGCAGGGCGAGCACATCGACAGCGACACCGGGTTTCTTGCCACGCGCCGCAACGATACCGGCGGTTACGTGCAATACCAGGGCACGTTCGGCCGCAACGAACTGCAGCTCTCGGCGCGACGGGATCACAACAGCCAGTTCGGCGACCACAACACCGGCGCTGCCGCGTGGGGCTACAGTTTCGACCACGACCTGCGGCTGTCTGCCAGCTACGGCAGCGCATTCCACGCGCCGACCTTCAACGACCTGTATTACCCGTACGGCAGCGGCAATCCCGACCTGAAGCCGGAGGAATCGCGCAGTGCCGAACTGGGCCTGAGCCAGCGGCTGGATGCATGGAACTGGGCGGTGAACGCCTACCAGACGCGCATCGACCAGCTGATCGCGCTGGACGTCAACTACTTTCCCTCGAACATCAGCAAGGCACGCATCCGCGGCGCCGAAGGCCAGCTCGGCACCACCCTGGCCGGCTGGCAGCTGCAGGCTTACCTGACCTGGTTGCAGCCGCGCAACGAGGACGGCGGCCCGAACAATGGGCGCGTGCTGCCGCGCCGTCCGGGCCGCACGGCGCGGCTGGATCTCGATCGCCGCTTCGGGGATTTCGGCGTCGGCGCCACGGTGTACGCGGCCGGCCGCAGCTACGACGACGCGGGCAACCTGCATCCGCTGGCGGGCTACTCGACCACTGACCTGCGTGCCAGCTACCACTTCGCGCCGGAGTGGCAGGTCGAG
>Ga0070714_100002468_pt1 | contig 13646 bp, 10 predicted proteins | sample LARL83metaG_FD_65450 | JGI IMG/M metagenome (GOLD analysis project Ga0070714, IMG submission 65450) | Corn, switchgrass and miscanthus rhizosphere microbial communities from Kellogg Biological Station, Michigan, USA - LAR L8-3 metaG | ecosystem: Host-associated > Plants > Roots > Rhizosphere ...
GCTAATGAGCAACAACTACGCGTTTCCGGTTGCCCGGCCTGCGAACGTGTGCTCCCCTGTTCCTGGGGTAGACGCGAATCCCGCGCGCGTCTCTGGGGGTTGGTGTCATGGCCGATGACAGCCGTGTTCCGCCTTTGACAAAGCGCGCGCCGGGCGAGAGTGGTATGCGAAGGCCCGGCGCGCAGCGCAGCGGCGTGGTCTTGCCCGAGTCGGTCGTGCAGCGGGTCCGTGCCGCGCTGGAAACGTCCCGGGAACAAGACCCCGACTTCCAGAAGGTGGCCCCCGTCCAGGCAGCGCTCGCGTTGCCGGAGTCGCGTGACTTGCCGGAAGCGTCCGCGTTGCCGGATGCGGCTGGGTTGCCGGAGGCGTCCGCGTTGCCGGATGCGGCTGGGTTGGCGCAAGCGTCCACGTTGCCGGAAGCGGAAGCGGCTGGGTTGGCGGAAGCGGCTGGGTTGGCGGGAGCGCCTGGGTTGGCGGATGCGGCTGGGTTGGCGCAAGCGTCCACGTTGCCGGAATGGCGTGACTTGCCGGAAGCGCCCCGGTTGCCGAAGCCGCGCGGGTTGCCGGAGTCGCATGACTTGCCGGAGGCGTCCAAGGTGCTAGATGCGCCCCAGGTAACGGAAACGCCCAAGGTAACGGAAACGCCCAAGGTAACCGAGCCGGCCGCCTTCCGGGAGGCCCCCGAGACGCCGGGCCAGGCCGCGACAGAGACGACGCCTGCCTCGCCCTGGTTTCCTGTCAACCCGGACGACGACACGGCGTGGTTTGCCGCCATCCCCATACCCCGGTCGACGCCTGAGGCGGCACCCCGCCGCTCGGTGAGAGAGGTACCTGGCGCGCGTGCGCCGGCCGGAGGCTCCCGCCAGACCGGCGCACGCGCGCCGACCGCAGGATCCGCCCCGACCTCAGGATCCGCCCCGACCGCCGCCCCGCGGGCTTCTGTCGGCCGGCGATACCGGATGGCCGGCGTCCTCGTCTCGGTCGTCGTGCTGGCCGCCACCGGGTCAGTCGCGTTCGTGCTGTCCCGGCAGGGCGGCGACCACAGCCGCGGCACCCCGGTGCCATCCATCCAGACCATCCGCAACAGCGCGGCGTCCTGGGTGGCCAGCCAGGTCAGCACGAGCGCCGTCGTGTCTTGCGATCCCGCGATGTGCCAGGTCCTCAAGGCGCATGGGATTCCTCCCGGTCGCCTCCTCGCGCTGCGCTCAGGCCGGACCGACCCCCTGCGGTCGAAGGTCATCGTCGCGACAGGGGACGTCCGCCGCGAGTTCGGCAGGCGCCTTACCTCGGTATACGCTCCCGCGGTCATCGCAAGCTTCGGCTCCGGGAGTCGCCGCGTCGAGATCCGCCCGATCGCTCGGCAGGGAGCCGCCCGCTACCTGTCCGATCTGAGCGCGGACGCGCTGACCCGCAAGTCTTCCGGATCCGAGCTGGTACGCAGCCAGCTGATCACGACCTCGGCCGCCGCCCGGACGCAGCTGATCGAAGGTCAGGTCGACTGGCGGCTCCTGTACACGATCGCCAACCTCGCCACGGTGAACCGGGTGTCCATCGTGGCGTTCAGTGACTCGGGACCTGGCGCCAGCCCGGCTATGCCGCTCCGTGCCGCCGACCTGGCCGAGGCGGCCGGCCGCGCCGACGCCGCCGGCCGGGCGTACATGCGATCGATGGTTAAGGCCTTGCACGCGCAACCCTGGCCCTACGTCCCCGCGCACATCCAGACGGTGCGACTGGCGGGCGGGGGCGTCGCCCTGCGCGTGGAATTCGCCGCGCCGAGCCCGGTCGATATGCTCACCCCGCTCGCTCCCGACCTGCCGTAGCGCGGGGCGGGGCGCCCGCCGAACCGCCGCCCGCGTCGCTGGGGCGGCCCTGGGCGAATCCGTCACCCGTTGTTCAGATCGCGGTCAATGCGCCATGGCTTTCGTCCGATAACCGTGTCTGGGGGGCCGGCGAATGACCGGACCGACCCGAGAGGGGACACCATGCATATCAGACCGATACGGCGAGCGGCAGCCGTCGTGGTGAGCGTCGCGACGGTGTTGGGCGGCAGCGCGTTTGCCGCGGCGGCGCCAGGGTCCGCCGCGACCGGAGGTACCAGTGCCTCCGTCGGAATCCGCCACGTCCTGCTGATCTCGGTGGACGGGCTCCACCAGTAGGACCTCACCTGGTACGTCCGCAACTTCCCGAGGTCTGTGCTGGCCAACCTGGACCGTCGCGGTGTGGAGTACGCCAGTGCCATGACACCCTTCCCCTCGGACTCCTTCCCCGGCATGGTCGGCCAGGTGACTGGCGGGGACCCGAGAGTCACCGGCATCTACTACGACGACACGTGGAATCACGATGTGTTCCCGGCCGGGACGACGAACTGCTCGGGTCCGGTGCCCGGCGGCGAGGCCGCCTACACCGAGGTCCAGGACATCCATCTGACCAGGCTCGACGCCGGCCAGGGTCTGCCGGGGCTGCCGGGCAGCATCCTGCGGATGACCGGTAACCCGCTACGCGTGATCAACCCCGCGAATCTGCCGGTCAACCCGAAGACCTGCCAGCCGATCTACCCGAACCAGTACCTGAAGGTCAACACGATCTTCAACGTGGCCAGGAACGCCAGGCTGCGCACGGCCTGGTCCGACAAGCACCCCGCGTACCAGGCGCTGTCGGGGCCGTCCGGAAAGGGCCCGAACGACTACTTCACGCCCGAGATCAACAGCAACGCGATCGGCTACACCACGGGCGACTGGACCACCGACAACAACGCGACCATGCAGTACGACTCCTACAAGGTGCGGGCCGTCATCAACTGGATCCGGGGCTTCGACCACAGTGGCAGGCGTTTCGCGGGCACCCCGGCCATCTTCGGGATGAACTTCCAGACCGTCTCCACCGCGCAGAAACTACCCGCTTCGGACGGGCTGACCGGCGGGTACCTGCCCGGCGGGAAGGTCCCCGGCCCGCTGCTGATCCGCACGCTGAACTACATCAACACTCAGGTCGGCCGGATGGTGACCGCGATCCGGCAGCGGGGCCTGGCCAGCAGCACCGCGATCATCATCTCCGCCAAGCACGGTGAGTCGCCGACCGATCCGAACGCCCTGCGTCGCGTCCCGGACGCGCCGATCATCGGCGCGGTCAACGCCGCGTGGGCGGCCAAGCACCCCAGCAACCCCAACCTCATCATCTTCTCCACCGATGACGACGGGATGCTGCTGTGGCTGAGCGACCGCTCGCAGCCCGCGGCGAACTTCGTGAAGAGGTACCTGCTGACGCATCCGGCTTCCGGGAACAACATCAACGACCAGCCGATCACGGTCTCGTCGTCCGGGCTCAGGAAGGTCTACGCCGGCGCCCAGTCGGCGGCCTTCTACGGTGTTCCCCGTAGCGATCCCCGGCACCCCGACGTTACCGGAATCGCCCAGCACGGTGTGGTCTACACCGGCGGCACGGCCAAGATCGCCGAGCATGGCGGGGACGATCCGCAGGATCGCCATGTGCCGATCCTCGTGGCGCTGCCGGGCCAGTCCCAGGGCAGCACCGTCTTTTCCTCGGTCGAGACCACTCAGATTGCCCCGACCATCCTGACTCTGCTCGGCCTCAACCCGAATGACCTGCAGGCCGTGCAGAAGGAGCACACTCAGGTCCTGCCCGGCCTCAGAGGCTAGGCGGGAGCCCGCAGTCCCCCGGTCTGGCCACGGCCGCGGTCGTGGCCAGGCCCCGGGCTAGAAGAGCTGCGGGCACCAGGGCGCAGGATCCCAGGACATGGCGGCCGACAGCGCGGCCAGCGTGCCCCGGCGGCGCTCGGTCACCAGGCCGGCACCCGCCAGCGAGCCCAGCCGGGTGCCGCCCAGGTAGGCGGCGCCGAGCGCGCTGACATCCAGGGCCAGGTCGGCCGGGCCGGCGTCGGGCTCGCAGACGGCCGCCAGCCCCATTCCGGAGCGGGCGGGATCGGCCTCGGCGCCGGTACTCGCCGCGGCCTCGGTGCGGAGCCGCCACGTGCCCCGGTTCGCCGCCAGGAGCGGATCGCTGACCTCGATGACCACGTCGACCGGGCAGGCGTACCTGCGCTGGGCCAGTGCCCGGGGCACATCTACCAGGCGTACCCAGAGGCCGTCCCCGACGTGCAGCCGGGCCCGGCGGGGGTCGGCCAGCATGTGCAGCACCGGATCGTCGACCGGCTGCATCCCGGCGGTGAACTCGGTGGTCAGGTCCCGGCTGAGCAGGTCGGCCCAGAGAGCCGCGGTCGCGGCCGGATCGGTGGCCATCGTCTCCCTGATGTTCAGCGCGCTGTCGGGCAGGAACGCCTGCCCATCCCACCCGGCTGTTCCGCAGTAGATCGCGTACCCGCGGGGGCCGCTGTCGTCCTCGGCGAGTAGGCACTGCAGCGGATCTCCGTCTACCTGGCCGCCGTGGGCGGTAGCCAGCACCCGGTTCCACCACAGCTCGTCCCGGGCGAACATTCCGGGCCTGGCCGCCAGCATCGCCTCGTACACCTTGGCCAGCTCGGCCCGGACCGACTCGGGGTCGGCGATCCTGACCCGCAGGCCGGGCCCGCCCTCGGGCGCATGCCGGCCGAGCGCGCCTTCACCACGGCCGAAGCTGAAACGCGCACGCCAGGAGGCGGTGCCGTAGCCGTACCGGCCGTAGATCCCCGACTCGGAGGCCCATAGCGCGGCGATGGCCTCGCCCCGGTCCCTGATGTCGGCGAACTGGCGCCGGATCAGGCTGGACAGGATGCCCCGGCGCCGGTACGTCGGCAGAACGGAGATGTACGTCACCCCCGCGACCGGGGCCATCGCGCCGGGCAAGGACAGCCGGAGGCTGTAGATGCCGGAGGTCCCGACCGGGACGTCGCCGTCGAAGGCGACCAGGCTCCGGTCGAACTCGAACTGCCTGAGGATCTCCTCGCGCTGCTTCTCCGGTAGCGGCCGCCCGTGGAAGGCCTGCTGGTCCACCGCGTACAGGGCGTCGAAGTCATCCGGGCCGATCGGCCGGATCGGGTAGGGATCTGCCATGACTGCTTTCCTACCCGGGTTGCGCCGTCGGGGCGACTTCTTTATCCACGGGAATGATCAGGCCCCGGTTAGGTGCCAGAATCGCGGCTGGCCGATACAGTGCGGCTCATCATGGTTTCCTCCCCGCGCTTCGGTCCGGTTCGTCTGATCGGCTGGGCGCGCCGGGGCGTGGAGTGGATCCGCGGCATGGTGGCCCGGCAGTTCATCACCGGGAACCGCCGGTTCGCTTTCCTGCTCGCCCTGGTCACGGTGGCCATCGCCGTCGCCGCGGTGCACGTGTCCGTGTCGTGGTTCTCGCCGGGGGTAATGATCCTGCCGATCCTGGCCGGCGGCCTGCTGCTCTGGCCGCGGGCGTTGCTGATCTTGTTCGGCGTGGTCGCGGTAGCACTGATCTACGACACGGTGAAGGACCGGGCCGGGCCGGGCATCATCGCCACGATCGTGGTGACCGCGGCCTTCGCCTACGTGCTGGCGCGCACCAGGGAGAAGCTCGGCATGCAGGTGCTGCGCGGGGACCGGATGCTCATCGAGCTGCGGCGGCGCATCCGTGCCCAGGGCAACCTGCCCGATCTCGGCGACGGCTGGGACTCGGTCTCCGTCCTCAGGCCGGCCGGCGGAGCGTCGTTCGGCGGGGACTTCGTGGTATCGGCCTGCGATGGCAAGACGCTTGAGCTCGCGCTGGTGGACGTCTCCGGCAAGGGCCTGGACGCCGGCACCCGCGCGCTGCTGCTGTCCGGCGCGTTCGGCGGGCTGCTCGGGTCGGTGCCGCGCGAGGAGTTCCTGGCCGCGTGCAATTCCTATCTGCTTCGGGTGGCCGCCTCGGAGGGCTTCGTCACTGCGGTGCACCTCGCACTCGACCTGGCCACGGGTGAGTACGTGATCGCATCCGCCGGGCACCCGCCCGCGGTGCACTTCGACGCGGGCAGCGGCAGCTGGCGGATCGGAAAGGCGCAGGGTGTCGTGCTCGGCGTGATCGCTGACACCAGGTCGAAGCCGGAGCACGGGCTGATGCGGCCGGGCGATGCGCTGATGCTATACACCGACGGGCTCATCGAGGCACCCGGGCGGGACATCGACTCCGGCATCTCCGACCTGCTCGGCGAGGCGGAACGGATGGTCATCACCGGGTTCAAAGCGGGCGTGCCCGCGCTGGTCCAGGCGATGCAGGCCGACACCGCGAGCTCCGACGACTGTGCCCTGGTGCTCATCTGGCGCTCGTGACCGAGCGCCCGCCACTCTGGTGCTCGTGACCGGGCGCCCGCCACCCGGGCCTGCTTTCCGTGGGCTGGCGGCCGGACCCGGCTAGTAAGCTCGGAGCCGCCATCGTTCCGACCGGTACCGGGGAGGGAAGTCGGCATGGGCATGGCCTCCGGCCACCGGCCGGCCTGGAACCATCAGTCGCATCCTCCCGGGAAGCCGCCGGCCGCCCGGGACCGGGTGTGGTCGATCCTGCACCGGGGCATCGTGGCGGGCACGATCCCCGGCGGGACGCGGCTGGTCCAGGCCCGTATCGCCGAGGAGCTCGGCGTGGGCACCGGCCCGATCCGTGAGGCGCTCAGGGAGCTGGCCGCGGGCGGATTCGTCCGGTTCGACCCGGACGGGGTGGCCGTGGTGCACGAGCTCAGCCGGACGGAGCTGGAGGACCTGTACGAGATCCGCAAGCTGCTCGAGCCGGTCGCGACCGCGCGCGCCGCGAAGTTCGCGGGGCGCGAGAGCATACTCGAGGCCGTCGAGCTGCTGGCGGCCATGGAGATCGAGACCGACGGCCAGCGCTGGGCGGAATACAACGACAGCTTCCACAGCGTGATCGAGGAAGCGGGGAGCAGCCCTCGGCTCGTCGCCATACTCAAGAACCTCAGGGATCTGTCCGCGCTCTACGTGACGCACTCGATCGTCTCCGAGCCGGACCGCGCCGTGTACGGCCGTGCCGAGCACGAGGAGATCTTGAAGGCCATCATCGCCCGCGATCCCCAGGGGGCGGCCGATGCCATGTTCAGGCACCTGGACGGGAGGCTGCGCACGCTGCTGACCGTCCACCAGGTCGGCGAGCCGCGCCGGGGAAGCTAGCGCCCAGCGGCGCCACAGGTCAGCTGCGCCGGGCCGGCCGGGTCAGCCGGTTCCGGTACCTTCGCTACCTTCGTTCCCCGACGAGGCGAGCAGGCGCTCGAGCAGACCCACCTCGGCCGCGTCCAGCTGCGTGGTCACCGGCCGGGTGCTCGAGCGGTCCTGGGCCAGGGCGAGGCTCTGGCGCGCGGCGCGCAGTTGCTCGCGCAGCCTGGCGTTCTCGGCGCTGAGCGTGCCGTGCATCGTCCGGACGCTGGCCAGCTCCCGCTCGAGCCCGGCCACCGTCTGCTCAATCGTGCCATCGTCTGTCCCGGCCGGCGAGCGTTCCTCGGCCGCGGACGCGAGCCTCCGGACCACCTGGACCAGCAGCCGCCGGGCCAGTTCGTCGTAGTCGAAGTCGACCTGGCCGGCCGGGCCGAGGTAACTGTCGCCCTTTTCGCCGGCCAGGGCGGCCGTGGTCCCTCGGGCCGCGCGTCCGGAGCCGGAAGCCGACCGGGCCGACTTGCGCTCCGTGGCTGCCACCTGAGCCGAAGCCCCCGGGACCGCGGCGATCCGGTAGGTCCGCTTGCCGCGTACCTCCCGCTCGATCAGGCCGGACCGTTCCATCCCGGACAGCAGCTGGGCGAACGCGATGCTGGAGCCGGGATACCCGACCTCGGCGGCGAGCACGGTGCTCGCCATCCCGGCCTCGTCCCTGATCTCTCCCGTCAACGCGAGGTGGGACATGATCCGGTTCCGCGTCCCGACGGCCCGCCGGCGCCTCATTCCGCTCTTCGGATCCGCCACGACAGCACCTCTTCCCACGAAGAATCCCCCGCCGCTCCGCCGGCAATCATTAACCCTCAACAGCTTTGGGAGCGTCAAATCAAGCCCAGCTTACCGGTCGGCATTCACATCATAGTGACCGCCAGTACATCAGATTGTCCAGTTCTCACCGAGTCAGTCACACTCTGAGACGATCAGGGCTGATGCGCGCAGGTCGTCCGGCTGCCGCCAGCGGCGCCCAATCATGGCGCGGCGGCTTATCACCGACGCCTACTGAAATCATCCCGCGGGTTACGGCGCGGGCCGGAATCACCCGCGGGTGTTGCCTTCCGGTGGTTATGCGCCGAGCACCGCGGCCCGGCCGAGCAGGCGATCACCCGCCGCGATGAGCGCGCGGGCCTGCCGCTCGCCCAGAGCGCGGCCGTAGAACGCGGCACCCAGCAGGGCGGACCGCATCTGAGAGGCCAGCGCGTCCCGCGCCTGGCCCAGTCGCTGCAGCTGACCCTCGATCCGGGTGTAGTCGGCATCGCGAGGCGCCTGGCTGGCCAGCGCCCTGGTGGATGCCCGCAGCGTGTCGAGGCCGAAGCTGCCGACGGGCGCCTCGAGCTGGGTGTACACGCGGCCGAGCCGGGTCAGCGTGGTCCCGTCGGCTCGCATCGCGGCGGGCAGGGCGGCGCGGTCGAGCACCTCGCCGAGGACCCTCCCGTCCGGCGCGTAATCGTCGCGCAGCCCGAGCAGCTCCATCATGGTGGGCTGGATGTCGGCGTGATCGGACCACAGGTTGTTGTCGGTGCCGAGGTGACTCACGCCAGGACCGACCAGCCCGAGCCAGGTGGTGTTGATCTTCCCGAGGACGTCCCCGTGGTTCCACGCGTCTGCGCCCGAGGGCTCGCTGACACACGAGGCGCCACAGTTGGCCGGGCCGCTGCTCAGCCAGAAGTCCGGGTTGGCGAACATGACGAACGACGGGGTACGTTTCGGATCTCCGGTAATCATGTGCAGCAGCTTCAGCTCCACCGGGTCGGCCAGGTAGCGGGTGAGCCGCACGGTCCTGCGCGTGGCCAGGTCGAGCGCGGACAGCCGCGCCGTGGCCTGCTCAACCGCCCGCACCTGCCCCGCGGTCCGCGCCGGCTGGCCGTGCACGTAGATCACCGGCGCAGAATCGGCGTTCACGTCGAACGGGGTGGTGATGCCCTTCGCGGCGAGCATGCCGGTCAGATTCCCGTCCACCTCGCCGACCTTCGAGTAGGTGCAGAGGATCTTCACCCCGTTGCAGTTGGCCGGGGACGGCGGGCCGCCGACGAAGTGGTCGCCCTCGTCCGCGGTGATCACGAACAGTGTGTTTGCGCGGGTGATTCCGTGCGCCGCCAGCTCGCGGAAGAACGTGCCGAAAGCGGCGTTCTCCCGGCGGAGCTGATGTTCGTAGGTGGCCGAGCCGGAGCCGAGCCCGGCGCCGGTCGTCCACGAGTCGTGCACGTCGCTGAGATAGGTGAAGGTCACCGGGATGCCGTGGGTCTGCATGTCCAGGGTGTAGGCGAGCGCGTTCGGGCCGATCATGCCGTCGTAGCCCGGGAAGCCGATGTCGCCGCTGGAGTCCTTGATGACCTGGCCGTCGAGGTTGCGCACCGGCCCGGATGGGCTGATCACCGGCTGGATGAACTTGTTCCCGTACAGCGCGTGGAAGCCGTGGTAGCCGCCGGGCTCGTCGGGCAGCACGTCCGGGCGGCCGCCGCGGCCCGCCGAGCACACCGCGCTGCCGTGGGCGCAGTGCACCGCCAGGCCCATGAAATCGGCCGTCGCCTTGCTCTGCAGCTTGGGGTTCTCCGCCTCCTTCGCCTCGGGCGAGTGGGCGCCGAAAACGTGCGGGACGTCGGGGAGGGTGTTCTCCAGCTCGGTGTTGGCCGCGGCGACCGTGCCGAAGTCGCAGCCCGCGCGGGTATAAGGCACCCAGGGTGCCGGGGGATTCTTGCCGTTCCGGCCGATCATGGTCGTGGTGTGGTCGGCGACAGGCTTGGCGGCCAACCCGGTGTCGTAGTCGACGATCGGGTCGGTCCAGTAGGCGAACGAGCCCGCCGTGTCGGTGCTGCCGTCCGGCTTGTAGTAGTTGTACTCGTTCGCGATCGGGATGCCGTGCTCGCCGCCGTACAGGCCGGTCTCGGAGGTCACGATGTCGTCGGCGGTGTGCGCGATGAGCGGCGTGTGCTCGTGGCTGATCAGCGTCCCCTGGCCGGTGATGAAGTGCAGCAGGTTCGGCATCTGCTGCAGGTCGCTCGGCACATTCGGGTCATCGCGGGTGTAGTGGACGTTGTCGAACTGGAGGTAGATCACGTGCTTGACCGCGCGGCCCGCGTGGCCGCCGAGCACGCAGCCCGCCGCGGCCGGCTGCGCGGAGGCGGTCTGGGTGCGCGCCGCGAAGGAAGCACCGGGGGCCATCCCGTTGAGCCCGAGCGCGGCCGCGACGAGGATCCCGCCGCTCCCGGCCAGCCTGGCGAACCGCATAATGCCCTCCCGGTCGGATACCAGTCCGCGCACGGTCTCGGCGAAACCCGGCCGCTTCGCGGGGCTATCTCTGACGAGAAGCTAACCGAACCCTGCCGTGCCGATCTGAACGCCCGGTGACGCGGTGGCAAAAGCGGCGGCAAAGATGCGCGTCCGGTCCGTGGCGGCGCCCGCCTGCGCTGGCGAGTCGGGGGAAGGACGCCAGCAGGAGCGCTGCGCACTGTCAGTACCTTATCACTATCTTGTTATCACCTTGCGCCCCGGACCACGCGCCGTGCTCAGCGAAGCCTGGCGGGAGCGCCCGCTCCCCGGACGGACCCGGGCGTAATTATCACATTCGGTAAACTCGCCGCAAATGGTTTGCCTTGATTGCCCCCCGGGGGAGCCCAATTCGCCATTCCGGCACGCGTGGCCACCCGGCAGTCTCGTGTGTTAACCTCGCAGTCGATGAACCGGCCTAACGCCGCTTCTGCACAGTTATCGGCATACATGGGCATGTACCATCGTCGGACTCCGGGCCTGGCCAGCACGCTGGCGCGGACCCGAAACGACACGAGCGTCATGTGACACCAGCGTCATTTATGTCAGCCTGGTATGACGGGAAACGACGTGTCTGTCATGTGACACGCACGTCATTATTTGCATTTCTTTGGGAGTTGTGCAGAAATAGACAACGTGACGCGCGGCGTGACGCCACTCAGCCATGGGCGCGGTCCCCACAGCAAGTCCGGCGCAAACCTGCCCGGTCCGCAGCTATCACCGGGGACCGCCTTCAGCCCTGCGTCCGAGCATGCCCGCGGCGGCCAGGGTGACGCCCGGACCGCCGTCATCACGGCCGGTGCTGCCGCCCAGGCGACCGCGGAGAATTTCCCGGTCGCGCTGCGAGTGCTGCCCGCGCGTTACCGGCGGCACCTGATGGCCGTGTACCGGTTCGCCCGGACCGTGGATGACATCGGCGACGCGACGCTGCCCGTCACGGCCGCCGCGGTCGCCGGGCCGGCCGACGGCCCCCAGCGCCCGGATGAGGAGTCTCCCCCGGATGAGGAGTCGGCGGAACGGCTGCGGCTGCTGGACGAGCTCGACGATGACCTCGGCCGCCTGTACCGCGGCCGGGCTCCGCGGCTCGCGGTCATCGGCCAGCTCGCTGCGACCGTGGCCGAATGCGACCTGCCCAGCCAGCCGCTGCGCGACCTGATTCAGGCGAACCGGCAGGACCAGCTGGTCGGCCGCTATCAGACCTTCGATGACCTGGTCGGCTACTGCGAGCTATCCGCGAATCCGGTGGGCCGGATCGTGCTGTACGTGTTCGGCGCCTACACGCCCCGCCGGGCCGCGCTCTCCGACCACGTCTGCACCGCGTTGCAGCTCGCCGAGCACTGGCAGGACGTGGCGGAGGACCTGCGGGCCGGCCGGATCTACCTGCCGGCCGAAGACCTCGAGCGGTTCGGCTGCACGCCGCAGGATCTGGCCGAGCCGGCCGCCGGCCCCGGCGTCCGCGCGCTGATGTCGTTCCAGGTCGCGCGCGCGTCCGCGCTGCTGTCGGCCGGCTCGCCGCTGATCGCCACGCTGCGCGGCGCGGCTCGGCTGGCGGTGGCCGGCTATGTGGCCGGCGGCCGGGCCGCGCTGGCCGCGATCGAAAACGCGCGCTACGACGTGCTCGCGGCCACCCCGCGCCCGGCCAAGCGGCGGCTGGCGGCCGAGCTGGCCCGCGCCTACGCGAGGGGGAGGTGACCGGCGGCATGGACGTGGCCACCGCGTACCGGCACTGCGAGGAGATCACCTCGACGCAGGCCCGCAACTTCTCCTACGGCATCAAGCTGTTGCCGCCGGCCAAGCGGCGCGCGCTGTCGGCCGTCTATGCGTTCGCCCGCCGGATCGACGACATCGGCGACGGCACCCTGCCCGCCGCCGACAAGCTCACCGCGCTGGCCGAGGCCCGGACCGCCGTGCAGGGGCTGGCCGGAGGCCGGCCGCCGGGCGAGGACCCGGTGCTCATCGCGCTGGACGACGCGGCTCGCCGGTTCCCGATCCCGGTTCAGGCCTTCGGCGAGATCGTCGACGGCTGCGTCGCGGACGTCCGGGGCACCAGCTACGCCACCTTCGACGAGTTGCTGCACTACTGCCGGTGCGTCGCGGGCTCGGTCGGCCGGCTCTCGCTCGGCGTGTTCGGCGCCCCCGACCAGGACGAGGCCGCACCGCTGGCCGACGCGCTCGGCGTGGCGCTCCAGCTCACTAACATCCTGCGGGACATCCGCGAGGACTACCAGAACGGCCGCGTCTACCTGCCGTCGGAGGATCTCGGCCGGTTCGGCTGCAGCCCCGGCGACCTCGACCGGTCGGCCGCCTCCGGGCCGCTGGCCGGGCTGGTCGGGTACGAGGCCGAGCGCGCGCGCAGCTGGTACGCGACCGGCATGCGGCTGCTGCCGATGCTGGACCGGCGCAGTGCGGCGTCGGCCGGGGCGATGGCCGGCATCTACCGGCGGCTGCTCGAGCGGATCGCCGCGGCCCCGGCCGAGGTGCTCCAAGGCAGGCTCTCGCTGTCCACCGGCGAGAAGGTCGCGGTGGCGGTCCGGTCGCTCGCCGGGACCGTGGTACGGGCCGGCCCACGCACCGCGCCCCGGGTCCCGGGGGAGGCAGCATGACCGGCTCGCACCGGATTGTGGTCGTCGGCGGCGGGCTGGCCGGCATCACCGCCGCCATCGCGCTGCGCGAGAGCGGGGCCGACGTCACCCTGCTCGAGGCCAGGCCGCGGCTGGGGGGCGCGACCTGCTCCTTCACCCGCGACGGCCTGATGGTGGACAACGGCCAGCACGTCTTCCTGCGCTGCTGCTCGGCGTATCGCGGCCTGCTCGCCCGGCTGGGCATGACCGGCGCGGTCAGGCTGCAGGACCGGTTCGACGTGACCGTGCTGCGGCCCGACCCCGCGACCGCTCAGCCGCACCGCGCCCGGCTGCGCCGGACGAACCTGCCCGGCCCGTTGCACATGGGGCTCGCCCTGTCCGGCTATTCGCTGCTTTCTTATCCCGAACGGCTCCGGGTGGCACGTGCCGCCCTGGCCATGAAACGCCTCGACCCGGCCGACCCGGCGCTGGACCGGCAGCGGCTCGGCGACTGGCTGGGCGGTCATGGCCAGAGCGAGCGATCCCGCCGCGCGCTGTGGGATCTGTTCACCGTGTCCGCGCTGAACGTCGCGGGTGACGACGCCAACCTGGCCCTCGCCGCGACCGTGGTGAAGACCGCGCTGCTCGGCGCCAGGGACGCGGCCGACATCGGCGTGCCGGCCGTACCGCTCGGCGACCTGCACGGCCAGGC
>Ga0070714_100002470_pt1 | contig 13639 bp, 11 predicted proteins | sample LARL83metaG_FD_65450 | JGI IMG/M metagenome (GOLD analysis project Ga0070714, IMG submission 65450) | Corn, switchgrass and miscanthus rhizosphere microbial communities from Kellogg Biological Station, Michigan, USA - LAR L8-3 metaG | ecosystem: Host-associated > Plants > Roots > Rhizosphere ...
GTGGCGTTCGTGTTCGTTTCCTCCCCGAATTCGGTCACGCCGGTCCACTTCGACATCGAGCACAGCCTGTTGATGCAGGTCAGCGGGAAAAAGACGGTCAGCATCGGACGGTGGGAGAGCGACGCGGCCCGGCGGCACGAAATCGACAGGTACTGGGACAGCTCCAACGGGCGGATCGAGGCTCTGCCTCCAGAGGAGGCCGCGTTCACTTTGACGCCAGGGCGGGCGGTGTACATACCTCCGGGCACGCCGCACTGGGTGCATAACGGCCCCGACATTTCGCTGTCCGTGACCCTCACATACTTCACCGCTGCCACCGTTCGGGAGAACCGCATCGAGGACTTCAACGCGCGTCTCCGGCGGCGGCATATGAAGCCACGGGAGCCGGGGCATTCCGCCACCGTTGACACGGTCAAGGTCTGCGCCCTGGGAGCCCTGCTCATTGGCCAGCGTCTTCGGTCCGCCACGCTCGGCACGAGGCAGCGAGATAGCGGAGCCCGTGCTGATGGAGCGAGCTACCGAGTGGAGGGGAGTTAGAAGGCTAGGCCTTCCATCGGACGACGGCAGCTCTCCCGAAGCGAACGCACTGGACCGCGGTCTGCGTGGCGTGGAGCTTCGCCGCCTGGGTAACGCTTCCGAGCCGGCCCACGACCCCCTGGCCCGCTACTAGCCTCAGCATCTGCCGGTGATCCGGCGCAAACCGTCCCTTGTAGGGTTCGTCGCCGCGCAAGAAGTCCACTTCGGTGAAGCCCCGGGTACATGCGTCGTCGATGATGGCGGCGAGCAGGACGGTGGTGGCATCCCGCCAGCGGCGATCGGTGAGCCGGGCGCTCTGGTACAAGCTCACCCGGTCGGCCACCTCGAACGCCGTCACGGTCGCGACTACCAGGTCGTCGTTCCCGAGTTCGTGGACGGCCACTTCATCGGCCGCGCAGCCACCAGCGAATCCGGCCGCGAAGCGATCGAAGACGGGAAGGAAGTCCGAACGGCTTCCCCACTGGGACTGGTGGAGCTCGCGCAGGATCTCCAGGCGGGGGAAGACGGCCTGGCCTCGGATCGCCTGATGCGTCATGCCTTCGGCCGCGAGGCGCTTTGCGGAGACCCGGAGGTTCTTGCGGAACTGTGCGTGCAGGCTAGCCCGGTACGCCGTTGGGCTGCCGGGCAAGGGCGTGAACGGGGCTACGGCCATGGGCTGGTGGCGGACGCGCCCGGGCAGGGCTTCGATCAACCGTGACCCGGCCCGGATGCCCTGGAGGTCCAAGAGGCGCCCGCCGGGACGGCAGAGCCAGTCCCTGAGAAGGCTGACCACCACCGCCTCGTGACCGGGGGCGGCGAGCAGATCGAGATGATCCGGGCACAGTGGCCCGCTTCCCATCATTCGAACGCTGAGCATCGGGTGGCGCTGCTCCACGGCGAGGCCACCGAGCAGGTGCGCCCCGTCGATGACCAGAAGGAAATGGCGCCCAGGTCCGCCGACCCCGGTCAGCCACCACGATCGCAAGAAGGGCGACGGAAGAGGGGAAGAATCCACCAGCTGATCCCACTGCGCAGCCCACCCGCTGAGGTCGGGGACGTCGAGCAAGCTGGGTAGGGCCACTATCGGACCTCAACCGCCGACGCTACGAATAGTCCGCCCGCCAGCCACGAGCAGCACACGTGAGGGGGGCTGAAGCACGTCATATGGGAGGACGACGTTCTGCGTTCCGCTATTTGATGAGAGGGGTGCTGACCAGAGGACTCGTCCTCCCGTGACTACCTCGAGGTGTGCCGATATCGGAGCTGCCGTGCCGAGATCCACGCTAGCGACCGTCCGTTGTACCTGCCCGTGCCCCATCGCGATGGAAAGCTCAGCAGGAGGCACCCATTCCTTTTGCGCCGCTGCCACGGCGACTGAGGCTCCAGCCGCAAAGAGTGCCAGGCCAACGCACCCCAGCATGAACTGGGAACGGGTACGATGAGCGCCGCTTGGTGGTGGACGCGGCGACTCCGGGGCCGGACCGCTGCCGGACACCTCGGTTCGGGCGACAGCGGACTCGATCCGCTGGTTCATTCGCTGTGACCATTCGCTGACCGACGCTAGCTGGGTTTCCAGCCAGCCGTCTTGCCCATCCGGCTCGGCCGTCGATTCCGACGGTACTAGCAGCGATTCATTGTGGCGGTCGACGTTACGCCAGGGATGCCTTTCCCGCCTTGCAGGCCACAGGCCCAGCGCCAACAGGGCAAAGAGGGAGAAGATGGCTACGGGGCCTGGTGGCAGATGGATAAGCAGAATTGCGAAGACCCCGAAGAGTCCGACTGCCATCGCGCCAACTATCCAGCAGACCACCATGTGCTCGTTGACCGGATTGAGTTTCATTCGGCGGCGCAGCCGAAACAGCCACGCGATGGCAACCAGGATGGCGAGGACCAGCACCCCGACGTCAGTTCCTGTTGTCCTGATGCTCGAGACAGAGTGTGTCGGCACCGCGAGAGGGCGCTCACCCAACAATACGGAAAGATCGTAAACCTGGATCGCACCGTTGTCGTAGATGCGGTAAACCCCTGGGATTGAGTTGAACTTCTCGAGCTCTGCCGCTGTCAGGCGGGTTGGTTGTGCGGTTTCGCCGGGTGCGACGTATGCCCCGAACAGCGGCAACCCCTCGGTGAGACGAGTGTCGGTCACGATGTAGCGAATGTCATCCTTACGGATGAGGGAGATGTCAGACGGGGTAAGCTTCGGGTCGAAGAACAGCGAGGCAGGGCTGTTCACCCCATTGAGCGGAAGGACCGGGTTTACCTGCCCGAAGTCGTTGAGCAGCCCGGCATTGTCGCGATCCACTGCGACGTTGGAACCTGCGGGGAGGTGGGTACTGACCCACTCCGCCAGCGCGAGTGACGGCGAACCCAGCGAACGTTCATGTGCGCCGACGATGTAGGGGCCATTCACAAGAAGGACCAGCGGGCCCCCTCCATAGACCGTGCTCCCTAGAAAGCAGATGACGGCGACGCCGATCGTCGCCATCCGCTCGATGACCCGGCGTTGCGTCGAGACCCGCTTGCCCAGCCATCCCCCGACGACAATGGCCACACCGAAAAATATGAAGGTAGTTGTGCGGGGGCCAATCTCCTTGGCGTCAGACGATATGTTCGAGAGCATCGCGAACGGATACGCCGCCGCGACCGCTGCGGGCAGGTACCGAAGCATTCCGCCTCTGACGCTCTTCTTACGGACCACCGCGTAGAGGGAGATCAGGATGATGAGGCAGAAGAAGACGACCGACGCCAGAATGAGGGCTTCCTCCCAGGACGGCGTTCCGCCGCCGGCCGAGTTTTGGAAGAGCTGTCGGTTTCCGTGAAGCTGCCTGACCATCTCGGCGGCGCTTCTGGCGCCTGCCTGAACGATCGGGTTGATGTACCCGGTGAGGATATGGCCGATGAACGCGGTCCACGCGCCAGCCAGAACAACTCCGGCGAGAGCGGCAAGGCCGACGACCCGCGACTGCTCCCTTCGCCTCGCGAACTGCTCGTCACCAGGCGCAACCTCGGCATGTGCACGTGCCAGGTCCTCGGGGCCAGGTGTCGCCGGCCGGCCCGGGAGATCGACGAAGCGCAGCGCTGCCGCCCACACCACCAGGAATCCAACTGTGAGCCATGCGGTGACGTGGTGGGATACGACCATTCCGGCGATGGAAATCAGCGCGAGCGTGAACAGTCTCCCCCGCTTCGGTTGAGCCGCGTCAACCGAGACGAACAGCAGATAGACGACCGCGACGGCAAAGGCGAGGGCGAGCGTCTGGTATCCGTACTGCGCACCGAGAGAATAGAACTCCGGATTCGCCGCATAGACGAGTACACCGATGCCGCCAGCACGCGATGAATGACAAGCGCGCTCTACGATGAGGAAGACGCAGAGCACGATCACGATGCGGGTCAGGACGAGGACGACCATCTGGTCGATCAGCAGCGGGAGACCCGTCAACCACCTGGTTGCGATCGTCGTGAGTTCAATTCCGGGATAGTACGGGCTAACCGACAGAATGGGGTTGGGCTGAAACAGCGCTCTGCTGTCGAGAAGCCGCGTGAGGGTGGCCGAATGGGCCATTTCGTCGAAATTATCGAAGATGAGCGGGCTTCGGAACACATAGGAGGCCAGGAGGGCGAGGCCGAGTATGACTGAGACCCAGACGCGCTCGTTACGAGTAGCGGAGGTGCCGGTGAGGCGCCAGGCGCACGGAGCGAAGATGAATGTCAGCCCCGCCAAGAAGAGCGGCACGACCGGCGACTGGTGGCCGGTGCGGCCAAGGGCGTCCCCCGTCCCCACCATCAACAGTCCGAGTCCCACGATGGCAACGACGGATCCGAGCCGTGACCGAGTCACATTCAGGGCCGCCGGCGGGGCCACCCCTGGATGGGTGGAGTCTGCCCGCTGGGAACCCGATTCCTCGGGCAATGCCGACGCATTGCCGACGTCGAGGGCGTGATGACTAGGTGGAACCCGAAGACCCAAAGATACCCATGCGAGCGTAACGAGCTGCCGTGCCCATGACCATGAGCCTTGCAGATCCATCGCTTGCCCCTGCCGTGCCTTGTCGTGAAACAGCCCCACGAACGGCAAGGCCTCTTTGGCTGAGCGCAGGGAGCGGCGCTCTCTTGGGTTTGCGCGGTCGGACCTCAACAGGCTGACCCCATGTCCTCCAGTATGTCAGGGGATGCCACCTTCCGAACCGCGCCCTCCGGCGGTCACCTGCGGCTCCGCCACACCGGACGCCGGGCCTACGCCACCGCGCCGATCGAGGCTGCCGATGGCTGCGCGGTCACTGGATGCGGCATGTAATCACTGTATGCGGCATGTAGGCGCGCTCGGCCGGGTGCTGTGCCGCGAGCACCGGCGGGGGCAGCGAGGCGCACCAGTTTCAGATGGCCCCTGACCTTGGCGCGATTATTGATACCTCTGTGGTTTAATTGCGATGACCAAAGTTGACAAGCCAAATCGCCGCAGTCCGGGAATATTGCTGAGCTGGTTAATCCATTTACGATAGCTCAAGATTACCCGTTCGGGAAGCCATGGATGCCGCTCGAAAACGGGCCAAATGAAACCCACCTCCAGCACAGTGAACCTAGCATCGCGTACATGCCGGACTAGCTGGCGCGGCCAGTAGTTCCGTGCCACCATCCAGTTGCGGGTCAGCGGCTCGGGGAGCCACGGGATTAGCGGCGCAGGACCAAAACTCAGGTTTCCTATCGAGACGCCATGGCCTTCGATGGGAAACCACCTGTTAGGGCTCATGACGATCAGGTGGCCACCTGGCTTGAGTACCCGATGGATCTCTCTCAGAGATTCCTGTTCATCGGCCACGTGCTCTAGGACTTCATTGACGAATGCGCCATCGAACGAATCATCCGCGATATCGAGCCGGGCTCCGTTAAAGACTTGGAAGCACGCGTTCGGTATCTTGCATGCGATGGCCTCCTTGATCCGCTCTTCCGCGACATCAACTCCTACTACGGTGCTGGCACCATTACGGAGCAGCGCAGCAACGTATCCGCCTTCGGCACACCCGAAATCAAGCCAGCGGCCGGACAAGCAGGGGGCGATCCTCCCCACGCGGTAAGAGACGTTAGTCGGGGTCGCGGTGTTTCGGACCGGTTGCGGTTGGCCTACTGGCACGATGGCCTCCCGGTGATCCAGATGGCGGCAACTGGCCTGGCGCTTATGTCGATCTCTTTCTGCTCATCATGCCGCAGCCCCGCGGTGATCTCGACGTGCTGGGTGCCCTGGTCACCAGCAGGCCTGGGCAGGTCCTGATCGGCGCCAGATCATCGAGTCGGTCAAGACGCCTTCAAAGGGCACCTGGACTTAGAACGCCATGGTGGGCACCCCGCACCCCGGACGGGACCTCCGGGTCATGGGTCCCGGATCGAGCCTCACTGCCGTCGCAGGCCGCATGGCGCTGGTCACCCGAGGGACCGAGGTTTGTCTCGATCTGAGGCTGGGTAACGTCGACAATCATGAACCGCCCTCCTTGGGGTCGGCGCAAACGAACCAAACAGCTCCTCCTGGCTTGCTTGATCGTGGCTCTTGCGACCGTGCTCGCGACTGTTTTGGTGACTTTGACCACGGAGGGCGCACAGCGGATGGCGCCCCCAGTCGGCTACTCGGCAGGCCAGCTCATCTTCGATGACCAGTTCTCTGGCACGTCACTGAACTCTGCTCACTGGAGCCCTTTCATGGCCGGTCAGGGTGGTCAGTTTTGGAACTCCGCCGGCCTTCCTGCTGGTGACTCGGCAGCCGGGACTCACTTTTTTCAGACCTATTATTCTCCCTCTCAGGTGACAGTGAACAACGGACTGAGCCTGACCATGGTGCACGACACCAAGTACTCATCGCTGGGCTACGGGTACCGGTCCGGTGTCGTGACGACGTATCAAAAATTCACACTTCGGAGCGGCTACGTTCAGATAAAAGCCAAGATGCCCGATGCGTCCCTGGGAGGCTGGCCCGCCATCTGGTTTATTGACCCGAACAGCGGGAGGGGCGGCAGTCAAGAGATCGACCTGCAGGAGGGTGGGTTCACTGCCAAGGCTGCCGGGCTGCCGGGTGACACTCCCGAGAACAGAATCTTCGTGTCGACGTACCACACACCATCCGGCAGTCAATCGAACTTCAGTTATGTCACACCAAAGCCCATGAACGCCGGGTTCAATATCTACGGGATGCAGTACATCCCTGGCCAGTCGATCAAGACGTACTTCAACGGCAGGCTGGTCGGTTCGTGGACTCAGAACATCAGCACCGCTCCCTATGAGATCGTCATCGATAACGTTCAGGCAGCCGCCCATGCCTCGGGTTTTCACACGACAGGTGAGTCCCCGGATCCGTCGGTCTTGAGCGTGGCCGAAGTCCAGGCGTATGCCTTGTCGCCGTAATCCGTGGCACCCGCACCGGCCATGCTGGGCGCCCAGCCGCGCCGCGATACTCCAGTGACCCGCAGCACCCGCCCCGACGCTGCGGCCACCTGACCCCAGACGACCGGAAGGACGTGACAGCATGTAACCAGCCCCCGGCAAGCGTCACATCACGCTGAGCGGCAGCACGACCACGAATCGGATAACCGCGACTGTAATATGAGGCAAGCCAGTCACACCTGGATCAGCTAACCCACATACCACTCTGGTGGAACGCGAACTCACGAACAAGTCACATATCGCGAACCGCCCTCTTCGTAATCCTGAGCTAGCATGCAGTGACAGGCGAATTGCACTAGCATCGCGAAACTAGGTTATAAGGACGAGATTTGGAAGAGTATTCAGCGGATATGAGGAGCTTTCCTTCGGTATCGGTAGTCATCCCGGCGTGCTCAATGGATCGTTGGGATAGCTTGCGTGAAGCGGTGGCGTCGGTCCAGGCGCAGACCGTCCAAGTCCTTGAGACGGTGGTAGTGATTGATCATCATCCCGCGTTGATGGCCAAGGCTGCCAGTGAGCTGCCGGGGGTTACGGTGATCGCTAATGCGGGCACCCGCGGGGCCTCCAGTACGCGCAATACAGGAGCAGCGGCATCGCGGGGAGAGATGCTGGCATTCCTGGACGATGATGCCATCGCCTCTCCCAATTGGCTGGAATCTCTGCTGCGACACTTTAAGGACCCTAAGGTGGTGGGTGCGGGCGGTCGATTGGAGCCGTTGTGGAAAACGCGCCGACCGCAGTGGTTCCCTCGTGAGTTCGACTGGGCAGTCGGCTGCTCCTACATGGGAATGCCTGAAAGCGCTACCATGGTGAGGAACGTCTGGAGCAACACAATGGCTATACGCCGACAGGCTTTTGACGCGGTTGGCGGTTTCCGTGATGACTTCGGGAAGATTGGCTCCTGGTCCCGCCCTGAAGATACCGACCTGTGTCTAAGGACGGCAGAATGCGATGGTGAGGGAACCTGGATCTATGAGCCGAACGCAATCGTCAGCCATCAAGTCCCGGCGGAACGCACCACCCTCACCTATTTCCTCAGAAGGTGCTATTACGAAGGTCAGGGTAAGGCAACATTGGCTTCCTTGAATGGTATTAGTGAGAGCACCTCTACAGAACGGAAATACGCGCGATATGTGCTGCCCCATGGGATTGTTCGCGGGCTGGGGGAAACGGCTCGCGGAGACGCTTCAGGTGCGGCGCGCAGCTTCGCCATTATAGCGGGCACATCATTCGCTATCGTCGGCTTCCTTGCTGACCGTGCAATCGGGTACATGGTGTCACGCTATGGGGCCGGGCGGCTGGGCGCCGCTTCGGTGACAACGCGGCGTCCGGTGAATCGGCATTGAACAAGTTTCCGCCCTAGGGGCGGGCCCGCCTGCGAGGGCCGGGCGAGCGCCTGGCTGACGTCAGGTAAATCTGCGCGAGTTGGTCGGCACAGGAATCCCACGTCGGTAGCTCGGCGGGATCCACCAGGCAAGGCGACGACATCGCCTCGACTATGTCACGGGCGACCTTGGCGGCAGGCGCACCCGGAGTCACTCCACGAACCCATCCATCTGCGACAAGCTCGCCGATGCCTGCTACGTCATAGCCGACGACCGGACGCCCGACACTCAGCGCCTCCATCACTGCTACCGGGTGTGCCTCATAGTCCGATAGTGCGACCACGACGCTCGACTTGGCCAGGGCTTCAGCCATGGCGCCGCGATCCGCAGACGGCAGGGAGGTAATAATCACCCGGTCAGAGACACCGAGCCGCCGAGCGAGTTCCCGCAGTTCGGGCTCGTACGGGCCACTTCCGAGCACGACTAGATGGGCCCCCGGAACGTCGCGCATAACATGCGGCAGGGCCTCGATAACTCTGTGATGGCCCTTGTATCGCTCCAGTCGGCCGCTGGACACGATCCGGCCCGGTATGGCGACAGTCCCCGCGGGAGGCGGTGGCAACGTGCCGCCATTGCGGATCACGGTAACGGGTTTGCCTCTCAGGCGGGCCTGCTTGGACAGGGTCTGGGCCTCGAACTGACTCACGCCGACGAGCGACACCGCGTTCCGCAGCAGCAACCCGGCCAGCCGCCACTGGGTGGATCGCAGCGCGTTACGGTGCCACAGCGAGTGGCCACCGGTGTGGAAGGTTACCAGGTAGGGCGTGCCGGCACGCCGTGCGGCCAGCATCGTCAACACCGGTACGGGTGTATGAATCCCCTGGCAGTGCACGAGATCCCAGCGCTCACGCTGCCCGACCACCGCAGCGATCCGCGGCGCGAGGTAGTAGTCCCGGCCGGGCGGCCAGGAAGGAACGCGCAGCACCCTGACGCCATCGAGAACTTCGTCGCGGGGAAGCCTGCGGGTCCGGTCAGTCGCGAGCACGGTGATGTCGAAGCCTTCGAGCGCCGTCAGCCGCCGCGCGACCTCGTAGACGTGCGTCTCGATCCCGCCCAGGTCCGGCAGGTAACGCGTGCACACCATGAGGACGCGCAGGGCTCTGTCCGACGCCAGCCTCGTCCCGTCGCCGGAAGCGGTCGCCACGATTACATTGCCTCTGTAATGCGCTGGCTCACCACGCCGCCCGCCTGTGCAGCCGTCGCCTCGGCTGTTGCGTTGCGGGTGACCGGGGAGCGACCTGCGCATAGACGGCTTCGAGCCGCTCTGCGACTGCGGAAGCTGTGAACGCGCGCACCTTCTCCAGCGCACCTGCACCGAGCTGGGCACGCAGGCCGGCATCCGCGAGCACGCGGCCCATGGCCGCCGCGAGCTCACGATCATTCCCAGGAGGCACGAGCAGCCCGCTCTCCCCGTCGACGACGAGGTCGACTATCCCGCCGATCGATGTCGTGATCACGGCACGCCCGGCGGCCATCGCCTCAAGAACCGTGGTCGGGCATGCATCAGGAACAACCGAGGGCAAGACGGCGAAGAGGCAGCGCCGGAATGCGGCCAAGACGTGTTCATGCGGCCAGTCCAGGCGGACCTCGGCGCCGGTAGGAAGCTGCGTCGGGGTGTCGGGCCTGCGTCGCCCGACAAGCATCAGCCGCGGACGGTGCCTGCCGAGCGATTCGTAAGCGCGTAGCAGCGCTGGCACACCCTTCCTAGTCGAGAGCTCGCCGACGAACAGCAGAAAGTCTGCCTCAGGCAAGGCCGGCGGAGCGCCGCTAACCACTTCCTCCGCCGGATCGGCATCCGGCCGCACCACGGCAGAGTCAAGGACAAAATTGGGGATAACGCTGCTGCCCGGGCCGTCCCGGACGTTGTTGCCGATGGCGACGGCACGGCTCACGCTGACAACGTGGTCAATGGCGTGGTCCTTCCATGGGCGCATCACTGCCGTGGCGACCACGGTCATGGGACCCACCACGCGGCCGTAGTGGGTGGTGGCGCACGGCAGGCAGCGTGCCATCGAAGGGCCCTCACAGACTGAGTCCGCGCGCATCAGCTGCTTCGTGGCGCAGACTTGGCTGAAGTCGTGAAGCGTCAGCACGAGCCCAAAATGCGGCCCCCTTGGGGAGTGCCGCCGCAGCGCCAGTGCGCTGTTGACCGCCCAGTTATGAGCGTGGATAACGTCCGGGAGCTCCCGCCGGACGATCCGGGCCAGTTCACGGACCCCGAGGGGGTCTGGGACTGGTGGGTGGTGGAGACGGTCAGTCGAGTACACACCCGGCAGGCGCATGGCCATGGTCGCGAACCTGTGCACGCGCACTCCCGATGGGAGCACCTCTTCGTCCGGGACGCCAGCCACTTTCTGGGTGGCGACCGCGACCCAGTGACCCCGGTCGGCGAGAGTGTTCGCGAGATTGAACACGTGCTGCTCCTCACCGCCAATGTCCGGGGGGAAGAACTGGGCGAGTAGGAGGATACGCACTAGTCGGCTCCAGTCGTCAGCTCGAGGTTAGCTCGGGACGGCAGACCCCAATGCGTGCTGGTGACAGTAGCCTATTCTTGTTCTGGAAGAAGCAGTCGAGGGGGTGCGCTACTCGTCGCTCTGAACAGCGGCCAGGTTTCGACCCTGTGGTGTGCGCGGCCGGTCACGCACCCGGCGGCAGCCGTGCCAGCGGCGCGGCTCTCCCAGTGGGAAGGGTGGCCCTGGGCGCATGAGCGAGTTCGCGGCCGAAGAGCCGGCAGGGCCGACGGGGCAGCCGGTACGGCCGACGGAGCTTGCGGTGCAGCCCTCGGAACACCCGACGCAGGCCTCGAAACTGGCACAGGTCTCGAAACTGCTGATGCAGCCCTCGGAGCTGCGGCGGCTTCTCACGACCTTCGGCTACCTGGTAGCCAGGCAGGGGACCACGGCGGTACTGGGCCTGGCCTACTGGGCCGTCGCTACGCGTCTGTTCTCGGCGCGAAATGTAGGTCTGGCGGCCGCCGCGTCCTCGACTGCACTCTTCCTCGCCGCGATTGGTGCTCTCGGGATCCCGCTTCTCCTGCTGGCCGAGCTCGAATCGGTATCGGCCCCGGCCCGCCGCGTCACATTCAGCACTGGGATGTACATCTCGTCCTTGGCTGTGCTGGTCCTGTCGTTGGGCACGCTGGCCCTGTCCCCCTTCCTGGGCGCCAGCCTGAGGACCATCGGTGCCGACCCGGCAATGGCCGCTCTCTTCGTGATCGGATCAGTGGCGACAGTGGCCACGCTCACTTTCAGCAACGCGGCAATCGGATTGCACCGGGGCTCGGCCCAGCTGTGGCAAGGCAGCCTGGCCTCCGGGCTGAAGCTGGCTGTCGTGGGTGTCCTCGTCCTCGTAGGGACCAGAACAGCCCCTGGCCTGCTGTTTGCCTGGGCACTGGCAACGGTTCTCTCGCTCGCCTGTTTCCCCATGCTTCGGCTCGGACCGGCTTCAGCTGGCGAGGGGAACATTAGCCATCGGGTGGCCCTCGCGCGCCGCTACGGCGCGCTTTCCCTCAAGCACCACGTTCTCAATCTGTCGATTAATTCCGTCTACTACTTCGTTGGGCTGATTGCGGCTGTCGTGCTCCTTCCACAGCAACTGGCCTACTTCACAGCCGCATTCCTGTTGGAGTCCACCGCAATGGTCATCCCGTACCTGCTGGCGCTGTCGCTGTTCGCCGAGGTATCAGGCGACCAGAGCCTCCTCCATCGCCACGTCCGCCGGACACTCCCCCTGGGAATGGCCCTGTGTGTGGGGATTGTGGTCGTCGCCCAGGTGGCAGCTCCCTTCGCCCTGCGTATCTTCGGCCCCGCCTACGTCGCCAACGGGACCACTGCATTGCGCCTTCTCGTCTTGGTGGGCCCCGCCTACGTGATCAAGGACCACTATGTGGCGATCCGCCGTGCGCAGGGCCGCCTGGGCCATGCGGCCAAGGTGATGGCGGCAGGCACCTCTGCGGAAGCGGTCGGCGCAGCGTTGGGTGGGATCACCGGGGGCATAACGGGCCTCTGCATCGGATGGGCCGTTGCCGTCTCGTGTGAGGCCGTCGTCTTGCTGCCCACGGTGATTCGGGTTTTCCACCGAGACCCCGCGGCCGAACCCGATCCGGCTGGGTCACCTGGGTGAGATTCGCACGTGGTCGGCCCATGCTCCTCGTCAGACGGCCGGATCATCATGTAGCGTTTATTCGACAGCGTCTGGGGGGCCCTCGGTCAGGTGCGCGTCTTTCGCGGCTGACAGCATGCGGCTGACAGCATGAGGAACGGCATAGAGGGGCAGTCCGAAGTGGTGGCCCGCGTATCTCCCAAACTGATCCCGTCCCGCTCCCGTCGGCGAGACGACGAACCCCTGTTCAGGCGCCGAACCTTGGCGTTGGCCAAACGCTTGGCGCGCTCGGTCGTCAGGGCGCGCCCCGATGAGCGCCGCGTGGTATTGATATTCGGATGCCAGCGATCAGGGACCACGATGCTCCAGCAGACCTTCCTCGATCGATCCTGGCGGATAGTCATCCTCGAGGAACACGATCGCCACCTCGTCGGACCCGGGGCCGGACCCGAGGAGACGACCTGGCAGGAGTATTCCATGGTCCTGGAACGAATCCGCCGCCTCCCCTTCGAGGTCGTGGCAGCCAAACCGCTGGTGGAGAGTGCCTCGGCCACTGCACTCATGGACGCCGCCGGCCCGGTGAAGGCAATCTGGATGCTTCGCCCTTACCCAGACGTCGCGCGGTCCAACGTGAGCAAGTTCGGTTTGGATAACCCCTACCACGATCTGCAGCCGATTCGTTCCCGGGACGCGACGGACTGGCGATACAGAGGTATGACCGAGGAAACGTGGGAGACGGTCACCAACTTGCTAAACCGGACGCTTACGCCATTGGACGCGGCCGCGCTCTTCTGGTGGACCCGCAACCAGCTCTATTTTGACCAGCGCCTCTGGGAGGATGACCGGATCCGGATTCTCCGTTACGAACGGGCGTGCAACCAGCCCGATGAGGTGATCCGGTCTCTTTCCGGCTACATCGGAGTGCCATTGCCGGTCCGTTCGATAACTCCGCGGGTAAGGGTGCGGCCATCTCCTCCGGAGACCAGAGAGCTCGATCCGGAAGTCGACCGGCTCTGCGGGAAGCTGTGGGATTCTTTCGAGGGCTGTCCGGAATTGTAGTCGGGGCGCATTGACCAGTAGGGGGCCGTTACGGTGAGGCGCGACGGAACACTCATTCTCTGCTACCACCGGGTCGCGGAAGGTGTCGAGGACCCGTTCCATCTCTGCGTAAGCCCCGACAATTTTGCCGCCCATCTCGAGGAGATATC
>Ga0070714_100002471_pt1 | contig 13635 bp, 9 predicted proteins | sample LARL83metaG_FD_65450 | JGI IMG/M metagenome (GOLD analysis project Ga0070714, IMG submission 65450) | Corn, switchgrass and miscanthus rhizosphere microbial communities from Kellogg Biological Station, Michigan, USA - LAR L8-3 metaG | ecosystem: Host-associated > Plants > Roots > Rhizosphere ...
CTACTGTCGGTCAGTTACTCTCGGGTACATGGCGGACTATGACGTGGTCGTGGTGGGCTCCGGGTTCGGCGGCAGCGTGGCCGCGCTGCGGCTGACCGAGAAGGGCTACCGCGTGGCCGTCGTCGAGGCCGGCCGCCGCTTCGCGGACGACGAGTTCGCCAGTACGTCCTGGGACCTCCGCAGCTACCTGTGGGCGCCCGCGTTCGGCTGCTACGGCATCCAGCGCATCCACCTGCTCAAGGACGTGCTCGTGCTGGCCGGAGCGGGTGTCGGCGGCGGCTCGCTGAACTACGCCAACACGCTGTACCGGCCGCTGCGGCCCTTCTACTCCGACCGCCAATGGGCGCACATCACCGACTGGGCGGCCGAACTGGCGCCGTACTACGACCAGGCCACGCGGATGCTCGGCGTCGTCACGAACCCGACCGTCACGCCGACCGACGTGGTCATGCAGAAGGTCGCGGCCGACATGGGGATCGCCGACACGTACCACCCCACGCCGGTCGGCGTGTACTTCGGCACACCCGGTGAGCGCGTGGCCGACCCGTACTTCGGCGGCGCCGGACCGGACCGCACCGGCTGCACCGAATGCGGCGCGTGCATGACCGGCTGCCGCGTCGGCGCGAAGAACACGCTCGTCAAGAACTACCTGTACCTGGCCGAGCGGGCCGGCGCGCGGATCATCCCGTTGACCACGGTGACCGGCATCGAACCGAGCGCGGATGGCTACACGGTGGCGTTGCGCCGCACCGGAAAGCGGTGGCGCACCACGATCACCGCCGAGCACGTGGTGCTGGCCGCCGGCACGTGGGGCACGCAGAACCTGTTGCACCGCATGCGGGACACCGGCATATTGCCGGAACTCTCGCCACGCCTGGGTGAACTCACCCGCACCAACTCCGAGGCGATCATCGGCGCCGGACGGCTGCGCGTCGACCCGGACCGCGACTTCAGTACCGGTGTCGCGATCACGTCGTCGATCCATCCGGACGAGCGCACGCACATCGAGCCGGTCCGCTACGGCAAGGGCAGCAACGCGATGGGCCTGCTGCAGACGGTCGCCACCGACGGCGCCTCCCCGGTGCCCCGTTGGCGCCAGGCAGTGCGGTTCATGCTGCGGCATCCGGTGCGCACCGCGGCGCTGCTGTCGACGTACCGGTGGAGCGAACGCACCGTGATCCTGCTGGTGATGCAGAGCCTCGACAACTCCATCACCACGTACACCCGACGCGGCCGGTTCGGGCGCCGGAAGTACACGTCGAAACAGGGGCACGGCGAACCGAACCCGGCCTTCATCCCGGCCGGGCACACCGCGAACCAGTTGACCGCCAAGCACATCGACGGTGTCGCCGGCGGCACATGGGGCGAGCTGGCGAACATCCCGCTGACCGCGCACTTCATCGGCGGTTGCGCGATCGGGCTGGACGCCGAGTCCGGCGTGATCGACCCGTATCACCGCGTGCACGGCTACCCGGGGATGTCCGTCGTGGACGGTTCGGCGGTGTCCGCGAATCTCGGCGTCAACCCGTCGCTGACCATCACGGCGCAGGCGGAACGGGCGTTCGCGCTGTGGCCGAACAAGGGCGAAGCCGACCCGCGGCCGCCGATGGGTGCCACGTACCGACGGATCGACCCGGTCGCGCCCACCCGCCCGGCGGTGCCGGACACCGCACCGGCCGCGCTGCGGCTTCCGACCGCCTGACCCAACCGCGACCACCCCTCGCGCGTCTCGTCGTGCGAGGGAAGGCGCGGTCGGGGAGGGTCGCATGGTGATCAGCAGAAGGTCGTTCCTGCGAGTAGGCGGGCTCGGCGCGGCCGCCGCCGCACTGACGGCGTGTTCCGGCGGTACCGGAACCCCGGCGACGTCGCCCACCATGACTCCCATACCGGCCACCACCGCGAACGCTGGGGTGCCGATGAGCCTCCCGGACCTGGCCCGGCGCCTGACCGGTCACCTGGTGACCCCGGGCGACGCCGGCTACGACCTGGCCCGCCGGTCGTTCAACCCGCTGTACGACGGCCGTCGCCCGGCCGCGATCGCGCAGTGCGTGCGCGTGTCCGACGTGCAGGAGTGCATGGCGATGGCCGCCGCGACGCACACCCCGATCGCCGCCCGTTCCGGCGGCCACAGCTACGCCGGCTACTCGACCCCCGACAACGGCCTGGTCGTGGACCTCACCGCGATGTCGGGCATCCAGGTCAGCGGCGACCAGGTGGTGATCGGCGCGGGCGCCCGGCTGATCGACGTCTACGCCGCCCTCGCCGCGGCCGGTCGTTGCCTGCCGGCCGGGTCGTGCCCGTCGGTCGGCATCGCCGGTCTCACGCTCGGCGGCGGCATCGGCGTGCTGTCCCGGAAGTTCGGCCTCACGTGCGACAGCCTCACGTCCGCCACGATCGTCACGCCGGACGGCCAGGCGCGTACCGTGTCCACATCGGACGGCGCGGACCTGTTCTGGGCGTTGCGCGGCGGCGGTGGCGGCAACTTCGGCATTGTCACGTCCTTCACGTTCACCACCGTCCCCGCGCCCCGGCTCACCGTGTTCCGGCTCGGCTACCCGGACGTGTCCGGCGCGTTCGCGGCGTGGCAACCGTGGCTGGCCGGCGCGCCGGACGAGCTGTGGTCCAACGTCAACATCACCGGCAACCCGGCCACGTGCACCATCAGCGGCTGCTACGTCGGCACGAACGTGCAGCCGCTGTTGAACGAGCTCACCGCCGCCATCGGCGGCACGCCGACGTTCCGCACGGTGCAGACCATGGGGTACCTCGACGCGATGCGCTACTTCGCCGGGTGCAGCGGCATGTCGATGGCCACGTGCACGGCGCGAACCCGTGGCGCGCAATGGAACCGCGAGGCGTTCGTGGCGTCCAGCCGGATACTCACCGGCCCGGTGCACGATCCCGGGACGCTCGTCGACGCGGCCACGGCGTACCCGGCGATGCACCTGATCATCGACGGCCTCGGCGGCGCGGTCGACCGGGTCAACCCGGTCGACACCGCGTTCCCGTACCGGTCCGCGTTCGCCAGTGTGCAGGCGTACCTCAAGACCACGCGGGCCACCGACATCGGCGCGGTGCAGGCCGTCCGTGACGCGATCACCCCGGACACCGGTGGGACCGGCTACGTCAACTACATCGACGCGACCATGCCGAACTGGGGCCAGGCGTACTACGGCGCGAACCTGCCTCGGCTGCGCTCGGTCGCCAAGACCTACGACCCGAACGGCGTCCTCACGTTCGCGCAGTCGATCAGCCGGGCCTAGAGCGCCACGTTCGTCAGCACCATCACCTGGTCCTGCGTGTACTCCAGCATCGACGAGCGCACACCCTCCCGGCCGGTGCCGGAGTCCTTCACGCCGCCGTAGGGCATCTGGTCGGCGCGGTAGGAGGGCACGTCGCCGACGACGACGCCGCCGACGTCGAGCCTGGCCGTCGCGGCGAACGCCGTGGTCACGTCGTGCGTGAACACCCCGGCCTGGAGGCCGTAGTCGGTCGCGTTCGCCTGCTCGAACGCCGCGTCCACACTGTCCACAACGGACACGGCGAGCACCGGCCCGAACACCTCGTGCCGCCAGACCGAACTGTCCGGCGGCACGTCGCGCAGGAGGGCGGGTCGGATCGTCGTGCCCTCCCGCGTCCCGCCGGTCAGCAGTTGCGCGCCGGCCGACACCGCCTCGCCGATCCACTTCTCCACCCGGGACGCGGCGTCCTCGTTGATCAGCGGGCCGACCTCGACCTCGGGATCGTGCGGATCACCGGTCCGCAGCCCGCGTACCGCCGCGACCAGCTTCGGCACGAACCGCTCCGCCAGGTCCCGGTGCACGATGACCCGCTGCACCGCGATGCACGACTGGCCGGCCTGGTAGTTGCCGAACAGCGCGATCCGCGCGGCGGCGTGGTCGAGGTCCCGCTCCGACGCCCAGTCCGGGCACACGATCGCGGCGCTGTTGCCGCCGAGTTCCAGCACGACATGCTTGCGGGACGCGGCATCCGCGATCGACCAGCCCACCCCCGTCGATCCGGTGAACGAGATCACCGGCAGCCGGGGGTCGGTGACCAGCGGCCGCATGGCGTCACCGGCGATCGGCAACACCGAGAACGCGCCGTCCGGCAACCCGGCCTCGGCCAGGATCTCGCCGAGCAGCAACGCCGTCAGCGGGGTCGCCGACGCCGGCTTGATCACGACCGGCGCACCCACCGCGATGGCCGGCGCGACCTTGTGCGCCACGAGGTTCAGCGGGAAGTTGAACGGCGCGATCGCCAGCACCGGCCCGCGCGGCCGCCGCCGCACCACGGCCAGCCGGCCGTCCCCACCGGGATCGGTGTCCAGCCGTTGCAGGTCACCGACGAGCCGGCGCGCCTCCTCGGCCGCGAACCGGAACGTCGACACCGCGCGCCGCACCTCGACCTCGGCCCACATCAGCGGCTTGCCGTTCTCCGCTGTGATCGTCTCGGCGACCTCCTCGGCCCGCCGCGCGATGAGATCGGCGATCCGCGTCAACGCCGTCGCCCGCCGGTGCGCCGGACTCGCCGCGAACGACCGGAACACCCCGGCCGCCGCCGCGACCGCCCGTTCCACCTGGTCCGCACCGGGCACCGCCACGTCGGCGACCTCGGTCCCGTCATACGGGTGATACACGGTCAGGGTGCGTTCGCCCTGCTCGGCGTGGCCGGCGATCCAACACGGCCGCGGCCGGACCTCGATGGCGTCGGTGTCAGTCACCAGGCCACGCTATAAGGGTCGTCGGATGCCTGCCGGACCGGCCGGTAGAATCCGGAAAGTCGCCTGTCGGATTACCAGTTGACGTAGCGAGAACAGCCGTGAGCACACCGTGTTGAACCAGCCGTCCGGCCCCGTCCTCGTGGTCGACTTCGGCGCCCAGTACGCCCAACTCATCGCCCGTCGGGTCCGTGAGGCGCAGGTGTACTCCGAGGTCGTCCCGCACACCGCGTCCGTCGCGTCGCTCGTGGCGCGCCAACCGGCCGCGATCGTGCTCTCCGGCGGCCCGTCGAGCGTGTACGAGCCAGGAGCGCCCGCCGTCGACCCCGAGTTGTTCGACACGGGCATCCCGGTTTTCGGCATCTGCTACGGCTTCCAGGCGATGGCCGGAGCGCTGGGCGGCACGGTCGCGCACACCGGTGACCGTGAGTTCGGCCGCACCGAGCTGAGCCTGGCCGTCGAACCGGGTGTCCTGCACGCCGAACTGCCGGCGCGCCACCCGGTCTGGATGAGCCACGGCGACAGCGTCACGCAGGCACCCCCCGGTTTCACGGTGACCGCCGGCAGCGACCGCGCGCCCGTCGCCGCGTTCGAGGACCGCGCCCGGCGGTATGCCGGCGTGCAGTACCACCCCGAGGTCGGCCACTCGCCGCACGGCCAGGAGGTGCTGCGCCGCTTCCTGCACGACATCGCGGGCATCCGTCCACAATGGACCACGTCGTCCATCGTCGACGAGCAGGTCACCGCGGTGCGCAAGCTCGTCGGCGAGGGCAGGGCCATCTGCGGCCTGTCCGGCGGCGTCGACTCGGCCGTCGCGGCGGCGTTGGTGCAACGCGCCATCGGCGATCGGCTGACGTGCGTGTTCGTCGACCACGGCCTGTTGCGGGCCGGTGAACGGGCGCAGGTGGAACGGGACTTCGTGGCCGCGACCGGCGTGCGGCTGGTCACCGTGGACGCGCAGCGCACGTTCCTCGACGCACTGTCCGGCGTGACGGACCCGGAGACCAAACGCAAGATCATCGGCCGGGAGTTCATCCGCGCCTTCGAACAGGCCGCCCGTGACCTGAAGGAAGGCGCCGACTACGAGTTCCTGGTGCAGGGCACGCTGTATCCCGATGTCGTCGAGTCCGGCGGCGGCACGGGCACCGCGAACATCAAGAGCCACCACAACGTCGGCGGCCTGCCCGACGACCTGAAGTTCACGCTCGTCGAGCCGCTGCGGTCGCTGTTCAAGGACGAGGTCCGCCGCGTCGGCACCGAACTCGGCCTGCCGGAGACGATCGTGCACCGCCAGCCGTTCCCCGGCCCCGGCCTCGGCATCCGCATCATCGGCGAGGTCACGTCCGACCGGCTGGCGACACTGCGGGCCGCGGACAACATCGCCCGCGAGGAACTGACCGCGGCCGGTTTGGACCGCGACATCTGGCAGTGCCCCGTCGTGTTGCTGGCGGACGTGCGCAGCGTTGGTGTGCAAGGTGATGGCCGCACCTACGGTCATCCGGTGGTGCTGCGACCGGTGTCCAGTGAGGACGCGATGACAGCGGACTGGACGCGGCTGCCGTACGACGTGCTGGAGCGGATCTCGACCCGCATCACCAACGAGGTGGCCGACGTGAACCGGGTGGTGCTGGACGTCACCAGCAAGCCACCAGGCACCATCGAGTGGGAGTAACGGCGCACGGAAACCCGTGCAGCGCCAAGCCAAACCCAAGATCAACGCCACAAGGGGGTCCCCTCCGAAGGGGATCCCCTTGTCTTAATTCTAGTCGATCTTGGGTGGCGGTTCGAGCGAATTACCGGCTGCCTGTGGACAACTCGCGGCTCGGCATGGTTCGCGGTTCGCGGTTCCCTCAGCGGTTCCGGCGTCGCCTCGGTCGGACCGACGCACCCAGCAGCATCAGGCCGACGAACAGCGCGCCGCCGGCGATCAGCCATCGCGGGTCGGCCGATGGCAGGTTCACCGCGCCGTCGGACAGCGCGTAGGCCGACACCAGGAGTGTGACCAGGCCGATGATCAGGCTCCACGCGTCCGGGAAACGCCAGCGCCGGCACGTTTCGGTCGGGACCGTCGTCGTCTCGTCGTTCCAGTCGTTCATCTCGTCATCCCTCAAGAATCGGGTCGAGCCGGTCAGTGGGACGGTGCGGCGGGCACGTCGGGCGCCCCGGGCGGGGCCGGCACGGCGGACAGTTCGCCGCTGACGACGCTGAACGATCCCGTGCCGCCCTCGACGTGCAGCACGATCGTGAGGTGGTCGCCCGACCCGGACGCGGCCCGGTGCACGGTCACACTCGGATCGTGCGCGCCGCTCTCGCGCTGCCCCAGGCACGTCACGTCACCGATGCTCGCCGAACACGTCGCCGTCACATCGGCGCCGGGCGGTACGTCGATCCGCGCGTCGCCCAGTCCCAGCTTCACCGTCGTCTCGACCCTGCCGTTGTTCGGCAACTCCGTGAGGTCCAGGCGCAGGGTGCCGACCGACCGCTCGTACAGCGGCTTGACGTCCCCGATGCTGGTCGGCGTGTACCGCGCGTCGCCGACGCCGCGCCAGTTCGTGATGTGCGCCGACGTCATCAGGAAACCAGCGGCGGACAACAGGAGCGCCAGCGGGATCAGGCCACGCCCGCCCCGTACGAACGAACCGGCCACCAGGCCGATCCCGACCACGCCACCGAGAATGCCGATGATGTGCGGCACGGTCAGCCAGCCACCGTCCGGTGCCACCAGCCCCAGCACGGCACCGACCACGAGGGCCAGGCCAAACGTGGCCAGACCGATCCGGGACCGGCGACGACGCTCCGGCTCGACGACCGGCTGCGGCGTGACCGGCTGGGTCACGGTCGGGTCGGGCAGGTCCCACGCGAACGGCGCGGCGCCCAGCGGATCCCACGCGGGTGGCACCCGGTCCTGCGGGCCGTCCGATTCGGATCCGTCCGGGTGGAGTGCGGAAGTAGGTGTGCTGTCGGTCATCGGTCCGACCTCCGTGTTGGTGCCGGGCGTGACAGTGCCGGTCGAGTCGGTGACGATGCCCGCCGTGCTCCGGTACCGGTGCAGCAGGAACAACCCCCCGAGCAGTGCCAGCATCCCCGCCAGGGTGCTGTAGTGACCGCCGAGGAAGACGAACTCGCCGGCCGGGAACAGGGCGATGCACAACAGGATCGCGAATCCACGCGACATCGAGCTGCGGCCGCGACCGATCATCCCCTCGAAGCCGGACACCTCGTCGTCGTCCGCGGCCAGAAACAGCCAGCCGAGCAGGTACACGATGACGCCGGCGCCCCCATAGAACGCGCTGACCACCAGCGCCACCCGCACGATGACCGGGTCGATGCCGTACCGGCGACCGATCCCGGCCGCCACACCGGCGATGATCCGACCACGGTGCGGACGGCGCGGCCGGGTGGCCACGAAGTCCTTCACCGTCTCCTCGACGTTGATCGAGGAGTTTCGCTCTGTCGTACTCACGGCACAGAGCATCGCCCGAACCCCGCACCGCGGGCATCCGGGACGCCCCCGAGAGTCCCCTGGTTTCGTCGGGGCGATCCCGGATGAATCCGCCGCGTCGGCATGTGACCCTGTAGTGGTGAGCCAACCCACGACAGCACCGCCGAGCCGGCGCCGATGGCGCCGCGAGACGCTGCGCGCCCGTGCGGACGGCACGCCCGCGCTGCGCCGGCACCGCACCGGCCGGGTGATCGGTGGGGTGGCCAGCGGTCTGGCCGACCACCTCGGCGCCAAGGTCCTGTGGATCCGGGTGGCGTTCGCGCTGCTCGCGGCGTGCGGCGGCGCCGGCCTGGTGGCGTACGCGCTGTTCTGGGTGTTCACGCCGCAGGAGTCGCCTGCCGCTGCCGAACACCGGCAGACGACCCGCGAGCGGCAGCAGGCGTTCGGCCTGATCGCGCTGGCCATCAGCCTCCTCGTGTCGATCGGAACGTTGTCCAACTACGTCAGCACGTGGGTGTCGGTGCCGGTCGGCGTCGCGTTGTGCGGCGCGGCCGTGGTGTGGCAGGAGGCCGACGCGGCGCAGCGGCGCCGGTGGGTGCAGGGGGCCCGGTCCGGGGTGTCCGGCGCGCTGCTCGGCGGCGGCGGGCGCAGCGCTTTCGTGCGACTGGGCGCGGGTGTCCTGCTCGTGCTGGTCGGGATCGGTGTCGTGCTGCTGCGCAGCACCACGCTGGGCCAGTTGCAGATCGCACTGGGCGCCGTCCTGGCCACGCTGGTCGGGGTCGCGGTGCTGACCGTGCCGTGGTGGTTGCGCCTGGTCCAGGACCTGGGCGACGAGCGGCGGGCTCGTATCCGTACCGAGGAACGGGCCGAGATCGCGGCGCACCTGCACGACTCGGTCCTGCAGACGCTGGCGCTGATCCAGAAGCAGCCCGACGTGTCCCGCGAGGTGCTCCGGCTGGCGCGTGGCCAGGAACGCCAGTTGCGCGGCTGGCTGTACGGCCCGGACGGCTACGGCGGCAACCGGGGCACGCCCGGCCCGACCACGCTGTCCCAGGCGATCGCTGAGGCGTGCGGTGAGGTCGAGGACACGTTCGCCATCGCGGTGCGCCCGGTCGTGGTCGGCGACAGCAAGATGGACAAGGACCTGGCGGCCCTGGTGCAGGCCACCCGGGAGGCCGCGGTCAACGCGGCGAAGCACTCCGGTGCGCCCGAGGTCAGCGTGTACGCCGAGGTGGAACCGGAGAACGTGACGGTGTTCGTGCGGGACCGGGGGAAGGGCTTCGATCCGGAGGACGTGTCACCGGACCGGCACGGGCTTGCCGACTCGATCCGGGGGAGGATGGAGCGGCACGGCGGCACCGTGGGCCTGCGGACCACGATCGGGGAGGGCACCGAGGTGCAGTTGACGATGCCGAGAGCGGCAGTGGGCGCGAAGAGCGGGAGCTGATGATGGCCGACAGCACAGCCGACAAGCCGGTGCGGGTGTACCTGGTGGACGACCACGCGCTGTTCCGCGCCGGAGTCCGTGCCGAGTTGGACAACCTCACCGACGACGTCGAGGTGGTCGGGGAGGCCGGTTCGGTGGCCGAAGCGGTCGTCGGCATCGCGCACACCAGGCCGGACGTGGTGCTGCTGGACGTGCACATGCCCGATGGCGGCGGGGCCGAGGTGTTGCGCCGGATCAGGCCGGAACTGCCGGACGTGGTGTTCCTGGCGCTGTCGGTGTCGGACGCGGCCGAGGACGTCATCGCCGTGATCCGGGCCGGCGCCCGTGGCTACGTCACGAAGACCATCTCCAGCCGCGAACTCGTCACGGCGATCACCCGGGTCGCGGCCGGCGACGCCGTGTTCTCGCCGCGCCTGGCCGGTTTCGTGCTGGACGCGTTCGCCGATCGGCCGGGTGCCGCGCCGATCAGCGACCCCGACCTGGACCTGCTGACACCGCGCGAGCGGGACGTGTTGCGGCTGCTGGCACGTGGCTACGCGTACAAGGAGATCGCATCCGAGCTGTTCATCTCGGTGAAGACGGTCGAGACGCACGTGTCGAGCGTCCTGCGCAAGACGCAGCTCTCCAACCGCTACGAGCTCTCCCGCTGGGCCACCGACCGCAGGCTGGTCTGAGAGACGCTCGCGGCCGCTTTCGCCGCGCGACGCCGCGACAACGCGACACCGACGAGCACGACGACCATCCCGGCCACGATGCGCAAGTTCAGCTGTTCGTGCAGGAAGAACACGCCCAGGAGCACGGACACCACCGGCAGCAGGTAGCCGACGGACGTCGCCGTCGTCACACCCTCGTCGACGACCAGCCGGTTGGCCAGCACGAATGCGACGCCGGTACAGAAGATCCCGAGGATCACCACCGCGACCAGCGACGAGACGCCGATGTGGATCGGTGCCAGGCCACCGGACACCGGCAGCGCCACTGCCGTGAAGACCACGGCGGCGCACAGCTGGGAGGTCGTCATCGCGACCGGTGACAGCGTGCCGACCAGCTGCCGCCCGATCCACGAGTAGCTGACGGCGTAGCTGATCGCGGCCACCAGGCACGCCAGCGCACCCCAGCTCGCCAGGCCCGCCGAGTGCCAGGGCGCGAAGATCACCAGCGTCCCCACGAACCCGAGCACGAGCCCGGCGATCCGCACGAACCCGAGATCGCGCTCGGCGCCGATGACGAGCGTGATCAGGAGGGCCCAGAGCGGTGTCGTCGCGTTCAGCACACCGGCGACGCCGGAATCCACGCTGCGCTCGCCGAGCGCGAACAGCGTGAACGGGACCGCGTTGCCGAACACTGCCGGCACGATCATCTTCAGCCAGGTCGACCGGTCGCGCGGCAGCCGCGTGTGCGTGACGACGGCCAGCGCGATGATCACGGAGGCGCCCAGCACGAGCCGGACGAGCGCGATCTGGATCGGGGCGAGGCCGCCGAGGGCCATCTTGATCCACAGGAAGCTGGAACCCCAGATCAGCGACAGTGAGACGAACCGAACGAGACTGCCGAACGACCGCACGTACCCCTCCCCAACTCACGATTCGTCATCACTGTGCGCTCGGCTGATGTGTTAGGACAAGCGAAATCTTCTTCGTGACGATTAAGCGGAGCTGTACGGTCTCACCATGTTGGACGTACGTCGGCTCAGGGTGCTCCGATCGGTCGTGATCAGCGGTTCCATCAGCGCGGCGGCCGCCAATCTCGGCTACACGCCGTCCGCGGTCAGCCAGCAACTCGCGGTACTGGAGAAGGAAGTCCAGATCCGCCTACTGGAGAAGGCCGGCCGCGGCATCCGCCCCACGGCGGCCGGCCGACTGCTGGCCCGGCACGCCGACGAGATCATGAGCCGCATCACCGCGGCCGAGAACGAACTGGCGGACCTACGGGCCGGCCGCGCCGGACGCCTGAGAGTGCACTACTTCGCGACCGCCGGCGCAGCGCTCGTCCCACCGGCGGTAGCGGCATACAGCGCCAGATACCCCGGTGTGAAGCTGGACCTGCGCCTGCACGAGCCCGCGTACAGCGTGGACCACACGATCGCCGGCGAGACGGACATCCAGCTGGTCGTGCTGGAGCCGGAGGCGGCGGCTCGGCCGATGCCCGGGGTGATCCTGGTGCACCTGCTGGACGACCCGTACCAGCTGGTCCTGCCGAAAGACCACCGCCTGGCCGACCAGGTGGAGCCGATCGAGTTGGTCGAATTGGCCGACGACCCGTGGGTGGACAACGAGTTCGCGCCGGCCCAGTGCCGCCAGATCATGATGGACGCGTTCGCGGCAGCGGGTTTCGTCCCGAACTTCGTAGTCGAATCCGACGACTACCCGACAGCACAGGGTTTCGTGGCAGCCAGCCTGGGCGTGACGATGCTGCCCAGCCTGGGATTGGGCACGGTGCACCCAGGCGTGGTCGTAAGGCCGATGACCAACCCGAACCCGGTCAGGCATATCTACGCGGCAGTGGCGGACGTGGTAGCCGAACAACCCGCCGTAACCGGAATGGTAGAAGCTCTAAAAACAGCCGCCACCAAAAACCCAAACCCGAATCCCCCTCACATTCCCCAAGCCCAATCCACCCACGCGCAAAGGGGATCCCCTTAATCTAAGCCTACCCGAATTAGCACGACACCGGAAATGATTTACCCGCCACCTGTGGACAACCCGCGAACCCGGCCGATCAGCCACCAAGTACAGCCATCCTGCGAGAACAAGAAGCCGTGACTAGGCTCGGCCCGTAACCATCAAGCACGAAGTAGCCCACCCGCGACAAGAAGCCACATCTCGGCCAGGCCCAACCGCCCAACCACACGTAACCAGGTCCGCGAATTTCTTTCGCGTTTCCAAATCAGGCCCCTCCCTCGCCCGAAGGGGGTCCCCTTAAGTCAAGACTACCGGAATTGGAAACAACGGCGCAATTGCGTTAGACGGCGTTGTGGATAACTTCGTGAGGCTGTGGATAGCGGATTTGTCAGCCGTGGCGGCCGGCGTGTCCGGCTATCGAGAAATCGGTGATCAAAACCGAGCCGTTCTGTGACACGAACTGCACGTTGTAGAAGTCGTCCGTCGTCGATCCCTGGTTCGTGGTCAGCTTGATCCGCGCCAGCACCGCGTTTCCGCCGTGCGGCACCGCCCCGTCGAGCTGCACCTGCGCGACCGCCTGCCACGTCTGCTGATACTTCGCGAACCCGCCGCTGCGTGCCTGCTCCGCCGGCGTCAACAACGCCCACGCCTGGTCCGGGTGGTCCGGTAACAGCCCCAGATACGTGTGCAACACCCCGAGCATCTGCACCGGCGTCACCGGCCCGTTCTGGGCCGTCACGGGCGTCGTCGTGAGGTCGGCCGGTGCCGCGTCGGTCGTGAACGTCTGCGCCACGGGCGGCGCCGCCGGCTCGGTCGCCGGCGGTCCGCTCTGGTCGGTCACACCGGGATCGGCCGCCGCATGATCCCCGCTCGTGTCGACGAACGCGTTGGCCACCAGGATCCCGATCGCCGCTGCCACGATGATCGCCAACGCGGTCAGCAAACGCTTGCGCCACACCGGCGTGATCCGCGCCGGCCGCATGCCGCCGGGCGGTGTCATCGGGTACGGCGGCCGCTGCTGTTGCTGCTGCCACGTCCGCACGGTCGCCGGATCGGGCGCCATCGCGCGGACGTCGGGTCTCGGCGGCGTGCCCGGACCCGGGTCGACGACGGCCGTCGGTCCGGAGCTCGGCCCGATCGACATCAACCCGAGCGCGGACTGCCCGGAGCCGATCGCGGTCAACGCACGGCACACCTCGGACATCGTCGGCCGGTCGTTCGGGCTCGGCCGCAGCATGTGCATCAGCAGCGCCGTCAACGGCCCGGCCTTGCGCGGCGGGATCGTCCGGCACGCCGCGACCGCGTGCAACAGCGCCAGCGTGTTGTCGCCGAGGCCGAACGGCGGCTGACCCTCCACGGCCGCGTACACCGTCGACGCCAGCGAGAACACGTCCGACGGCGGCCC
>Ga0070714_100002473_pt1 | contig 13633 bp, 18 predicted proteins | sample LARL83metaG_FD_65450 | JGI IMG/M metagenome (GOLD analysis project Ga0070714, IMG submission 65450) | Corn, switchgrass and miscanthus rhizosphere microbial communities from Kellogg Biological Station, Michigan, USA - LAR L8-3 metaG | ecosystem: Host-associated > Plants > Roots > Rhizosphere ...
GCGAAGCGTTCCACCGCCGCGATGTGGCCGCCCGTCGCGACCGCGATGGTGAACACGCCGTGCTCGGACTCGTCGAACGGCACCGTCGCGGTCCACGGTGCGTGCTGGCCGCCCGCTGGTATCCCGCCGACGGAACCGACCGGCTCCTGCCGGCCCAATTGCCGCACCTGAATCCGCAGGCTTTCGTCCACGCCGGTGATCCGGCCGCTGATCGTCACCGGCGACCGCACGGTCGCGCCGTAGGCCGGGGACTGCACGGACAAGGTCGTGTCCCCGGTGCTGACGACCTCCCATGGCGCGTCGTTGCCGTCGCCGATCCGTACCAGATCCAGTATCGCGGACCGGACGGGCGCCTTGGCCGGGTTGTCGAACCCCACGGTCACCAAGTCCAGTGGTCCGATGGGCGCGATACCGATCACCTTGTCCACGTTGGTGTACCCGAGGTAATCGCGGGTGAACGACAGTGCGGTCAGGCCGCCATCGAGATGCCATGGCTGGTGGCCGCCGGACCGATAGGACTGCTGCCACGCGGCAGCGTCATCACGTCCGTGGAACGGCCACAGGAACAGGTATGAGGCCGGTTCGGGCGTTGGCGACGTCGTGATGGTTGTCGGTGTCGTCGGAGACTGGCGGATGGTCGGGTGGGTGGTCGACGTCGTCGGCCCGGTCGATGGCGATGCTGCTGGCACCGAAGCCGGTCCACCGCCGGATCGGGACGCGAGAATGATGCCGGTGAGCGCGCCCGCGACCACGAGTACGACGGACGCCAGGATGACGGCCAGTCGCCACCCGCGGGGTGACGGTCGACGCGAGGTTCGATTCTGTTCGGTGTTCATGGCTGCCTCCTTATCTCTTTTACGCTGCCCCGCCGTGCGATCGGACCGATGGGGTGTTTGGTCGTCACATCAACGGACAGAGGTCCCTGCCGATGTCCGAATCCCGGCGGTGACGCTGGAGGAGAGCGAAGGAGGCGCCGTGTTCGCCGATCGTCATGAGGCGGGGCGACTGCTCGCCGCTCAACTGCACCACCTCGATCGCTACGGTCCGATCGTGTTCGGCGTGGCACGCAGGGCGGCGTGCCCGTCGTGTACGAGGTCGCGTCCGCGCTGGGCGCCCGGTGGGACGTGCTCGTCATTCGTGCGTTGAGGGCATCCGGGCCGGCGGACTGTCGTGACGACCGGCACGACCATGCGTGCGGCGTGCTGGTTGCTCCTCGGTCGTGGCGCCGCCCGGGTCGTGCTGGTCCGCGGACCCGCGCGGGACGTCCGACGACGCGTTGCTCACCGCGACCACCCGGTAGCTAGCCGGCCCACGCCAGCAACCGGTCGCGCAGCATCGGCCCCCGCAACTGTTCCAGGCCCGCGCGTTCGAGCTGCTCCACCTGGTAACGCGTCAGGTGCAGACGGCGCGCCGCTTCAGGGCGGGTGTGCGGCCGGCCGTCGGACAGGCCGTAGCGCAGCCGGATCACGGTCGCGATCTTCGCCGGCAACGAACCCACCGCGGCCCCGAGGTCGCGTGCGCGTTCGCCCACCTCGGCCAGCTCGTCCGGTGACGGGCCGTCGTCGGCCAACCGGTCGGCCAGGCTGACCGCAGCGTGCCGCCCCATGAGCTCGTCCAGGGTCATCGGATCCCGTGCGACCGAGCGGAGGTGGACGATCCTGGCCGCCGGCACGCCGGCCTCGACGGCCAGTTCGCCGATCGTGGGCTCGTGGTCCAGATGTTGCCGCAACATGTTCTCGACACGGTCCCACGCCGCGAGTTCCTCCGCCGCGTGGGCCGGAATGTGGATGCAATGGGACGACACGTTGCGCACACGTTCGATCGACTGGCGAATCCACCAGGTCGCGTACGTGGAGAACTTGCATCCCTTGGCGTAGTCGAACTTCTCGACCGCGTGGATCAGGCCCACGTTGCCGTCCTGGATCACGTCGAGCAGTTCCGATTCGGTAGCCACGTACCGTTTGGCGATCGCCACCACCAACCGTAGATTGGCGCGGACCATGTGGTTCTGCGCGTCCTGCCCGTCATGGACGACGTCGGCCAGCTCGTCCCGCTGCCGCACGGTCAGCTCGGTGTCGGTGTCGAGCAGATGTGCGGCGTACACGCCGGCTTCGATCCGTTTCGCCAGAGCCACTTCCTCGGCCGCAGTCAGCAGCGGGGTGCGTCGAATGCCGCGTAGGTAGAGCCGCAGGGACGCGGGGCTCTGTCGTTCGTCGATCACGTTGGTCGTTGCCATGGCGTCATCCTGCGCGGCCGGCACCGGTGCTCGCAGGTGACGAAAGGCCACAGTCGATGGCCTTCCGCCCTCGTTACGCCGAGTCCAGTTCCCGCAACACGGCCGCCACGACCGTCGGTACGGCGGCAGCCACGGCGGACGACAACCCGGTGCCGAAATCGACGCTGCCGGCTTCGACCGCGTACACCACCAGCCGCCCCGGCAACAGGTCCAGCACCCGGGCCAGTTCGACCGCTTCCGGGATGCCCAGCCCGTGCGAGCTGGACTGTCCGGCGCCCGCGGTGATGCTGACCGTGCGGTGGACCCGGCCGGGTACGGCCGGATCACAGCGCACGGCGTCGATCACGACGGCCAGGTCCATGCCGGTCCACGCCTCGATGAGCTGGCTGGGCTCACCGTCGGACAACGCGGTGGTCACGCCGGGACGCTCGAGCCGGCCGATCGCCTGGACCACCGCCGGGCCGACGCCGTCGTCGCGCCGGAACGGGTTGCCGACACCGATCACGCTGGCGGTCATCGGCGGTCCACGGTGAGGTCGAGAAAGTGCGCCGAACACGAGATGCACGGATCGTAGTTGCGGATCGCGCGTTCGCACAGCGATGTCAGCGGATGATCGGCCAGGTCGAGGTTGGCCGCCACCAAGCGGCGCAGGTCGTCCTCGATCGCCGGCTGGTTCTGCGCTGTCGGCGGGACGATGTCGGCGTCGCGGATCAACCCGTCGGCGCCGATGTCGTACCGGTGGTACAGCAGCCCGCGCGGCGCCTCGGTCGCGCCGTGCCCGACTGCGGTGTGGTGCGGCACGTCGACCGACGCGTGCTCGAACCGTTCATACTCGTCGATCAGCCGCAACGCCTCGTCGATGGCGTAGACGACCTCCACGGCACGAACGACGATGCTGCGGAACGGGTTCCGGCAGGTCGGTCCCAGCCCGGCCGCGTGCGCCGCCTGCCGTGCGGTCTCCGACAGCGACGCGGAGTTGATGCTGTAGCGGGCCAGCGGTCCGACCAGGTGCCGCCGACCGTCCAAACTGGAATGCAGCGCGGTCGAGTGCGGTACCTGGTGTTCCACGACGTGGTCGGGGAACTCGTGCACCGCGAATGTGCCACCGGATGCCGTGCGGGGTGTCCCGGACTCGATCGCGTACCGGTCCGGTTCGGACAGTGCCAGCAGTTCCACTCGCCGCAGTACAGCAGCCGCCGCAGGTCGGCGATCGGCGTGGGCACGGTGATGCCGCGAGCGTCCTCGATCGCATGGCTCGCCGACAGCTGGTAGGCGACCGGGCAGATCCCGCAGATCCGCGCCGTGATGTCGACCGGTTCGGTGTACGCGCGGCCGCGCAGGAACGCCTCGAAGAACCGTGGCGGCTCGTAGATGCGCAGCTCGGCGTGCTCGACCCTGCCGTTGGTCACGGTCACGCGCAGCGCACCCTCGCCCTCCACGCGGGCCAGCGACCCGACGCGCAGGCTGCGGTCAGTCCGATGCGTCATCGCCGGCTCCTTCGTGGAACGCGTAGGTGTGGAACACCCGCCGCAGCTCGTCCTCGGCCATGCCGTACACGCGGAGCTGCCGTACCAGGGCCGGCACGTTCGGCGTCGCCATCGGTCCGAAGCAGCCGAAACAGCCGCGCCGGCTGGCCGGGCACAGCGCGCCGCAGCCGGCGTGGGTGACCGGGCCGAGACACGGCGTGCCGTCGGCGACCATGACGCACGTCAACCCCCGGCGCTTGCACTCGGTGCACACGCTGGTGTCCGGCAGATCCGGCTTTCGACCGACCAGGAACGCCGAGATGACCTCCAGCAGTTGGCCCCGGTCGATCGGGCAGCCGCGCAGTTCGTAGTCCACCGGCACGTGCGCCGAGATCGGCGTCGACGTGGCCAGCGTGTCGATGTACTGCGGGCTGGCGTAGACGATCGACCGGAACTCCGCGACGTCGCCGAAGTTGCGTAGCGCCTGGATGCCGCCCGCGGTCGCACACGCGCCGATCACCACCAGCACCCGGGACTCCGCGCGGATGCGCCGGATGCGTTCGGCCTCGTCGGCCGTGGTGACCGATCCCTCTACAATGGACACGTCGTAGGGTCCGGGCAGTTCGGTGTCGGTGGCCTCGCGGAACATCGCGATCCGCACCTGCCCGGCCAGCGTCAGCAACTCGTCCTCGCAGTCCAGCAGCGTCAGCTGGCAACCGTCGCACGAGGTGAACTTCCACACCGCGAGAGTCGGATTGGTCATGTCGGGCCTCCGCTAGAGTTCCGCGACGGCGAGCAGCGGTTCGGCCGCGCGGTAGTCGAGCACCGGACCGTCCCGGCAGACCAGGATCGATCCGAGTTGGCAGTGCCCGCACAGCCCGATCCCGCATCGCATGTTCCGTTCCAGCGACACGCGGATGTCCTGCGCCGGCATACCCTTGGCCAGCAGCGTCCGGGCGCAGAACCGCATCATCGGCTCCGGCCCGCACAGAAAGGCCGTGGTACGAGCCGGATCGACGTCGAGCCGGGCCAGCGGCTCGGTCACGAATCCGACCCCGCCGTCCCACCCCTCGGCCGGCGAGTCGACGGTCAACTCGACCACCACGTCGGCACGACCGGACCATTCCGCCAACTGCTCGCGGTACAGGAACTCCTCCGGTGTCCGCGCGCCCACGATCAACACGACCCGCCCGTATGAGCCGCGTTCCGCCAGCGCGTGCAGCAGGACCGGACGCAGGGGTGCCAGCCCGATGCCGCCGGCGACGATCACCAGGTCCCGCCCGGTCGCGGACTCCGGTTCCCACCCGGTGCCGAACGGCCCGCGCACGCCCACGAACGCGCCGCGCTCCAGTCGCCGCAGCGCGCCGCTGACCGCGCCGACGTTCCGGATCGTGTGCACCAGTGACCCGTGCACGCAGGCACTGACCGAGATCGGGACCTCGCCGACGCCGCGCGCGTACAACATCGTGAACTGCCCCGGCCGCGGCGGGACCAGGCCGTCGCCGACCGGTGTCAGGCGCAACGTGACCGAATCGTGTGTCTCGACGGCACGATCGGCGACCCGATACCGGGTCGGCACCATGGGTTCGTCAGTGATGGTCACGGTGAATCCCGTAGACGTCGAGCAGTCGGGCCCGGGTGTGCCGCAGCCGGTCGACCACCATCCCGCACATCGCGAACCCGACGGCCCGGCCGAACACCGGGTCCGCCACACACCGCGCCACGATCCGGTCGGTGTCCAGCCGGATCGCGTCGACATCGGTGAGCGCGACCGCGCCGAACTCCCACACGTGCGGGGGCAGCAGCCACGACCAGCCGACCAGATCACCCGGCCCGAGCGTCTGGATGGTCACCTCGCCGCGTCCGACGACCCGTACGTCGATCGCGACCCGACCATGCCGGATCAGCCAACATCCGACCGCCTTGTCGTGTTCGGCGAACAGCCGCTGCCGTTTCACGAAGGTCACGGCCGTAGCGCCGTTCAGCATCTCGGCGCGGTGCTCGTCGGACAGGGCGTCCAGCACGGGGAGCGGTCATCCAGCACCATGGCCACCGCCTCCATCGGCCGGGTCGGCCAGGCGCGCGGCCTCCTCGGTGATGTCGATGCCCACCGGGCACCACGCGATACATCGCCCACAGCCCACGCATCCGGACTCGCCGAACTGGTCGTGCCAGGTGCCGAGCTTGTGGCTCATCCACTGCCGGTACCGCCCGGCCCCTGACGGCCGCACCGGTCCGCCGTGCAGGTAGGAGAAGTCCAGGTCGAAGCAGGACGCCCAGCGCTGCGCGCGTTCGGCGTGTTCGCCGGTGAGGTCGGTGGTGTCCTCGACCGTGGTGCAGAAACACGTCGGACACACCGCGGTGCAGTTGCCACAGGTCAGACAGCGTTGCGCGACGTCGGCCCAGCGCGGCGACTCCCGGTTGTCGTGGAGCAGAGCGTGCAGGTCGGTGTCCGGCATCGCGCGGCCCATCCGCCCGGCCGCGTCGGCGACCGCGGCCCGCGCCTGTGTCACGTCATCGGTGGCGGCCGGGAGACGGCCGATCGCGTCGATCACGGCCTGCCCGGCTGCCGAGCCGACGTCGACGACGAACCGATGACCGGTGTCGTCGATCTGTTCGGTCAATGCCAGGTCGTACCCGGGGCCGGCGCCCGGCCCGCAGCCCATTGAGGCGCAGAAGCAGACACCGCCGGGCTCGGTGCAGTTGGCCGCGATGACGAACAGCGCCCGGCGACGGCGCGCGTAGGAACCGTCCGGGTGCGCCCCGCCCATCAGGACGGTATCGAGTTTCTGGATCGCCGCCAGGTCGCAGCCGCGCACACCGAGGAAGGCGTAGCGCGGCACATCGTCAGGCACCCGGGTGGAGTCGCCCGACTCCGACCACAGCACGCGATGCGCCGGATGCAGGAACTGCTTCCACGACTGCGGCCCGGCCGAGTGGCCGAACAAGGCGCCGTCCGACCGGCGCCGCAGCCGGTAGTGCCCCGGCCCCACGTCGACACCCCATCCGGCCGGCAGATCGTCGGCGCTGGTCAGTTCGGTGAGCACGATCGCGCTGTCCCGGCGGGTCGGTCCGATCACCCGGTATCCCGCATCGGCCAGATGGGCCACCAGCCGGGCAAGACCCGGTAGGTCCAGTACCGCCGCGTCGGCATCACCCATGGCCGCCTGCCCTCGATCGATGGCTGTGCGAACGAGGATCGCCAAGTCGACGGACCTCACCATAGGGCCGTAAGTCACCAGCTCCGGACGACCTTCGCCGAAGCCGAACGACACCGCCAACGGTGTCCACCGGCCCTGTGACGCCGATCACGGCGAAGCACACACTGGGCGCCAGAACAACGACAGTGGGAGGTCGTCATGACAACGTCCGATGTGGACATCATCATCGATGAGATCCAACGGCTCGCCCGGAACCTGGACACCCTGCCCGAGATCAGCGACGCGGACATGGCGCTGATGTACCTGCGGCACCTACGCCAACGCCGTGCCTCCGCGGCGCTGGTCCCCGGCTGATCAGCGCGAGGCGGGCGGGGACGGAAGGCCCGAGGATCGATGACCTAGGTGTGCTGACTTGCCGGTTCGACGCGGGGCATCGTGGCTGCCATGACAAGTTACGGCGCGACGGTACGACAGGAACTGCGCTCGCCGACGAGGGAACTGCGGCACGCGATCCCCGAGGTGTACGCCGGCTACAAGGCGTTGCACGACGCCGCTCTCGGCGCGGGCGTGCTGGACGTCCGGACGAAGGAACTGATCGCGCTCGCGATCGCGGTGAGCAAGGAGTGCGACGGGTGCATCGCGGCACACGCCCACGCCGCTGTCCAGCACGGCGCGACACCCGCCGAGGCGGCGGAGGCGATCGGGGTCACGTTCCTGATGAACGGCGGCCCGGCCACGGTCTACGGAGCGCGGGCCTACGCCGCGTTCGGAGAATTCTACGCCGAGCACACCGCACTGGCGACCCAACACGGCGCGTCGTGACGGTTGGTGCCCAATGTCCACGATACGGCTGCGACTGCGACCGTGATGGCCGTGCACCTACCGGTGGAGTCCGGTGTGGAGCGGTGGTTCCGCTGTGGGACGCTCCGGTGCCGTAACGTGCTGGGCCCCGACCGGTACGCGCGCCCTGGCCGCGGCCGGATCGCGCATGGCCAGCAACCCGACACCGATCCCATACGTCAGGAAATGACCTTCGGGAACGATGTCCAGTACGCAGGCCGAACCGCGGCGAGCCGGAGGCAGCAGGCGTCGCAGCGTGTCGAGCAGGCCGGCGATCTCCGGCGCACCGGCGGCGTGGACGGTGACCCTGCCGGAGAAGGAGATCGTGGCCGGCGGTATGGGGAACAGCAACGCCAGAATCCCGCCCCGGCGAACTGGCACGGTCACCGATACCTCGTCGCCCGTCCCGATCTGCCTGGCTTTCCAGCCGTCCGGCGCGACCGCGACGTACAGATGCCCGCCCACCGTCTGGTAGACCACGCCGCTCGTGCGTGGCGCTCCGGCGGCCGTGGTGTGGCCGAGCACGGCGAAGCTCGCGTGCGCCACCGCCCGCCAGATCTCATCGGCTGTCGTCATGACGTACCCACCAACAACACCCAGACCGGCCCTGCCGCGAACGGCAGCGTCAACCCCGACGCGGCCACGGTGAACCGCGTCGGTGTGGCCGGTTGCGGCCGGGACCACGTCGCCGAATAGAACATTCCGTCCCGCAGCACCGTCGCGGTCCCGCTGCCCACGGTCCGGTAGACCGGCGTCGCACGCACGTCGCCGGCCCGTTCGGCAACCGGGTCCACGTAGCTCTGCACGTGTTGGACCACCACGGTCGCCGCGCCGAGTTGCCCGGCGTCGGTGGACCGGAAAGGTGTGCCGTCCATGAGGACCAGCCACCGGTGGACGGCGGGCGACCAGCGGAACTCGTAGGACGCGGCCGGATAGGTGACCCGCTGGTCCGTGGCGGGCGTACCGCCGGCCGGCGCCGCACCGAAGGACAGCACGTCCGCGGCAGGCGCGACGCCGGTCGGCAACAGGGCCGGTCGCACATACAGATTGTGTGGCGCGGCCCGACCCGGGTCACGGAAGTAGGCGCCCGGCACGTCCGTCGGGCTGGCGTTGACGACCGACGCCGATCGCAACGCCGGCACGAGCGCCGGAGCCGATCCGGAGTAGGCGAACGTGGGCCGGCCATACTGCGCCAACAGATCGAGATCGGTCGTGCGGGCACTGCGAACCGGGCCGATCACCGCAGGCCACTGCGGGCCGAACACCGCGATGAGCCGCGTCAGGCCACCCTCGACCTGCTCGACGTAGATCGCTTCGGCCGATCCCAGACCGGTGGCCGGCCGGGCGGCGTCGATGTTGTCGATCTTGACAGCGAGCGCGGCTCCGACCGGCACAGTCGACACGGTAGGCCGAGTCGTGCTGGTGGCCGGTGCTGCCGGGACCGGCCGCGCGGCACCACATGCCGCCAGCACGACCGCGGCCACGGCCAGCATCGCCGACGGCAGTCGCCGCTGTGTGCCGATGTTCGTCATGACCGGCCGTCGCCCGTCTGCGCGTGCGGCCCGATGCGGAGCGTCTCCAGGCGATGCCGGTACTCGACGTCGTCCATCTCACCGCGGGCGTAGCGACGCGCGAGCAGCTCCTCCGGCGACACCGGCGGCTCCGATCGGTTGGCGCGAGCCAGGAATCGCACGAGCAGGACGATCACGGTGATCATCACGACCAGGGAGACCACGGAGCCGACGCCCATCAGGGCGTATCCCCAGCCGCTGGGGCCGTTGCCGTACCAGTACATCATGGCTGCCCTCCTCCGGTGGGCGAACGCTTTCGTCACCTCCAGCCAATCCCGCGTCCACCGGTCCGCACAGGTGCCGGATGGCGAACGATCGAGGGTCCTTGGTCCCTGGATCGGTGGGTCGCGGCGCGGCAGCGTCGAGACGGTGGACACGGACGAAGGTGAGGCACGCCAATGACGGAGCAACCCACGGCCGGTCGCATCGTGGTCGGTGTCGACGGCTCGCCCGGATCGCGTGCCGCACTGGCGTGGGCGTGGCGTCAGGCCGAGTTGACCGGCGCGACTGTGGCCGCGTGGCACGTGCTCCGCCATCCGGCGAGTCTGGAGTGGACGGTACTGCCGACCAACTACGGTGGTGCGCCGCTGCCGATCGTGTTCGACCGGGGCGAGGTTCTGGACTCGGCGGAGCGATCACTGGCTGAGCTGGTCGCCGTGGTCGGTGGCGGCCACGCGGTCGCGACCCACGTGGCGGAGGGCAATCCGACCATCGAGCTCTTGGCCGCGGCTAAGGACGCCGACCTGCTGGTGCTCGGCCGCCACGGTCACGGTGGATTCGCGGACGCGCTGATGGGGTCGGTGAGCCGGCACTGCGTCGAACACGCGCCGTGCCCCGTCGTGATCATCCCGCCCGAGCCGCCGTCGCCCACTGATCAACCCGAATAGTGCCGTAGGAGGTACCGATGAAGTTCGACGAATTGGTCGCCAAGGCCAGAGAACCGCTGGACGCGAGGACCGTGTACGCCCAGCCGTACGAGAAGGACGGGATCACCGTGATCGCCGCGGCCACCGTGGCCGGTGGTGCCGGCGGCGGGAACGGCCACGACAAGCAGGGCCAGGAAGGCGAGGGCGGCGGTTTCGGCGTTCAGGCCAGGCCGTCCGGCGCTTACGTCATCAAGGACGGCAAGGTCAGATGGATGCCGGCCGTCGACGTCAACCGTCTGTTCGCGACAGCGGGTGCGGTCGCCGTCGCCGCGTTGTTCGTCGCGGCCCGCCTGGCGAAACTCAAGAAGGTTTCGGTGAAGACCTCGCCGTGAACGTTCTCAGAAAGGAAAGCACCATGGCACGTCAGCAGCGCGTCGCGTGGGGCGATCTGCCGGCCGGACGGCGGCGTGGGATCGTCGTGGCCGGCGTCATCCAGGTAGTACTGGCGTTGTCCGCGTGGCGGGATCTCGTCCGGCGGCCCTCGGCTCGGGTGAACGGGCCAAAACCGTTGTGGGCGCTCGCCATCGCGGTGAACTTCGTGGGCCCGATCGCCTACTTCCGGTGGGGCCGCCGCCACGACGCGACGACCGTCCAACCGTAGGCCGGGGCCGGCTACGGGCCCGGAGCGGGCACGTAGCCGGTCAGAGGGGGAGCACGATGGCGCGGTCACGCAGTCGATCCCATGCGGCCACCGGCACATCGACCAGCACCAGCAGTTCGTCGAGATTGGCGAAGCCGGCGCCCTCCTGGGTCCGCGCTCGGACGATCTGCTCGGCGACGTCATCGTCCACGCCACATGCCCGCGCGATCGACGCGGCCGGTGCGCTGTTGAGGTCGACCAGGCCACCGTCGTCATAGGGGTGTGGCAGGTCCGGGCGACCGATGCCCAGTTCGTGGGCCATCCGTGGATCCGCGGCGGCGAGTTTGCGCGCTTCGGCCCGTCGAGCTCTGGCCGCCAGCACGCGCGAGACCGCTTGTTGGCCGTCGTCGACCGGTTGGTGGCGCAGTCGGCCGCGCAGCGGCCATTGTTGTACGCAGCCGGCGACGACCAGCACTATGAGGCCGACACCGGCCACGGTCGAGAGCGCATCGCCGGCACCGACGGGATTGCCCTGTGCGTCCACGGGCGCGACCGTGCCACAGACGAGCACCGTCACGGCTCCCGCGGCGTAGATCGCGCACATCCAGCGAAGCCACGTGCTGTGCAGTTTGCCGGCCGCGTGGGCGAACGGAATCCACGCCGCCAGCCCCGCGGAGAGAATGGTCAGCGGCAGATACCAGCCACCGGACGCGAGCCATCCAGGCTGACCTGACGGCCGGATCTGCGTTGATTGAGAATACATCGAACCCCCTTCGGAAACGGGCTTATTGCTGCCGTCCACCGTGTCGTCGGGATTTATCGTCGAGAAGGGCAGGAAGTCGGCCGGACACAGGCCATGGGGCGTGGGATTCAAGGGACCAAAGTCCTGCTGCTGAGGCCGAAGGCTGCTTGATTCCGAATCGCCACCGCCGATAGCCTGCGGCCGATCGAAGGAGCAGTGATGCGCCTTTCTCTTGTCATTCCGTGCTTCAACGAGGAACGCGGCCTCGATCGGCTGCGGCAGCGACTGACCGAGACACTGCCGGGAATCACCGACGACTTCGAGGTGCTGCTCGTGGACGACGGCAGTACCGACGACACGCTCGGCCGGATGCGAGAGATCACCACGACCGATCCGCGGTTCCGCTATCTCGCGCTGAGCCGCAACTTCGGCAAGGAAGCCGCCATGCTCGCGGGCCTGAGCCAGGCCGACGGCGACGTGGTCGGCGTCATGGACGCCGACCTCCAGCATCCGCCCGAGTTGCTCGGCCGGATGATCGACGCGTTGCGGGAGGGGTACGACCAGGTCGTCGCGCGGCGAACCCGCACCGGCGACGCGGCATTGCGCAGCCTCCTGTCGACCGTGTTCTACAAGGCGATCAACAAGCTGGTCGAGGTCGAACTGGAGAACGGCGTCGGCGATTTCCGGGTGCTCAGCCGCAAGGCGGTACGCGCGTTGCTCGCACTGGGCGAGTACAACCGGTTCTCCAAGGGATTGTTCTCCTGGATCGGATTCGACACGGCTGTCATCGACTACGAGAACGTACCACGCCAGGACGGGGCAAGCCGGTGGTCGTTCCGCAAACTGGTCGACTACGGAATCGACGGGGTCGTGTCGTTCAACAACCGCCCGCTACGGCTGGCGATCTACCTGGGTATCCTGTCCACCCTGGTGGCCTTCGGCTACGCGATCAACGTACTCGTCGAAGCCATCATCCGGGGCAATCCGGTGCCTGGGTATGTCACGATCATGGTCGGCGTGGCCGGATTCGGCGGACTGCAACTGCTGATTCTCGGCGTGATCGGCGAGTACCTCGGCCGGATCTACTTCGAGGCCAAGCGCCGGCCGCATTTCCTGGTCAAGGAGGCGAGCGGGCGCCCGGTCCCGGTGACCGTGCCGGTCGGGCCGGAACTCGCCTGGTTGGAGCGGACCACCACATCGGACCGGTCCGGGAACGGCGATCAGCGGCCCGACATCGACGACCATCGTCCGATCAGCGGTGCCGTATGACCACCCTCGGCAGGGTCATCCGGTTCGGGATCGTCGGTGCGATCAACACCGGGACCTACTACGTGCTGTACCTCGGGTTCCATCATGTTCTTCCGTACCTGGCCGCGCACGTCATCGCGTTTCTGATCGCGATGGTCGGCTCGTTCTTCCTGAACTGCCGCTTCACGTTCCGGGTACGGCCGACACTGCGCAGGTTCCTGCTGTTCCCGTTGTCCAACGCGGCGAACTTCGTCGTCACGTCCGCAGGCCTCTACGTGCTGGTCGCGCTGTTGCACGCCAACCAAACCATCGCGCCACTGGTGGCCGCGACCGTCGCCATCCCGATCACGTTCGTCGTCGCGCAGTTCCTGCTGGTCGGCCGGCCCGCCACCGGCAGGTCCGTGCCGGGAGTGAGGAATTCACCATGACCATCACCGCACGCCAGATCCGGGACCGCGACGCCGAGTCCGAACCAACGACCGGAGACGCCGTCGGCGGGCGTGGCCGGGGTGTGCTGGTCGCGTTCGGCGTGTGTGTCACCGTCGGCGTGCTGGCCGGAGTGCCGCTGATCGCCAACCACATCTTCTACTTCTGGGACGACAGCGCGGCCCAGTTCCTGCCCACCTGGTACCACCTGGGGCGGCAGGTGCTGGGCGGAAACCTGATGCCGACGTTGGACCTGAACTCCTGGATGGGCGGCAACATCGCCGCCGAGGCGTTGTTCGGCATCTACAACCCGGTCAACGTGGCGAACTTCGTCGTGGTCGCCCTGCTGCCGGACCTGGCGCTGGCCGCGGTGGTGGTGAAGACCGAGTTCGTGATGTTGCTGGCGCTGGGCACCTACCTGGTCTGCCGCGAGTACG
>Ga0070714_100002476_pt1 | contig 13625 bp, 11 predicted proteins | sample LARL83metaG_FD_65450 | JGI IMG/M metagenome (GOLD analysis project Ga0070714, IMG submission 65450) | Corn, switchgrass and miscanthus rhizosphere microbial communities from Kellogg Biological Station, Michigan, USA - LAR L8-3 metaG | ecosystem: Host-associated > Plants > Roots > Rhizosphere ...
CGAGAACGTCGCCGTGCCGTTGTCGAAGGTCGAGTTGATACTCGCCGTGCCGTTTGCCACGCCGGTTCCACACACCTCGTTGCCGTAGCTGCCAGTGGACGAGATGGTGCATGTGCCCGCTTCAGGTGACGGGGGTGTGGTGCCTTCATTGGGGTCGGACACACCGGCGCACACCGAGCCCACGGCGGGCTCCGCCGTGCTGAAGCTGAAGCTCCCGCAGCCGCCGATCAAGTCCACCTTGGGCGTCTCTTGCACGCCCGGGGTGTCTGGCATGTCCACGCAGCCCGGCGGAGTCGTCGGCATACAGATCCCGTTGAAGCACTGCGCTGTTCCGCTGTCCGACGTGATCGTTGCCTGGCCTCCAAAGACCAGGACGTCCGAAACCGGAATATCAACCTGTGCCCGAGCCACGGACGATGTTGGGACCATCAGCGCGACCGCCGCCACACAAGCCGCACCGACCCCAATCAGTCGGGATCTCACCATGGTCGTCTCCTCTTCCTTGGATGATTCAATGCGCGCATCGCGATTGCGGGGCCGGCCACAAGTCCGTCCCCCATCCCACGGATCCGCGCGTGCCTGGGTCGAGAGTTCGATAGGCGCTCCCTCCGTGTCAGCGGGGCGTACAGCAGCGACCTTGGGGGTCATGGACCATTCACGGCCAAGGCCCCGCTTCGCTACATCACGCTTCGAGCGTGCTGGAGATCGGCCGGGTAGCCACCATTGGACGAATCCGCTGGCGAGAAGCAGGTCGCCCCCCACAGACGTTCGGGGGGTCCATGCCCAGGTGCCCGGGCACAAGATGCCCGGGCAGGACCGTCCCCGTCTCACCGACACCCGGCGACAATCGGATCCTTGGTTGTCGGTCGCCACGTGATGGACCTACCCCATCGCCGTAGCGACGGGAGGAGGACGTCACCGTCCCACCACGTCATCTTCTGGGGACGACCGACCGGCCGCGGCGGCGGCCCGACGCGCCAGCGTCGCACTTCGGACAAAGAAGGCGAAGCGTCCGCGACGCTACCGCTTGGTCGTCTCACGCCGCCTCGGCCAAGGGACACAGACGGGATGCGCGCGCGGGTCGATCATGGCAGGTCAAGACCGACGAGCACTCCTGTGATGCTCCAGCTCCCTGTACAGTCCGGCGTTCCGTCCGGAAGCGGTCCGGAATTGTTGTCCGCAGGCCCCAATTGCACAACGCCCACGATCAGGTCACTCCCGCCGGGATCGCCATTCGCTGTGGCTTCGGTCTACACTCCAACGACCACGCCAATCGTGGCAACGAACAGGATCGAGAACGTCGACGTGCCATTGTCGAAGTTCGAGGCGATCGTCGCCGCGCCGCTTGCCACGCCGGTTCCACAGACCTCGTTGCCGAAGACTTCAGAGTACGTGATGTTGCATTGGCCTGCTTCAGCTGATGGAGGTGAGGTGCCTTCATTGGGGTCGGACACACCGGCGCACACGTCGCCCACGACCGGCTCCGCCGTGCTGAAGGTGAAGCTCCCGCATCCGCCGATCAAGTCCACCTTGGGCGTCTCGATCGCGCCCGGGTTGTCTGGCATGTCCGTGCAGGTTGCCACTGTCGGCATACAGACCGATGTGCCGTCGAAGCACTGCGCTGTTCCGCTGTCCGACGTGATCGTTGTCTGGCCTCCGAAGACCAGGACGTCCCGAAATGGGCACATCAACCTGTGCCCGAGCCACGGACGATGTTGGGACCAGCAGCGCGACGGCCGCCACACAAGCCACGCCGATCCCAATCAGTCGGGATCTCACCGTGGTCGTCTCCTCTTCCTTGGAGGTTGATCTGGGCCTCGAATCGCCGGGCTGGTCACGAGACTCCCCGGACGGCGGTCAAGCCCATGCATGCCCGCCCTGATAATCCCTCCGCGGTCGGTCGGGAGTGGGCAAACCGGTCCTCGGGTTACCGTCCATTCACAGCGGCCGCCCTGGTTCGCCATTTCTCGCTATGGGAGTGATTTCCCCCGCTGACGTCGGCGGCCCGTGCCGATGAACCGCCATGCCAGCGCGAGGAGCGCCAGCGTCACAGCGACGCCGATGAGGATCCAGGGAACCACGGAGCGACCCTGGTGCGCGCTCGCCGCTCCGACGGGAAGCTGACTGCTCCCGGTGGTCGCGCCCGACTGCCCACCGCCGACGCTTCCGCTGTCGGCGGAGCCGGCGCCCGCCGCAGCCGGACCGGATGGGCACGCCTTGCACCCGCTCCCCGCGGCCGAGACCCCGCCCGACTTCTGACCGGACGTCGAGACAACGGATGGACACGATGCTCTCCATGTCGCGCCGCCGTCGATGCTGCAGAGCAGGCCCGCATGGTCGGTCGCGTCGTAATACCCGGCGAAGAGGCGGCCGTCAGATGCGACCGCAACCGCCTGGGCGCCGCCGGCGAAGGGCCCGTGGCTGGCGAGCGCGCTCCACGAGGAGCCTCCGTCGGTCGAGCGGTAGATCCCACCTGCCGCATGACCTCCCTTCTGGGTCATGAACGCCTGAAAGACGGCCGCGTAGACAGTCCGGTTCGGACCCGCTTCTCGGTAGCCCGGTGCCAGAGCCATCATCGGCGTCGTGGTCTGGGTGGCGCCGCTGCCCACAGCCACAGGGAGCGTGGTGAACGTGAGCCCGCCGTCGAGGGACTTCTGAATGCCGAACGTGGTGTCGACGAACACGGAGCCGTGCTCCGCGTAGTCGCTCGACGGGTAGATGGAGCTCTGGAGAGAGAGCAGACCCTGCTTGTCTGCCGGCCAGGGGAGCGGCGTCGGCGTATCACAGGAGAACTGCGCGTTGCAGTGCAGGATCAGCGGCTGGTAGGTCTGGGGATTCACGCCAAGCAGCAGCGCGGGATTGAACGAGCCCCCGGCCGGAAACTCGGGCGAGGCCATGTAGTTGAAGTCGACAGTGTTGCTGCTCGACCCGGCCACGGGCGTGGCCGAGCCGTTGCGCAACAGGTAGTCCTGCTTTCCGCTCGTGGTGCTCGCGATGACCATCCCACCGTCGCTCGAATAGCTTGGCAGGATCGTGGGCATGCCTGCGTTGCTGACGTCGACCCAGGTCTGTCCTGCGTCGTCGCTGCGAGTGAGACCGGCTGACCCGAAGCTATACATCACGTCGTGGCCATGGGAATCCGTCGCGATGACCGGGCGGCTCTGCGTCCAGTTCTGGGCGGCGGCACGGTGCCAGGATGCCCCCCCGTCACGGCTCACCCAGAGGTGAATGCAGCTCTCGGCATGGTTCTGTGAGCACCCGAAGAGCGGCGCGGTGACGGCAGCCACGAGTCCGGTCCGCTGATAGGACGGGGAGACCGTCAGCCACTGGACCATCTCGTTGCCCACCGCAGTCGGCAATGGATCGGGAGGCGGAGTCGGTGGCGGCGACGCAGCCTGAGCCGGAGCCGCCACGAGAGCCCCGAAACCCAGGAGGGCGGCGACCACCAAGCGACGCTTTCGCGCGGTCTCACGGCGCTGGCCAGAGACCTTCCGGGGGCTCGCCCCACGCTCACATCCGTCGTGAAGAGCCAAGTCGAACGTACGCCTCATCCAATCCATTTCCCGTGCACTCCATGTCAACTTGCCGATCCACGTCGGCGAAAGGGACGCCAGTCGACCGACCGGTCTCCCTGGACGCCAATCACGAGCCCGGCGCTGTATTGCTACAAGATCGCTCGCTCGGATCAGTCGTCGGAAGGGGGAAGCGCGGCCGGCTCCCTTCCCATGGGCCGCTCCCAGCGCACCGGCCGCGCTTGCGAGCCGCGAAGGTCCATCGCCCCGCCCGGATCGCGGCAGTCGTGTTCGTCGAGGTACTCCGCCAAGCGGGCAAGCGCCTGACCCAAGCGGCCATCGGTCGAGGGTGTCCCGTCGTCCAGCCACGACTCCACGACCAGACGGCACCACGCCAGCAGCTCAGCAGCGCTGGCCAACGCCGTCGCCGCGTCATCAGGGTCGATCGCCGTGCTGGCAAGCTGGGTGCGGATGCGCTTGCACTCGCGCAGCTGCCCCTCCTTGTGCACCTTGGCGAACAGCGCCCGGCGCTTCCACCCCGCGTAGTCGGCCGGCGTGCGGCCCGTGCGCGCGCACCACGCGACCTGGTCCTCGGCGAGCTGGGCAAGGATCAGCCCGATGTCGTTGCTCAGGCTGATGACAGCCTGGTCGGCCTCGGCCCGCGTCCGGGGCGGCGACCATTCCGGGATTGCGGGGCCACCTGGCCCATGGCCATTCGGCGGCTGCTCCGCGGCAGCCTCCGCGAAAGTCTGTGCAGTCTGGTTCACCATGCCTTCCTCGCTCATAGCCCATCCCCTCGCGTTACTCACGAGCGTGAGACCGAACAGCTACGCCGTTTGCGCTACCATGCCGCCCGCGCTTCCCTGCGCCCCGCACCCGCGAGGCGCCTGACGTCCACAGGGAGGCAGGAGACGAGGTGCCGCGCATGGTGCGCGACTACGAGCTGATGTACATCGTCCGCCCGGACGTCGACGAGGACGGCCTGCGGGCCGCCGTCGACTCGGTGCGGAGCCTCATCGAGGGGCAGGGCGGAGAGATCCGCCGGACCACCAACTGGGGCAAGCGCCGCCTCGCCTACGAGGTCAAGCACCTCCGCGACGGGCACTACGTGATCGTCGAGATGCGCCTCGACGGCGCCAAGGTGGCCGAGATCGAGCGGGCCCTGCGCATCCACGACTCCGTCTTCCGCCACCTGCTGGTGGTCCAGGAGGAGCCCAGCGCCGAGACCGGCGAGGACGGTGAGGGCGAGGGCGACTTCGCCGCACCGCGACTCGACGCCGACACCGACGCCGAAACCCCCGCCGCAGCCGCCGACGCCGACGAGGCCCCCGAGGCCACAGCGGAGCCCGATGAGGACGACGAAGCCGAGCCCGCCGGCGTCGGCGCCGAGGACGAGGAGGCGTAGCGCATGGCCGGCTCGCTCAACCGCGTGATGCTCATCGGCCGCCTCACCCGCGACCCCGAGCTGCGCTACACCCCCAGCGGCACCGCCGTCTGCCAGCTCGCCATGGCCACCAACCGCTACGGCAGCGACCAGCAGACCGGCGAGCGCCGCGAGTTCACCGACTACCACGACGTGGTGGTCTGGAACCAGGGCAACCGCAAGCTCGCCGAGCTCTCCGCCCAGTACCTGCAGAAGGGTCGCCTCGTCTACGTCGAGGGCCGCCTGCAGACCCGCTCCTGGGACGACCAGGCCACCGGCCAGAAGCGCTACCGCACCGAGGTCAACGCCTCCGACGTGCAGTTCCTCGACAGCCGCCAGGACGGCGCCCCCATGGGCGCCCCCGAAGGCCCCGCCGGCGGCGGCCAGCCCCGCGGCGGCGCCGCGCCCTTCGAGGGTGGCGGCGACGTCGACCCCGACGACATCCCCTTCTAGCGAGAACGACAACCCATGCCCGATTACGACCGCCGCCGCCGCAAGGTCTGCTCCTTCTGCCTGGAGCACGTCACCCACATCGACTACAAGGAGGTCTCCCGCCTGCGCCGCTACCTCAGCGACCGCGGCAAGATCCTCCCCCGCCGCATGACCGGCACCTGCGCCCTGCACCAGCGGGCGCTCACCGTCGCCCTCAAGCGCGCCCGGCACATCGCCCTGCTCCCCTTCGCCGCGGACGTCCGCTAGACCGAAGTTCCCTGTAGCGGACGGCCCGCTGCGTCGTAGTTCCTTACTGCCCAGGCTTGACCGGCTGCCCTCGATCTGCGGGCGCCGGCGCGGCGCCGCCTCGCGTCACCACGCGACGGCAACGCCGCGGCCCACGGGTGGAAGTGGAAATCGACGCGACGAGGTGCTACCTGCCATGCCACGGCTGATGACCCTGCCGTTCCGGGGCGGATCGAGTGTGACGCCGGAGGAAGCGATGCCCGAGGGCGAGGGCAGGGAGGCGGCCAAACCGAGCGGACGGCTCCTCGAGATGACGCTCTGCCACGTCCGCTACGGCCTCGTCCCCGCGCTGCGCGGAGTCAGCCTCCACGTCGACCGCGGCGAGATGGTGGCCCTGCTGGGCGCCAACGGAGCGGGCAAGACGACGACGCTGCGGGCTATCAGCGGCCTCATCCACCCCCACGCCGGCGAGATCCGCTTCAACGGCGAGCGCATCGACCAGCTCAGCCCACCCCAGGTGGTGCGCCGCGGCATCGCCCACCTCCCCGAGGGACGCGACCTCTTCCCCCAGCTCTCCGTCAAGGAGAACCTGCGCTACGGCTACTGGCCGCAGCGCAAGGATCGCGCCGGCTACCACGGGCAGCTCGAAGAGGTCCTCGAAGCCTTCCCGCGCCTACGCGAGCGGGCCAGCCAGAAGGCGGGGACGCTGAGCGGCGGCGAGCAGCAGATGCTCGGCGTGGGCATGGCGCTGATGTCGCGGCCGACGCTGCTCATCGTCGACGAGCTGTCGCTCGGCCTGGCGCCGCGCATCGTCGCCCAGCTCTTCGAGATCCTCACCATGGTCAACCAGCGCGGGACCTCGATCCTGCTGGTGGAGCAGTTCGTGCCCCTGGCGCTGGCCAACACGCATCGTGCCTACGTGCTGGCCAAGGGCGAGGTGGCCGTGGCCAAGGCCAGCGCCGACCTCAAGGACGATCCCGACCTCGTGGCCTCCTACCTCGGCGGCGCCGTGGCGGCCGAGGGCTCGGTGAAGAGCGGCAGCTCCGTCTAGAACAGCCGGACCCAGTCCGCGCCGGTCCAGCGCCACACGCCGTCGAGCGGGTGGCCCGGGCCGGCGCCGGCGAGGCGGCCGACCAGCAGCGGCGTCCCCGAGGCGTCGTCCGCGAGGGCGGCGACGTCCTGCAGGGCGGGAAGCGAAGCGCTGAGCCGCGTCCAGTCGGCGCCGTCCCACACCCAGGTCTGCGGCGGCCCGACGGTGTCGCCGTCGAAGCCCGCGCAGCACGCCGCCACCAGCAATACGCGGCCGCGCGCAGCGTCGGTGGCGACGAAGGCGTGCAGCGGCGGGTCGTGCAGCGGGTCGAGGCGGTGCCAGGCGGCGCCGTCCCAGAGCCAGGTCTCCGAGCGCTGCGTGGTCGAGGCCGGGCAGCACGGCGTGACCAGGAGCATGCCGCCGGTCACCGGGTCGAAGGCGAGCGACGACCCGGCGCGCAACGGAGGCTCCTCTGCCGGCGCGCGCCACGTCCACGCGGTACCGTCCCAGGTCCAGGTCTGCGCCGAGGGGAGCGGCTCGGCGCCGTCGGGCACGACGAGAAGAGCGACGCCGCGGGAGGGGTCCCAGGCCAGGACCGCCGCGTCGCCGGGCGGCGGCAGCGACGTTGGGCGCAGCGGCACCCAGGAGCTGCCCTGCCAGGCCCACATGTCGTCGGTGGTGGCGCCGTCGTCGAGGCGGCCGCCGAGCAGCAGCGTGCGGTGCGACACGGGGTCGTAGGCCATGGCCGCGCCCTGTCGCGGCAGCGGCGCCGGGGTGGTGAAGAAGGCTTGCGTCCAGTCGTGGCCGCTCCACACCCATGTCTCCCCTGAGGCGCCGGCGCCGCCGCTGAGCACCAGCCCGCCGGTGCCCGGGTCGGCCGCCACCGCGGCGCCGAAGGACGCCGAGGGCTGCGCCGCCACCGCCGGGGGCCGGATCGTCTCCGCCCACTCCGACCCCGCCCAGAACCAGCGCTGGGTGAGCTCGTCCGCCTCGGCGGTGCCGCCGTAGAGCAGGGCGTGGCCGCCGGCCGGCTCGGCGAGCACCAGGCCGACCACCGGCGGGCCGCCGCCGGTCTCGGCGCGGGTCCAGGCGCGCCCGTCCCAGGCCCAGGTGTCGTGGGTGCCGCCCGCCGCGGGCACCACGTCGAGCACCAGCCGGGAACGGGGGTCGTAGGTGAGCTGGGGGCGGACCCCAGCAGGCACCGGAGGCGCCGCGCCGCCGCGCGAAGACCACGCGCTCCCGTCCCACACGTACGTGAATCCCGACCCAGAGCCGCCGCCCGCGGCGAGCATGACCACGGTGCCGTCCCAGCCGTCGGCGACGATCGCCGCCGTGGTCACCCAGCCCGGCGAGGGGCCGAGCAGCGACCAGTCGGCGCCCGTCCAGCGCCAGGTCTGCATCCGCTCGGCGGTGGGCACGGCGCCGAGCGCGCAGCAGGCGGTGACCAGCACCACCCGCCCGGTGCCCGGCTCGGTGGCGGCGAGCGCCGGGCCGGGAGGCGGCGAGTGGGCGGGCTGGAGCTGCGACCAGCCACCCGCGTAGGTCCAGGTGTCGCTCAGCCCGGTGTCACCGGGCCCCTCGCCGCCGAAGAGCAGCACGTAGCCGTCGACCGGGTCGGAGGCGACGGCGCCCGCCAGTCGGGGCGTGGGCGCCGCATCACCCCCGGCCGGCTGCCACGCCGAGGCGGGCGGTAGGGCGCCGCGCCAGGTGTCGCCGAGCGGCAGGCCGTGGCCGGACCCGGGGTCGGCGCCGCCGAAGAGGATGACCGCCCCGGTCCGGTCCCACGTCGCCGCCATGGGCTGGACGCGGGGCGACGGCACGCTGAGGCCCGCGCCGTTCCAGGAGATGGGGCCGAGCGGCGCCGCCGAGCCGGTGCCGCGGTGGGTGATCACCCACCCCGCCCCGCCCACCGAGACGGCGACGATGAGCAGCAGTGCGAGGGCGGCCGCCACGCCCGGCGGCAGCCGGCGCAACCGCGGCGCGTCCTCCGGCGCCCGGCGCAGCCACACCGGCAGGCTGCCCCCGCGCACCGCGGCAGCGCCCGGCAGCGGCATCGAGGGCCCCGGCACCGCCACCCGCCACAGCGCCGAGCGCTCCACGCCGCGCCGCCAGCCCAGCACCGCCCACGACGCGCCGCCGTCACGCAGCAGCGCGATCCGCGCAGACCCCAGCCCGGCCGCCATGTCGCCGCGAACGAAGGCTGCCCGCACATCCTCGGCCGCATCGGCCGCGCACTGCGCCAGCACCACCCGCAGCCCCTCGCCCGCGCAGGCGTCGACCAGCGCCGACATCGCCGCCGCAACAGTCCCCAGCACCACCGTCCCACCCACCGCCGCCACGCCGAGCACCGCTCCCGCATAGGCGACGGCGTCAGCGGCGCCCGAAAGCTGCGCCACCCACACGCAGCCCCGTTGCTCCGAAGCGCCGACCAGCTCTTCCAGCCCCCGCTCCAGCCCGGCGGCGTCGCCACCGGTGGCGCGCAGCAGATGGACGTCGAGCCCGGCCTCGGCGCAGGCGCGCGGCCACGGCTCCTCCGCAGGCGCGGACACCGGCGCGGCCAGCAGTGCCATGACGCTCGTGCTCCCGCCCGGCATTGTCGTCCCGCGGGCGCCGCAACACCAGAACCGAGCGTCCGCAACGCCCACCGAACAGACGTATACTCGCCGGCAGGCCATGCGCCACCGGGCGACACATCTCCTCCACGTCCTCGCCTGCGCCCCGGTCGCCGCGCTGATCGCGGCCACCTCCGCGCTGCCGGCGCACGCCCAGACGCCCGCGCCCGCCACCGAGCCGCAGCAGTTCGTCGTCGCCATCGACCCCGGCCACGGCGGCGCCGCCGACAACAGCAACCCCGACCAGCCCTTCGACCCCGGCGTCATCGCCGCCGACGGCCTGCAGGAGAAGGACGTCACCCTCGACGTCGCCAAGCGGCTCGCCGCCCTGCTGGAGAGCGATCGGGTCAAGGTGGTGCTGACCCGCACCACCGACAGCTACGTCGACATTGGCCCGCGCATGCAGACCGCCGTGGACGCCGGCGCCCAGCTCTTCGTCAGCATCCACTTCAACTCCTTCACCGATCCCACCACGGGCGGCGCGCTGGTCCTCTACCCCAACGACGACTCGCTGGCCTTCGCCCAGGTGATGAGCGACGCGCTGCGCACCGGCCTGCTGCAGCGCTGGCAGATCGCCGACGACGGCGTGCAGAGCAAGCCCGACCTGTGGGTGCACGCGACCATGCCGGCGGTCACCGTCGAAGGCGCCTACATGACCAACACCCGCGAGGCCGGGCTGCTCGAACGCAACGACTTCCGCGACTCGCTGGCCGCCGCCGTCAAGGCGGGGGTGGAGGCGCAGGCCCCGCAGATCCTCACCCTCAAGCAGCAGATCCTGGCCTGGGAGGCGGCCCACCATCCCGTGGTCTTGCAGGTCCCCGCGGGCGCGCATCCGGGCACCGCCGCGGCGGGCACTGCGCCGGCCGGAAGCGCCGGGGCCACGCTGCTGCGCTGGGTGATCGCCCTGGGCCTGCTGGCCTCGCTGGTGCGCTGGCGCCGGGGCGTGGCGCGCGCGCTGCGCTGGGCGTGGCGCACCGCGGCCACCGAGTACCGCGACCGGCGCGGCGCACCCGAGCCGCGACGCCGCACCGCCGTCCGCCGCCGCGGCGGGGCGCAGCTCGGCGCCCACGCGCTCACCCTGGCCACGTCGTGGCGTCCCGACTCGCCGGTGCTGCGCAGCATGCCGTCGCACCGCCGCCGCCGCACCGCGCAGCGCCGAATGGTGCTGCAGCGCGCCGCCCGTCCGGCGCCGACGCGGCGCTCGGTGTACGACGAGCTCTGGTTCTGAGCCCGGCGATCCGAGGTCGGCCAGCCGGGAACCGGTAAACTCCGCCCTGTCGCACGGACCCCGCAATCGCCTCGTGCACAGGAGCGCCATGGCCTTCGAGCAGCAACTTCGCGTCCCCGGCCCGACCCCACTTCCCGAGCGCGTGGTGCGGTCGAGCAGTCGCCCGATGATCAACCATCGCGGCCCCGAGTTCGCGGCCCTGCTCAGTGATTGCGTCGAGGGCCTGAAGTGGGCGATGCAGACGGACAACGACGTCCTGCTCTACCCCGCCAGCGGCACCGGCGGCCTGGAGGCGGCGGCGACCAACCTGCTCAGCCCCGGCGAGCAGGCGCTGTTCTGCACCATCGGCTCGTTCGGTGAGCGCTGGGCGGACATCGCCGCCGGCTTCGGCGCCGACGTGGTGCGCCTGCAGATGCCCTGGGGCGAGCCCGTCGACCCCGCCGACGTGGAGCGCATCCTCGACGAGAACCCGGCCATCCGCAAGGTCTTCGTCACCCACAACGAGACCTCGACCGCGGTCACCAACGACATCCGGTCGATTGCGCAACTGGTGAAGGGTCGCGGCCTCCTGCTCGCCGTCGACAGCGTCAGCGGCGTCGGCTCGCTGCCCCTGCCCGTCGACGAGTGGAAGCTCGACGTCGTCATCACCGGCTCGCAGAAGGGCTGGATGGCGCCGCCCGGGCTGGCAATGATCAGCGTCAGCCCCGACGCCTATCGCGCCGCCGACGAGGCCAAGTGCTCGCGCTGGTACTTCGACTTCGCCCGCGAGAAGAAGTTCCAGGACAAGTCGCAGACCTACACCACGCCGCCGGTCGGTGTCATGTACGCGCTGCAGGAAGGCCTCGCCATCATGCGCGAGGAGGGCCTGGAGAACGTGTGGGCGCGGCACGCGCGCGTCGCCGAGATGACCCGCGCCGGGCTGCAGGCGATCGGCCTGGAGCTGTTCGCCCCCGAGGGCTACCGCAGCAACACGGTCACCGCGGTGCACGCCCCCGTCGACTCCGCCGACGAGCTGAAGTCGCTGCTCGGCCACCTGCGCACCACCTACGGGCTGGTCCTCGCCGGTGGGCAGGGACAGCTCCAGGGCAAGATCTTCCGCGTCGGCCACCTCGGCTACATCGACGAGGGCGACGTGTACGCGATCCTCGCCACCATCGAGCAGGGCCTGCAGGACAAGGGTCTGCTCAGCCGCGCCGGTCTCGCCGTCGCCGCAGCCCAGGCCGCCGCCCGCAACGTCGAGGGGGCGCGCCAGCCCGCCGGCGTCGGGTGATCGACCAGAAGCAGGCGGCCGACACCCAGCTCTCCCTGCTCGCCGAATCGGCGCGCATCCTCGTCGCGGACCCCATCGCAGAGGACGGCGTCGACCGCCTGCGCGCGGCGGGGCAGGTCGACGTGGCCACCGGGCTGCCCAAGGAGGAGCTGATCGCCCGCATCGGCGACTACGACGCCCTGGTGGTGCGCAGCGAGACCAAGGTCACCGCCGACGTGTTCGAGGCGGCACACAAGCTGCGCGTCGTCGGCCGTGCCGGCGTCGGCGTCGACAACATCGACCTCGACGCGGCGACGCGCCACGGCGTGCTGGTGCTCAACGCGCCGACCGGCAACACCCTCGCCGCCGCCGAGCACGCCGTCGCCATGATGTGCGCGCTGGCCCGCAACGTCGCCGCCGCCGACGCGTCGATGCACGCGGGTCGCTGGGAGCGCGGGAAGTTCATGGGCTTCGAGCTGCGCGAGAAGACCCTGGGACTGCTGGGGCTGGGCAAGATCGGCTTCGAGGTCGCCCGCATCGCCGGGCAGGGACTGGGCATGCGCGTCATCGCCCACGACCCGCTGGTCACCGCCGAGCGCGCCGAGCAGGCCGGCGTCGAGCTGGTCGAGCTCGACACCCTGGTGCGCGAGTGCGACGTGCTCAGCGTGCACGTGCCGCTCACCGACCAGACCCGCGGCGTCATCAACGCGCAGCGGCTGGCCCAGATGAAGAAGGGCGCGCGCGTGCTCAACGTGGCGCGCGGCGGCATCATCGACGAGCAGGCCCTCGCCGACGCGCTGCAGAGCGGGCGCATCGCCGGCGCCGCCGTCGACGTCTTCACCAAGGAGCCGCCGCCGCCCGACAACCCGCTGCTCGGCGCGCCCAACATCGTGTTGACCCCGCACCTCGGCGCCTCCACGGTGGAGGCGCAGGTCAACGTCGCCTTCGACGTCGCCGACCAGATCGCCGCGGTCCTCGGCGGCGGCGCGGCGCGCTACGCGGTCAACGCCCCGGTCATCCTCCCCGAGGAGATGGCCGAGCTGGCGCCGTACCTCGACCTGGCCGGCAAGATGGGCCAGCTCGCCGCCCAGTTGGGACCCGCACAACTGCGCCGCGTGGTCTGCACCTACACCGGCGAGCTCGCCGACCGCGAGACCATCGTGCTCACCGCCGAGGCGCTGCGCGGCCTGCTCGCCCCGTTCACCGAGACCCGGGTCAACCCCATCAACGTCAAGATCGTCGCCCGCCAGCACGGCATCGACGTCGAGGAGCGCAAGTCGACGCGCTCCGCCGACTACGCCACCGCCATGTCGCTGCGCGTCGAGGGCAGCCAGACGCTGTCGATCACCGGCACCCTGCTCGGCGGCGAGCCGCGCATCACCCGCATCGACGACATGCGCCTCGACATGCGCCCGCAGGGCATCTACCTCGTCGACTCGCACCACGACCATCCCGGCGTGGTCGCCGCCGTCGCCTCACTTCTGGCCAGGAACGACATCAACATCGCAGGGCTGGAGCTGGGCCGCAACGAGAAGCGCGGCCGGGCGGTGATGTTGATGCAGATCGACGAGCCGGCGTCGGACGCGCTGCTCGAGGAGCTGCGCGTCGAGGCCGGGCTGGAGACGATCCGGCAGGTGCGGCTCTAAGGTCGCATGGCACGGCTCAGGCCGCTGCGCGGCGTCCGCTACGACCCCACCGTGGTCGACTTCGGCAGCGTGCTGGCGCCGCCCTACGACGTGATCAGCGAGGCGCAGCAACAGGATCTCTATGCGCGCGACCTGCGCAACGTGGTCCGCATCGACTACGGCGCCGAGCTCCCCGGCGACGTTGCCGGCAGAGACGACCGCTACACGCGCGCCGCGGGACACCTGCAGTCCTGGCTCCGCCTCGGCA
>Ga0070714_100002477_pt1 | contig 13621 bp, 14 predicted proteins | sample LARL83metaG_FD_65450 | JGI IMG/M metagenome (GOLD analysis project Ga0070714, IMG submission 65450) | Corn, switchgrass and miscanthus rhizosphere microbial communities from Kellogg Biological Station, Michigan, USA - LAR L8-3 metaG | ecosystem: Host-associated > Plants > Roots > Rhizosphere ...
CGAAGTCGAAGGCGATGATCTGGGTGAGGCCGAACTTCTGCAGGTAGTAGCGCACCGCGCCGGCGGCCAGGCTGCGCGCCGCCTCGTCGCTCTCCGCCTTGTCGCGGACGCGCTCGACGGCGGCGTCGAGCAGGTCGTCGGCGCGCACCTCGATGCCCTTGCGGCCGCTCAGCGCCACCATGCTGCGGCCCTCCTCGACGTCGAGGCCGAGCTCCTCCGCCGCCCGGGCGCTGAGGGCGACCACCTCGTAGGCGAGGTGCACCGAGCGCTCGGCCTGCTCGTCGAAGCCGAGGCGGTGCACCGCCTGCCGCACCACCTGCTGCGGGTAGGCCTGGCGCGCGTCGATGACGTTGACCACGCGGCGGGCGTGGCCGAAGCCGAGGTTGTCGAGGTCGGCGGCCGCGGCGTCGCTGGTCGTGGTCGCCGGCGAGTGCGGGTCGCCCGCGTCCCAGCGGCGGTAGTGGAAGTCGAGGCCGAGCAGGCCGAACTTCCAGAGCTGGTAGGCGATGTCCTTGGCGGTGTAGGTGGCGACGCCGTCGGACTTGACGAGGATCTTGGCGTCGGCGTCGTCGCCTGCCTCGCCGCCCTCCTCCTCGGCGTCGTCCCACGGCATCACCCAGGTGCCCGCGTTCTTGCCACTTTCGACCTTGACCACCACGCCCTTGTCGCGGAGCAGCTCGAACGCCTTGCGCCAGAAGCCCAGCTCGAGGATGTCCGACTCCCAGGTGAGCAGGTCGTAGCCGATGCCGAAGCGGCGCATGGTGTCGAGGTGGGCCTGGACGATGCGGCGGGCCAGCGCCTTGGCGAAGTCCGCCACCTCGTTGTCGCGCTCCTCGATGTGGCGCAGCGTCTCGCGGCGCCTGTCGACCAGGCTCGGGTCCTGCTCGTAGCGGCGCATCACCTCGACGTAGACGCGCGAGCAGAACTGGTCGTAGGGCTCGTCCTCGCCGGGCTCCATGCCCAGCTCGCGCAGGCCGACGATGACGTCGGCCACCTGCACGCCGGTGTCGTCGATGTAGTTGTTGACCTCGACGCGCTGCCCGGTCCGGCGCAGGATGCGCGACACCGCGTCGCCCAGGCAGGCGTTGCGCAGGTGGCCGACATGGGCCGCCTTGTTGGTGTTGATGTTGGTGTGCTCGACCAGGGTCTTGCCCGGCTCCGGTGCGACGCCGCCCGGCAGCGGCACCGGTGTGCCGGCGTCGAGCTGCAACGCGGCGGCGATGACGGCCGGCGCCCAGGTCGCCTCGTCGAGGCGCGCGTTGACGTAGCCGGGCGGGCTGGCCGTCCACTCGCGCACGTGCTCGACCTGCATGGTGGCGAGCTGGGCGCGCAGCTCCTCGGCGATCTGCATCGGCGCCCGGCGCAGCACGCGCGCGGCGCGCAGGGCGGCGGGCGTGCTCCAGTCGCCGAACTCGGGGCGGCCCGACGGCTCGACCACCGCCTCCACCTCGGCCCCGGCCCCCAGCGCGTCGAGCGCCGCCCGGACGGCGCGGGCGATCGAGGTCTGGACGTCGGGCATGGGGCGCAAGGGTACCGAGTTGCCGCGGCGCCCCGCCTCAGCCCGGGCGCGCAGCTAGGCGCGCTTCGGTTTCTTGCGCAGACCCGCCTTGCGGTCGGCCTCGGCGCGGGTCATCTCGTCGATACGCGCCGGTCCGAGCCCTTTGTGCATGACCAGGATGACGTCGTCAGGGTCGGCCGGAGGCAGGACCGGCGGCAGCCTGTACGGTTCGGCTTCTTGTCGTTGCGCCGTCCTGTGATGCCAGAGCATGGATTTCACCCTACCAGCGAGGTTCGCGCCAGGAATGTCGCCGCGAACAGAATTCCTGCGATGAAGCAGACAAGTCCGACGGTGAACGCCGTCGTCTTGACCGCCATGACGCGGCGGTTGGCCGCCATGTCGTCGATGAGATGGGCGAGCAGTTGCACGCCCGCCTGCAGCGATTCGGCCCGCCGTGGCTTGGCGTAGAAGTCCGCGAGCCGCGGCCCGAGGTGGAACCGGCGATCGGCGATGGTGAACAGGAAGAACGGCACGGGAACGCCGACCGCGATGACCGCGACCCACCAGAGCGGCGGCAGGCTGCTGCGCGCCGCGGTGAGGCCGAGGATCACCGCGCCGTCGACGGCGAGCATGCCGAGCGCCTTGACGTCGTGCATGTCGCTGTCCGCCGCGACCAGGGCGCGCTGCGCCTGCGCCTCGCCGACGAGGTGCCAGACGAAGCGCTCCTCGTCGGTGGCGCCGGCCACGGCGGACGGCGGCTCGTCGGCAGGGCGGCGGAATCGCATGGCCGCGCAGCATAGCGCAGGGATACACTGTTTTGTGTAACGCCCCAACGCCCGCCATGCCCCCCGTCTACGCGGCGCTCGTCGCCCGCGTCCAGGCATGCCGGGCCTGCCCGCGCATGGAAGGTCGCCGCCGTGTCCTCGGCGACGCCAACGGCGGCCTGCGGCCCCGCGCCATGCTGGTCGGCACGGCGCCGGGGCGGCACGGCGCCGAGCGCACCGGCATCCCCTTCAGCGGCGACCGCAGTGGCGAGGCCCTGGACGCGCTGCTCCAACGCGCCGGCCTCACCCGCGGCGACGTGTTCATCACCAACGCGGTGCTCTGCAACCCACAGGACGCGCGCGGCCGCAACGACGAGCCCACCGCCGCCGAGCTGCGCGCCTGCAGCCGGCACCTGGGCGACACCGTGGCCGCCGTCGACCCGCCGCTGGTCGTCGCCCTCGGCCGCACCGCGTATGCAGCGCTCAGCCGCCTCCACCCCGCGCCGCGATGGGACGAGGCGCTGGGCAGCGCAACGCCCTGGCACGGCCGGAGCATTGCCGCCACGTACCACCCCGGCCCGCGCGTCTGGAACCAGCCGCTGCGCCGCGCCGCCCTGCTCGCCCAGTGGGACGCGCTGCTCAGCCCGCCACCGTGAAGCTCCACGTCGACACGTACGGCGCACCGTCGACCACGGCGGCGATGTGCGCCGTGTACCGCGCCCCCGCCGCCAGCGGCGACGCGGGCAGCAGGAACGCCGAGTTCTCCGTGGACTCCGACGGCCCCTGCACCGCCACCAGCGGCACCGCGGCACCGCCCGGCCCGGTCAGGGTGAACGACGACATGTGCACCGCGCTGCGCCGGTCGAAGGTCACCGTCACCGGGTAGCCGGTCACCCGCGAGGCGCCGGCGGGCACCGGGTCGGGCAGCTCGTTGTCGACGAAGTTGGCCGGAACTCCGGTGGCCCCGTCGCCCGGGTAGCGCACCGGCGCGGCCGGCGAGGCGCCCAGCCCGCTGAAGCCGAACTCCATGTCCTCGATGGGCAGGGTCAGCATCGAGGCGTCGGCGTAGCCGATGACGCGCAGGTCGGCGCGCAGGATGGGGAAGCGGTGGTACACGCTGTCCACCCAGTCGGCCACGGCGCCCTCGGGCGAGCCGACGTGGGTGATGTCCTCGCCGACCGGGCCGTCGCTCCAGCCGAAGGCGTTGTCGCGGTCGTACACGCCGGCGCCGACGAAGCCCGGCGTGCCCGGCGTCTCGCCATGGATGCCCAGCCCCTTCTGCGAGGGCCGCGCCTGGTTGAACAGCCAGTAGAAGCTGTGCGCCACGGCGGCGGCGACGAGCCGGTCGTCGAGTCGCACCGGCGGCAATCCGGCGGCGTGGCGGGTGGCATTCACCACCCCCAGGGCGCGCGCGGCGTGCGACGACTCGACGGCGTCGACGTCGGGCACCGCCAGGGGACGTCCCCGCGAGGGCGCACCGTCGGAAGCACCGGCCACCGCATCGCGGATCATCGCCAGGCCGCGCGCCTCGTCGCGCCACACGTCGCGCGCGACGTAGAGCAGGTACGCCGCCGCCGCATAGTCGGACGGGTCGATCTGCAGCGCGCGCGCCAGGAAGCCCGACGCCGCGTCGGCGTCGCCGTGCAGCCCCATGGCCACCTGCGCCTGCCCGTGCAGCGCGTCGAGGTCCGAGGGGGCGAGCTGACCGGCCCGTCCGTAGGCGGTGGCGGCATCGTCGTAGTCGGCGGCCAGCAGTGCCGAGCCGCCCAGGCTGTCGAGCAGCCCGACGTCGTCGCCCCGCAGCGACAGCGCCTTGGTGAACTCGGTGTGCGCCTTGGCCACGTCGTCGTCCTCGAAGAGCGCCTCAGCCAGCTCCACCACCCGCTCCGCCCAGTCCGGCTGCGCCGCCTCCGCCGCGTAGAGCTCGCCGATCTGGCCCAGCGCGTTGCCCTGGTCGTGGTCGAGGTTGGCGGTCTCGCGGTGCACCTCGGCGCGCAGGTAGGCGCTGCCCGACGCCCCGACCAGCCGCGTCGCCGCGTCGATGCCCGCCCGCGAGCCCGCCGCGTCGCCGCTGTCGGCCAGCGCCTCGGCGAGGAAGAGCTGGGCCAGCGGGTCGGACGAGGCCAGCGCCACGGCACGGCGCCCCGCGGCCACCGCGGCGGGGATCGACCCGTTCCAGTCGAGCGCCCGGCAGAGCACGGCCTGCGCCCGCCCGTCCGACGGCGCCAGCGCCACCGCCGCCCGCGCCTCGCTCAGGGCGCGGGCCAGCGAGCCCGCATAGGCGAGGAACAGCGCATGCGCCGCATGGGCCGCACCGTCCGACGGCGCCGCCGCCAGCACCGACGCGTAGGCCTGCTCCGCCTTCTCGTACTGGTTGGAGAACACCAGCGCGTCGATGGAGTCCAGCGAGGGCACGCCGTGCGCGGCCGCCTCCGGGCCGCCGGGCCGCGGCGTCGCCACCACACCCGAGAACCCCTGCCCGAGCGCGTCGCCCGCAGCCCCGCTCCCCGACCCCGACGCCGACAGGGAGAGCAGCAGCGCGCCGAGCAGGGCCAGCACCAGGATCCGCACACCACCGGAACGCACAGCGCCGCTCACTCTGTCACACCCGGAGGAAACGATCCCCGGCGGCGCCATCGCTGCGGCTCGGCAGGGGGAGCCGCGTCACCCGCTCCGTGGAGGGTGGGACGGCGCCGCCCGGGGACCTGGAAGGGAGGGAACCGAGGCGCAGCCTACAGAGGCCCGGTTAACGGCAACGTGAACGCCGCCGCACGGCTCAGCGCCCGGCGATGATCCCGCTGGTCCGGGTCACCGCGATGCCCTCCTGCTCCATGCCCTCGATGACCCGGTTGATGCCGATCGAGTCGGTGGCCATGTGCCCGGTGATGAGCAGGTTGGCGTTGGGCGGCGCGGCCTGGCGGAGCTTGTGGATGTCCTCCTCGGGGATGTGCATGGCGAGGACTGTGTCCACCCCGGCCTTGTAGTACTCGTTGAAGACCGGGAAGCCGCCGTTGGTGCCGCCGGCCATGGCCACCACCCAGCGCCCCAGCGGCTTGTCCGGCGAGCCGACCCAGGTCTCGGGGCGGGTGAGCGCCGCCTCCATCTCGGGGAACTCGAGCAGCCACTCGATGACGTCGCCGACGCGCGTCTCCGCGGCGGCGCGCTCGCGGAGCATGTCGACGATCTCCTGGCGGCCGATGATGTCGCAGGCCAGGTGCACGTTGCAGAGCGGCATGCCGATGAGCCGCGCAGTGTCGACGATGCGGTTGTAGTTGCCCATGTGGTTCGCCCGCTCGATGCGGTCGAGACGCGAGGCCACCGCCTTCTCCGCGGTCTCCCGGTCGATGCCCTCCGCGGTCATCTGGTCGACCTGGCGGTGCACCACGTTGGCGAAGTCCATGCGCGCGTGCTCGCCGATGGGATGGTGGGCGATCACCGCGTCGTAGCCCTGCTGCTGCGCCCAGAGCAGCTCGGTGCCGTCGACGTCGACGCCGAAGAGCACGCGGTGCACGTCGCGATCCGACTCCACGTAGACCTGCGAGTCGGCGGGCACCTCGTCGCAACCGGCGAGGCGCGCGGACCAGGTGAGGATGTCGCCGAGCTTCATGGAAGCCCAGCCTACAGCGGCAGGCGCAACCGGTGATGAGCGCGTGCGTGCGCTGCGCCGGCACCGCCGGCCGGCACCGTCGCGGGATGCGCGCCCCAGTTGCGGGCCATCACGGCGACACCGAATGCGGCGGCGCCGAGCGCCAGGCCGACCACCGCGTCGGCGACGTAGTGCTCACCGAGGTAGAGCACGCCGAAGGACAGCGACAGCGGGTAGAGCATCCACAGCCACGACGTCCAGCGCCGCGCCCCGCGGACGATGAGGATGGTGCAGGCGATGGCCATGGGCACGGCGACGTGCAGCGAGGGCATGGCCGCGTTGGGCTCCGGGTCGGCGCCGGCGTAGAACTGGCCGAAGCCGCCGACCTGCTGCAGGGTGTCGACCACCATGCGCTGCACGTGGGGGAGCAGTCCCTCGCGCGCGGCCAGCCAGGGCGGCATCTCGGGGAAGACGAGGTAGACGAGGAAGCCCACCGCCATGACCAGGAAGTAGGCGGTGACGAACGTCGAGAACCACTCGCGGTGCCGCCACCACAGCCACAGCCCGGCGACCAGCGGGGCGGCGAAGTGGAAGAGGTACTCGGCGACCAGCGCGTTCTCGAAGACGTGCTGGATGAGGCCGTGGCCGAGGCGGTCCTGCAGCCAGGTGGTGGCCACGGTGCCGCCGAGGAAGGTCTTCTCGAAGACGATCGGCCCGGCGGTGTGCACCGCGCCGGCGATCTGCGCGCCGACCCCGGTGAGGTCCTCGAACATCACCGCGATGAACAGGAAGGGCAGCCAGTCCCAGACGAAGGGCCGCGCCTTGCCGACGATGGAGAAGAGCACCAGGGCGATGAGGATGGCGTGCTCGCTGGTGATGCCCACGGCGTGGGTCGCCATCAGGGCGATGGAGAGCACCGCGTAGAGCAGCATGGCCCCGTAGACCAGCGGCCGCTGCCGGAAGGCGTGGACGCTGCGCCGCTCCGGCGGGGCGGCGATGGCGGCGTTGACGGTCAGCGCGGCGTCGCGCACGGCCCGGCCGGTGGCACGGACGCGCAGCCGGGTGCGGGCGTTGAGGCGGCGGGCGGCGCGGGCCGAGCGGGCGAGCTGGCGGCGGCCCGAGGGCAGCGGGCGGAGCGCCTTGCCGGCCTGAGCCTGGGTGCGCATCGGGACGCGCGCGACCGTCCGCCGCCGCTTCGTGCGACGACGATGCGGACCCGAGGATTGCACCGCGTGTGCCCTCCAACCCCTATGCAAGCCGGCTCTGCCACACGAAGGGCGGAAGGGGACACGACGCCCAACCCCCCGCTCGAACGTGCTTCAACAACCATAGTGCATCACCGGCGGTTTCGGGGCAAATCCCCAGGTTTCGATCCGTCGCGCAACCCCGTGCGTATTCCCTGGTGCATGAGCGCACTGGAAGCGACGAACGCCGAGATCCGCCGCCGGGCCCAGCACGAGCAGCGCCGCCGTGAGCAGCGCCGCCTCGCCCAGCGCCCGGTGCGGGCCATCGACGCGCTGATCGCCGAGCTGGAGGAGATGCACCTCCGCGGCCGCAAGCGCGTCCCCGAGACCTTCGACGACCGTCTCGAAGCTCTCAACGCCACCCTCCCCGACGACTGCCGCAGCGACGAGCTGCGCAGCCGGATCACCATCGCCCACCTCATGGACCGGCTCTACGCCATCCAGGACTGCCTCTTCCGCCGCCAGGGCGGCCGCGCCCCCGGCGGTGACGATTCCGACGACGAGGATCACCAGTTGCCGCAGGCGTCGTAGGCTACGGGGCAGGTGAGCCCCGCCCAGACCCCCGTCCGCGCCGCCATCCTCACGGTGAGCGATGCTGGCGCCCGCGGCGAGCGCGACGACGCCAGCGGCGACCTGATCGCCGCGCGGCTGGCCGAGCTGCCCGCCACCGTGGTGTCGCGGGGCCTGGTCGCCGACGAGCAGCCGCAGATCGCCGCCTGGGTGCGCAGCGCCGCCGACGAGGGCGCCGAGCTGCTGGTCATCACCGGCGGCACCGGCCTGGCGCCGCGCGACGTGACCCCGCAGGCGATCCGCCCGCTGCTCGACTACGAGGTGCCCGGCATGGCCGAGGCGATGCGGCAGCGGGGCCTCGAAGCGACCCCCCATGCCATGCTGTCGCGGCAGGTCGCCGGAGTGCGCGGCCGCTGCCTGGTGCTCGCCCTGCCGGGATCGCCCCGGGGGGTGGGCGACTGTCTGGACGCCGTCTGGCCGGCACTTCCCCACGGCCTGCGGCTGCTTCGAGGGGACGACGACCCGCATGGAGGGACCGGGTAGCCGATGCGCCGCTTCACCGTCGCCGGGCTGGTGCCCTGCGACCCCATCGACCTCGCCGACCGACTGCTCGACGCCGCCGCCGCGCCCGTGATCTGGCCCCAGATTCGCGCCTCCGCCGGTCCCGACGTGCCCGGCTGGCTGGAGTGCTCGGTGAGCGACGAGGAGGAGGCCCCGCCCGGCGCCGCCGCGCTGCGGGTGCGGCTGCACCGCTCGGCGCCCATGGAGGTGCAGGAGCGCACCGAGAACGGCTTCACCGTGCACCGCTTCCTGCCCGCCCAGGGCGGCTGCCTGTGGGCGGTGGAGAGCCACGCCCGGCCCCTGCCGCGCGAGCCCTGGTCGCGCTTCGTGCGCCGCCGCCGGCGCGACCAGGCGCGGGCCATGGCCCTGGTCGACACCGCCGCCAGCTACTTCGCCTCGCTGAAGCCCTAGAGCTCGCGGTCCTCGGGGCGCTCCACCGCGCCCGACCTGCCGCCGCGCTTGCTGAGCAGGCCCAGCCCCTCGACGGCCATCCAGCGGTCGCTCGCCTTGGCCATGTCGACCACGGTCAGGGCGGCCACGGCGGCGGCGGTGAGAGCCTCCATCTCCACGCCGGTCTGCGCCGTGCAGCGCGCCGTTGCGGTGATGCGCACACCGGGCAGGGTTGCGTCGAGCTGCAGGTCGACGTCGACGCTGGTCAGCGGCAGCGGGTGGCACATGGGGATCAGCTCGGGCGTCCGCTTGGCGGCCATGATCCCGGCGATGCGCGCGGTGCCCAGCACGTCGCCCTTGGGGGCGTCGCCGCGGGAGATCAGGTCGAAGGTGGCCGGATCACAGCGCACCCGCGCGGCGGCGGTGGCGACGCGCTCGGTGGACGGCTTGCCCGACACGTCGACCATGCGCGCGCTGCCGCTGTCGTCGATGTGGGTGAGGCGCGCCATGGCGCCCCAAGGCTAACAGCCGCCGAGGAACGATCAGCCGACGGCGGTGACCGCCGGGGCGTCCTCCGAGAGGAAGCTGCGGATCACCGCGCCCAGGCCGATGAGGCTGAACGGCTTGTTGATGAAGCGGTTGGCGCCGGCCGCGCGGCCGTTCTCGACGTCGTCGGTGCGCGAGAGGGCGGTGAAGAGGACGACGGGGATGTGGCGCGTCTCGGGGTTGCTCTTGATGCGCCGGCAGGCCTCCAGGCCGTCGATGCCGGGCATCATCACGTCGAGGATGACCAGGTCGGGGCGCTGCGCTTCGAGGTGCTGCAGGCCTTCCTCGCCGTTGGGCGCGGTGTCGACGTCGTAGCCCTCGATGCTGAGGTACATCGAGACGACGTGGAGGAGGCGGGGGTCGTCGTCGACCACGAGGATGCGGCGGCTCACTACGGGCCGAGTATAGGCAGGCCCCTCCGGGCCCGATCGGGGCACACGGGCTCGTGACCCAACCGTTGCGGCGGCCGATCAGGCGCAGGCCTGGGGGTCCTCCGCGGAGCCCGGCCGGTGGAAGCCGAGGCGGACCACGCCGTCGCCCACCCGCACGCATTCCAGGGCCTGCCGGGCCACGCTGAGCACCGGGCTGGCGCTGAGCAGGTCCTGGAGGTTGAAGGCCTGCTGGACGCGGTCCTGGAGCGCCGAGGTGACCTGGTCGGGCAGTCCCAGGTTGCCCACCTGGGTGGCCTGGAACGTGCCCGCCACGCGGGGGCCGTTGGCGTCGACGATCCGCGCCAGCGCCATCCTGGCCACGGCGGTGACGGTGAACGGCCCGAAGGGCGTGCGGGCGTCGATGACCACCTGGCTGCCGCGGACCCGGACCTCCGGGCTCTGGAAGCGCTGGGCGTCGGGGTCGTGCTCGCGGACCAGCACGGTGAGGTCGTGCTCGCTGAGGTCGACGTGGCCGTGCTCGCCGGCGAGGAGCTGGGTGGCCAGCGAGCCGCCCAGCCGGATGGCGATGGCGGTCTGGTCGGCGCCGTCGTCGGCGCCGCCGGGCGCGGGGCCGAGGTCGGGGCTGGCCAGCGCCTGGGTGGCCAGGACCACCAGCACGACGGCCAGCAGGGCGGCGGCCGCCAGGGCGCAGCCGCAGCCGCGGCTGAGGCGGCGGCGTGGCGCGGCGGGAGCTTCGACCACCCCGGCTCAGCGGAGCCGCCAGAACAGGTAGCCCGCGCCGCCGCCGAGGCCGAGCAGGACGAGCATGGCCACCAGCACGATGCTGAAGCCGCCGCCGCCGCCGCTGCTGGGCACGGCGGTGTCCGACGAAGACGACGAGACCGCGGCCGGCGAGTCGGAGGGGCCGGGGGTGTCGGTGGCGGTGTCGGTGCCCGCGCCGCTGTCGGTGGCGCTCGGGCTGGGCGACGGGCTCGGCGACGCGGACGGCGTGGTGCTGGGCGACGGCGTGCCGGTGGGCGGCAGGGTCGGCGTGGCGCTGGGCGGCGGGATGGTGAAGCTGAACGTCGAGCTGGGCGATGTCGTGTCGGTGGGGGAGCCGCTGCCGCTGGGTGAGGGGCAGGGCGTGAAGACCGTGTGGCAGGGCCGGACGTCCGCCGTCGCCGCCGCCGCCACGGTGAAGCTCGGCGCCGGGGGAGCCATACGCGTCCCGACGGCGAGCAGCGCGACAACCCCGAGCGCCACCACGACGCACGCCGCCGACAGCATCCTCCGCGCCCTCACGCCGCCGCCTCCTCGACCGGCTCCGCCGGCGCCGTCTGCGCCACCGGCGCGGGCGTCAGCAGCAGCGTCGACCGCGTCGCCGCCGCCACCGCCTCGGCGCTCCAGACCAGCGGCTGCTGGGCGTTGCGCGTCCAGTCGCCGATCATGTCGCGGTAGTGGCGCGAGCCGGGATGGCCCGACTGGCCGGGGAAGTGGATGCCCGTGCACGCGTCCCAGTTGCCCACGTCCATGATCTGCCGCCACGACGGCGTCCACGCCCGGGTGCGATAGGGCTGGTTGTTGAGGTACGCCGTCTGCAGCACGGTGTCGGTGTCGCCACCGATCTCGACGCTGCCGGCGTTGAACAGCGCGGTCAGCGGCCAGCGGCGGCCGAGGACGTGGTCGATTGCAATGGCGTGCAAGCGTCCCCAGCGCCAGCGGCGCGGCCGGCCCACGGTGCGGCGCAGGTCGGCAACCGCGTCCTCCATGGCCCGCGCGGCGACGTCCTGCCAGGTGGTGCCCTCGGCGAACCACGAGGTGTCGCCGGAGCGCCAGCGCCGCAGCAGGTGGGGGGTGACGCCGCCGACCAGGTTGCCGGCGATGCCGAAGACGGGATGGGGCAGCTCGCCCGCGGCCAGACGCCAGTGCTCGCCGCAGAGCGGCTCCAGGGCGTGCTGGGTGAGCCGGCGCATGAAGGCCTCGTAGACGCAGGCCTCGGCGGACTCGGGGTCGAGCACGCCGTCCCAGCGGGCCAGGTTGGCGCGCGCCTCCTCGGCGAGCGGCGTGGCGCAGTGCACGTCGCCGAGCAGCGCGGCGACCTCGCGCGCCGGCGGGCAGGTGATGTCGAGCTGGGCCCTGGCCATGTCCGCCATGTCCAGACCGGTGCGGCCCGCGATGATTTCACGGATGCGCAATGCTCGATAGCCGTTCATGTAGTCGGTGGCGATGTAGTGGGGAAAGTCGGGACCGGTGATGCGGTTGTTGGCGGTGACCACGAGGTGCTCGGCAGGGTCGAGCACCTGGGGCACGTCGTCGATGCCGAGCACGCCCTTCCAGAGCGCGTCGCCGGTCCAGCCGGGGACGGGTAGGCCGCTGGCGGGGCGGCGGCGCACCGGGACGTGGCCGGAGAGCAGGTAGCCGATGTGCCCGTCGACGTCGGCGTAGACGACGTTCTGCGAGGGCCCGTCGAGGTGCGAGAAGGCAGCCTTGAACGAGCGCCAGTCGCCGGCGCGCTGCAGGTCGAGCAGCGCCTTGCCGGCACGCCCGGGCTGGAGCGCGGTCCACTGCAGCGCCAGCCCGCGCCACACGCCCGCGGCGCGGTCCTCGTAGCGCTCCATGAGCGGGCCGTGGCGGGTGACCACCACCTCTTCGAGCACCGGGTCGGGCAGCCCCTTCACGGTGATGCGCTCGGTGCGCACCTCGGCGTCGGCCATGCCGGCCTCGGTGCGGTACTGGCGGGCGTCGCGGCCGGAGAGCTCCTCGACGACCAGGTCCTGCACGTCGGCGAAGGAGTTGGTGTAGCCCCAGGCGATGCGCCGGTTGTGGCCGATCAGCGGGAAGGGCAGGCCGGGCATGGTGACGCCGGTGGTCTCGAAGTCGTCGCCGGCGACGACGTGGGCCTGGTACCAGATCGACGGCGCCCCCGGCGGCAGGTGGGGGTCGTTGCAGAGCATGGGGCGGCCGGTGGCGGTCATGGTCGCGTCGACCACCCAGTTGTTGCTCGCCGCGCCGGCGGTGGCGGTGGGGATCCAGCGCGAGGCTTCGCGGAACAGCTCGGCGGCGTCGCCGCCCGTGGCCCCGGCGGCACGCGCCGTCTCGGTGAGGATGGTGGGGTTGGTGTCGACGTAGAGGAAGTCGAGCTGGGCCGCCTTCTCCGGGCCGAGGCGGCGGAGCAGCTCGAAGCGGCGCAGCTCGTTGTCCATGTTGAGGGCGAGGCCGAGGTTGAGCAGCTTGCCGAGCAGCAGCGAATGGGCCGGCTTCCAGGGCTCCGGCTTGATGCGCAGAAGGGTGAGCTCCAGCGGCCGCGGACGTCCCGACTCCCACACCGCGTTGACGCCGCGCGCGTACGCCTCCAGGCCGCGCCTGGTCTCGTCGTCGAGCAGGGCGACCTCCGCCTCGGCGACCCGGGCCAGGCCGAGGCGGCGCATGAAGCGGTCGGTGGCGATGCCCTCCTTGCCGGCGAACTCGCTGACCCGGCCGGCGGCGACGCGGCGGTTGAACTCGAGCTGCCAGCCGCGGTCCTGGGCGTGCACCCAGCCCATGGCGAAGGCGGCGTCCTCCATGGAGCGCGCCTGGACGTGGGGCACGCCGCGGCCGTCGCGGTGGATGGCCACGGGGGCGGCCACGCCGGGCACCTCGACGCTGCCGCTGACCACGGGGAGCGGCCGCCGGTAGAGCAGCCACCACAGCGCCAGCAGCACGACCAGGACCACCAGGACGACGATGCCCGCGACCACTCAGGCCACTCCCGTGCTCTCTCGCACGCGCCCGCACGGCGCGCGTCCCGGCAACTCTATGCGACGCCGGGCGATGCGGGGCCTGTTGCGTGCAGCCCGGCGAGGATCTCGCGGTGGGTGCGGAAGGCCAGCGGGGGCACGGCGGCGAGCGGGAAGCGGGCCACCTCCAGCGCCTCCGGCCCGGGCTGCGGCCGCCCCCGGGTGATGGCGCCGAGGTAGGCGATGATCACCACGCCGCCGTCGGTGAAGGCGGCGTGGTGGACGCCGAGCAGTCGCTCGACGCGCACCGCGCAGCCGATCTCCTCCTCGCACTCGCGCGCGGCCGCCTCGCTGGGGTGCTCGTCGAAGTCGACGTAGCCGCCGGGCAGCGCCCACTGGCCCAGGCAGGGCTCGATGCCGCGGCGGATCAGCCAG
>Ga0070714_100002478_pt1 | contig 13618 bp, 21 predicted proteins | sample LARL83metaG_FD_65450 | JGI IMG/M metagenome (GOLD analysis project Ga0070714, IMG submission 65450) | Corn, switchgrass and miscanthus rhizosphere microbial communities from Kellogg Biological Station, Michigan, USA - LAR L8-3 metaG | ecosystem: Host-associated > Plants > Roots > Rhizosphere ...
CCCTCGACCCAGATGGTCTGCGTCACCAGCGGCGCCAGCGTCGACTCCTTGAAGCCGAACAGGCCGTTGCCGTTCAGGCTGATCATCAGCGCGGCGAGGGTACCGGCGTCGAACAGCAGGGCCAGCAGCGCCGCCAGCGGGAACAGTCGCCGTGGGGCCACGAACAACGCCACCGCGAGCACCACGCCGCCGATCGTGTTCAACAGGAACAGCAGCCCGATCGGTGGGCTCGTGATCGTCCGGTAGCCCGCGTCCAGCCACAGGTAGAAGTGGATGCCCGCCATCCCCAGCAGCAGGCCGGCCCCGGCGATCTGGAACAACAGCACCAGGGGCGTCCGGTACGGGACCTTCGGCCGCACGGTCGAACTCGAAGTACTAGTAGCCATTTCCACCACCGCCACTGGTGCTAGCTCACGGATACGGTCACGTTCATGTTCATGCCCAGCTGCTTGTGGTTCGCGATCGGGCAGAAGAAGTCGTAGTTGCCGGACTGGAACGTCACCGTCAGGTTCGCCTTCTGGCCGGGCGACAGGGTCGACGTGTCGGCGTTGGACAGGCCGGGGCCTGTGATGTCCAGCGCGTGTGACGCCGTCCCGTCGTTGGACACCACGAAAGTGTAGGTCCCCGGCTTGAACGATTGCTGTGACAGACCTATGTGAAACTCGGTCAGGCTGGCCGTCACCTTCGTGCCGGACACCTGGCCGCCCGAGCCGCCGCCCGATCCACCGCCCGACGAACCGGAGCCGGTCGACCCGCCGCCGTACCCGCTGCCACTACCGCACGCCACGGCGAGCAGGGCGAGGACGCCGGCCACAGCGCCCAGCACGATGCCGCGGGCGATGCGTCCGCGACCCACTCCCAGCGACACCGGGCCAACACGGCCCGTAGCGGTTTCCGACATGAATGGTCCTTCCCGTGTACCACAAGCTGGTAGCCGAAATCAGCCTGTTACTAACTACGTGTGACTGCGCCAGATGGATTGCCACGGCTGGGGGCAGAATGTCACTAACGTGTCTCCCAGATGGGGGTGTGCCTTGCCAGGATGGCATCGCAGGTCAATCCATTCCGATGGGGCCGACGTATCCAGTGACGTGGCCAGGATCGGCATTCCCATCGAAGGACTGCCCGACGAGACGCTGCTAGCCGGTCTCGGCACCGGCGACGCGGAAATCGCGGTGGCGTTCGTGCGCAGGTTCCAGCGGACGGTCTTCGGCGTCGCGGTCGCCGTCCTCGGTGACCAGCGGCTCGCCGAGGACGTCGCGCAGTGCACGTTCGAGCGGGCATGGCGGCACGCCGCGGTGTACGACGCCCGCCGGGGGTCGGTCCGTACCTGGCTGACGACGATCGCGCACAACCTGGCCATCGACGTCGTCCGGGCGCGCAAGCCCACCCCGGTCGACCCGACCGAGCTGACCGACATGCTCGGTGTGATCCGGGAGACACCGGAACGACGGGCGTTGGCCAACGAGGACTCCGCGGAACTGCGGGCCGAGTTGGCGCTGCTGCCCAGGGAACAGGCGAGGGCGGTGGTGCTGGCCGGCATCTACGGCATGACGGCCAAACAGATCGCCGAACTGGAGGGGATACCGCTGGGCACGGCCAAGACCCGAATCCGTACGGCCATGGAGAAACTACGGGTCCGACTGAGTGTGAAGCGGGCACATCATGACTGAGCTGAGCTGCGGGCGGATGCACGAGCTGGCTCCCGAGCTGGCGCTGGACGTGCTGACCGGTTACGAACGTGCGACGGCACAGGCACATCTGGGGATGTGCCCGCAGTGCCGCGAGTACGTCAGCTCCCTGACCCAGATCGGGGACCGGCTGCTGACGCTGGTGCCGGGGTCAGAGCCCCCGGTCGGCTTCGAGGACCGGGTGCTGGAGCGCATGGGCTTCCCGGCACAGCGGGCCGGACGAGCGACGCGCCGCCGCTGGTGGCCGCTGGCGGTGGCCGCGGCCGCCGTGATCGCGGTGCTGTTCGGCGTCGGCGGATGGGCGGTCGGGAACCTGAGCGCGCACAGCACGGTGGCGCAGTCCTCCGACCACCAGGTGATGCGGTTCGCCCAGTTCCGCAGCAACGACCAACGGCAGGTCGGGCAGGTGTTCACGTACGGCGGATCGCCGTGGTGGGTGTACATGTCGGTGACCAACGGCATCACGGGGAACGTCACGTGCCAGTTGGTCGAGCAGAACGGGAAGGTCCTGCCGATCGGCTCGTTCCAGCTGTCCGGCGGGAAGGAAGGCAGCTGGGGCTCCAAGCTCGACGTCGACCCGAACAACGTCGTCGGGGCGCGGCTGGTGTCCGACCACGGCGTGGTCCTGGCAACAGCGACGTTCGACATGACGGGGACATACCCGAGCCCGAGGTAGCTGCGTGTTTTCTTAAGAACCCGTCGGCCTTCAGCCAGGGTTCAGTCGCGGTCGGCACCGTGGACGTCGGGAGCAGTTGACCGACGATCCAGGGAGTGCGACACACGATGATGAAGCGGACGAAGATCGCGCTGGTGGCCGGTTGCGCCGCGTTGGCGCTGGCCGGAGTCGGCGGTGGCATCGCGTTCGCCGCCGACAGCGCCAGTGCACCGAGCACGCCGACGCCCGTCCCCAGTTCCTCGCCGACCCCCGCACACCACGGCAAGGCCCACCGCCTGCTCGGTCATCTGGAACACGGGCAGTTCACGGTGCGGACGAAGACCGGTGACCAGGTCATCGACGTGCAGCGCGGTCAGGTCGTCGCCGTGAGCGCGACATCGGTCACGGTCCGCAGCGAGGACGGCTTCACGGCGACGTACACCGTCGACAGCACGGCGAAGGTGCGCGTGCAGAAGAAGACGTCGACGATCACGAACGTGCACACGGGCGACAAGGTGGCCGTAGCGGCGACCCACAGCGGCACCACGGACACGCTGCGGCGGTTGGCGGACGCGAGCTGACCGAGGGGGTTTGCGTCTTCCGCCGGCGTCACTCGACCCGGCGGAAGACGTAGTTCGGCTTGATCACCCGACCCAGATAAGTGCCCAGGCTGGCCGCCTCGCGTAACGCGGTGTAAATCTCAGGTGGCACGTCCAGGTACTGGTAGATCCCGCCGTGCCGGAACTCGACCTCCAGGATCCGGCGAGCGGCGTCGTAGCCGACGGACGACAGGCTCGACGAGGAGACGGTGTCCCGTTTCACCGGTCAGGTCCGGACCCACAGGCAGAACGGGTGCCCCTCCGGGTCGAGATAAACCCGCACGTCCTCCTGCGGCTGAAAGTCGGCCAACACAGCGCCCGCGGCTTCGGCGGTCGCACCGGCCGCGTCCAGATCCGCGACCTCGATGTCCAGATGCAGTTGCATCCGAGGATCACCGTCCCGCGCCGGCCATACGGGGCGCACATGACCGGGCTCGTCCTGGAAGGAAAGCCCAGCCCCGTCCGGCGTGCGAAGTGTGGCCCATCCCGGCTCGTCGGAACGGAGCACCCAGTCCGGGAACAGTTGGTGGTAAAAGGAAGCCAGCGCACGCGCGTCCACGGCGTCCAACACGGTCGCGGTGAGCTTGAACTTTTCCGCCATGTCGAGCCTCCAGTCAGGTGACGTAACCGATCTTAGGCAACATTTCCGGCCCCGTGATGTTCCGGAATTGACAGCCCACCGGACACACCGCCAGGCTGGGCACATGACGACACCGGAACGGTTCGAGGTCCGCCGCCAGATCGCCGCCAGCCCAGCCGCCGTGTTCGCGGTACTGAGCGACCCGAACGGTCACGTGGCCATCGACAGCAGCGGAATGCTCCAGTCAGCCGAAGGCAAGAAAGTAACAGCGGTCGGCGACGAATTCGTAGTACACATGGACCGCGAATCCCTCAACGACTACCCCATGGGCAAATACGACGTGACGGTGATCATCACGAAGTACCAGCAGGACGCGGAAATAGAGTGGACGGTCTCCGGCGCGATCCAGCCACCGATCCGGCACCTGTACGGATACCAGTTGGAACCCAGCGAAATTGGCACCCTGGTAACGACGTACTACGACTGGAGCGAAATACGGGAAGACTTCCGAGACAAGGGAATCTTCCCGGTAATCCAGGAATCCGCCCTACGAGCCACCCTGGGCATACTGGCCCGAACCGTGGAGAACCAGCAATCACCCCACACCGCCGGATCACACGACGGCCGACTTCCAACGACCGTGACATCGCCGCATAACTTGCCAGCATCTTCACCGAACCAGGCAGCGAGCAACCTCGTTGACAGACCGGAGTCCGGCGAGATCGGCAAGGATCGGACCGCTCGGTCCTCGCGTGTTCACGATTGGTAGATGATGTCTGGAACGATCGTCTTCGGTGAAGGAACCGACTGGTCGGCATCGTCCGGCATCTTCGGCCTAGTCATCGACTACCTCGCTCATGCCGTGGACGACCAGCCGACCCGCGACGCTCTCAGGTTGATCGACGAGCAGAACTTCCGCTGGTTGAACCTTGCCGACCTGTCGGACATCGGCCGGCAGCAGGTCCTGTCGAAACTCGGACAGGATCTCGTGACCTACGCAGTCGAACAGCTACCGGCGAGCGCTCATGAACGGGGCGCCACCGCAAAGGTGCACGAGCTTGTGGAACTAGCGGGGACGACGGGCCAGCTGAGCTCTCCTCGGTAGCACTTGGTGGGACGACTGCGGGATCGGTCGAATACCAACTCGGATATTCGGGACGCGCTTGATCCGTTGGGGTTCGGGTGGGTTACGAGCCATACGTTCCGGAAGACGGCCGCCACGTTGCTCAACGATGGCGGGTTGACCGTGCGGGAGGTGGCGGACCAGCTCGAGCACAAGCGGGTGAGCGTGACGCAGGACACCTACTTCGGGCTGGCGGCGGCCAGTCCGAAGGTGGCAAAGCTGCTGGCAGTCATTGATAAAACCGCGTCATAACGTGTGGGTATTGTGTGGCGGTGATCTTGCTACTCGTCCACGGCAACCCGCTGACCAGGTACTATGCGCGCCCGAAGGGATTCGAACCCCTAACCTTCTGATCCGTAGCCGGATTCCATTTGTCCAGCTATTCCCTACGGGTCCGCGCCAATTTCTCTTATACCAGCATAACCGGTTCGAGCGTGCTTCGCAGTCCTGCTCGGTCCCCCGAGGTTCCCGAACGTCCGGGCACCCACGGGGCACCCAGGAAGACACCCCAGGCCCACTGATCCACCCGGCCAGACCATCTGATTTCACGGCCGGACCATCTGATTCAGCCTTGGGGAGAATATCGTGCCCTTGCAGACTACAGCGGCGTGCGACCGGCGCCACCCACACTCCGAACCCACTACCCTGACGCATGACGCCGCCCTACCGGGCGAGAACACCCCGCAGCTTTCCCTCCGCCCTGCCCACGGCGCCTTCGCCCACGCCGACCGTGTCGACAGCGATAGCGACGGGTTCAACACCCCAAGCGATTACTGGCTGACCAACCGACGCACGTCCATGATCGGGATCGTCCTCAACCGGGTCCGCCACTCCCAGACGGCCCGACAGGTGGGCGACACCCAGTGAGCATCGAAGCCATCACCTGGGCCCTCAACACCGCACCCATCCCTTCCGGACGCAACGCCGCCACACTCGCCTTCGTCCTGGTCGGCCTGGCCAACCACGCCGACCCCGACGGCCACAACGCCTTCCCCGCCGTCGCCACCCTCGTCCGCTACACCCGACTGTCCGAACGCTCCGTCCAGTACGCCCTCCGCAACCTGGAAGACCTCCGTCTCATCACCCCGTCGGACCCGGACATCGTGGCCGCCTACGTCAAACGCGCCGACCGGCGACCACAGGGTTGGGATCTGCCTGTCCACAGCACTATCCACAGTGTTGTCCACAGTGACGGCGACGGGGTGCACGTCTTGCACCCCGTCCGCCTCCACGGGGTGCAAACTCAGGCCCACGGGGTGCAAGGCGTGCACCCGAACCGTCCTTGAACCATCCCAAGAACCGTCCTTCGCCCGGGCCACGCGCCCACGACGATTCTTCGGCAGCGATTCCACCCGTATGCGGACAGTGCGACGCCCGAGCCACCGACCCGATCAGCGCCCGGATCGTATGGCTGGACGCGCAACGCACCCGCTCGCAACGCTGCCCACGCTGCCACCCGCACCCCGACCATTCGGGTGCCGCACCAGCAGGCGGTTCACGATGACCACTCCGACGTCCTGCGTACAGACGAACGGGGCCTGGATCACGGGTTGGCGGCACACCCGTCAACCAGATCGAAACCCGGCGATCATCGCGACGGCCTGGGCCGCACCTGCTGGATCTGCCGAAACGAACCCGCCCGGCGAGCCGCCGCAGGTCCCAGCCCGGATGACCAACAGGTCCGACCTACGGCACTGCCGCGGCCAGAACACCGACCAATCCCCGCACGTCAGGGCCGGCGTCGAAGGAGTTGCCCTGTGATCATCCACGACGACACGGTGCCGGTTCCGCTCGCGTCGATCCTGCACCGATGGCAGACCGCCTGGCAGCGGCTCTACGCAGCCGAACTCCACGGCCTGGACGCCGCCCCAGCAGACTTGCTGGCCGAACTCCACTGCGGCGCCCACATCGCCGACCTCGTCACCAACGGCCGGTGGCTACGCGTCATCGCGCTGTTGCGCCTCACGGGCGTCGACTCCTGGCCGCACATCGCCCACGCCCTGAACATGTCCGTGGACGACGCCCGCGACGAATTCGCCCGGTGGGCTACCGACCAAGCCCACTACTACCGGGTCACTGGCCGCGGCCTGCCACCCGCCCAGGCACAGCAGTGGATCACGCTGGTCCAGGAGGCCAGCCGGTGACCGAACTTCCTCCGCAGCCGGTGGCGGCCAACGGCGAACTGGTCGAGCAGATCCGCCAGCTCATCCACGACGCCCACCAGGCCGGCCAGCGCACACCAGGCCGGCCGACCCTCATGCAGCAGACGGGCGCCAGGGACTACCAGGTCAAGAAAGCCCTGGCCATCTTGAATGTGCCCACCACCGCCAGCGGTACAGGCACCGAGGAGGATCTCGCCAGGCATGGCGATCCGAGCGATCGGCCACTCCAGGCTGGCGACGTCGTGGCAGGCGAATTCGCCACCGCTGGCGAGAACGCTGGCGAGACTGGTGACCTCGGCGTGCCAGTGGCTGGCCAGGACACCACCAGCAATCGCCAGGCGCCGACCACGGTCGTGGCGCCCATCCCCCGCAGCACTCGACTGGTGGCCTGGGGCGGCTTCATCCTCGGACTGACCGCATCCGTCCTGGCCAACGTCCTGGACACCTGGCTACCCGCCAACCACCAACCACCAGGCTGGCAACCAGGACTCGCCCCCCAAATCGGAGCAGCCGTCTGGCCCGCAGCGCTGATGTTCGCCCTGGAAGCACTCTCCCGCGTCCCCTGGCCCGGCGGATTCTGGTGGTTGCTGGCGCGTTACGGCGGTGTGGGTATCGTCGCGCTCGGATCGGCGGCGATCTCTTACGGCCACGTCCACGACGTCCTCATGTCCTGGGGATACGGCGCCGGCTCCGCCGCCACCGGACCACTCGTGATCGACGGCCTCATGGTCATCTGCGGCTTCGCCCTCCTGGCGATCAGCCGCACCAGCATCACCAGCACTGGCGACAGACAACGATGACCAACCGCCCGCCACAGCCAGGCGCGCCAGCACCGGCGCCTGGCTGTGGCCCAGCACCAACCGCTGCCCGCCAGACCTGGCGAGATGTACCCGCAGGAACTCTGCCCCTGGGCGCGGATCCGCCCCCTCGCCAACACGCGACCACCAGTGAGCACCGCCAGTAGCCAATAGCAGAACACCAGCACCAGTTGCCAGGCACCAGCCGATCTCACCACCGCCAACGCCGATACGACTGGCGGACGACATCATCGAGCCGCGGCCTTCTGCTGGACATCACCGGTCCCCACCAGTTCGGTCAGGCTCAACGACCCGCTGCGATGGTGATTCGGTCTGGCGATATCGCCACCACCCAGTCGCCAGGCCGACGGGAGCACCGGCCGTGATCACAACGGCCTGCGGTCGTCTATGGCCGGCCGTCCAAGGCTGCCTGCACCGCTTCCATCTGCTCTGCGGACACTGCACCGGGGAGAGTGTCCCGCGCCTGGTTGAGGTGCGCCCGAGCAGTGTCAGGATCATCGGCGGCGTGAACACGCGCCAAGCCCAGATGAGCGCGTGCCTGCTCGTGGGGGCTGCCAGACTCCTGGCTGATCGTCAACGCCGCTTGATGTCGGCCCTGGGCGCCTGCAGGATCGCCGCGAGCGAACAGTGTCTCGCCCAGACTGTTGAGCGCCTCGGCCTCCGATTCCCGTTCGCCGATCGTGGCGGCAAGCTCACAGGCCTGCTCACCCAGGCGTTGAGCTTCACCCAGGTCGCCGAGGTGCCGGTGGTGGGCCCCGCGGGCGCTCAGCACGCTGACGGTGCCGTCCTGATCGTCAATCTCCTTGAAGATGGTCTCCGCGGTGGTTAGGTGTGACGCGGCCTCCTCGTAGTCGCCACGACGGTCGGCTACTTGCCCAAGACCCAGGTGGGCGCGTCCCTCCCCGGCGCGGTTGCCGTGGCGTTCGTGGACAGCAAGAGCCTCCCGGTGGCACCGCTGGGCTTGCTCGTTGTCGCCGAGCACGTAGTAGTCCACCCCGAGGTTTCCCAAAGCTCGGCCTTCCCGGTCGATATCGCCCGCCTGGCGGAAGATCTCGGCAGCGCGGCGAAGCAGATCAACGCTGTCAGCCAGTTTGCCCAGCGCGTGGAGGATGCTGGCCTTGGTACCCAGCGCAATGCCCAACCCCGCCTGGTCCGGGCCATCCCGCAACGCCTCCTCCGCCCGGGCAAGAGCGGCCAGAGCTTCGTCGAGGTGGCCTTCGGACATGTGGACACTGCCCAGGCCCGTCCATGCCCTGCCCGCACCACTGTGGTCGCCAACCTGATCGAACAGCCGTGCCGCGTCGGTGAAACTCGCCCTCGCCGGCGGGTAGGAACTGGTCTGCCAGTGCGCCCTGCCCAGGGCAAGTTGAGCCCTGGCCTGGGCAGCGGTGTCGTCCAGCACCGCTGCGGCCTCAAGGGCCGCCTGGTGCAGATTGATCGCCTCGCGAGCGTGGCCGGTGACCACCAGGTAGTCGGCGAGCAGATCCGACAAGCGAACCAGCGGAGCGTGCCAACTGTGACGAGCCAGGTACGTGACGGTCGCGATCAGGTTGCCGTGCTCGGTGCGCAGCCATGCGCGGGTCTCCTGCGCGTTGGTCGTGTCCGCGCAGTGGGCGAGGTAGTGCTCGACCAGTCGAGAAAGTGCTTGATTCCTGGTCTGCGGATCATCCTGGGCGTCGGCCAGTTCCGCTGCCCAGCGACGGACGATGTCGTGTGCGCTAAATCGGCCCACCGTTGTTTCGCTGAGCAGGTTCGCGTGGACGAGCGCGGTGAGTGATCGTCGTGCGGCGCGTTGCCCAGTGCCCAGAAGCGCGGTCGCGGCGGTGTCGTCGATGTCGGCGCCAGGCGCCAGTCCGAACAAGCGCAACGCGCGCTGGGCGTCATCGATGAGATGCTTGTAGGACCAGGACAGCACAGACCGGGTCGCGCTGCGTTCGCCGTCACCGAGTTCCAACTGGTCTAGGAAACTCAGGTGCTCCGGGGCTTCCTGGTCCCGCTCGTGGTCCAGTTCGGCGACGAAAGCCTGCAGCGTGCACGGCTCGGGGATGCCGGCGCGAACGGCGGCGGCGATGCGCGGTGTGACGCGCGCGGCGGCGATGCGCAGTGTGAGTGGTAGGTGGGCGCAGATCTTGGCTAGGCGGCGGGCCGCGGCCTCGTCCCAGGCGCGGTCATCGATCATCGTTCGCAGCAGTTCCAGTGACTCATCATCGGTCAGTCCGGTCAGCTCTAAAGTGCGGGCTCCGTATATCCCGGCCAACGTGTGCAGTTGGTTCCTGCTGGTGACTATGACGCAATGGCGTCCCGCACCGGGGAGCAGGGGGAGCACGTGGTCGGTGTCCGAGGCGTTGTCCAGCACGATCAGGACGCGTCCACCGGCGGTAGCGGTGCGGAAGCGCGCCGCCAGGCTGTCTGTGCTGTCGGTGTTGTGGTAGGGCTCGCCCAAGGCGCCTAGGTACTCCCGCAGGACCTCGTCGGCCGATGCCGGTTCGCCGGGGTGGTAGCCGCGCAGATCCGCATACAGCTGACCGTCGGGGAATTCAGCGCTGACCCGATGTGCCCAGTAGATCGCCAGGGCGGTCTTACCGACGCCGGGTCCGCCGGTGATCGCCAGGATCGGCGTGCTCGGGTACTGCGGACTGCTGGACAGCTCGTCCAGCGCCGCGAGTTGCGCTTGCCGACCGGTGAACTCGGGGACCAGGGCCGGTAGCTGGCGTGGCCGGACGACGGTGGTGTCCGTGGCGGCCGGTGCTGTCAGTCGTGTCCAGTGCGCCCGCCACAGCTCGATGCGGTCCTGGGGTGCGTACGCGTTGACGATCTTGGTGAAGGTGTTGAGGGTGAGCTCGCGCTTGCGGTTTCGGACCTCGTGGATCGTGCTGCGAGACAACCCGGTGCGGATGCCGGTGTGGTCCTCGAGCAGACGCAGTGTGGCCTCGGTGAGCTGGTCAAACGTGCAGTCTTCGGGCGGGTCCCCCGGATATGGAAGATCACCTTGAGCCATCAGTCCACTCCCCAGCGTGTACGGCCCTCGGGCGGACTCTAGTCCATGACTCGTCGATGCTTGTTTGTCCTGCGCCGGGCAGGACAAACAGGATCCGGGGCCACCCGCAGACACCCTCGTGTCCGGCCGCGGTCCCGTTGAATGAACTCATTCACGGCATTCACCGACCGAGGGGTGGCTTGATGGACTTCGTCGGGACAGCCCTGCTGGCCGTTGTCGTACTCCTGCTGTGCATGGGAGCGGCTAAGTTCCTCGTGACGCCCGGACTGAAGTGGGCTCTCACAGCAGCATTCACCTCGCTGGCCGGTCAGTCGGGGACGCTGCGGACTCTGCGCCGGGTGATCAGCTACCCCGTCGTGGGGTTGCTGTCCCTCCAACGCCGGGCACGGCGAGGCGACCAAGACAGCAGGCTGCGCCTGGCCCTGATCGACATCGCCATCGGCGGCGTCATCAGCGGCATTGCGCAAGGGTTCCTGACAACCCTCATCGTCCTGGCCGCGATCGCCGTCCTCGCGGTAATCGGCACCGCTCTGGCAAACGTCTAACGTGGGAGTGTTGCGTTGACCGAGTTCGACCACCAGGGCAATCCTGTGGCCCTGCGAATTGAGAACCAGGCAGGGACCGTGACCGGGCCCGCCGCCGCGGACCTCGGCGCCCTCGTCTTGCACGCGGCGCTGAACGCCTTGCACTACCCCATCGTCACGATCGTGCGCGCTCTGGTCATCACGATCACGAACACCGCGATGCACATCCGGATCCAACTGCAGGACTCGCGTAACGAGCTGCAGTTGTCTCTGCTTGACGTCACCGCGCGACGGTTCAACGCCACCATCCAACAACTCACCAACGACCCGAACTGGGACCCGCAGGTCAAGCAGTTGTACCTGCAGAGCCTGCGCACCTGTCTGGAACTGGAAATCCAGCGGCTCACTGCCCGCTGGTACGCCTAGCCTCGGAGTCACCATGAACGACCTGACCCCCTGGTCAGCCGGCCACAACAGCTTGGCCCGCCACGATACTGCCGCTGACCTGGTGCACTGGACCGCGCGCGCGTGGGGCACGGCCGCCCGCACGTATCAGCGGATCACACTCGACCTGCAACTCATGGAACTGCGTGCCGAAGCGGAGATCATGCAGGACCTCCTGGATCGGCGGTGGCGCTGAGGTGGATAACACGCACATCGACGACACGATCAGGGACCAGATCGAACTACCTGCCGCCCGGCGCTTGCAGGAGCTCGCCGACGCGGGACTGATCGCCAAACACGACATCGAGATGTTCCACGTATCCGCGCGCCAGTTCAAAACGGCGGCGCTGGCCAACTACCACGACTTCGATCCGGCCGTTCGCGACCGTCTAGTCACCGCGATACTCGACACCTATCAGCGCGAGATCAACCGCCTGATCGAGGGCATCGCCCGGCGAGCACCGACGCCCGATCATCCGGCCCGGGCCGCGACCGCGGTATCCGGGGGCGTATCCGATCACTCGCGATGGTGGCATCGGATCATCGGAGTTGTTTTCGGTGGGCGGCCAACGACCACACACGGCACCGCCGGCCCCGAAGCGCAGCGTCCCGTGGACTCACGACAGGACTCCAGAGGCGACACGGGAACACATCCGACTGCTCAAGACGATCAGCACACCCACTCGTGTGAGCATCACCAACGACAGCGGGAAAGCGACGAAGCGCAGCCACCAAGCTAACGTGCTGGTGGTGTCAAATGGAGTGTTCCCGCTTTTGTGGACGCGGTTTCAGGCCGCGATCTCACTAATTTCTCTGTATCCTAGCTCGTATTCTCGGGGTGTCAAGTATCCGAGCGTGGAGTGCCGTCGTTGTGTGTTGTAGTAGGTCTCGATCCAATCAAAAGTCTCCTTGTCGAGATGCTTGATTGTCGGCCACGGGCGGGTATGGATGAGTTCCTTCTTGTAGGTCGCGAAGAACGATTCCGACACCGCGTTGTCATAGCAGATCCCGGTCCGGCCCAGCGACCGGCGGATCCCGTTCCTGGTGCAATACTCAGCGAAGATCGTCGACGTATATTGACAGCCACGGTCGCTATGAAAAATCACACCGGCCGGTGGTCGGCGCGCGGCCAGCGCCTGGTCCAGGGCCGCGGTCACCAGTTCGGTACGCAGGTGATCAGCGATGGCCCAGCCGACCACGGCCCGGGAGTGCAGGTCGATGACCGTGGCCAGATAGGCCCAGCCATCCCAGGTCTTGACGTAGGTGATGTCCCCGCACCAGCGCTGGTTGGGCGCTTCGGCGGTGAAGTCGCGGCCGATCAGGTCCGGTGCCGGCACGGGCGCCTCGCCGGCGATGGTGGTGCGTTTCCACGGCTTGGGGTGACGTCCGTGCAGGCCAGCGGCTTTCATCAGCCGCCAGACCCGTTTCGGCGAGACCCGGTGTCCCAGCGTGATCAGCTCGGCGTGCACCCGCCGCACGCCGGGGTTGCCGCGCAGCCGCTCGTGCACGTGCCGGATCACCGCGAGCAGGCCCGCATCGGTGCGTTCGCGCTGGCTGGGGGCACGTCCGCGCCAGGCGTAGTAGCCCGATCGGGACACGCCCAGCTCGCGGCACATGAACTCGACCGGGAAGTCGCTGGAGTCCGCCCAGTCCGCGATCGCAGCGAATTTCACTGCTTGTCTTTCGCGAACCAGGTCGCTACTTTTTTTGCGAACTCGACCTGCATCTTGAGCTCGGTGTTCTCGGCTCGCAACCGTTCCAGTTCGGCGCGTTCGGAGTCCGTCAGTGGCGTGCTCGGCGATTCGCTGGACTCTTTGGCCTTCTTCACCCATTTCCCCAGCGTGATCTCGTGCACACCGATGTTGCGCGCCACTTCGACAATAGGACGACCGTCATTGATGACGAACGCTACCGCGTGGGCCTTGTACTCGTCGGTATATGCCCGGCGTGTCGAACCCATTCCTGTGTCTCCCGAAGGACCGGGCGACCTTCACGTCGTGTCCACCGAACCGGGAACGGTCCAC
>Ga0070714_100002479_pt1 | contig 13616 bp, 11 predicted proteins | sample LARL83metaG_FD_65450 | JGI IMG/M metagenome (GOLD analysis project Ga0070714, IMG submission 65450) | Corn, switchgrass and miscanthus rhizosphere microbial communities from Kellogg Biological Station, Michigan, USA - LAR L8-3 metaG | ecosystem: Host-associated > Plants > Roots > Rhizosphere ...
GGACAGACGATTCATCAGGGATAACCCGGAAGCCGTAAAGGCCGCCGTCCGGGTCAAGGGCATCGGCCTGGACGTGGACGAACTGCTCAGCCTTGACCAGTCCAGCCGGGAGCTTCAGCGCGAGCTCGACGAAGCGCAGACCAGGCGCAAGGCCTTCGCCAAGGAGTTCGCGCGGGCGGACGAGGCGACGCGGACCAGGCTCAAGGCCGAGCACGACGAGCAGGACCTGCACCTCAAGGAGGTCAGGGACAAACTCGGCAAGGTCAACGAGGAGCTGGAGGCGCTGCTGCTGCTCACCCCGACCATCCCGTGGACGGGCACGCCGGTCGGAGCGGACGACTCGGCGAACGTCACCATCAAGGTGTGGGGCACCAAGCCGTCCTTTGACTTCGAGGTCAAGGACCATGTGGAGCTGCTCGAGAACCGCGGCTGGGCGCAGTTCGCCCGGGCGCGGAAGGTCGCGGGCGAGCGGGCCTACGCGCTCACCGGGGACATGGTGCTGCTTGAGCGCGCGCTGCTGTCCTACGCGCTCGACCACCTCATCGCGCTCGGCTCCACGGTGATCTCGGTCCCGGTGATGGTCAGGGAAGACGCGCTGATCGGTACCGGCCAGTTCCCCGCGCACCGCGAGGAGACCTACGCGCTGCCCGCCGACGACCTGTACCTGGCGGGCACGGCGGAGGTCGCCCTGGTTGGCCTGCACTCCGGTGAGATCCTGGACGCCAAGGCGCTGCCGATCCGCTACGCCGGCATCTCGCCCTGCTTCCGCCGGGAGGCGGGCAGCGCCGGGCGGGATGTCCGCGGCCTGCTGCGCGTGCACCAGTTCGAGAAGGTCGAGCAGTTCGTCATCTGCGCGGCCGACGACGAGGAATCGGACCACTGGCACGCCGAGCTGCTCGGCGCCGCGGAGCACCTGCTGCAGGGCCTCGAGCTGCATTACGAGGTCGTCGAGTGCTCGACCGGGGACATGGGCGCGGGCAAGTACCGGATGAACGACGTCAACACCTGGTTCCCGTCGCTCGGCCGCTTCCGCGAAACGCACAGCTGCTCCTCGCTGCATGACTGGCAGGCGCGCCGGGCGAGCATCCGCTACCGCGACACCGACAACGTGGTCAAGTTCGCCTATACGCTCAACAACACCGCGATCGCGACGCCGCGGCTGCTCGCGGCGGTCGTCGAGAATTACCAGACCGCCGACCGATGCGTCCGGGTCCCGAAGGTGCTTCAGCCGTACCTCGGTGGCCGGACCGAGATGTAGCCCAAGTCACCTAGGAAAACCCGGAGGGCCGTGCACCGTGGGACGCGAGCGTCGTACGCTGCGAGGCGTGGAACTCCAAGCTGATCGCGTGGCCGAGATCGCCCACCGCCCGGTCGCCGAGCTGCGGCGGCGCGACGTCGCGATCGCTCTGCTCAGCGTCCCCGCCGAGGATGCGCTTGCCTCGCTGCCGGTGATCAGGCGCGGGCTGCTCGCCGCGGGCAACCCGCTGTCCGCGCCGTTCTGGGAGTCGGCGGAAGCGATCCTGCACAAGATCAGCGCTCACGACGCGACGTTCGGCGACGTGCACGGCTGGCTCGAGGCGACCGGCACCGAGCCGACCGGGATCATCGGCCTGCACGTATGGGAGGAGCCGTCCGCCAGGAGCCCGCTGCAAGAGGAGATGCACGCCAGGCTGGTCAGCTTCCTTGAGGAGCGGCTCGCTGCCGGGGAGATCGACCCGGACAGGCTCGCCGCCTGCGACAAGGCGGCCAGGCAGGAGTACCTGGCGCTGCAGGAGCAGTGGATGACCACGCCCCTGCCGGACGGCCGGGTGCCTATGACGGCGCTGCTCGATGAGCAGGACGAGGCCTTTCTCGCGGACTGGGCGGCGGCCGACGCCGAGGCGCGCGCCACGCTCCAGTCGGTGCTTGACCGGGCCGGCCCCCGTCCGCGGCCGGCCGCGGAGCTCAAGTCCGCGGCGCAGCGGTTGCGCGCGGACATCGCCAGGCCGGGATGGCCGGGGCAGATGCTCGTCTCGTTCAGCGGGCGCACCGCCGCCGCGCTGCCGGCCGACGATGCGGAACTCTGGCTCACCCTCGCCACATCGGTGGCATCGCCGGAGGGCGGCCCGCTGTCGGAGGAGGACAGGGAGTTCGCCCGGGCCATGGAATGGGCCGAGGACGAGGACCTCAAGTTCGGCGCGGAACTCGACGATCCGGGCGCCGAAGGCGAGCCGGACGAGCTGTCCGCCGCCATTGCCGCCGTCTGCGCCCTCGACCACTTCGACTGGCTCGCGGTCATGTCGGCGCTGGTCGCCGGCGGCCCGGGGACTCCCGCCTCGGCCGCGGACCTAGCCAGGTACGTCAGGGACTTCGACCCCGACGAGATCATCGGGACGGCGGGCACGGCCGACGGGCCGCAGGACGAGGACGAGGGGCCTCATCGCGGTCCCGATATGGCTGCGCCACCCGCCGCCGTGTCGGACTGGACCGACGGCGACGATGACGACGAGTTCGAGGACGACGAGTTCGACGAACTGAGCGTTGAAGGACTCTTCCTGCACGTCACCGCGATGTGGTCGGTGCTCGGCGCGATCGACTCCGACGACCGGCTCACCCCGCTCGGCTGGTGGGGGCTGCCGGAGGCCATGCGCCGCGCCTGGACGGAATAGGGCGTCCGGGGTTTGCGCTAAGCGCTGCCCGGTCTAGTCGCGCTTGGCGCCGTGCGGCTCGTCCGCGGACCGGGTCTCGGCCTCGGCTGCCCTCATCGCCGCCCGGTGGGCCGCCAGGCCCCGCAACGGCCGCTGGCCGTCGGCGGGCTCGTCCGCGTCCGTCTCCTCCGGCGGCGGGCCGAGCTTGCGGAACTGCTTGTTCATCGAGCGGAGCAAGAAGACCAGGGCGACGCCGAGCCCGGCCACGACGAGGAAGCCGAGCAGGCCAGGCTCCACGTCGTTCAGCGCGGAGGAGTTGCTGGCGGCGACGAGGAGGGTCAAAGGGTCACACTCTCCCTGATACCTGCGAAAAGGTCATCTTCCGGCAGCTCGGTGTCAACGAGCGACCTAGCAAGATGATAGTCCTCGGTCGGCCACGCGGCGCGCTCGACGTCGCGCGGGCAGGCGAACCATGAGCTGTCCGGGTCAATCTGGGTGGCGTGCGCGCGCAGCGCGTCGTCACGGACCGCGAAGTAGTCGGCCGCCGTCACCCGGGTGGTGATCTCCAGGGGCCGGTCACCCCGCTCCGCGCGCTTGCGGGCGCGCTCCTCCCACTCCTCGAAGATCTTCGAGTACGGCGAGTCAAGGCCACGCCGGACGAGTTCCTCGTGCAGGGCGACGTACTTCGCCCGGTGAAATGAGACAAAGTAGTACATCTTACGCGGCTGCCAGGGCTCTCCGCCGGCCTCCGGGTACCGGTCAGGGTCCGCCGCCGCCTCGAACGCCTCCACCGCTACCTGGTGCGCCTTGATGTGGTCCGGATGCGGGTAGCCGCCGGTCTCGTCGTAGCTGAGGATCACGTGCGGGCGGAACTCGCGCACCAGGCGGACAAGCGGCGCGGACGCCTCGGCCAGCGGTACGAGGCCGAAGCTGCCCTCGGGCAGCGGCGGCTTGGGGTCGCCCTCCGGCAGGCCGGAGTCGACGAAGCCGAGGAAGCGCTGCTCGACGCCGAGGATCTCCCTGGCCCGCGCCATCTCCTCGCGCCTGATCTCCGGCAGGTTGGCAAGCACCTCAGGCCGGTTCATCGCCGGGTTCAAGATGCTGCCCCGCTCGCCGCCGGTCATGGTGGCGACGAGTACCTCGACGCCCTCACGCGCGTACCTGGCCATCGTGGCGGCGCCCTTGCTCGATTCATCGTCGGGGTGCGCGTGCACGGCCATCAGCCGCAGTCTGGTGCCGCTTGCGGCCTCGGCAGGCACCGGGCGCGCAGCCGGGGAGTAGGGGGGCTCGTCCCCCCGGTCGATGACAGGCAAGCTCGTGTCCTCCGTTTGTTCTTCGTACCTTTACCGGAACGCTGGCCCGGTTTAGCCGAATTCCCCTGGGGGAAAGCTGGCCCGGAGGCCTCGCGAGACGCCACGCCACCTACCCGCCGCACTTGACTAGTTCGCGGCAGTGGCCGACTCTTGTTAGCCTCAGAAGATTACCCCCAGAGACCGGCTGGCTTCTTGGCGGAGGGTCAACCCCCTGCGCCCTGGACATAGTCAGCACCGCAGCGGCCAGAAGAGTCCTGCGTAGCACTGAGGAGTGCCCGTGACCGAGACGCGCGACGATAGCGTCACCTGGCTCACCCAGGAGGCGTACGACCGGCTGAAGGCCGAGTTCGACTACCTCTCCGGACAGGGACGCATCGACATCGCCAAGAAGATCGAGGCGGCCCGCGAAGAGGGAGACCTGCGCGAGAACGGCGGTTACCACGCGGCCAAGGAGGAGCAGGGTAAGCAGGAGGGGCGCATCCTGCAGCTCCAGCACATCCTGGAGAACGCCCGGGTTGGCGAGCCCCCGCGCACCGACGGCATCGTCGGGCCCGGTATGACGGTGACCGTCCGGTTCGTCCGCGACGACGAGGAGGTCACCTTCCTGCTCGCCTCGCGGGAGGAGAGCGGCTCGCCGATCGACGTTTACTCGCCCAAGTCGCCGCTCGGCGCCGCCATCAGCGGCAAGAAGGTCGGTGAGCAAGCGACGTTCTCGCTGCCGAACGGGCGCTCGACGACCGTGGAGATCCTCGAGGCCGTGCCCTACGCCGGGGCCTAGACGACGAGCGGGCGCCCGGCGGCAGGAAGCCGCCGGGCGCCCGTTTCGTTGTCCCGGTCCTCGCCTAGCCGATGAGCGCCTCGGCCTCCGGTGCGGGGGCCGCCTCCGCGCCGGGCGTGGCCCGGCCGCGCAGCGGCACTTCCCTGATGAACAGGGCGAGCACGAAGATGAGCACCGTGGCTGGTGTGGCCCAGAGGAACACGGTGTGCACCGCCTGGGCGATGCCCTGGTAGACGACCTCGCGCACGGCCGGCGGCAGGCTGGTGACCGTCGCCGGGTCAAGTGACGCGCCGCTGACCGGCGCCTTGCCGCCCGTCCCGAGGCTGCTCATCGAGGCGGTCAGCTTGTGCGCGAAGACCGCGCCAAACGCCGCCACGCCGAGCGACCCGCCCATCTGCTGGAAGAACATCCGGGCGCTGGTCGCCACGCCCATGTCCTTGAGCTCGACGCTGTTCTGCGCGATGAGCGACATCATCTGCATCAGGCAGCCCATGCCGAGGCCAAGGACCACGTAGTCGATGCCGGTGGTCCACCGTGAGGTGGTCACGCCGATCCGGCTGAGCAGGAACATGCCGACCGCCATGAGGATGCCGCCGATGATCGGGAACATCCGGTACTTGCCGGTCTTGCTGGTCAGCTGGCCGGCCAGCACCGAGGTGACCATGGAGCCGACCATCAGCGGGGTCATCAGCAGGCCGCTCACCGTCGGCGAGGCACCCTGCACGGTCTGCTGGTAGAACGGCAGGAAGGTCATCGCGCCGAACAGGCCCAGGCCCACGAACGTGGTCAGCGCCATCGTGACCGAGAAGTTCCTGATCTTGAACACGTGCAGCGGCAGCATCGGCTCCGCGGCCCGCCGCTCGGTCACCAGGAACCAGGCCAGCCCGCCGACGGCCAGCGCGATCAGCGTGATGACCTCCCAGGAGCCCCACTGGTACTGGGTGCCGCCCCAGGTCGCGAGCAGGATCACCGCGGTGGAGATCACGCCGAGCAGGATGCCGCCCAGGTAGTCGATCCTGTGCTCGACCCGGCGGGCGGGCAGCTTCATGACGGCGATCAGGTAGACGAGCGCGGCGCCGCCGAGCGGCAGGTTGATGTAGAAGATCCAGCGCCAGGAGATCGCCGTGGTGATCCAGCCGCCGACGAGCGGGCCGCCGACGGTGGCCATCATCATCACGACCATGAAGTAGCTCATGTACTTGCCGCGCTCGCGGGGCGGGACGATCTCGCCGAGGGTGGCCATCGCTCCGACGATCAGGCCGCCGGCGCCGAGGCCCTGGATGGCGCGGAAGGTGATCAGTTCCGCCATCGTGTGCGACAGGCCGGACAGCGCCGACCCGACAAGGAAGACGGCGATCGCGAAGATGAAGAGCTTCTTCCTGCCGTACATGTCGCCGAGCTTGCCGTAGAACGGCGTGGTGATCGTGGACGCGAGAATGTAGGCGGTGACCACCCACGACAGGTGCGTCGCGCCGCCCAGGTCGCCCACGATGCGCGGCAGCGCCGTGCCGACCACCAGCTGGTCGAGCATGGCGAGCAGCATCGCCAGCAGCAGGCCGGGCAGCAAGATCATGATCTGCTTGTGGGACAGGAACGTGCCACCTGCGGAGGCGTCGCCGCCTGTCGCTTCCGGCCCGCTGTCGTCCGCCGCTCCCGGGACGCTCGCGCCCGTTGCCTCACTCACTTGGTCTCCCTCAAGCCCGTCACCCGGCCGCGGCCCCCGCCTGCCGGCCCTCAACCCCGCCGGAACTTACTTGCCGCCCGGCTAGATTTACTTTCATAAGAAAGCTATATTGCTAACTAACCGGCCGTCAAGTAGATTCCGGGCTTGCGGTCACGGACGCGGAGGTACGGCGAGGCGATGGACGAACACGCGCACGCGGGGCGGCGCGGTGACACCCGGGCGCGGATTCAGCAGGTCGCGCTCGAGCTCTTCGCTGAGCAGGGGTACGAGCGGACCTCGCTGCGGGAAATCGCCGAGCGCCTGGGCGTCACCAAGGCCGCGCTCTACTACCACTTCAAGTCTAAGGAAGACATCGTCCGCAGCTTCACCGAGGACTACTTCGCCCGGCTGGACGCACTGATCACCTGGGGCCGGGAGCAGCCGCCGGGGGCCGGGACCTCGAGGGAACTGATCGACCGCTACATCACCATCGTGCTTGAGAGCGGCGAGGTCTTCCGGTTCCTCGAGCGCAACCAGGCAACCGTCCACGGGACCGAGGACGGCAAGCACCGCTTCACCCAGTTCCGGCCCCGGCTGAGCGCGCTCATGGAGATCATCACTGGTCCCGGCGCGTCACCGCGCTCCCGGATCCGGGCCGCCGCCGCCATCTTCGCCGTCAGCACGTCTTGCATGTTCTTCATGAAGGACGCCCCAGAGGCGGAGCTCGACGCGATACTGCCCGCCCCGCCCAGCCACGAGGAGCTGCGCGAGATCGTCCTCGAGTTCGCTACCGATCTCACCAGGACCGCGCAGCCGTCGCCGGCCGACCGGCAGACCGCGGCCACCGGTGCGACATAATACCCGCACATACTGTGACATTGGCGCCCACATAGTGCTTACGAGATACTTAAGGCCTCCTGAAGCTATAAAGTTCTTGCTATGCCGGTCAATTTCGACGTCCAGCTCACGGAGCGGGCAGCCGAGATCCTGCGGGACGCGGTCAAGTCCTATGACCAGGGCACCGAGCCTGCGCCGGTCCTGGACGCGGTGAAGACAGGCATGCTGGGCGGCCTCGACGCGACTAGTTCCTTCCTCGCTCCGACGAGTTCGGTTCTCGCCCTGACCCAGTCCCTCCCCGCCTTGACCCAATCCCTCCCCGCCCTGACCACGTCCTTCCGCGCGACCGGCACCGACGTCGCGGGTGAGCCGTGGGTCAGGCTCAAGCGCGTGTTCCGGCTCCCGGGCAAGCTGCCCGGTATCTGGCTGCCGCCGGAGGCGGAACTCGCGGCCATGGCCCGGTCCGCTCCGGTCATTGGCAAGCTCGCCGCGCTGGCCGCATGGCTGGGTCGGGAGGGTCGCCTGGTCACCCGAACCGGCCACCTGACCGATGACGACGCGGCGGACGTGTGGCGGCAACTGCGCATCGGGCCGGAGCAGTTGTCGTCCCTGTGGCGGTACGGCCTTGCCTCGGGCTGGTTCAACCTGGAGATTTCCGAGGACCGGCAGCAGACCTGGGCGATGATCGGGCAGACCGCGTGGCGCTCGGCGGACGGCGACGACAGCGGCCCGCTGTACGGATGGGTGGCCGTGTTCGCCGCCGTGGCGGCGAGGGCACTTGCCGTCATGGCCCGAGCGGACGCGCCCAGGGCCCGCAGGCTTCACTTCGAAGGGCCAGGCGTGGCCCTCGTCGTGTCGCTGTTCATGGCGCGGCCGAGCGGGATGACCACCCCGGATATCGAGGACCTGGTGCGAGACCGGGTGATCGGCGAGCGCCCGCCACTCTCCACGAGGCGCGCCTGGGATGCCTGGGTACAGGAGCACGGCCACCCGGCGCACCACTTGCTCCGCGAGCTTGAGGCGGTCGGCGCCGTCACCCTGCCGCAGGACGAAACCGGGACCGTCGGACTGACTCCGCTCGCCCTGTGGGCGCTGCGCAAGCAGTTCATGCTCGACACGATCAGCGTGCCCGTGCTGCGCCCGCTGTCGGAGCGGATGACCGCCGCTGACCTGGTCGCGATCTCCGAGGCCGTCAGCGAGGCGGAGTTCGATGCCGCCTTCGCCGAGTGGATGCGCGGCCGCGACCCGGAGCAGGCGGCGCGGGAACTGCTTATCTACGCCGGGTCGGTCGACCCGCAGGGGCGGCTGGCCGCGGTCGGCATCGCGCGGCGGATCGGAGTTCCCGCGTACCACGCGTGGACGGACGCGATGAAACGCCCTGAGCTGCGCGGGTATGCGCGAGTCTCCTTGTCCATGATGGCGGGCGACCTGCCGCAGTCCAGCTTGCCCCTCGTTCTCGAGCCCGACCCTGAGGACATGGCCTGGCTGGTCACCGACCTGCTGGCGACAGCATGCGGCCCCTACGACGATCCGGACCCGGCCGAGATCGGAGCGCTGTTCGCCGAGGTGGTACCCGTCGGCCGGTATCGGCAGGTCCTTGGCCTCATGGGACAGATCTCCCACCCGGATAACGCTCGCGTTCTCGACGTGCTCGGTACCCACCACCCCGACGGCCGGGTGGCCTGGGAGGCGCGCAAGACCGTGCGCGCCATGGTCAGCAACATGGCCAGGAACCGGGGCCGGCCCGGAGGCTCGGCGCCGGCCGCTCGTCGTTCCGGTAGATAGTTCTCGCTTCGCCACCAATCTCACCAGGGCCGCGCTTTCTTTTACAGTCGGCCGCTAAAGTGCACAGAGGCGCGACGTAGCCGCGCAAATTCCATCGTAAGGCGGAATTAATCCTGCCATATGTTTCATATCATGACATCCTTTCGAAATAGCATCACAGGGCACTAAAGGGCTGCGCAAGCTATAGAGTCCTCTCATGTCGATCGATGTCGACGCGAGGCTTACCCAGCTGGCAGCCGAACTTTTGCGGGATGCGGTTCATGCCTATGACCCGCTGGCCGCCCTTGGCCCGGTTCTCGCCGCGCGCAACATGACAATGCTGGGCGGTTTCGATGCCACTGGGTCTTTCGCATTCCCGGCCCTTACCGGGTCCTTCACCGCCCTTACCGGGTCCTTCTCCGTGGCCGGCCGGAACACCGCTGAAGAGCCTCCGGTCACGCTTAAGCGCGTCTTCCGGCTCCCGGGCAAACTGCCCGGTATCCAGCTGCTGCCGGAGCCGGAACTCGCGGCCATGGCCCGGTCCGCCCCGGTCATCGGCGGGCTCGCCGCGCTGGCCGGATGGCTTGGCCGGGACGGCCGCCTTGTCACCGGTACCGACGACCTGGCCGAGGACGACGCCGCGAAAGCGTGCAGGCAACTCCGCATCGAGCCGGAGCGGTTGTCGTCCCTGTGGACGTACGCGCTCCTCTCGGGCTGGTTCGAGCTGGAAGATTCCGCGGACCGGCGACGCACCTGGGCGGTGATCGGCCCGGCCGCTCGGCGCTGGACCGATGGCGACGACCGCGGCGCGCTGCATGGATGGGCGGCCGTGTTCGCCGCCGTGGCCGCCGGGGCGCTGGACATCACCGCCAAGGCTCGTGGTTCCGGAGCCAGCCGGCTCGACTTCGGCGGGCAGGGCGTGGCTCTCGTCGTGATGCTGTTCGCGGCCCGGCAGACCGGGATGACCAGCGTGAAGGTCGAGGACCTGGTGCGGGAGGGCGCCGTCGGCGAACGCCCGTCATTCTTCCGGAGGCGGGCATGGAACGCCTGGGTACAGCGGCACGGTCATCCGGCGCACCGCCTGCTCGCCGAGCTTGCGGCGATCGGTGCCGTCACCTTGCCGCACGGTGCCACCGGAGCCGTGCGGCTGACACCGCTCGCCCAGTGGGCGCTGCGCGAGCAGTTCATGCTCGACCGGATCAGCATCCCTGTCCTGCGCCCGCCGTCGCCCCAGATGTCCGCCGCCGCTCTGGTAACGCTGTCCGACGCCGTCAGCGACACGGAGTTCGATGCCGCCTTCGCCGCGTGGATGCGCGGCCGTGACCCGGAGCAGGCCGCGCGGGAACTCCTTATCTACGCCGGGTCAGTCGATCCGAGCGGGCGGCTGGCCGCGGTTGGCATCGCCCGGCGGATCGGGGTTCCCGGCTACCGCGCGTGGAAGGATGCCGTGAAGCGCCTCGAGCTGCGCGGGTACGCGCGGGTTTCCTTGTCCATGATGGCGAGCGACCTGCCCACGTCCACCCTGCCGCTTGTCCTCGAGCCCGACCAGGACGACATGGCCTGGCTGGCCATCGACCGCGTGGCGATGGCGTGCGATACCGACGAGCCGGACCCGGGCAAGATCGCGGCGCGGTTCGACGAGGTGGTACCCGGCGGCCAGCAGGAGCGGATCCTGGGCCTGATGGCCCGCAGCTCGCACCCGGATGCCGCCCGCGTTCTCGACGTGCTCGGTACCTACCACCCCGACCGCCGGGTGGCCAGGGAGGCGCGCCGAGCCGCCCGCGCCATGGCCAAGGACCGGGTCCCGGCCCGCGCCGGCCGGTAAGGCCTGGCCCGTTCGGCGTCAGCTTGCCTCGACCGCGTAGGCAACCGTGTTGCTGAGGTATGAGCGCGACTGGTAATCGAAAGTTCCGCCGCAGGTGACGAGGCGCAACTCCGCGTCCGGGGTCGGACCGTAAACAGCTGACGTGGGGAAGCCGTCCTTGGGGTACTGACGGACGGCGGTCACCAGGAAGACCGCCAGCGTGCCGTCCGCGCGCCGGACGTAGACCCGGTCACCGGGGCGAAGGGACGACAGCCGGAAGAAGACCCCAGGGCCAGCGCGCGAGTCGACATGACCCGCGATGACCGCCGACCCGACCGCCCCTGGCCGCGGGCTGCCTGTGTACCAGCCCGCCACCGCGGTCGACGCCGGTACCTGAAGGGCGCCACTGCCGGTCAGCCCGAGGTGGACAAGGCTCGTTTGCACGCCAATCGACGGAATCGTCAGCGCGACGGGCAGGCTCACCTGGCCCGCTCCCTGCTGCGGCGCGGCGGCGATCGGGCCGGTGGGGGCCGGCAAGGCCGGGGCGGCGGCATAGTTCGCCGTGACTGCCTGGCGCGTCAGTGCCAGCCCGGCAGCGCCGGTGCCAATCACGATCAGGCCCGCTCCCACCACGAGCCAAGCGGCCGGTCGCCTACGCGGCATGCCTGCCTCTCGGGCGTGGCCTGAGGCGGATGCCAAGGCCGCCCGCTACGGCGAGCAGCAGCCCCGTACCGATGAGGTACAGCCAGGGCATCGGGGACGGCATCCAGGGAGCGGTCCCGCCGTACCCGGTCGCCGCGGCGCCCGCAGGCATGTCGCCGCTCCCCGCCGCGTCCAGGAAGTTGTCAAGCATCAGCCCCTTCGGCCCGTCGAGGACCACGATGGTGTGCACCGTCCCGGCGGCAAGCGTGATCGTCGAGTCCGCGGACTCGCTCTCCCCGGCGACGCGCAAGGTGGCGGTGGCCGGGGACGCCACCTGGTAAGAGCTCACCGACCCGAACGGCAAGTTGGTGACCGTGGGCTGCCCGTTCCATGTCACCGACACCTCATGCTGCTGCAGGGACGCCTGAATGACCCGGACGAGCACCTTGCCGGGCGGCGTGGCCAGCTGATCGCTGGTGACCTGCAGGCGCAGGCCGGTTTCCGGTCCAAGTCCCGCCACGGTATAAGCGCCACCGGGCGCGACGTTCAGGCTGGCCGACAGCACAGGCTTGGTGGTGGCCGCAGCGCCAGCAGCGCGCATCGCCACGGTGTACTCACCCGCGGCGAGCGCCTCATAGGGCGAGACCACGCCGTAGCCGACATGGTGCAGCACCTGCTCGGCCGACGCGTCGCCGAAGGAATACAGGTAGACGTCCACCGCCGGCGTATTGGGCGACAGGTGAGCGAGCCGCACCCACCCGGTGCCCGCGGAAGCCGTTGCCGCCGACGCGACCTTAGGGATGCCAAGCAACAATGCGGGCACGGCCATCAGCAAGATCGCCCGTCGGATGAATCTCTGGATGTTCACTGATTTCTCCCCCCAAACCCAGATGAGATAAGGCGCTACGGGCCGCCGAGCAGCCCGAGCGGGCTGGGCGCGGCGTACTCGATCGTGACCGCGGACGAGCCGGCCAGGCCCGCCCGCAGCGGCTGGAATGGCTGCCGCTGAGCGTCAATGAACGACAACACGGACCGCAGGCTTGCCCCGGCCGCGGCGCCTGATCCCAGCGGCGCGAGCTGGACGCCGCGCAGCGGGACGTCGTGGCTCGCGCCCGGTGACGGATCACCGAAAGCAGTGATCCGCACGCGCTGCTGTACGGCGAGCGCGGCAAGCATCAGGAGCAGCCGGGAGTCGACGTCGCCTGCGCTCAGCGCCTGTCTGGCGGCTGCGGAGGCGATGATGCGCGGGTTGCGCAGAAGTTGACCACCTGCGGAGATCCGGCTGCGGCGGTCCGCGGCTAGGGCCGCCTGATAGGCGGCTGTCCCGTCAGGAGCGATGGCCCGGACATCTATCCGCCCGGCCCGGGTGCCGAAGCTCGCGATCACCGCGGGGGCGTACACGCTCTGCAGCCGGGTTCCGAACTGGTTCCGCACCGCGGAAGTAGCGACGACTACATCCGACCCGAGCGGGTCGGCGGCCGCGGTTCCGAGGACAAGCAGCCTGGTGGCCGGCAGCCCGTCCGCCTGCAACGCGGCGCACATGGCTGGATCGCAGGCGACGATCGCGCTTCCCGCCACCTGGCGGGCGATCCACATAGCCGCCTCGCCCCGCGTGGCCGCCGACGCCCCGAGGAGCGGCCCGGAAACCGGCCCCTGTCCGGGGTCCCGCGAGGCCGCGGACGAAGATGACGTCGCCCCGTGCCCGATGATGTCCCGCGCCGCCCCAGGCCCAAGCGCCCCGATAACCACTAGGGCCACTGCGGCAAGTGCCATCACTGCGCGCCGACGGCGGGTCCCCCTTCTGCCGAAGACGGGATGACGCTCAAGCCATAGTCGCAACGTCGTCGCGATGACCGCCGGCCACGAGGGCTCGGGGCTCCGCGCACGCGCCGACAGCCCACGACCGTGATACTCCATTCCGCCCCCCAATCCTGCCAGCAGGCAAGATGCGGCTATGAAGCATAGAAGAACACACCGTAAGCGCTCGTTTCATGCGAAGTAAAGATTTAGGTATTCACACCTATGCAATCAAATTGACCAGGGCGTAGCCGGGTGCCAGTCGTGCGCGGCTCAGCTGAACACCAGGTGATACCCGGCGCCCCTGAGCGTCTCCTTGACGTGCTCGCAGTGCTCGGTACCCCTGGTCTCGACCTGCAAGAGCACCTCTACCTCGTCCACCCGCAGGCTC
>Ga0070714_100002480_pt1 | contig 13610 bp, 17 predicted proteins | sample LARL83metaG_FD_65450 | JGI IMG/M metagenome (GOLD analysis project Ga0070714, IMG submission 65450) | Corn, switchgrass and miscanthus rhizosphere microbial communities from Kellogg Biological Station, Michigan, USA - LAR L8-3 metaG | ecosystem: Host-associated > Plants > Roots > Rhizosphere ...
GAGAGCACATTTCTCAAACTGCTCATGGCGCAGGTCCAGAATCAAGACCCGATGAATCCCACTGATAGCACGCAGTTCGTCGGACAACTGGTGCAATTCAGTCAACTAGAACAACTGCTCGGCATTAACCAGGGCGTTCAGACATTGGTTTCGAGTGCGCCGGCTCCAACGCCGACGCCGACTCCCACGCCGGCCCCGACCAATCCCACTAATGTAGTAGCGCAATAAAAACGGAGGAACCACAATGGGAAACCCATTTTCAGTCGCTTTAACCGGACTCAGTGCGAACAAAACCGCTCTGGACGTCGTAGGGAATAACTTGGCCAACCTGAACACGGTCGGCTTCAAGGATGTCGCCACACAATTCACAGACCTGATCGCGCAGGCCATCGGGCAGGGCTCGTCGCAAATCGGTGAAGGCGTTTCGGCGCCCATAACGGAACGGCAGTTCCTGCAGGGATCGGTTCAGCTCACCTCGGGCGCATTCGATGCGGCAATTCAAGGCAACGGATTTTTTGTCGTCCGCAACACGGCAGGCTCGACGCTATACACTCGGGCCGGCAACTTCAGACTTGCCGCCGACGGCACGCTGCTCAGCGCCACGGGCGATAAAGTGCAAGGCTGGAGCGCGGTCAACGGCGTTTTAAACACCACCGGAGCGACGGGGAACATCGTCGTTCCCACTAATGCGTTGGTGACTCCCTCGGCGTCCACTCAGTTCACTCTCAACGCGAACTTGAATTCGGACGCAGTGGTCGGAGATCCGACCGGCACATTTTCATCGCCGATTCAGGTGGTCGATTCTCTTGGCTCCACTCACACACTGACCGTCACCTATACCAAGACGGGACCCAACGCCTGGAGTTTTAACATCACCATTCCCGGCCAAGACCTGAGTTCTGGAAAAGCCGGTGTTCCTTCTTCGGTCGCCAAGGGGAATCTCACATTCAACGCACAGGGGCAACTGACGGCTCCGGCGCCACCGGCCCCCGTCGCAGTGGCAATTACGGGGCTCGCGGACGGCGCGGCGGATCTGAACGTCAACTGGAATCTCTATTCCAGCGGCGCAGGCAACATCACACAATTCGCCTCGGCGTCAGCGCTTTCGGCCAGTACGCAGGACGGAGTTGCGGCCGCTCAATTGACGCGGGTCGGACTCGACACCAATGGCCAGGTGATCGCCCACTACTCCAACGGATCCTCACTGGTAGTGGCTCAAGTGGCATTGGCCGGCATCAGCAATCCCGACACGATGGTGGCAGTCGGCAACAACAATTTCCAGGTTAGCGCCACCACTGCCACGCCAGTAGTAGGAGCCGCGGGCACGGGGACGCGTGGAACGATTCAGGGCGGAGCGCTCGAGTCTTCCACGGTGGACATCGCGCAGGAGTTCACCAACCTGATCGTGTACCAGCGCGCGTATCAGGCAAATTCTCGCGTCATTTCAACCAGCGACCAAATCCTGCAAGACCTGATTTCGCTGATCCGCTAACCGATGAACGCTTCCGAGACATTACATCGTTTCGAAGAGCTGCCCTTCTCGGCCGAAGTCGAGCTGGGGAGTCTGGTCATGACGATCGGCGAAATCTTCGAGATCCGCGAAGGGTCGGTATTGCGCACCGATCACCTCGCCGGGGCACCGGTCGCGCTGCACGTAGGCGGCGTCCATTTAGCGGCGGCCGACATCATCGTCATGGAAGACTCGTTGTCCGTTCGAATCACGAAATTGAACGAAAATACCAAACCATCGTCAGGCGAACATGGAATTAGCTGAACAAATCGCGATGGTGCTGGCGGTCTTCGCCCTCTTGGGCGCGCTGCTTTGGATTCTTAAGCGCCGTGGGCTAGCGTCACTAAACCTCGGCCGGCGTGGAGGAAGCACGCGCCGCGTGGAAGTTCTGGAGCGCGTACCACTCACGCCTCAACACGCTCTGCACCTGGTGCGGGTCTCCGACAAAGTCCTGCTGATCGGTACTGCCCCCTCTGGCTGCACACTGCTCAACGAACCCGCCATCAAGGAGCCGGCGCAATCTTTCGGACAGGATCTGGCTCGTCTCTCCCAATGATCCGTATCATAGCAGTCATACTCTTGCTGTTAGCGGCTGGGTCGGCTTGGGCCGCGCCCGCCACGGATCCTGTGATTCCCGTGTTCGGCGCGACCACCGGCAAGGGCGGCATGAACCTCAGCACACCCATGCAGATCGTGATTCTGCTGACGATGCTGACGCTGCTTCCGGCGGTGGTCATGTCGGTCAGCCCATTCCTCAGGATCATCATCGTCCTGCACTTCCTTCGCCAAGCATTGGGCACTCAGACCACGCCCTCCAACCAAGTAACCATCGGGCTGGCGCTGTTTCTCGCGTTCCTGATCATGCAGCCCGTTGTAATGGATATTTACCATCGCGGCTGGGAGCCCGTAGAGAAGGGACAACTCGCCTGGCAGCAAGGTTTCGACGAGGGCGCCAAACCTCTGAAGGCTTTCCTGCTGCGTTTCGCCCGGGAAAAAGACATCCAGACATGTCTTGAAATTTCCAGATCGACACCCCCACGCACGCCCACCGATCTCGAGCTGAGAGTTCTGGTCCCGGCCTACATACTTTCGGAGATGAAAGCCGGATTCCAGATCGGCGCGGTTTTGTTTTTACCTTTTTTGATCATTGACCTGGTGGTGGCTTCGGTTACGCTTTCGATCGGCATGATTCAGTTGCCGCCGGTCATGATTTCAGCGCCGTTCAAGATTCTTCTATTCGTTCTGGTGGACGGCTGGAATCTGGTGATCGGCTCGCTCATGAAGAGCTTTTACTGAGGAACCCATGAATCCCGACGTCGCCGTACACATTATCAGCCAGGCTTTCTGGACTACCGTTCTGCTCAGCGCTCCCTTGCTGTTGATCGGATTCGCGGTCGGGATCGTCGTCAACATTATTCAGATTGCGACCTCGATGCAGGACTCGGCCTTCAGCACTATCCCGCGATTAGCCGCCTTTTTGTTCGGCTTTTTGCTACTAATGCCGTGGATGCTGAAACAACTTTCGGCTTACTCGATCGCGCTGCTAGGCGATCTGTCGCGTTATGCACGGTGATCCGGCGCTGCCCGTTTCGCTGCTCTACGGCTTCTTGCTGGTGCTGGCGCGCATCTCCGGAATCTTCATCTTTATTCCACTGCCGACGTTCAAAGCCGGCCCAAACGCCGCCAAAATCGTCCTTGGGCTGGCGCTCACCTTCGCTCTATTTCCGCTGTGGCCCAAGGTAGAGGCGGTCCCCGCCAGCCTCGTGCAAGTCACCGGCTGGATTCTCGTGGAAGCGGCGATCGGACTGGCCGCCGGGCTCGCCGTTGCGTTCATCGTGGAGGGCCTGTATGTGGCCGCACAAGCGATCAGCATCCAGGCCGGCTTTTCGTACGCCGCGATGGTCGACCCCAACACGGAAGCCGACTCTACGGTCCTCATCGTTGTGGCTCAACTTACCGCCGGTATGCTTTTCTTCGCTTTGGGTCTGGACCGCCAGCTGCTCCAGATTCTGGCGCACAGCCTGGAAACGCATCCGCCAGGATCGTTGCCGCTATCGCGCTCGGGTGTGGAGACGTTGGCGATGCTGGGCTCCGGCGCATTTTCTACGGGACTGCGCCTAGTGCTTCCAGTGATGACGTTGCTGTTCCTGATCGATCTATCGATCGGGCTTCTGGGGCGGCTCAATTCCCAATTGCAATTGGTCGCGCTCGCGTTTCCGATCAAAATGGTGGCATCGCTCGCGGCTCTGAGCTTCCTGGTACTGCTGATCCCGAAGATCTACCAGCAGTCTGCCGGCGTCGCATTTGGCGCTCTCGCGAAGGTTCTAGGATTTTGACGCTAGCGATCCTATATGCCGAGTCCCAGCGATCGAACAGAGAAACCCACACCGCGCAAGCTAATCAAAGCGCGCCGCGAGGGTCAGTTTGCGTCGTCGAAAGACTTCGTCAGCGGTCTGCAATTTACGGTGTTCGTCCTTTTGCTGGCTGCATGGGGACCGAAGGTGTTCGCGGGTTTCAAAGATGCGGCGGGAGCGGTGCTGCGCCAGGCTTTCCGTTCCGACCTAGGCCCGAATACACTGCTGGAAATCGTTCGTCAGTCGTTCACGCAATCTATGGTTCCGTTGATGACGGGAAGCGCTGTTCTGGTGGCTACAGGCGTGCTATTCCAGTTAGCGTCCACTCGATTTTCCTTCAGCCTGAATCGGCTGGTTCCAAAACCTGCCAACTTCAGCCCGATTTCAAAGCTCAAATCAATCCCGCACAAAGGCTTCGGCTCCGCTGTTCAGGCGGTCGCACTGGTGCTTGTATTCGGTGCGATGATTTACTGGATCGTCGTCAAGAATGCCGGCCTTTTGCTGGTACTCCCGCTGTCCAGCCTACAGATTGGGCTGGAGACCATGCGCTCGCTCTGCCTGAGCTTGCTTTGGAAAGCCGTGGCCTTTTTTCTTCTATTCGGAATCATCGATTTGTTCCGCGAACACCGCCGTTTCAACTTGCAGATCAGGATGACCAAGCAGGAAGTCCGCGACGAAATGAAGGAAACCGACGTCAACCCGCAAATCAAGATGCGGATCCGCCGCTTGCAACGCGACGCACGCCGCCGCCGGATGATGGACGAAGTCAAGACTGCGACCGCGGTGGTGGTGAACCCGACTCACTACGCGGTCGCAATCCGCTATCAACACGATTTGATGTCCGCGCCGGTGGTGGTGGCAAAAGGCAAGAATTACCTCGCCCTGCGTATTCGCGCGCGTGCGCTAGAGCATCAGGTCCCGTTGATCGAGAATCCACCGCTGGCACAGGCTCTGTACAAGTCGGTGGACGTGGGCCAGCAGATTCCGCCGCATCTTTATCGCGCGGTGGCCGAGATCCTGGCCTACATTTACCGTTTGATGGGAGCCAAGACAGTTTCGTGAGTTCAGGAATGAGAATGCAATTTCACTTCAGGAGTCAATCATGATTCAACTTAACGGCGTTTCGCCATTCAACAACAGCTCGGTCGCCGACCCTTCGATTGTCGCGCCGGCCAACCAGGACCCCAACAGTAGTTTCCAGAGCCAGCTGTCAGCGGCCCTTACTGCCACACTGCAAAAGTTCGGAATCGATCCCAGCAAGGTTGCACTGTCCATCGCGCCAATCCGGGCTAGCGTCACTCCGCCGCCTCCCGCATCGCCCGGGGATGGAACCCTGGCGTCCCACGATCCAGGGCTCAATTTCGACGACGCCTACTGGTCCAAGCAGCCGTCGGCTGTTCAAGCGCTCCGGAACATCGACGATCCCACTCAGCGCTCGATCCTCGCCGGACAACTCACCGCCGCCGGTTTTAAGATTGACGCGCCGATCATGGTCTGGGGTTGGGATCCCGCCAAAGTCACCAGTCTCCGTCAGAGCATGGGTTATACCTGGGTACCGGCCGGTCTTCAAACTCCAATTGCGGAAGCTCCAGGAGTTGACGACCACGGGTCGCAGCCCTACGATCCCTCCAATCCCCCCGCCGGCTCCATTGCTGTTTAGTCGCTCGATGAAATTACAGCTTGCATTATTGTGTGCCGCCGGCGGGTACGCTCAGACGCCCGCGAATTTTGAAGATACGGTGCGGGCGGCCATGGCGCCTTCGCTTGCTCAGCAGCGAGCATCCATACGCACACAGGCTGCCGCAGCGGCAAAAACTGCTGCCGCGAATCCAACGGCGGGATCATTTTTCACGGGACCCCCACCGATTGGGCTCGGCCTGCTGGCGGAATGCGATCCACTTCCGGAGGAACAACTAAACGGCATCATTACCGGGGCGGCACAGAAGGAAGGGGTGGGCTTTGAAATTATCAAGGCGGTGATCGAAGAAGAATCAGCCGCGCGGCCGTGTGCAATCTCGTTCCGCGGAGCCGAAGGCCTCATGCAACTGATGCCGGCCACTGCGGAAGAGCTCAAGGTTGAGGACCCCTTCGATCCGAAACAAAATGTCGAGGCCGGAGCCCAACTTCTGAAGCTGCTGTTGGGCAAATACGACAACAACCTCACGCTTGCCCTAAGCGCTTACAATGCAGGATCGGGGCGCGTCGATCAGGAAGGCGGCATTCCACCGATTCCAGAGACGCTCAACTACGTTGCAGACATCTTACGCAAATTGCGGCCGACGGAGGACAAGCCCATAGGGATTGCGCCATCCGTGGCCGCACCAGAACATCAAGACCGCTAAGCGAGCTAAGGCAAAATCCTCCTGTAGTTTGAAGTTTTTGCCTTGGAATGCGGCTAGCCGTCAGATGCGGCCCATCAATAAAAGGATGATCAGGATTAGAACCACCAATCCCAGACCACCGCTCGGATAGTAGCCCCAACCTCTGCTATAGGGCCATGTAGGCAGCGCCCCTAAAAGCAGAACAATCAGGATAATAAACAGTATCAGCGACATAGTCTCTCCTCTCTAACGCAGGCGTAACGTGCTCCCGAAATCATTCACACATTACTAACGTGCAAGTGAACGCCCACTTCTGTATCGCACGCGAGGAGAATTCACCCCTGGGGATTGTTCTAGTTTTTCAGCCGCTTCAAATCGCGACGCGCCGGTTCGAAGTCGGGCCTCAGGCGAAGAGCGGTTTCCAGCTCGCTACGAGCATCGGCCTTGCGTCCTTCTTTCTCGTACACCAACCCGAGCGACCAATGTGCGCCGGCGATAAGCGGCGCGCCCACTTCCGGCTCATTCGTTTGGTCCAGGTATTTCTTAAGACACGCTTCAGCTTTCGACAGATCGGCGCCGTCACGCAACATGGCTCTAGCGGTGTAGACCAACGGACTGAGGTCATCCGGAATCGCGGCTTCGGCCCGGGCGACCAGCTTGGCAGCATCCTCGTAATGCTTTCCCAAGACGAGCGCGGCTGCCAGCACGCGATAAGCATCGATTCGATCAGGATTCAGATCCAGCGCTGCTTTGGAATGCTGCTCGGCCAGCGCCGGATTGGAATGTTCGGCAGGCAAATAATACGCCGCCAGATTGATGCGCGCCTCGTAATTTCGTGGATTCGACTCGACTGCCTTTTGATACAAACCTTCTAGCTTGCCGTCCTCTTTTTCCTTGCGCGCCAAGTACGCCAGCGCCAGATAACCCCGCGCGGCATCGATCTTCATCAAGTCGTTCGCAAACTGCGCGGCCTTCTTTTTATCTCCACCGACAACGCCTGGCGCTTCCTCGAAGTACTGGGCTTGATCGAACAGGTTGTCGGGATCGTTGGGCGCGATGGCCAGCGCCGCTTCGAATTCAGCCCGGCACTTACGCGCCAGACCGAGCTGCTTGAACATCGACACTCGTCCGGCCTGATCCGCATACGCTTCGCCGAGTTCCCGATGAAAGGCGCTCGATTTCGGATCCAGCCGCACGGCCGCTTCGGCCAGCTTCACAGCCTCGTCCAGATTGCCGAACTCGTGCCGCACGCGCGCCAGAAGATACGTGGCATGCGCGTCATTCGGATGCGCTTTGTACTCGGCTTCCACCAGGTCGCGCGCCCGCTTCCAATGGCCGTTCTCGATCAATGATTGGGCAGCCGGCTCTCCGGCGCATAAGGTCACTCCAATGAGGACGAATAGCAACGTTCGCATGGATTACTCGCAACGCAGCGCTTGTGTCGGATCGGTGTTCGATGCCCGGCGCGCGGGGAAATAGCACGCCAGCGCCGCGACTATCAGCAAGAGTGCACTGATGAAGATGAACGTCGGCGCATCCGTCGGGCTGACGTGATACAGAATCGACTCCATGAAGCGAGTTACCGTCAACGATCCGGCTAAGCCGATCGCCAAGCCTATCAATGCCAGCTTCAAGCCTTGGCTCAACACCAGCGACAGCAGATCGCGGCGAGCAGCGCCGAGCGCCATCCGGATACCGAATTCCTGCCGGCGGGCGGAAACCGAATAAGCCACTACGCCATAAATCCCCAGCGCCGCCAGGAACAGAGCCAAGCCCGAAAAGTAGATGGTCACTTGCCCGACGATGCGAAACGGCGACTGACGCTCCGCCATCAGATCTTCCATCGTTCTCACATCGGATACGGGCTGGCCTTTGTCCAGCGTGAAAACGGATTGCTCGATTTGGGCGGCAATATCTGCTGCACCGGGCTTCGTCCGCAACACCAGCATCATGCCACGTACCGGGGACTGATGCTGCGGCAGGAAGCCCATAGGCTCCGAAACGTTGGCGTCATTCGCGCCCTCCGTATCCGCGGCGACACCGACGATAGTCGCGACCCGGTCGAGCTTGGCGCCGTAGTGAATCCGCCGGCCGACTGGATCTTCACCAGGCCAGTTCCGCCGCGCCATGGTCTGGTTGATGATGATGACTGGCGCAGCATCACGACTGTCGCGCTCAATGAACTCGCGCCCCCTTAAGATCGTTTGACCCATGACGTCGAAATATCCCGAGGTTACCCGCACCACACTGAGGAATGGAATGCTGCCGGTTGCGGGATTCGGACGCCCGTCGATTGCGTAATACGTGCTGCCAGTGCTACCGGAATAAGGAAGAAACGAAGCCGCAGCAACGGATTGAATGCCTGGTTCCTGGGCGATGCGCTCGAGCAAGTGTCTGTAAAAGGCATCGGCTTGTTTGAGATCCGCGTATCTCGAATTGGACAGCGTGATTTGCGCCGTTACCAGACCAGCTGGACGAAACCCGGGGTCGCTGGCGTACATTCGAACCAGCCCCTTGATCAGCAGGCCCGATGCCACCAGTACTATCATCGTGAGCGAAACTTCCGAGACTATCAGCCAATTCTTCAAGCGGCTGCCTGAGGCGTTCTCGGCAATACGAGACGTACTTTCCTTCAGGGCATCATGCACATCGATCCGCCAGCAGCGGAACGCAGGAGCGCATCCGAAGAGCAGGCCCATGGTCACACTAATACCGAGAGTGTAGAGGAATGTTTGCAGGTCAACCTGCAATCGGCCCTCATTCGGAAGGTAGGCACGAAAATTGTACGGGATCGATTCTGCGATCCAATGCACGCCCCAGAACGCGAAGAATACGCTACAGAATGCCGCGATGAGAAACAGCACCAGGTTCTCGGTAAGCAACTGGCGCAGCACGCGTGTTTTGCCCGCACCCATGGCAATCCGCACTGCTATCTCTTTCTGCCGGGCGACGGCGCGGCTGACGATGAGGTTGGCGACATTCCCGCACGCGATCAACAGGATGCATCCCACTAGCGCGAATAGAACCAGCGCACGGTCACTCCCACCTTGGCGACCGATTTCGTCACTCAGCGTTCGAAGCTGTACACTTCGGCCTGTGTTCGTCTCCGGGTAGGATTGCTCCAGCCGCCGAGCCAATGTCTGCAGATAGCTGGCGGCGCCACGCAGGCCGAATCCTGGCTTCACGCGGGCGATCGCATCCAGACTTAGGATCCTCCGGTTCTTGAGATCTTCTTCGCTCAGAGCCAACGGCATCCACAATTGCGCGGGACCCGCCAGCGGCAGATGGAAACCGGCGGGAAGAATGCCGACCACCGTCACGTCCTCCCCATCCACGCGAATAGTTCGACCCACTAACGCTGGGTCGCCGGCGAAGTGGCTTTTCCAGAGTTCCTGCCCGAGTAGAACCACTCGCGGCGCTCCGGCTCGATCGTCCGGTTCGAGAAAGTCGCGCCCCAATTGCGGAGTCACGCCCAACATTCGAAAAAATTGCCAGTTCACACGCCCGCCCACCATCTGTTGCGGACGATCTCCAAGCTGTAGCGTGAAGAACGGGTTGGCCCACCCGCAAATTTCCTCGAGTGCGCCATCGGTGTGTCGCCAATCGTAAAGATCACCGGGTGACACTGGTCCGGTCCAGCCCCGCTTGGCGTCAGCGCTGTGGATCGACACCAGTTGGTCGGGATTTGGATAGGGCAGCGGCTTCAGCACCCAGGCATTCACAACGCTGAAAATCGAGGTGTTCGCGCCGATGCCCAGCGCCAGTGTGAGCACAGCGACGGCTGCGAATCCGGGGCTCTTGCGAAGCATTCGAACGGCGTAGTGGACGTCCTGCGAAATCTCATCGATGAGCCACAGTCCGCGCGCCTGCCGGCAATATTCCTTGATCGGTTCCAGGTGGCCGAACTCGATTCGAGCGCGGCGCTCGGCTTCAGTTCGATCGATTCCCGAACGCATCAGGTCTTCCGTGTAGCTGGCCAGATGGAAGCGCAACTCGGCATCCATGTCGCGCTCCATGTGGGCGCGTCGGAAGGTACCCTGCAGGATCGATATCAGCTTAGCCAGCCCGCTCATGACTTCTCCGGCGCCGCCTTCAACACGCCCAGCACGCCCGCGCTCAAGCGGTTCCAATTGTCCGTTTCAACTTTGAGCTGCCGCCGGCCCTCGGCCGTCAGACGGTAGAATTTAGCCTTGCGATTGTTGTCGCTTTCACCCCATTCCGCCTTGATCAAACCTCGGTATTCCAGCCGGTACAAGGCCGGGTACAGCGATCCCTGCTGGATCTGCAGCCGCCCTTCGGACAATTGCTGGATACGTAAGAGGATGCCGTAGCCATGCATCGGATCGAGCGAGATCGACTTCAGGATCAACATGTCGAGCGTTCCTTGCAGCAAGTCCGCCTGTTTGCCCACGCAAGGATTCTATCCGCCTTCTCCTAGATTGTCAAGGAGAGATCCAAGATTCAAGAAATTCTCGCTAAACGTGTCACAAAACCGCTTCTTCACCGGTCTGGATAATGTACGCTCGTTTTAGCGAGGCACTAATGGCGGCAGGCCCGATGGAAAATAAGCAGGCCGATTCCGACGACCGTTTGACAGAGTTCAACCGGTTCCGCGGCCTGCTGTTCTCCATTGCCTATAGGATGCTGGGAAGTGTGGCGGACGCCGAAGATATTCTGCAGGAAACGTTTATCCGCTGGCACCGCGCATCCGAGGCCGAAATACAGTCGCCCCGCGCTTTTCTCGTAACGATCGTGAGCCGTCTCTCGATCAACCATCTCCAATCCGCGCGCGTCCAGCGGGAAGAGTATGTCGGCCAGTGGCTCCCGGAACCGCTGGTTACAGAATCACCCGTCGATCCGTTCACGATTTCTCGCATCGACGAATCGGTCTCCATGGCCTTTCTCGTTCTTCTCGAACGACTGACGCCCGTGGAGCGAGCGGTCTTCCTTCTTCGCGAAGTATTCGACTATGAGTACGCCGAGATCTCTCAGGCTGTCGGAAAGGACCAGACGAACTGCCGGCAAATTTTGCGGCGTGCTCGCCAGCACATGGCCGAAATCCATCCGCGATTCCAGGCATCGCCGGCACATCGTCAGGAGTTGCTCCAGAATTTCCTGCAGGCGACCGCAACGGGCGATCTGGGCTGTTTAGTCGCATTGTTGTCGAGCGACGCGGTGCTCCATTCCGATGGCGGCGGCAAGGCGCCGGCTGTCCCGAACCTCGTTTGTGGCCCAGAGAATGTGGCGCGCGCCATCATCGGCAGCATGAAAAGACTTGTGCCAAACAACTTGACCCGGCGCATCGCCGTGATCAATAGTGAACCTGGTGTCGTTGCCTATTTGGACGGCCGCCCTTACGCCGTACTCACGATCGACGTGGTTGACGACCGTATCAAATCCATCTACATCGTTAGCAATCCTGAAAAGCTTGCGCATCTAGCTCCTTTGCCTTCGCCGCCCTGCTGATGTCACGCCCGGGCGCGCTGCCCGGTCTTTGAGGCATGAGCACTTCAAAGAGAGATATCTGGGCTGGAAGGATTCTTACCGGCGTCGTAAATATGATCCTGGTGGGGAGCAGTATCGCGAAAATAGCAGGAGTCCCGAAGATGGTGGAGGGGCTTACGCACGCCGGCATACCGCAGGCTGCGATACTGCCGATCGCGGTTCTCGAGTTACTTTGCCTGCTCCTCTATTGGATTCCAAGCACGACAGTACTTGCCACCTTCCTCTTGACTGGTTACTTCGGTGGAGCGACTGTAACTCACATCATTGGCGGCGAGAGCATTCTGCCACCTCTGATTGTCGGATTGATCATTTGGGCTGGAGCTTACTTCCGCGTTCCCGAACTTAAAGCGCTGTTGCCGCTCCGCGCCGGCCATAGCGTGCGCGATGGGCAGCCATTTGGCAGAACGGCGGTGAGCCAATGAAACGTATTTCGCATTTCGCCCTTTGGATCAATCGCGTGGTTCTCTGCGCGGCCACTCTGATCTTCACCATGATCGGGCTGCGTTATGTCGCCGATCCTGTCGGGGCGTCCGCGGCTACGGGCGTAACCCTGACTTCCGGCCTGGCGGTGACCACGACGCGCATTGGCTTTGGCGCTTTTCCGCTTGGGTTCGCGATATTCAGCTTGGTCTGTCTCCTGTCCACTCGCCGCCTGATCACCGGAGTCAGCATGGTCGCCACGGTAATTAGCACCGCGATAGTAGTGCGCTTATTTAGCATCGTCGCCGATGGCGTGGTCCCTCAAAGTCTGAGGCTCTTCGTGCCGGAAACCGTGATTCTCCTGTTGGCCTTTACCGGCCTTTTGCTTGAGGCGGCCCGGAAGCAGAACAACAGGGAGGTAGCGTGACCAATCGAATACCCATCTCACCCGTGCGCGTGCGGCCGCTACCACATCCGGCCTGGTTACCCGGAAACACGTGGCCGTTCCGAACTTTCGGAATCGAATCGAAGGGTTCCTTGCTGGCGGTTACTGAAGCCGGGAATGGTCCAGTGCTGCTGTTTGTGCACGTTGGCGCCTGGTCGTTCATTTGGCGCGATCTCATTACCAGGCTCGCATCCAGCTTCCGCTGCATTTGTTTCGATGCGCCGGGGAATGGCCGGACGCAGGATGCGCCTGCCAGCACCGTGACGCTGCAAGCCGCGGCCGATGCTGTGGCTTCCGTTATCGATGCAATGGAGCTGCACGACTTCACCGTGGTCGCGCACGATCTCGGCGGGCCGGCCGCACTTGCCGCTCTGGCCGGGAAACCGGAATACGTCCGGGGCATCGTCGCGATGAACACCTTCGCCTGGCGTCCATCTGGAGCGGCTTTCCGAGGAATGCTCGCCCTCATGGGCAGCAGGCTCATGCGCGAATTCAATGTTCTGACCGGGCTGATTCCCTGGATCTCTTCCACGTCGTTTGGCGTCGGCCGGCACCTGGATGAACCCAGTCGCAAAGCGTTCCGTGCAGGCATTGGCTCGTGTGGCCGCCGCGCCTTTCATGCTTATATGCGCGATACTCGCCGCTGTGACGACTTGTATGACGGAATTTCCCGGACTCTTGCCGGACCGTTGGCGCACGTGCCGGTGCTCACCATTTTTGGCGAGCGCAATGACCCCTTTGGTTTCCAAAAGCGGTGGAAGCAGCTGTTTCCATCCGCGCGTCAGGTAGTGGTCGCCAAAGGAAATCATTTCCCGATGTGCGACGCCCCCGACCTTGTTGCGAACGCCATTCGCGACTGGCACCGGAAACTTGTTGCCTAATCCAACAGTGATCCCCTGTTGACAGCCAAAAGGAAGCCGTTGTACACTCCTGTAGGCTACCCAAAGGAGAACAGTCCATGCCGAAGGAAAAAGCGGATGTCCTGCACGGCTCGCTGGCGTTCATGGTCCTCCGAACGCTCGAAACTCTCGGCCCACAGCACGGCTGGGGAATCG
>Ga0070714_100002482_pt1 | contig 13608 bp, 15 predicted proteins | sample LARL83metaG_FD_65450 | JGI IMG/M metagenome (GOLD analysis project Ga0070714, IMG submission 65450) | Corn, switchgrass and miscanthus rhizosphere microbial communities from Kellogg Biological Station, Michigan, USA - LAR L8-3 metaG | ecosystem: Host-associated > Plants > Roots > Rhizosphere ...
TCGGCTGACGCTTGATGATGCGTAACCCTCCCATGAAGGAGGGGAACGGGAGGACCATGGGCAAGCGTCAGATCATCGAAGGCAGCGGATTGCCGAAGCATCCGCAGCCGTTTCCCACCGCGGTGAAGCTCGGGAACGTGGTGTTCACGTCGGCAATCGGCGGCCACGATCCGGAGACCGGGAAAATTCCCGACGCGCCGGAGGCGCAGATCCGCAACGCGTTTCATCATCTCGAGACCGTCATGCGCCTGAGCGGCGGCGCCCCGTCGGACATCGGCAAGGTGACGGTGCACCTCAAGGATCGCGCCATGCGCGACATGGTGAACGAGGTGTGGATCAAGCTTTTTCCCGAGGAGCGCGACCGGCCGGTGCGCCACACCGTCGCCGCCGATCTTCCCGGCAAAGCGATCATCCAATTGGAAGCGATCGCCGTCATCGGCAAAGAATGACGGGAGCGGCACACATGGCCACGCTGCCAAGCGATCTTGGGAAAAGCATGCTGGACGATCTCGATGGGCGTCTGATCCGCTTCGATACCTGCATCCTCTCCGACGCCATGGACCGCCTCGGGCTGGCCGGCGCCACCATCGGCGTGCGACCGGCGTGGAAATGCCCGAAGATTTTCGGCCGCGCCGTCACCATGAAGCTGAAGCCCGCCGGAATCGACCGGCCGAAGCAGCACCTCGGCACGGCGGCGATCGAAGCCGCGCGGCCCGGCGAGATCATCGTCATCGAGAACCGCGTTCGCGCCGATGCGCCCGGCTGGGGCGGGCTCCTGTCGCTTGCGGCGAAGACCAAAGGCATCGCCGGCGTCGTCACCGACGGCCCGTGCCGCGACGTGGACGAGTGCGAGACGCTCGGATTCCCGATCTATGCCAACAGCGTGGTGCCGATCTCCGCCCGCGGCCGCATCGTCCAGGAATCGGTCAACAAGGAAATCCAGTTTGCCGGCGTCCAGGTGCGACCGAACGATCTCATCGTCGCCGACGGCAGCGGCGTCGTCGTCATTCCCCAGGAGAAGGTGGCCGAAGTGATCGCCACGGCGACCGATCTGGCCGACCGCGAAGCCGAGATGGCGGACGAAATTCGCGCCGGCAAGTCGATCCTGGACGTCCTCGAACGGCGCGGCTACGAGGCGCTGACCCGGCGGAAGGACCAATGATGGACGCCCTCATTGAAGGCTTCAAGACGCTCGCGGCGGCATCGATCTCCGACGCGCTGGATCGCCTGCAGATTCCCGGGCAGGCCCAGGGAATCGCCTCGCTGCGGCTTGGCTACCGCATCGTCGGACGCGCCTTCACGGTGCGCTATTTGCCGGTCGGCTCCTCGAAAGGCACGGTCGGCGATTACGTCGACGACGTGCCGCCCGGCGGCGTCATCGTTCTCGACAACGCCGGCCGCCTCGACTGCACTGTCTGGGGCGACATTCTCACGACGGTGTCGGCGCGGCGGAAGATCGCCGGAACGGTGATCCACGGCGTCTGCCGCGATGTGAGCGGCAGCCTCGAGGTCGATTACCCGATCTTCTCGCGCGGCCGGTTCATGCGCACCGGCAAGGATCGCGTCCAGGTCGACGGCATCAACGTGCCCGCCTCGCTCGGCGACGTCCAGGTGCGGCCCAACGACATCGTCGTCGGCACCGACGACGGCATTCTCGTGGTTCCCCACGACAAGGCGGAGGCGGTCCTCGACATTGCGCAATCGATCTCCGCCGCCGAGGCGAAGATCATCGCCGCGGTGAAGTCGGGAAGCCGGCTCGACGACGCTCGCAAGACGCACAATTACCATCATCTCCAGAGTCATGCCTGAGCGGCCGACATCATGCTGACGAAACCCGACGCGATCTTCGCCGAGATGCTGAAGCAGTCCACCGCCACCGTGCATGAGGCGATGGGCCGGCGCGGAGCGCTCCCGTCGTCGATCAAGCCGGTGTCGGCGGCCATGCGCCTGTGCGGTCCGGCCTTCACGGTCGACGGGCCGCCGATGGACAATCTGCTCCTGCACCATGCGATCTACGCCGCGCAGCCCGGCGACGTCCTCGTCGTCCGCGTCGGCGACTATTACGAGGCCGGCTATTGGGGCGAGATCATGGCCGTTGCGGCCCAGGCGCGCGGGCTTGCCGGTCTGGTCATCGACGGCGGCGTGCGGGATTCCCGGGAGCTTGCGGCAATGGGCTTTCCGACCTTCTCGCGCGGGCTTTGCATCAAGGGCACGACCAAGCACGGCGGCGGATCGCTCGGCCGCCCGGTCGCGATGGGTTCGATCGTCGTCGAGCCGGGCGACATCGTGCTCGGCGATGCCGACGGCGTCGTCGTCGTGCCGAAGGCGGAAGGGCTCGCTATTCTCGAGAAATCGGTGAAGCGCGTCGACAACGAGGAAGAGATCAAGCGGCAGCTTCGCGCCGGCAAAACGACGTTGGAGATTTACGGACTGAAGTCTTGAGCGTGAAAAGGAACTCCGCCGCGGCGGAGGGGATGCAAAGAGGATGAACCATGGTTGAGATCGTCGGTTGCGTCGCCATGTCGCATGGTCCGCAACTGTTCACCCCACCGGAGAAATGGTCGCAGCTTCCGACCCGCATCAAGGGGCCGTTTCATCCCAAGGCGGGCATCGAGGCCGAGCTGACCGTGGATGCGATGAGCGCCAACTCGGAGCGCTGCCACGCGGCGATCGGGGTTCTCGGCAAGAAGATCGAATCCTGGAATCCCGATACGATCATCGTTGTCGGCGACGATCAGGCGGAGAACATTCTTCCCGACAACACGCCGCCGTTCACGATCTACATCGCGCCCGAGGCCGATGCGACGCGGAAATACGGCTATTTCGGCACCGACACGAGCAAGCAGGTGCGCCGGTATTCCGTCGACTCGGAGTTGGCTCAGGAGGCGCTCCTGAGCATCATGGGTCAAGGCTTCGATCCGTCCTGGTCGAAGGAAACCCGCTACAAGGGCGGACTCGGCCACGCCTTTGGCCGCGCGCTTCATCTGCTCATGCCGACGACGACCCGGGCGATCCTGCCGGTGATGGTGAACACCTATTATCCGCCGGCGCCGACCGCCAAGCGCTGCTTCGATTTCGGCGTGGCGCTCGGTCGCGCCCTGGCGAACAGCAAGATCGAGCGGCGCGTGGCGCTGGTCGCCTCGGGCGGCCTGAGTCACACCAAGATCGACGAATCGCTCGACCAGGCCTTCATGAAGGCGCTCGAGACCAACGACGCCGCCTATCTGTCGTCGATTCCGTCGAGTGTGCTGGTGACGGGAACCTCGGAAATCCGCAACTGGATCGTCGTCGCCGGCGCCATGGGGGCCGCCGGGAAGATGGTCGATTACATCCCGTGCTACCGCAACAGCGATGGGGTCGGCTGCGCCATGGGCTTCGCTTACTGGGATCGCACGGCGGCGTGAGCCGCACGCATGCATCGACAACAACGACAACAGAGAACTGGGACCACGCCATGATCATCGACATTCACGCCCACTTCACCGCTCCGGCGGAGTTGTTCGCCTATAAGTCCAACCTTCTCGCAGGCCGCGGAGCCTCCGTGAACAAGCTGAAGCTCAGCGACGAGAAGATCGTCGCTGCGCTCAACGAGCCGGTACACGGCGGCGCCTCGCATCTCCAGCAGCTCAAGGAGGTCGGCACGGACATGCAGGTCATTTCGCCGCGTCCGTACCAGCTCATGCATTCGGAGAAGCCGGAGAAGATCGTCCATGCCTTCACCGAGGCATGCAACAACCTGACATATCGCCAGACCCAGCTCTTCCCCGACAAGTTCGTCGGCATGGCCTGCCTGCCGCAGAACCTGGGCGTCAGCCCGAAGAACTCGATCGAGGAGCTCGAGCGTTGCGTCAAGGAGCTGGGTTTCGTCGGCTGCCTGCTGAACCCGGATCCGACCGAGGGTATGGGGCCGGAGCCGCCGGGCCTCGGCGACGAATATTGGTATCCGCTGTACGAGAAGCTGGTCGAGCTCGACGTTCCGGCGATGGTGCACGCGGCCGGCTGCCGCTGCGGCCGCCACGACTACACGCTCAACTTCATCATCGAGGAAAGTATCGCCATCCAGAACCTGATGAAGTCGAAGGTGTTCAAGGATTTCCCGAAGCTCAAGCTGATCATCTGCCACGGCGGCGGGGCAATTCCCTACCAGATCGGCCGCTTCGTCGCGGCGCGCTCGAAGCGCGGTGCGACGCCGTTCGTCGACAGCTTCCGCAAGCTCCACTTCGACACCGCGCTCTACACCCAGGACGCGCTGGAGATGCTGTTCCGCTGGGCGAGCCCAGACAACTGCATGTTCGGCACCGAGCGCCCCGGCGCCGGCACCGCGAAGGATCCGGCGACCGGCAAGTGGCTCGACGACACGCGACCTTTGATCGAGGAGATCAAGTCGCTTACCGCTGCCGACAAGAAGAAGATCTTCGAGGACAACGCCCGCAAGGTCTTCAAGATCAAGACGCCGGTGGCTGCGTAAAGAGGAGAGGCGAGTGACGACCAACGACCGATCCGACCGCGAACTCGTTGCCAAGTCCTGCCGCATTCTCGGGCGGCTGGATCTGACCAAGGCGGCGACGGGCCATGTCAGCCAGCGCGTCGGCGACCGAATCCTGATCCGGGCGCGCGGCGGCGACGAGGTCGGCGTCCGCTACACCACGGCGGACGAGGTCATCGCCGTCGATCTCGACGGCAAGAAGCTTGACGGTCCCGAGGGGCTCGCGGCGCCCCAGGAGGTCTTCATCCACACCTGGATCTACAAGACCAGACCGGAGGTGAAGTCCGTCATTCACATCCACCCCCCGACGGTGGTGCTGTTCACCATCTGCAACAAGCCGCTGATGCCGATCTACGGCGCCTATGACCCAAGCAGCGTCGATTTGTTGCTCGACGGCATACCGACCTACGGCCGCAGCATCACCATCCGCAACGACGAGCTCGGCAAGGAGTTCAGTCAGGCGATGGGGCAGAAGCGGGTGTGCCTGATGCGCGGCCATGGCATCACCACGGCGGGTGCGAGCGTCGAGGAGGCGACCGTCACGGCCATCAAGATGAACGAGATCGCCGAGATGCACTACCGCGCCTACCTCCTCGGCGATCCTCAGCAGATACCGCCCGAGGACATCGAAGTGTTCCGGAAGAGCAAAGAGGCGAAGAGCAAGAAGACGGGCAAGGATGTCCACATGAACTCGAGCTGGCGTTATTACGCCGAATTCACTGGCGAGTCGGGCCACGCGACGCGTGAATCCAAGCATGGAGGCCGGAAATGCTGAACCGCGAGGACAACGATCTTCTCACGCGCGTCGGCCCCGGAACGCCAGCCGGCGAGCTGCTTCGGCGGTACTGGCATCCGGTGGCGGCGGCCTGCGAGATCACCGCCGAAAAGCCGAAGAAGAGAATCCGGCTGCTGGGCGAGGATCTCGTCCTGTTCCGTGACGGGTCGGGCACGCTCGGCCTGATCGAGGAGCATTGTCCGCACCGTGGCGTGTCGCTCTATTACGGATTCGTCGAGAACGAGGGCATCCGCTGCGCCTATCACGGCTGGAAATTCGATTGCCGCGGCCAGTGCCTCGACATGCCGTTCGAGCCGGAAGGCACGCCGCTCAAATCGAAGATTGCGGCCAAGGCCTACAAGGTCCAGGAGCTGTCGGGCCTGCTGTTCGCCTATCTCGGCCCCGATCCGGCGCCGCTTCTGCCGCACTACGATCCGCTCGTGCGCACGGACGTGCGGCGCAAGATCCACATTCTGCCGCAGCTCAACTGCAACTGGCTGCAGGTGATGGAGAACTCGGTCGATCCGACCCACACGCATTACCTGCACGGCGCCAACATGAATGCCCGCGGCAGCGAAGAGGCCTCGTTCCACTACCGCAAGATCGAGGCGATCGACTTCGTCGTCCGCAAGGAAGCCGACTGGGGCGGGGTCATCAAGAAGCGTGTCTTCGGCGACGTCGAAATCGACAGCAACGAAGGCCATCCGGTCATCTTCCCGACCATGCTTCTGCTGCCGCCGCATCCGCACATCATGATGCATTTCCGCGTGCCGGTGGACGATACCCACACGCAGATCTTCCGTTGCCAGTTCACCGAATCGGAGAACGGCGAGGAGATCAAGCAGAACGAAGTCCCGGTCGAGTACGTCAAGCCGTTCGTCGACGACAGCGGCGAATATCACCTGACGACGTTCGGTTCCCAGGATGCGATGGCGTGGGAAACGCAGGGTGCGATCGCCAATCGCGGCCGTGAGATGCTCGGCGCGTCCGATCGCGGCATCGCGCTCTACCGCCGCCTGCTCAAGGAGCAGATCGCCGCCGTCCAGCAGGGCAAGGATCCGCTCGGCGTGATCCGCGACCCGGCGATCAACACGCGCATCATGATCGCCCTGTCGACGCAGCAGCAGGAATTCCGCAATCAGCGCCTCAAGAATGCGAAGGCGGAGGCATGAATTGAAGAACGACGTCATCCAGGCGCGCGGCGCGCGCGGAACGGCCATCCAGGGCCGCGCCGCGAAGGCGCCCTTCCAGCTCCGGGTCGGGATCGCCGGCCTTGGCGTGGCCGCGACCCAGGTGCTGCCGGCCTTCCGGCGTGCTGATTCGCCCTACGTACTGGCCGGCGGAGCCGACGTCCGCGCCGACGTCCGCGACGCGTTCGCGCGCGGCTACGGTTGCCCGACGTTCGACAGCGTTGCGGCCATGTGCAAATCGGATGCCATCAACACCGTCTGGATTTCGACGCCCAACACGCTGCATGCCGAGCATGTCGTCACCGCCGCGCGCCATGGCAAGCACGTCATCTGCGAGAAGCCGATGGCGGTGACGCTGGCCGAGTGCGATCGCATGCTTCGCGCGGCCGAGGACAACGGCGTCAAGTTCCTGCAAGGCCACTCGAAGATTTATGGCGCACCGATCCGCGCCATGGAAGAGATCGTCCGCAGCGGCCGGCTCGGCCGGGTGGTGCAGATCCAGGCGCTCAACTTCAACGACTGGCTGCAGCGCCCGCGGCTCGCGCCGGAGCTCGACACGAAGCAGGGCGGCGGCCTGGTCTATCGCCAGGGGCCGCATCTGGTCGATATCGTCCGTTTCCTCGGCGGCGGCCTTGTGAAGAACGTCCGCGCCGTCACCGGCCGGGCCGATCGCAATTTCGACACCGACGGCCATTTCAGCGCCCTGCTGGAGTTCGAGAACGGCGCCGCCGCGACCATGACGATGAGCGGCTATGGCTACTTCGACGTCACCGAGCTGACCTGGGGCATCGGCGAGAGCGGCTATCCGCAGACCGGCAAGCGTGCCTTTCCCCGCAAGCCGCGACTGACCGGCGCCGCCGATCCGCACAAGAAGTCGGCTGTCGCGAGCGAACGCCAGGAATTTGCCGGCGAGCGCAAGCAGCCGTTCTTCGGGCTCACCATCGTCGCCTGCGAGCATGGCGTCATCCGCCAGTCGCCGGACGGAGTCTATGTCTACACCGAGGATGGACGGGAGGAGATTCCGAGCCGCGGCGGCCGCGGCCGGGAGGCCGAACTCGACGAGCTGTCGTCGGCGATCGCCGAAAAGCGCGAATGCTTCCCCGATGGGCGCTGGGGCAAAGCCACCCTCGAGGTCTGCCTGGCGATGATGGCGTCGTCGAAGGACGGGCGTCTGCGCGTCCTGCATCATCAGGTGGCATCGCCGGGCGCTGCAAGGATTCGCTCCAAGCCGACGAAGAAACATTCGACATCCAGCAAGGCCGGACGCGGCCGGAGGTAAGCCATGCTCACCCAGGAAGACAACGACCTGCTGACCCGCGTCGGCCCCGGCACGCCCGGCGGCGAGCTTCTCCGCCGCTACTGGCAGCCGGTGGCGGCGGCGGGCGAGCTGTCGGCCGAGAAGCCGGTCAAGGCGGTCCGCATCCTCGGCGAGGATCTGGTCGTGTTCCAGGACAAGAGCGGGGCCTACGGGCTGATCGGCAGGAATTGTCCGCACCGCCGGGCGTCGCTGGCATACGGGCGCGTCGAGGAGCACGGAATCCGCTGCGCCTATCACGGCTGGAAGTTCGACGGCGCGGGCCGATGCCTGGAGACACCGGCGGAGCCCAAGGACAGTCCGCTCAAGAACAGGATTCGCCAGAAGGCCTATCCGGTGGAGAAGCTCGGCGGGCTCCTGTTCGCCTATTTCGGGCCCGAGCCGGTGCCGCTCCTGCCGCGCTGGGACGTGCTCGCCTGGGAGAAGGGCAAGCGCTGGATCGACGTGCAATCCGTCCTCCAGTGCAGTTGGCTGCAGGCGATGGAGAACTCCGTCGATCCCTCGCACCTTTACTGGCTGCACGGCGCCTATGCCCATCTCGCCAAGACGGTCGACCAGTACGGCGAGGAGCACGAGTTCATTCCATTCGAATACGGAGTCATGAAGCGACGCACGACGCCCGGAAAGGCGGGCGGCAAGCCCGAGGTCGACCAGCATCCGCTGCTGTTCCCGAACACGCTGCGCCACGTCTCGAAATCGAAAGCCAGTGGCCGGATCCGCCACAACCTGCAATTCCGCATCCCGATCGACGACACCCATACGCAGGTGTTCGTCGTCTATTTCGAGCCGTCGGAGACGGAACGCTCGCCGGCCGACGACACTGCGCCGTTCACGCCGTTTCCGCTGCGGGACGAGAACGGCGAATATCGCCTGGATCAGGTTTTGGTTCAGGACGCGATGGCGTGGGAATCGCAGGGCCCGATCGCCGACCGCACCCAGGAGAACCTGGGGGCGGCCGATCGCGGGGTCGCGATGTACCGCAGGCTCCTCAAGGAGCAGATCGCGGCCGTGCAGAAGGGCGCCGATCCTCTGGGCGTGGTCCGCGATCCGAAGGCAAACCGCCTGATCGAATTCGACGTCATCAACGAACGCATTGGCTTGACCCATCCGGAAAAGCAAGCCGTCGCATAAATCACAGGGTCTGGAGGAGCTGCAGAATGGCGACCGTCATCGATACCAAGGCCAAGGATTACATTCCGGAGCGCTACGACACCTACCAGCATTGGCAGCAGGCGCAGAAGATCCCCCTCGTGACGGGCTTCTTCGTCGAGGACATCAACACCGTCGAGCTGGCGTACTGGGACCTGAAGGGGGCGCCGGCATCGTTCGTCGTGCTCGACGGCACCGGCGGCGTCAACGACGCCTACATCTGCGAGATTCCGCCCGGCGGCAAGACCAAGGCCCAGAAGCACCTCTACGAGGAAATGGTCTACGTCACCAAGGGGCGCGGCGCGACCACGGTCTGGCAGAGGGACGGCAAGAAGCACTCGTTCGAATGGGGGCCGGGCAGCCTGTTCGCCATCCCCCTCAACGCCAGCTACCAGCACTTCAACAGCAGCGGCACCGAGCCCGCCCGCTATTTCGCAGTGACCAACAGCTGCTTCATGATCAATCTGTTCCACAACCTCGATTTCATCTTCGACAGCGATTTCGTCTTCACCGACCGCTTCGACCCCAATGCGGAGAACTACTTCGGCGAGGAGGAGATTCTCGGCCGCTTCTTCATGTCGACCAATTTCGTGCCCGACCTCCTCACCGTGAAGCTCGCGGACTACAGCGAACGCGGCAAGGGCAGCACGAACATGAAGTTCGATCTCGCCGGCCAGACCATGTGCGCCCACGTCTCCGAGTTTCCCGTCGGCACCTACAAGAAGGGCCACAAGCACGGCCCGGGCGCGCACGTCATCATCCTGAGCGGCCAGGGCTACTCGACCCTGTGGCCCGAGGGCGAGGAGCCGCGCCGCGTCGACTGGAAGCCCGGCAGCGTCGTCGTGCCGCCGAACCAGTGGTTCCATCAGCACTTCAACGGCGGCGCCACCCGGGCGCGCTACCTGGCGCTGCGCTGGAACAACTGGCGCTTCAAGTTCTTCCGCCTCAACGACGAGGGATCGACCTACACCAGCGTCAAGAAGGGCGGCGCGCAGATCGAATTCGAGGACGAGGATCGCCGCATCCACGCCGCGTTCGAAGCGCAGATCAAGCGGGCTGGAGCGCAGTGCCAGATGGGGGATTACCACCCGTTCTGCACCTACAAGCACACCTGAGCGCCGAGCCACCTGTGGAGAAATCGGGAGATTCCGCAATGAATGCCGCACGCTCGCTGCTGGCCGTCGTCGTGCTGGGCCTGGGGCTGGGTCTGTCGTTCCCCGCCCCGCCCGCCTCCGCCCAGCCCGGGGACTGGAAGCAGAAATGGGACCGCACCGTCGCGGCGGCCAAGGCCGAAGGCGAACTCGTGCTCTCGATTCCTTCGGGCAGCGTCTGGAGGGGCGAGCTTGCCCTGTTCGAAAAGGCTTACCCCGACATCAAGCTGAAGATGACGGCGTTCTCCGGCCGCGACTTCTGGCCGCGTTTCGTCAAGGAGCGTGAAGTCGGCCAGAACCTCTGGGACCTGCGCGCCGGCGGCACCGATCACGTCGCCTACAAGTTGAAGAACGAGGGCCAGTTCGAACCGGTGCGGGATTTTCTGATCCTTCCCGAAGTGGCCAACGACGCCAACTGGTACGGCGGTATCGATGGCATGTTTCTCGACAAGGAGAAACGTTTCGTTCTCACCTATGTCGCCGTGGAGACGAATCCGGCACTTTACAACAAGAAGTTTATCGGTGAAGCCGGACTCACGGCGACCGACCTTGTCGATCCCAGGTGGCGAGGCAAGATTGCGATGGCCGATCCCAGCATCGGCTCGTCACTCGCCGGAATGTCGGTGCTCTACAAGCGGCTTGGCCCGGACTTCATTCGCAAGCTGGTGATCGACCAGAGGCCCGTCATCACCAAGGTGCCGCGCCAGCAGCTCGATTGGCTGATCGCCGGCCGCTATCCGATCGCCTGGGGATTGCCCAGTGCGGCGACGGTCGAGTACGAGAAACGGGGAGGCGACGTAAGCTTCCTGGAGGACGTGCGCGGCGGTCTGCAATGGTCGAACGGCGTCGGTGGGATTCAGATGCCGACCAAGGCGCCGCATCCCAACGCCGCCAAGGTGTTCATCAACTGGCTTTTGACCAAGAACACCCAGACTCATCTGATGAAGGGGGTGCAATTGAACAGCCGGCGCAAGGACGTTCCTCCCGGGGCGCCCGGTCTCGTTCTCGATCACACGCGAATGAACGATTACGTCAACGGCCAGTCGGAGGAGATCGACCCCTATCAGTACAAGGTGCTCGAGCTGGTCCGTGAAGGCGGACGATAGCTACAAGCCACAATACGCTAAGAGGCTTCCATGAACGTCAAGCATACCGTCTTTGCCGTCCTCGCCGTTGGGCTGCTGCTGAGCCCGCTGTATGCTCCGGCGCAAGCTGCCGACTGGAAGCAGGAGTGGAAACAGACCGTCGACGCGGCGAACAAGGAAGGCCAATTGGTAATGTCGATCCCGTCGGGGAGCGTCTGGCGCGCCGAGTTGGCGCGCTTCCAGGGCGCCTTTCCCGATATCAAGGTAAGGATGACGGCATCCTCGGGCCGCGATTTCTGGGCACGCTTCATGAAGGAGCGCGAAGTCGGCCAGTTCCTGTGGGATCTTCGCATCGGCGGCTACGATGCTCAGGAATATCAGATCAAGCAGGCGGGCAACATGCAGTCCGTGCGCGGTCTTCTCGTGCTGCCCGAGGTTCTCGACGACAGCAAGTGGTACGGCGGTCTTGACGGCACCTTCCTCGACAAGGAGAAACGCTACATTCTCGGCTTCGTGGCTGTGGACCAGACCTCGGCGCGCTACAACAAGAAGCTCGTCGGCGATTCGTTCGATGCTCATGATCTCCTGGACCCCAAATGGGCGGGCAAGATTTCAATGGCCGATCCGCGCGGCGGCTCCTCGCTCACTGGCATGGGCGGGATTTATCGGCGCTTCGGCCCCGACTTCATCCGCAAACTTATGCTCGACCAAAAGCCGGTCATTACCAATGTGCCGCGGCAGCAGACCGACTGGTTGATCTCCGGTCGCTATCCGATCGCCTTCGGCGTTCCCAGCGCGGCCCTTGTCGAGTATGGCCGCAACGGGGGTGACATCAGCGGCATCGGCAATCTGACGGGTGTCCGCCAATGGTCGGCCGGCGTCGGAGCAATCTCGGTGCCGACGAAGAATCCGAATCCGGCGGCAACCAAGGTTTTCGTGAACTGGCTTCTGACCAAGGATGTCCAGACGCACATCATGAAAGGTGTGCAACTGAACAGCCGACGCAAGGACGTGCCGCAGGGCTCGCCGGACCTCGCGCTCGATTACAGTAAATACGATGATTATTACGCCGGCCAGGCCGAAGACATGAAGCCCTATATCGAAGCCGCGGCCAAGCTGCTGCGCGAGATCGTCGCCAGGTGAGCGAGACTTTTCGGGAGAAGACGATCATGGACGGCGATAAGAATCACAGGCACGATCATGAGCATGAGCAGATGGCGCATGACCATCTGGGACATGATCATCCTCACCCGCATACCCACAACCCGCCTGTCGAAGACATCGCGACGCTTGAAGCCGATCTCCGGCTGGCTTCGACGATCCTCGAATGGGAAGCCGGCGACATTTTCGGGCATGTCGGCGTCCGCCTCCCATCGGGGGAGGGTATTGCCTGCAAGATGTTCCGTCCCGCCGGCCAGAAGGACGAGGACTGGCTCGTCCACTTCGATTATTCGGGAAAGAAGATCGGCGGTATCAGCACGCCGCCGATGGAATCGCCGATCTACACCGAGATCATGAAGCGGCGGCCGGACGTGCAGGCGGTCGTTCATACCCATTCGCCGGCCTGTGTGGCCCTGAGCCTAGCGGATATCCAAATCCGCGCCATTCATATGCAATCGCACAAGTTCGCCGGCGGCGTGCCGATCTATCCGCATCCGATTCACATCAAGGAGATGGATGAGGGAATCGATCTTGCGCAAATGCTTGCGGAGGGCAAGGCGATCGTCATCAAAGGCCATGGCGTGGTCACGGTGGGAAAGAACATCGACGAAGCCTGCATGAACGCGCTCTATCTCGAGCGCACGGCGAAGATCATGGGGTTGGCCAGAACCCTGGGCTTCACCGGGCCGACGCAGGAATTCATGGACGAGATCGTCGAGAGCGGCCGGCGGATGCAGGCCAAGCCCGATTCGGGGGCGCGCACAGCGGCGCGCGGCGGCCATTCGAATGAATGGATGTATTACAAGCATCGCATCGCCCGCGGCGAGAAATGGACGCGCGGCTGGAGCTGACGACGAAATGCGGCTTCTGAAGTTCTTCCCGTCCTACACCGATGTCGGGCGATCGCTTCTCGCTCCGCCGAAACTGTCCCACGAGCGGACGCAGGTTCTTCGCACGGCGTTCAACAAGATGGGCGCCGACGCCGAGTTTCGGGCCGAGGCGAAGAGTAGAAGATCGACCTCGATCCTTTGACGGGCCAAGATCTGCGGGAGCTTATCGCCGACATTACGAATTTGTCCGGGCCGCTCCTGAGCTAGGCCAAAGCTGTTAGCGGCGGCAAAGATGCCGGTGGGAACTGATAGTCCGCCAATCTGGAAATGCTATTCCTGCGGCAACAGTACGACGCGGCCGATGGCGCGGCGGCCGCGCACGTCAGCCATGGCGGCGCGGAACTCCGCCAGCGGATAGCGGGCGTGGACCGTGGGTGCGATCTTGCCTTCCTGCCACCACTGTATG
>Ga0070714_100002483_pt1 | contig 13606 bp, 14 predicted proteins | sample LARL83metaG_FD_65450 | JGI IMG/M metagenome (GOLD analysis project Ga0070714, IMG submission 65450) | Corn, switchgrass and miscanthus rhizosphere microbial communities from Kellogg Biological Station, Michigan, USA - LAR L8-3 metaG | ecosystem: Host-associated > Plants > Roots > Rhizosphere ...
GCCGAGCCGGGCATGGCTCCGGGCTTGCGCATCAGCGCCTCCAGGTAGTGATCCAGCAGCAGGTTCTCCGCGCCCTTAGCGGCCAGCCGAGGGTGCCGGGCAACCTCGGCGTGCCGGTCGTAGATGATCAGCTCCGAGGAGCGCAGCACCACCCGGACCTGCCGGCCGATCAGCCGCACCGGCACCGAGTACCGGTTGTTCCGCACGGTGACCTGGCCGTACCGGTCGACCCGCGGGGTCAGCAGCAGCCCGGTCTCGAACGGCTCGTCCGGCAGCGGCATCAGCAGCGGCCGCTCAGAGTCGAAGTCCTGCCCGATCGTGTGGATCCGCGCCCCGATCCGGCGCCCGTCCTCGGCCTGCTCCGCCTTGGCGATCTGAGCGTTCAGCTCATCCAGGGTGTTCATCTCGGGGACGGGGACCAGGTAGTTGCGGCGGAAGTAGCCGACCTCGCCCTCGACGCCGCCTTTCTCGTGTGCGCCCTCGAGCCCGGGCAGGCAATAGAACGCCTCGAAGCGGTAATGGGACCGGAACGTGGTCCACCGCGGGTTTTCCGCCCGTGCCCGGCCGCGCAGCAGCACCTTCCACACCGCAGAGTTCAGGTTGTCGTAGCGGACCTGCCCGGCCGGGACGCCGCCGAGGGCGATGAACGCGTGCACGTGACCTTCCAGGAAGGCTTCCTGCCCGCAGGTGGCGAATACCCGGTGCACCGCCTTGCCGGAATACGACATGCGCAGCACGAACAGGTAGCACTTGGTCATCACCCCGGCCAGCCGCACCCACAGCTCACCGAAGTCAACCTCGGCGTCCTGGCCGGGCGGGTGATGCTGCGGTACGAACACCTTCGCCGGGCCGCGGCCCTCCTCGATGCGGATCTCCTCGCGGCGCCGGGCCACGTAATCCCGCACCGTCCAATACGAGACCCCGTCAGCACGCTGCTCACTGATCAGCCGGTCGTGGATGCGCTTGACTGTGTGCCGCTGCTTGCGCGGCGCGTCCAGGTCCGCGCGCAGCCACCCGTCGATGATCTCCTTAAGCGGCTCCAGCTGCGGCGACCGCCGCTCCGGCGTCTTGCGCGGCCCGGGCTCAGCGCGCGTCAGGGCCTCCCGGACCAGCCGCCGGTGCACCCCGTACTTGCGGGCCAGCGCCCGCACCGACAAGCCCTCCCGCCACGAGTCATGCCGGATCCGGTCGAACAACTCGACCTTCGTGGCTGCCACGCAATCCTCCTCGCCGAGGCCGCGTACCACCACGACGCTCCCACCGCAACCGGCCGGGTGGGGCCACTTCAGGCCTCCATAAGGACTCCGTCACGGCACTCACAGACAAGTGGAGCCAGATCAAGCCGCCAGAGTGGGGCCAATTAGAGCCGCCATAGCCATCACGCCCTGGTGCGGGCCGTGGGGGCCTACCAGGCGCGCATGCACGGCATTGTCATGGCGGCGCCGGGCTACTTCGGGCGCCAGGGACCGTTCCCGGGCGACTGGGAGCACGGCCACCAGTCCGCCCGGGCGTATTACCGCGCCATGGAGATCTGGTGGCGCGCGGATGAGGAGGCGGGCGCGGACCCGGCGCTGGTGGCGGCGGCACGCGCCTACGCGGGGCGGATGCGGCCGCGCGTGGAGGCCGCGTTCGTGCCGCCGAGGTTCACCCAGGCCAACTGCCACGCGGAGCAGTTCTTCGCCGCGCACACGCCGGGCGGCTGGGCGGTGACCGGCGTCGTCGACATGGAGGTCGCGCTCGGCGGCTGGCCGCTGTTGGACGTGGCGGGCATCGCGGCGGCCCTGAGCCACCCCAGGTTCGGCGGCTACCGCTGGTGGCGGCCCTGGTTCGAGGGCTACGGCGAGCCGGACATCGACCTCCTCCGCCTTGCCCTCCTCACCACGGGCTCGGGCGCGGCCCGGCGCGGCACCATGCTGCGGCGCCTGCTGGCCAGCGATACCTGGGATGAGCTGCTCGACGTCTCGGCATTGCACCCCGGCGCCGGGCGGGCAGCCTGCCGGCGATGACCGCCGACGCCGGCCCCGGCCTGACCGCGCCCGCCCGCTGGCTCCCGCGAAGGGGCCAAGGTGACCACGGGCACCGGTCGTCGTAGCGCTCTTGTCGTGCGGTTACATCCGGCTTCCGCAGACAGTAAGCCGCCCAGGCCCTGGCCCGCACGCCAACCATGTCTGGGAGATCACGCCGACTGGGCCTGGAATTCCTGCGAAACCCCAGGGCGTGACAAGATCAGACGCCATTTAACGCTGGCAGTCACATGAGAAGAGGGAACCGGTGCCGCGCTCGCGGACTTGCGGGATTCTGCGGGGACTTCGCCATCAACGGATCGCCGCTTCCTCCGGCCACGGCCCCACTGTCAGTCACCGCCGCTACGGTGATGGAGTGCCCAATGGAACCAGGCAGGTGAAGCGCCGGAACCACACCGTCAATGGTTCCTACCTGGCGCGCTTCGCTGACGACCGCGGACTCCTGGCCGGAATCGAGCTTCCCGGCCGCTGTTTTCCCGTGCCAGTCGACCGGGCGACCGTGATCAGGAACTTCTACGTGACCCGCCTGCCTGACGGTTCCGAGTCCGACTAGGCCGAGGACGACTTCTGTGACATCGAGGCTCGAGCCAGCGCCAGCATCAGGATCCTCATCGACCAGCGGAGGTGGCCGATACCGGACGCCGTGCGCGCAGACATCGCCACGTGGGCTGCCCTGCAGTTCCTCCGCGTCCCGGCCGTGCGCCAGCTCGCCCGCGAGATCGCCGGCGCCTACATCGAGGTCGGTGTCCCCTTCACCACCGTCACGGGCGAGCAGACCAGGCTGCGGATGCCGGCCGACGAGGCCGACCCGGAGAAACTCAAGCGCCTCCACCTGGAATTCATCAGGAAGAACACCCCCGTGGTGACCCGGATGCTCTACGCCCGCGACTGGCACCTGACATTTTTCACCCGCAAGACCCTCGTCACCGCCGACACCCCCGTCGTCTTGCGCCCGATGCTGAGGTATCCCGCCGGGACGTCGGTGGCGGTCGGCGATGCCGCGGAAGTCCATTTCCCTCGACCGCCGCGTGGCTCTGTCCATGACAGTAGCCGGGAGAGGAGACCGGCTGGTGCCCGGCTCGGCCAAGATCGCCGCGGACCTGAACTGGGCTGTCGCGGACAACGCCCGCCGGTTCCTCTTCCACCACCCCTATGACGACCCGCTGGCCGGACTGGCTCTCCCCCAGCCCCGGCCGCTCGAGCTTTCTAGTCCCGAGGCAGCCGCCGTCCTCGCATCAAGCCTCTGGGCCCAGTCCACAAATGGCTGAGTACACCTCCTACGAGTTGTAGGGGAACACTCGACGCCAGCCCAGGCACCTGCTTTAAATCGCCTGATATTTCCTATGCCTCGGCCGGGAGCTGGCTCGGCCGGCGGAGTCGCAGTGGCGGAGCCTGATCTTGAGGCTGTCGGCATGGCCGGAGGATCTGCGCCCGAGGCCGGCCGGGTCACGCAGTCTGACTCGCTGGTAGAGCGAATGATCGTCCTTCGGCACTAGAGTCATTTCTACCGGTTATGCGTGCAGGTGTAGCCTGTCCGAGCACCTTCCGCGGGATCATGTCCGGAGGGGATTCATGATCAGTGACGCCCAGCTCATCCTGGGGTTTTCCCGCCACCTGACTGCCTACTCGGTGTCGCCGGTGCACGCCGAACTGGAGACGTTGCGGTTCGCCGGGCAGGTCTACGAGATGGCGTGGCGGCTGCGCAACGCCCAGGTGTCCTCCGCCGAGCGGGTCCGTGCCATCGGCATCGATGCCAAGATCGGCCCACTGGACCTCGACCGGTACGTGCTGCCGACGATGGAGCAGCTCCGGTGGGTGCAGTGCGACCGGCGCCCCGACAGGACCCTGGTCAGCGTGTCGGCTTACGTCCCGCCGAATACCGAACTGCTGGCCGCGACGGATCAGCTGCTGGGCATGCTGCTCGTCACGCCGGTGCAGCGCGCCGCGCTGGAAATCATGCGGGCGACGTCGATCCAGCCGCTGGAGCGCCAGGCGGCCTTGCAGGCCGGCTCCGGGCATGGCGACGAGGCCGCCGAACGAGCGTTGAGCTGCCTGATCACGGTAAATCTCGTACGCGAGGTCCCGAGCGAGGATGGCCGCGCGGCCGTGTTCAACCCGAACATCTGGATCGGTGACTCCGAGATGGTGACGGCTGCACTGCGCACCGAGGACGCCCGAGTCCAGCGGGAGGTCGGCGCGCTGATCGAGGAAATCATGGCCTCGCCTGGCATCCCAGAGGAGCACGTGACCAGTACCGAGCAGCGCTGGATCGACTTCGCCGTCAGCGCCGGGCTGGTCGAGCGGTCCCAGGTCGTCGCCGCCAGCGATAAGAAGTTCCTGTTCACTCCGCACCTGCACCGGGACCCGTTTGGTACCGATCCCCGCGACCCGTCGGGCCACATCCGCCAGCTCGTCGGCAGCATGATTTACGCGTCAACGTTCGCGAGCTGGAAGCTCAACAGTCCCGGCGCGTTCCTGTACGTGCTCATCCGCGATGGTGAAGCCGGCCAGCACGAGCGCATTGCACAGGACTACGCGATGCTTGAGACGGCCGGCACTATCGAAGTCGTCGGCGACGGCCCTGCCGCCCGGATGCGCCTGCTCCAGGCCGATGTCGCGGAGCAAGCGCTCAAGATCATCGATTCGCGGGGCACCACCACGGGCGTCGCGAACACGACCTTCGCCGGGATCGGCGAGCAGCGCTCCTACAACCACCTGGAACGCGAGCGCGCCCAGGTCGCCAGCGCAGTCGCGCTGGACGATGCCGACTCGCGACGGTTCATGTCGGCGCTGCGCGATACTACCGCCCGGAGGAATTTCTAGTGGCAGACGCTCAGAGCAATCGCGCCATCGCCGGTAATCCGGGTGCGGACCTGGAACGGCGGGTCGGGCGCCTCGAGTTCGCCGAGGGTGCCCTCGCCCGACTGCGGGTTCCCCTGCGGGTCGCCGCGGAGCGGGGTCGTGACATTCTGACTGACCTTGACGTGCTCGCGGTCGACATCGATGGCCGGCTGCGGGCCAGTCTGTCGGTGCTGGAGTGCAAGACCACCAAGGGGCAGTCGGGCGAGCCGGACCGTCTGCTGTGGCTTTCCGGTCTGCAGCGGCTCACCGGTGCCCGGCGGGCCGTGCTCGTCCGGCAAACCATCACTCGCCGGGGCCGCGCCATCGCCCAGGCCTTGGACCTGCAGATCATGGATGTACAGACCCTTGCCGCCCGGGAGACAAGCCACGCGTGGGTGCCCGAGCGATTCGCCCACATCGATGGGGCCGGATGTGAACAGGCGGAACGGCGTACTGACACGCAGCTCAAGGGCCTCCACCACATTCCGGCTGGCCTGGTGGCCTTCCTGCGCGCCGACAGCCTGCTCGCCGACTCGCCCGAGTGCCTCAACGCGCTGGTCGCGCTGAACTCCGCCGGCGGCCAGGGGTTCGTACCGAAGCCGACCGCGCTGATCCTGGCGAGCCACGCCCTTATCACGCTGCTGCTGGCCGCGATCCGCGACGCCTCTCGCCTGGATGTCGTGCCCGCCGCCGACCTGCGCGAGCGGGTCTCCCGCAGCGTCACGGTAGGGGATCCTGACAACAGCCAGATCCTGGCCATCCTCAGCCAGGCCGACGAACTCGTACAACACCAGGTTCAGCGCATCCACGACAGCTACACCAGCGCCGGAGCCGCCCGGCAGGACATCGCCGTCACCAGCCTTAGAGCCGTCGTCACCGAGCCGCCCGCGTGGCTTGACCGCTACATCGACCTGGTCACCAAGCTGCGCGCTAACCCCGCGATCGCCCGCGACCTCGTCCAGACCGCCGAGCTCGCGTGCTTCGACGCCCGCTGCGGCGACACCGCCTACGCCGAGGCGGCCTTTGACCACCTATTCACGCCCGAACACCGGTACCTCCTGGTCACAGCCGCCAAGGTGCTGCGCGACATCGTCGGCGACCAGTTCGCCGATGCCATCGGCGAATTCGACGACCTGAACTTCCGCCGCGCCGCACCGGCCGTCCCCGACCGCTCCGCCCTGCAACCCGACCGGGTCACTCCCACGCTCACTCAGGAGACGCGGTCCACGTAGTAGCAGCGCAGATCGCCCGATACGGCGTGATCCAGCATGGCCACCGAGGCAACCAAACTGCCGACCTATCAGGCGGATCAGGCGCGGCCAGGACATCTTCGGCTGTCACAGCTGCCAGAGGTTTCGTGCAAGGAAACGGTAATCAGTCAGCTGCTCGCCTTTCCCATCCGGTCGGCGGGACAATGAGTGCTGATCAGGACCGACGGATGCGGCCCATCGCGCCCTGGCTTGTCTGCTGAGAGCCCCTTTGAGGCGGGAGGCCGCGGTGACAGGCGCATTCCTGTTCATTATGCGGGCAGCCGGGTGATATCACGCGCAGCCTTCAGGTTGCACTCCAAAGGCACGGCGATTTCCGCCGTTCGCGGCCGCCCGGGGCTCGTGCTCGACGAGTACCTGGCCAGCCTTACCGCGGCTGACATGGACTGGCTCGGTGACGATCCCGTGTTCCTCGCCGCGGAACTGTGCGCGGCAGGCATCTGGGAAGCCGTCGCAGGCGGCTACCGTGTGCTCGACGCGGAAGCGGTCCAGGTGTGCGCTGACAGGGTCCGCGAGCTCAGGGAAAGAGACGCAAATAGCGCACGCGGGCCCGGGCCGGTGGGCGCCGCGGGGACAACCAGGTTCGGGGAACGTAACAGGCGGGGCGAGGCTGTCTTCAGGTGCGCGCGGTGCACCCGGCTCGCCGCCATCGTGCACGTGGTTCGCGCGGGGACCACCGCCGGCATGGGACGTCCGGCCGGCACGGAAATCACCGCCGAGGGGCTGGTCCTGGACCGCTTCCTCGGCACTTCCTGGCACGCTGAGCCGGCCGGGATCCTGGACGCGGTGCAAGCGCTCATCGAACAGGGAAACGTCGACCCGGTCGCCATACGCGCGATCAGCTCGACGCTATGGGACGTAACGCCGTTCTATTGCCCGGAGTGCCGACTGAACTACTGCGGCAGGGACTGGGACATCTCCGTCCACTTCATCCTGGGATTCCAGGACTGCATCATGGGCATCTGCCCCAACGGGCATCAGCACATTGTCGACTGACCAGCCTTCCCGCGGATTCACCCATTGCCAGCCAAGGCATGGGGGTGACCGATAGCCCGGTTCAAGCCCGCGGTGGAGGACGGCTTCAGAAGCCAGGTCGCGACCGGCGCTGTGAGCGGTGTCACCGGTAGAACTGCGGCAGCGCAGTGGGGGTGACGATCCACCAGGACTGGGCGATCGCGGTCACCTCGGCGATGAAGGCGAGAGCGGCCCGCTCGCTGTCGAAAAACCAGGTGGTGTAGTCATTCCCGCCGCGGATCAAGCTGACCTGCCCGGCCTCTCGGGCAAGACGGGGCAGCTCGCCGAAAACGAGCCTCTCGTCCTCGGCGGACTCCACGTCAGCGTGAACAACCGATACAGGGTGGATGCCATGGGCGGCCAGCTCGGCTTCCTCGGCGGTCTGCATCTGCTCAAATGCCGCCATCAGCGAGGCAGCATCGGCGGGCAGCCCTGCCAGGAACTCGCGGATCCTGCGAGCGGCTTCGTCGTCAGGTTCGGAGGTGAGATCGCTCATCACTTCCGTCCTTTCGGGTAACGGGATCGGGGTTACCGGCTAACCGACCACGGTCAATGGCTGGCCAGCTGACCGGCGGAACGGCTCAAGCTCATGGTCCCAGGCCTCGCCGAGCAGCAGGGTCAGCCTGGCGGCGAGGCCGGCCCCCGAGCCAGTGGCCTCGGTCAGCGCAAGCCTGAGCCGCCCCTCGGGTACGAGGATGTCACCGTTGGCTGCGGTTACGGCAGTAAAGGTCCCGAGCGTCGGCGTGCAGCTGTAGCGGGTTGCATCGCATCCCGGGCTGCAGCCCTCGGTGACCTCGAAGCGGAGCCGGCCCCAGTTACCCAGGGCGGACGTGATGGCCGCCGCGGCACCCGGCCGGCCTTCAAAGGCATATTCGCCGCAGACGGTCCCCGGGCAGGCCGGCTGGCTGGTCCAGGACATGGTCACCGGCTCATGCAGGATCCCGAAGAGTGCCCACTCGATATGCGGGCTCAGCTCTGGGGGCGCGGACAGGACATGCACAACCACTGGTACGGACACGATTGCCTCCTGGCTCGGGCACCGGTCTTTCGCTCTCACTCGATAATAGGCTCTTTAGGCTTATTATGTATAGAGTGCGGCTTCAGGAGCCCGGCTGTCAGGTCCCGCGCTTCAGCTGGACGGTCCGCTCGCCCGGGAGTCCCCATTTCGGCGGGAACCTGTAGTCGACCGGGCCGGAAGCCTGCCGGAACTCCTGCTTGATCCGGGTCCGGCCGGCCACACCCGGGATGTGCGGGTGGGTGACGCGGGTGTACTTGCTGACCTCGCAGAATACGTTCTGCCAGTCGACGAGGGCCGGCCACCGCCCCCACAGGTCACCGAAGCTGAGGCCGAGCCGGGCGAAGTGGTCGCGGGAAGTGTCGAGCATCCACGCGATGACACCGGCGGCCGTGAGCCCGCCGGTGTCGGTGAAGCACTTGGAGATACCGTCCAGCGCGCCCGGGCCAGCCACGACGAACTGCGACTCATCGGCGCCGGTGACCGGCGAGTAAGCCAGGTCGACCGCGTACTGATAGGCGAGGAACGGCCCGATCGAGGGCAGGGTGAGGAGCAGCTCGTACACGTCGCGGAGGTTTCTCGCCGCGGCGACCCTTGCGGGCAGGCCGCCGGCCATGGCGTGCTCGAGGAGCCGCAGGTGGTTCTCATGCTTGCGCCGCTCGCCGAACGGCGGGGTCGGCATGATGTAGGCGGCGGAGTAGACCGGCTCCCCCCGCCGGATCGCCTCGCCGAGGATCCGGGCGTAGGCGGAGAAGCTGTACCCGGCCCACGACGGGGACTCGCCCAGGTGCCTGGCCAGCAGTTCCCAGGTTTCGATCCGGTTGAAGATCTTGCACAGCAGCACCCGGAACACCACCTCGTCCGGGTCCTGCGGGCCGGCGTAGATGACGTCACGGATGAGGTGCTGGGACACCCGGTCGGCCGCCCGGTAGACGTTGGTGAACCTGTAGCGGGCCAGCACCGGGTCGGTGGTCCAGGGAGGCGGCGCGCCCGCGGCCCGGCGGTGGAAGACGTCCTGGCGCGCGGCGGCGAACTGCCAGTGTCGAAGCAGGCGCTGGGGCGCAGGACGCGGCCGCCGACGCGGAACTCCCTCGGCCCGGACGGCGCAGGAGCCGCCCCGAGGCCGAGCGGCAGTGCCAGCTGTCCCGCCGGCGGCCGTCCCGCCGCGCGGCCGGGTCCTTTCATTCGCCGCCTCCCGCTCATTCCGGGCGCCGTCGCGGGCCCTGATCCCGCAGCTCCGGGGATCCCGGATCCGCCCGCCGCAGCCCTGTCCAATTATGTATGTTACGCCTATTATGATGCTGCGGTGCGCTACTATGCTCGGCCTGGCAGGATGCCCGGGCAGGCTAGGCCCGTGCGGATGCGGCAAGCCCGCAGCTAGCGTCAGGAGGCGCCACCTCATGAGCACACGCAACGCGGATCCGCGGGTCATCAGCCGCGCTTACGTCCTGGCGGACCTGCCGGGCCTCCCTGGCGTGCCCGCCGCCGTCGGCCCGGTCACCTGTCCCAGCTGCCTGCTTCCCGCCGCGGCCGTCCGTCATGTCCCTCAGGGCGACGGCACCTACGGGGCGCGGCTTGAGTGCAGTTCCTGCGGTGATAGCCAGGATCTTTGGATGAATGCGTACGCGGCCGGGCTGGCCGCCGGCGTCTTGATTGAAGCCGCCCGGCGCGGTGACCCGCGGGTCTCCCGGGAGGCCCTGCCAGGCGGCCCGGAGCGAGCAGAGGAAACGCGATGACCGGACCCGCTCTCACCCGGCCGGCGGCGCTTGACATGTACGCGACGTACCTGGCGCTCCCCCACGAAGTCGTCTCGTGCCAGGTGTGTTCGCACCCGTGGCCGGCTCATTATGGCATCGGCGGCAGCGGCTGCGTCGCCTGCGAGACCGGCGGGCCGGGGTGCCCCGCCTACGTTCCGGGCGTGCTGCCGCACCAGATCACCCGGCACCTGGACGTCCTCGGGCCGGACCCCGCGCCGTGCCCGTGGCTGTGCGGCCACCCGGCCGGCCGCCATAATGCTGATTCCGGGTGCCTGTCCTGCGGCTGCCGGTATGACATGCCGGACGCTACGGCCCCGCCGGGTGTCACCTATCACGGGTACCCGGCTGACGACGCCCGCGGACACCGCATCGTGGTGATCGAGGCGCCCGCAGGCACGCCGGTCACCCTCCTGCCGGAGATTTCGCAGCACAGCCCAACCGGGTTCGCGTGGGGGTATGGCGGGCGCGGCCCGGCGGCCCTGGCCCGCTCCCTGCTGGTGTCCGTCCTGGGCCCGGCCGCCATCTGTCCTGCTTGCCAGGGGCACCGCAAGGTCGCCTGGGATCCCGCCACACGGGGCCATGTCCCCTACTGGGAGCTCGCTGAGGCAGACGCCGACCTCGGCGACGTGCGCGAGTGCGAGGACTGCGACGACGGCTACCGTGAGGACCTGCCCTACCAGGACTTCAAGGCAGCGGTGATCACGCTGCTGCCGGCCGGCGCCGAGTGGGTGCTAGGCCGCGCTGAGATCTTGCGCTGGCTGGCCGCCGCCGCTCCGGCGGCCCATGCCGCGGCGATCGCCGCGCTGCCGGAGGAACGCGTGATCGCTGTCGCCGTGCTCGATTCGGTTCGCCTCACGGTCCCGGCCGTCAGCGTCTTTGACAACCGGCCGATTCCGGCCGGCACGGAAGGGGCAGTCCTGGAAGTCATGGCGGACGGGACTAGCTGCCTGGTGGAGCTGGCGCTGAGGCGGCAGACCGCGGACCAGGAGGGCGACTTCGTACAGGCCGAGCTCACCGCGGGCCAGTACGAGGTTACCCAGCCCTGGGTGATCGGGCCGCAGCCCTGAGCTTGGAGTTGTCCAAGGACGCCCGGGAGAGCGGCCGGCGGCTAGGTTCTGGCGGCCACGCGATCCCCGAGCTGGTCATAAGCCGCGCGAAGTCAGATCATTCACCGGCCATCCACTCTCCAGCCAGCTGGGAGATCGATACCGCGCCAACGGTTGTGAGCCGCCTGTCTTCCGCGTCACCGATCATGCCAGCGACCTGCTGCAGTAGCGCTGCGTCGGCCAGCGCCCGGCGGCCCGGCTCCATCTTGGCCCGGCCGCGGCGCAGGACAGACTCACCAGGGCGCGCCGCCATGGCCAGCAGCTCGCGAGTGTCCAGCTGGCCGAGCTCCGGAGACGGGTCAAGCAGGTCGCGCGGCGTCTCGAGGGACTTGCCGCCCGGGGTAGTCGCCCATCGATGCCTCCCTCAGCTTGCCGGAAGTCATCGTGTCGCGGCGGCGGGCGGCAGATGCTGCTGACCGGCGGCCCGGTCGCCAGCCGCCGCCACGCTCGTCCGGCCTGCCGGTGCGGGGACGCGCCCGATGCTCCAAGGCCGGAGCTGGGGATGGGCAGCTGCAGCGGGCTAGCTGCCTGGAGAGAACCCGGCGGCGGCGAGTTGTTTTTCAACCCAGGCCAGGTCGTGACCGGAGATGTCCGGGTCGTCCCAGCCACGCAGCGCCGCGTCAAGCATCCGCCGGTAGTGCTGATCCGGGTGCTGGCCAGCGCCGGGGCTGGCCAGCATCACGCCGAGCAGGCGGACCGGGCCAGGTATGCCCTCGGTGAGCCGGACTGCGTAGACCTCGCGGGTGGCCCGGATGTAGGACACCCGCCATGAGGAGCCGCGGGCGGCCCCGGCGTGCCAGTCCCTGCCGTACTCGTCCTCTGGCGAGGTGCGGCGGGGCGGCCGCGCGGTCCAGAACGCGCTTAGCGTGGGGTACTCAGCTGGTTCCCCCTGCTTAGGCCGCATGGTCAGCCCTCCGGGCGGTCGGTAGGGACTCGGCGTCTCACGGCTGACGTCGCGAGGCCTGCTTGCGCAATTCCACAATAGGCTACTTAGACCTATTATCGCGGTTGCAGCGCCAGGTCCTAGCGTCGCGAGTCACCCGCGCGGGTAACGCGCGTGTGGGGGCGCGGGTGAGGCCCTCGGGCAATTCCTCTGCCTGGGGTCCCTTACTGCGGTTTTCTGACGTGACTCGACATCCCTCAGGCGTCCTCTCTGACGGTTGGCCGTCAGGCGCGCTGGGCAGGGCCCAGGGCTCGGATGACCCGAACCGTAGCGACGGCCAACGACAACACGGTCAGGCCCCGGATCCGGTTCAATGACGCCAGTACTAGCACTGGTGCATGCTTAGCAGGGGCCGACTCGCGTACTTCTTGGGGACTCCGCGCTTGCGTTCGGCGTCATTGCGGGCGTCAATCTGGGCGTTGACGCTGTTGACCGCGCGTGCGGCCGCCGCGGGGCTGAGGTCCTTGGTATCGGGGTAGCAGAGTTCCCGGATGACAGCCCCGAGGGCGGTGACGCTGTCCCTTCCCCACGTCACCTGATCATTGCCGGGCCCGTAGTCAAGCCCGGCGATCAGGCTTCCACGACGGGCATGACTTTCGAGCTTGGCGGCCACGTCGGGTGCGTCGCATGCGTCGATGAGCAGCATGCTGACGGCGCCGAGGGTCTCGAGCGACTCCGCTAGAAGGACGGGAGGCTGGTCGCCCTCGCCACTGAAGCTGACGAAACGCCGCAATTCAGGTCGCAGACCGCGCCTGCGGCCTTGGCCCTGACGTGGAAGCCAGCGGAGCCCCCGGCACGGTGAGGACCGGGCCGGGGGGGTGTCGGCTGGATGGTTCATCCGCGCGCTTACTCGCGGGCTAGCATCGCCTGCGCTTCGCGTTCGAGGTCGACGTACGGATCACCGCTGACGTCGACGGCGACCCGCTTGATCGTGCCGCCGGTGAAGCGGTGCGGCGCTCCGTTCGGGTAGTCATCTGTGATCGGCTCGCCGCTGTCGCGGCCCACGCACAGGCCCTCGCCGGCGAGCATGAACATTCCGGGCTGGGTCTTGATCCGGCCCTCGCCGACCTTCTGGTCCCCGTGATACAGGGATAGGATCCCGGTCGAGACGTGCGGCGGGTCCTCGCCGTCCTTGTCGAACGACGCCGACAAGATCAGGTTCTGCCCGGTGGGCACGTCCTGGGTGCCGTCGATTTTCTGCTCCATCATCCCGACGAAGTTGTTGACGTAGTGCAGCCGGTTGTCCTTCACGTACAGGGCGTGGCCGCCGAACCGGGAGCCGTGCGCGAATATGACCCCTTCCGCGCCGAGGGCGGGAATATCGACCAGCGCCCCGATCGTGAAGGACCGGTTGCGGATGTTCACCGCCTGCGCCTCGGGCACCTCGGCGGTGCCGGGGAAATAGGTGTACCGGTCGCGGGGAGAGGCTAGCTGCGGCCGCGGCGTGGTGAGGATCTCCAGGGGAGACCGGTCATCGAGCGGGAAGGCATTGTTTTCTCCGGCTTCTGCGAACCACAGGTTGACCAGCTCGCGCACCTTCTCCGGGTGTTCGGCGGCCAGGTCGTGCAGCTCGGACCGGTCGACATCGGTGTGATACAGCTCCCAGGTGTCGTCGTTGAAGTCGCTCCAGCCGCTGAG
>Ga0070714_100002484_pt1 | contig 13605 bp, 7 predicted proteins | sample LARL83metaG_FD_65450 | JGI IMG/M metagenome (GOLD analysis project Ga0070714, IMG submission 65450) | Corn, switchgrass and miscanthus rhizosphere microbial communities from Kellogg Biological Station, Michigan, USA - LAR L8-3 metaG | ecosystem: Host-associated > Plants > Roots > Rhizosphere ...
GGCCGGTTGGCTTTTCAACGGATTCGCTTTCGTGCCGTAAATCGATTCGCCGTTCACCTTCATCCATTCGCCCACCTGCCGCAGATCATTCACCGCTCCTTCAGGTATCACACCCTGCCCTGTCGGACCCACGTTCAGCAGGTAATTGCCGCCTTTGCTAACGATGTCCACCAGGTTTTGAATGACGGTTTTGGCAGGTTTCCAATTTTCGTCGCCCAGAAAATAACCCCAATGCCCGTTCAACGTCATGCAGGTTTCCCACGGCTGCGGATCGCCATTGGCCGGAATTTTCTGTTCCTGAACCGCGTAATCCCCCATGCGATTGCCCACCCGGGCGTTGATGATGCAATCGGGCTGAAGGCTATGAATCAGCCGAACCAATTCCTCGCTTTGCGCGCGGGAAATCATTTCCGGCGTGTCAAACCACAGGATGCCAATCGGGCCGTACTGCGTCAGCAACTCCCGAACCTGCGGTTTCACCTTGCGCTCAAAATACCTGGCAAAATCTTTTTTGCTTTCGTTCGGATAATCCCAGGTGTTGCTGCGATACCCCCCCTTCGTCGGCACGTCGGGATCCTGCCAATCGCGCCCGAGCGAATAATAAGCGCAAAATTTCAGCCCTTGCCGGCGGCAGGCATCGGCCAGTTCCTTGATCGGATCGCGCTTCCACGGCGTGCGCTTCACGATGTTGTAATCGCTGCTCGGGCTGTTGAACATCGCAAAGCCGTCGTGATGTTTCGTCGTGATGACGATGTATTTCATACCCGCGTTTTTGGCGATGCTCACCCATTCATCGGCGTTGAAGTTCGTCGGATTGAACACCTCGGCGATTCTCGCATATTGCGCGAGCGGCATCTGCAAGTGGCGCATCATATGTTCGCTTTGCCCGTTAAGCATCGTTCCATTTGTCGACGGATAATGGCAGCCCCACTGCGCATACAGTCCCCAATGGATGAACATGCCAAAACGCGCGTCGCTCCACCACGCGAGCCGTTGGGCACTTTCCGGCGATTCGCTCCGGACCAGCTTTTGGCCGTCATGAACGTCGCCGGTATCCGCGGCTCCGTTGGGCAGTGTTTGAGCGAAAAGTGGCGACGTCGCCACGAGCCAGGCGAAGATCAATGAAATGCCGGCGAAGCACAGCCGGCACGACGATCCCAATCGGTAGGGGACGATTGAGTTGCTCATTTATTGTTTAATCTCCAGCCGCCACTTTTTGGCGTTGCGCAAAAAGGCATCAACTTTGGAATTCATCTTTAAATCGCACCTTTGACTTCCAACTTGATCGTGGACGATATCTTGTCCGGAGCAGCGTCGGGCAACGACAGGTCCAGTTCGCCGTTCGCGCCGACGTACATGGGAATTTTGGCTCCCGTCGCGAGCAGCGTCGCCGAAACGACTTTGCCTTTCAGCGCGGGGACGACCAGCCTGCCGTCCGCCGGCCAATTAAAGACGTGCAGGTAGAGCGTCGCCCCGTGTTTCGTGACTTTCTTGGTGCAACGGCCCCAGTTCAATTGTTCCGCAAAAGGACTCGCGGTCGTGCCGTAGATGGCCTCGCCGTTTACCTTCATCCACGCGCCAATTTCTTTCAAACGTTCGACTGAAGGTTGCGGAATGACTCCCTCGCTCGTCGGGCCGACGTTGAGCAAATAATTTCCGCCTTTGCTCGCGATGTCGATCAAGTTGTGCAACAGGGTCTCGGTGCTCTTCCAATTGTCGTCGAAACTCTTATAACCCCACGTGCTATTCATCGTCATACAGGTTTCCCAATCCTTACCCGGGATGCCCGTGGCGGGAATTTTCTGCTCCGGCGTTTCGTTGTCGCCGGTGGAATGCTTCGCATCCAGTCGATTGTTCGTGATGAGCGCGGGTTGAAGTTTCAACAACGGCAGAAATTTCGCCACGCGTTCCGGCGTCATCGCCACCGGCGTGTCCCACCAAAGGACGGAGATCGGCCCGTAATTCGAAAGCAGCTCCTTCACCTGCGGCACGGCCACTTTGTCGATGTAATCATCCATGCTGCCCTGCTGCGCCGGGTCCCAGTGATTGGCGGCGTCGATGTTCTTATCCACGTTCTTTTTGGCCGCTGCGCCGCCGGGATGATGCCAGTCCTGCGCTTGCGAATAATAAACCCCGAACTTAAGCCCCGCTTGGCGCGCCGCGGTGGACAATTCCTTGATCGGATCGTGCTTCCAAGGCGTGGCGTCGTAAATATTGTAACCGTCCGTGTGCGTGTGGAACATCGCGAACCCATCATGATGCTTGGCGGTGATCACGATGTATTTCATCCCGGCATCCTTCGCCACTTTCACCCACGCGTCGGCGTCAAATTTCTCGGGGTCGAACTGCTTCGCGTAATCGGCGTATTCCGCCACGGGAATGTTGAAATCCCGCATGATCCATTCGCCAATGTGTTTGGATTGCTCGCCGTGATACGTGCCCGCGGGCACGGAATAAACACCCCAATGAATGAACATGCCAAAACGCGCCTCGCGCCACCATTGCATCCGCGCTTCGTGCGATGGTCCATATTCTTTTTTCCACGCCGCGGCCGGGTCGTTTGTTTCGGCGTCGGCCGAGGCGGCCGGTGGCGGAGTTTTTACGGTCGAACACGAGGCGCCGACGATGAGCGCGCCGAGAACGAGACACTGGGCGAACAATTTGGTGTAGGGATGCATTGGTTTCATTTTAGGGGCTGGTCTGTGACAGTTTACCGCTTCGGCGAACCGTAGAAATTCTCCCGGCCAGACTGGATGGCCACGGGAGCGATTGTCAAATCATTCGGCGAAAGCTCTTGATCCGCGGAAGTCAAAAGAACCGTTTCGCCTTTCTTCAAATCAATCACCGAAACCGGCTGGCCGTCTTCCGTCTCCGTCGTCACGCTGAACTTGCGGCTGCCAGACGCAATAATCTTTCCGGCCAGGCTCGTGCTCACCCGGCAGGGCGCGCCGGCCAGGCTTTTAATTTGCACGAATTTCGTTTTGCCGTCGCGGCGCACCGCTGAAACCTCAAACGCGCCTTCGGCCAGGAGTTTATCAAAACTCACGTCCCGCCAACTGTCCGGCACGGCGGGAAAAATGCGAAGGTGCGTCCCGAAAGGCTGCGTGGCCCAGCTTTGCAACACCAGTTCGTGGATGGAGGCCGCGCCCGACAGCGGAGTTTCGATGACCGGCCCCGATTCGGTGTACATCGTATTCGGCTTGATGATCCCTTTGTCCAGGAACTGATTCAAATATTTCACCGCGTCATCCTTGCGGCCCAGCCACGCGGACGTCGCGCTCGCGCCGGTATACGAATAACCGCGCCACTTCGCCGGCATGCTCGCCCAATGATCCAGCGATTTCTCGATGAGCGGCCGATCAGCTGATGATTGCGGGTCCACCAGGTGCAGCGGATAAATCGAAAACAAATGCGAAAAGTGCCGGTGCGATTCATCAAACGGCTGCCCGCCGCCCACCATGTAACCATCCGCATCCACCGGATTCGGAGTGAGCTGCGCCAGCGTATCGCGCCACTTTTGCGCCAGCGGATCGTTCAGGTGAAAACGCTCGTTCACCGCCAGCAACGTATTCAGGCCCCAACGCAACAGCGACAGATCGTAATTCGAATCCGGAACATTCTTCGGAAATTCCGGCGAGGTGGAAACCGGCAGATGCAATTTCCCATCCGGCCCCAGCGAAAGCAGGTGCAGATAATACCCGATGGATAATTTCAACAGCGGATAAAGCCCGTCGCGCAATAATTTTTCGTCGCCGGAAAAACGGTATTGCAGCCAGTAATTGTGCAACGCCCACGTCAGGTCGCCGCGTTCGAGCACGCCGCTCTTGCTCGCCGCATTCGGGACCGAGCGGATGCCGGAATAAGGACTGGATCGCCCCACGCCCGCAGAGTCGCCGCGCCATTCAACCGGAGCGTTGTTGATGAAATTTGTGCGATCGGCGTCGATTAAACGAATCAGCGATTCGCCCAGTTCGAGCCGGTTGGCCGCGTACACCGGCCAGTAGGTCAACTGGATATTCAGGTTCCACCAGATGTGCGGCCAGGGCGTGCGCCGAAACCACGGGCCCATCAGGTCGATGGCCGGCCGGTCCGCCCGCGTGGCCGAAGCCAGTTTATACATTTGAATCCAATAAAAACTCTCCATGCGCGCGTCCGGCAGCGAGAGGAAACTCTCGGGATAATAACGGTGCCACCATTCCCGGTGCGCCTGGAGGAAATCGTCGTAAAATCTCAGGCCCATCCCCGCATGAAGTTGCTGGATGGTTTGGTCGATGAAGCTCTCGTCGTTCGCGTTCGCTTTTCCCGGAGGACGAAAATTTACCGTGAAGAAAAGCACGTGATGATTATTGATGAACCCCTCGTCCTCCCACGCCACGACATACGCCGCGCCGTCATGCAAGGGTTGCAGGCACCAATGCAACGGTTCGCCCATTCCGTTCGTTTTGCCGTAAGTGGGTTCCGGATTTTTATCCTTCTCCGGAATCGGCTGCTTTTGATATTCGAGACGCGCCGGGTCGGCGGGAAGATGCTGGAATTCGAATACCGCATGTTTCAAACCTGCGGCGCCGTTAGTGGGAAATTCAGTCCAGTATTCGATGGCGTTGACCAGGGCGCTGGCATGCGTCAACGAGCGCCATTTGACCGCGCCCCCAGCGGCAAGTTTCAACTCCCCGTGCGCCTCCGCGTTCCAGAGATCGAGTCGCATCGTCTGGTCCCTAACCTCGCCACCGGGCTGAAAAACGAACCGTCCAATGGCAATGCGATCACCCTTGTCCGTCACGTCCGAGCGCCCAATATCCCATTGCAGCGCGTTGGTGCCGCCGGAATAAATCATGGCCCCGAGCAGGCCGTTCCCGATAAAAGCGCCGGATTCCCAGTTCGTGGCGGGAGCACTCCAAACCAGATCGTGCCGCGCGAGAAACCCACTCCAGTCCACCGCGAGCCGCGCTTCGTCGCCCCGACCGGCGAACTGAAAAGCAAAAACCGAAATCGCGACGAACGCACTCCGGCGGAAAAGCAACATCATCTTCTTCACGACGGATCTCATCGCACGAAGGTTTCGAATCGCATGCTAGAACGTTTGTTTATCGAGGAGTCAACACTCACATCGCACCTTCAATTCCCATTCCCTGCTCTGCGGTGTCATTTCATGTTCGGAAGCATTATGCGAGGTGGAACTGTTTATCGGTAGTGAACAAACGTTCGAGATAAGACAGTCCCGTGGAAAACCGCGCACAAAGCCGGATGCAGGAACAGAATCAATTGGCAACGCGAACTGGAACCTCCGCCCACGTCTTCCCGCCATCCGCGGTTTTGTAGAGAATATAATTGCCGTCCGGATGCATTGCGATGTTATCTGAAATAATCATCCAGCCGAGTTGTTGATTCACAAAATCCAGTTCCAGCACCTCGCGTTTTGCGCGCGCCCCGATGGCGATATTCGGCGTGACCTTTTGCCAGCTTTTGGCGCCGTCGTGGGATACGTAAAAACTCTCATCGGCCTGGACGAAAATATTGTTCATCGCAAACGCCATGACCTTGTCCGTCCAGGAATTGGGGTCGATGCGAAGAACTGCCGGCTGCAGTTCCCAATTCTTTCCGCCGTCTCGACTCGCGTAAAACACCACGACATCGTAGGCGTGAGAGTCATTCGCGTTTTCCTTGACGAGATGCGAGTCAAGGACGGCATGGTGCGCGTCGAAGAAAACCGGTTCGCCCGGCGTGCTCAAGGCGGCCTGAAATTCGGCAGGCAGCGGAAGGCTCAGGTCGCGCCAGTTTTTTCCGGAATCACTGGAAACAGAAATGCGGACGGCGCCTTTCGGTTTTTCATCGCCCATATCGCCGTACGCGATAATCAGCGTGCCAGGCGGGTTAAACGCCATCCGATCTTCGCAGATGTTGGAGAGATGAAAAGTGAACGGTGACGCACCGGAACTGAAATCCGGGTCGCGCGGGTGCAACGGAATGGGCTTCCAGGTTTTTCCTCCGTCGCGCGTTTCGAAATAGTTGTAATACGCACTCCCAAGGCCGCCATCGGAGGTTTGAGCGACACCGTAAGTGGCGTTGTAAAACCGGCAATCCGAACGCTCGGAGAAAACCGGCGAATTCGTGCCGGTCAGAAGAGTCCAGGATTTGCCGCCATCAATCGTGTGCAGGAGACCGCTCGCATAATTAGTGCGATTCCAGATCGGCACCCACGCGATTTGAGCGTCGCGAAAGCAACTCCCCTCCTCCGTGTACGGATAAGCGTCAGGGGTGACATCCCTCCAGGTTTGTGCGCCATTGATCGTGCGCAATAAATGCCTGTGGCCGCCGAGACCGCTCGTCCAAGCCCAGCCGCGCCGGGCGTCCAGCATGTGAATCTCGTTGATTTGAGGACCGGCAGTTTGGCCGGAGGCATCGGCCGCGGAATAAGTGAAAACCGCGAGCAAGGCCAAAGTGAAAATGATTCTGAATCTCACACCGTGCCTCCCACCCTCTCATCAAGGCGCGAAGCCGGCAAATGAAAAACGGCCCCCGTTGCGGAGGCCGTTCGTTAGTTCCAAATTCTCAACTCCCACTCACCCGTACAGCGGCCCAAAATTCTGGCACGCCCGATAATCCGCCCCTTGCTGTTCCAACGCCCCGAACAGATTCCACGACGTTGGTCGAAAAACTTTTTCCTCCGCGACATTGTGCATCGCCACCGGAATCCGCAGCAGTGACGCCAGTGAAATCAAATCCGCCCCGATGTGGCCGTAGCTGATCGATCCGTGATTGGCGCTCCAGTTGTTCATCACGGTGTAAACATCCCGGAACGCGCCCTTGCCGGTCACCGTCGGCACGAACCACGTCGTGGGCCAGCTCGGATTCGTGCGTTCGTCGAGAGCTTTATTCACCTTCTCCGGCAGGTCCACGGAAAATCCTTCCGCAATTTGGAGCGCCGGCCCCAGGCCCTTCACGAGGCTGATGCGGCACATCGTCATCGGCATGCCGCCGCGCGAAAGATAACAAGACGAGAAACCGCCGCCGCGGAAATATTCATAAATCGCCGCCGGCCACGAGGTCGCCTTCAGGCATTTCTCGGCCTCGCTTTCGCTGATTTCCCAAAACGGTTTCATCGCCGGCTTGCCCGCGCGCGATTGCTGGCCGGTGCCGTCGAGCGTGGCCGCGCCGGAATTGATCAGATGCAACAATCCCCCCGCCAGCTGCCCGCTCAGCTTCGTGCCCGTCACGCGTTTCACCGCTTCGGGACTCCAATACGTGCGCACGTCGGCAAAAATTTGCGCGGTGTTCGTGAGCAAATAACCAAACAACATGCACGCGCCGTTCAACGCGTCGTTTTCCGTCGCGAAAATCATCGGCGGACGGATCCCGTTCCAATCGAACGACGAAGTCAGGATCGCTTCCATGAAATCGCCGTTCGGGAAGTGATCCGTCCAATGACGCTGTCCCTGGAAACCGCCGGCAATCGCGTTATGACCGAGCGCCTCCTCGCCGAAACCAAGCTCCGCCAGGCGCGGGTTTCCGACCATCAAATCGCGCGCGATCATGGTCATCTTGACGACCATTTCCCACTCCGCATCCTTGCGCTTCTGGTCGCGGCGTTGCGGCGCGGGATTCCAATCCTTGCCCTCCTTGCAATTCTTCCGCGTCCAGGCGTACGCGTGAGAGTATTCGCGCTCGTCGTAAATTTTTTCCTCCACGCGACGGACCAACTCCGTCATGTCCACGCACTCCACGCGCATGCCGAGATAACTCTCAAAAAACGACTGCTCCACAATCGACCCGGCGATGCCCATGGAAACGCCGCCCAGCGACAGATAACTTTTGCCGCGCATGATGGCCACCGCGAGCCCGGCCCGCGCAAACCGCAGCAATTTTTCCTGGACATCGAGCGGAATCGTCGAATCGCCCCCATCCAGCACATCGCGTCCATAAATGCCGAAAGCCGGCAGCCCTTTCATGTTGTGACCGGCCAGCACCGCCGCCAGGTAAACAGCGCCCGGACGTTCGGTGCCGTTGAAACCCCACACCGCTTTCGGCGTGAGCGGATCCATATCCATCGTCTCGCTCCCGTAACACCAGCATGGCGTGACTGTGAGCGAAACACCCACGCCTTCCCGGCGGAATTTTTCCGCGCACGCCGCCGCTTCGGCCACGCCTCCAATGCACGAATCCGCAATAACGCACTCGACCGGTTTGCCGTTGGGATAACGGAGATTCGTCGTCAGAAATTTCGCGGCATTCTTGGCCATCGCCATCACCTGCCCCTCCAGGGATTCACGAACCCCCTTGCGGCGGCCGTCGATGGTGGGCCGAATGCCGATTTTCGGGAGCGAACCAATCAGGGGAAACGGATTTTTTTGCATCGTATTAGGGAATTTGGGTAGGGAATTGACCGCCAAAAGGAATTACGGAATGGCCGAGCAACCTGCCGTGGGTCGGGATACAACCTTCAATTGCATCGAGGAAAGCCTGTGCCGCCGCCAAATAAAAATTCATGTTCACGACGATCATTTTCTGCACGGAACACCCGCGGAAACCCTGTCACATCTGCGGGCGATGCTAGGCAAAGGCCGCGTGAAACGTAAATAAAAAAGTTTAATCGCCAAGAAAGCAGTGTAATTTGCAGAATTGGATTTGACGCGCGGGGAATCGATTTGTAAATTGCGCGTCCGTTTGGGTTCCAGAGTAGCTCAATGGTAGAGCAATCGGCTGTTAACCGATGGGTTGTAGGTTCGAGCCCTACCTCTGGAGCCAATTTGATTCAAATCCGAACTTATTTTCCCACTTTCCCAAGTCTCAGGAAATAAGCCACTTGCAAAAAGTGACATGTTAACCAAATACCACTTGGTTCGGATTTGGGCGGTGAACGCGCCCTTTGCCTTGGGTGCGGCATCGGATTCCGGATCAAATTGTTTAACAGTTATTTCGCGAGCGATAAGCCGCACGAGTTCTTTTTGTTCCTCAGGCGGCAGCTTCCCAATTACAAGTTCAAAACGAAGCAACGCATCAGCAATGATCTGTTTGTCCGCGACGACGTTCTCGCGGTGATTGATGTCGAGATTCAGTCGCGTCCGTTCGAGTTCGATCTTCCGTTTTTCCGTCGATAGTTTTTCCGCCTCTTCAATGAACGATTCGCTGAGGCTCTTTGCACCTTTGAGTTTGGCAGTTTCAACGCAGTTCTGAATTGCAACGGAGAGTTTCCGGTGTTGCCTGTCCAACTCAGTCAGTTTCGATTTCAGGGGGCGCAGCGCTCGGATTTTCTCTTCGTTGGAGGCTTTAATCGCGGCCTCAATAATTTCCGGGTGGCGGCCTATTTCACCAATATAGCTGATGATCAGATCATCAAACGGCCGGGCCGGGATGCTGCGAACTGGACAATCGGAATCGCTTCCGTCCTTTGTGACGTGAGTGCAGGCGTAATAGAGGTATGGGTTACCGGCGGCATCCTTTTTCCCGCTCGGGTATGGCGTGAGCGCAGTACCGCAATTTCCACACTTGAGGATTCCCTTAAGTAAATGGACGTGCTTATCTCGTTCCTGAATTTTGATCGGTTGGCAGTCGCCTGTCTTAAGCGCGTCGTTTGCCTTGGCCCATAGTTCCGCAGAGACCAACGCAGGGTGCTCCGAAGGATACTCCTTGCCATCATGCACGATGATGCCTTTGTAAATCGCATTGCCGATTATCGCTTTGATCCGATCTTCCCGGAATCGCTTTTCGCCGACCACTCTTTGAGTTCCATTGGGACGAACGAGGACGCGCTGGCGAGTGCGCTTGCCAGCCTCATTTAATGCATTTGCCACCTTCGTGGCGTTCTTCAGCCGAACGGTGAGCTTGTAAATGTCGGTTAGCAGATCGGTTTCCTCCGAATGTGGCTGAAGGATTTTGGTTTGCTTGTCGTAAGCGTAGCCAAGTGGCACCCAGCCACCATTCCATTTCCCGCGCTTGGCGCGTGCCGCCAGCTTGTCATGTGTCCGCTCGGCAATCGTTTCGCGCTCAAACTGCGCAAAGCTGAGCAGCATGTTTAGCATGAGCATGCCCATTGGCGTGCTTGTATCGAATTGCTGCGTCGCAGAAACAAAATTCACGCCGTGTTCCTCCAGGATACGCCAGAATTCGTAAAAATCCGGCAGGTACCGCGAAATCCGGTCGATCTTATACGCTATTACAATGTCGATATTGCCAGATCTAACTTCAGAGAGCAGTTGTTGAATCCCAGGACGGTCCATATCTTTGCCGGAATACCCAGCATCCTCAAAATAGTGCGTAACCACCCACCCTTCTTCCGCGTGAATGGAGACGTAGTGCTCACATATATCCTTTTGACTCTTTAGGGAGCTGTAATCGCCGCGAGCCTGGTCGTCCACGGAAACCCGCGTGGTAATCGCGACCCTCATCTGTTTTTTCTTTTCCCCAATGTCGGACGCTCTTTTTTTCATAGTTCGTATATTCCCCAGCAGGTATACCGCGTGCGACGAACTCTTACAATTGAAAAGAATTTTTCCGATCGGCGATAAACGGTGTTACCGGTGTTACGTCTGTTACGGGCTCTTTAGATGTCGTAGCAAAAAAACTCACGTGTGACGCATGACCACTTGGAAATCAGCAAGCCCGATATATTTATTTATATATGAAGAATCATCACACGGAACTAGCGACTGGAACTTGCGAGACAGTGCTGGCGTCAAATGGCTCGGCAATTAATCCTCAACCCATGAAAACTATGAAAATGAGCAACGAACCAAATCTCCCGTTGAAATATTTATTCCGCAAAGAGTGCATATGTCCAATCTGCCTCGAGAAAGAAACTCTCAACTTTTTCATCGGCAGGATGAAATTGGAACCTTCGAAGGATTCGCCGGGAGAAACTGAATTTGTTCTTCTTACGCCCCCTAGCTTTTTCAGCTATTGGGGAATCAGGAGCGTCGCTTCTGCCGATGAAGCGAGCTTTATCAAACGCAGGCTCGAAAAATTTGTCGAAACGCAGGAGTTGGTGACAGTGATAGGGCCTTGTGGCAAACGTAATAACGAATGGGCCTTTTTCTCCGAATCAGAACCCTACGACCGAGACTTAGATGTTCATCCGGGATCGGCTTTACACGGTGCCACCGCTGCGCAGCCGAAAATACCGATAGCGACCTCGTTCGAACCAGTTACGGAGATCGAGTCCCCGTCCGAGGAGTCCTCGATTTCCTGAACAAAGCCTGAGGAAAATTTGGGGCCGAAGTATCGGCGGGTCGAAACAAACGCTCACTGTGGAATGTGTGCTTAGGGATTTCGGCTTCATCCGCAAGCAACACCTCCCAAGCCTGTCTCAGCTGCAGCCCGCTCCAATCGGTCCTTACGCTCGTCCCAGTCCGATATCACTCGCCGCAATAATCCGTAACACGCCGCCCCGTGCGCGGCATGCACTAGGTGACATAGTTCAGTCAACGTGTCGCGTTGAGATGCGCTCTTTGAAAAGGTATACGGAGCATGACGGAGCGAGCAATGTTTTTTGAGGTGCTTCAGCGGTCGAATAACTGAATTAACGGGAATCTAGACAGGGTCGATGGAATTCATTGCTTCTCTGCAATCAATATGCTCAGCCGGTTCAATGCGTTGTCGGCTTCACGGCCCTTTTCGGCAATGAAATCGAGCAACTGGCGGGGTGTGCGCGTGTCCTCCTGCGACACGCGGTTAGGATTGACAGCCTTCAAATCATACGCGGCGTTTTCGATAGAATCGCCCTTCGCCTGGGATTCCCGTGCTTCGCGCTCAACTGCTTTCCATTTCTCTTCCAACTCGGCGAGTTTGGATTCTGCGAAACCTTTGGCCTTCCGTTTTTCTCGAAATTCATCTTCAAGCAGCTTGGCCTGGGCGGAAAGCTCCGCGGCTTTTTCGCGGTGTGGACGAGCTTCCTCCAGCGCGGCTTGCAGGCGCGTGGTGAATTCCAATGTCCAGCTCTGTTTGCCGTCACCGCGCTTTGGCAGCAAAAGGAAAAATTCATCGAAGTGACGGAGTGTAATGGGTGTTTTTTTGCCGACCTTCACGTCGGACAAATCATAATACCAAATTTTTTCCGTCGGTTCGCCTTTGATGAAGAAAACAAGATTGGTTTTCACACCGGCGCCGGCGGACGTGAACACGCCCCCCGGCAAGCTAACGATGCAATACACGTTGCATTCTTCGAGCAGCTTGCGTTTGGTTTTCACGAACGCCTCGCCATCCACGCGGAACAAAACACCTTCATCCAGCACGATCCCGCAATGGCTGCCCTTTTTCATGCTTTTCAGCACGTTTTGCAGAAATAAAACCTGCGTCGCGCCGGTTTTGTACTCGTAGGGCGTCTGTGCCTCCTTGCCTTCCTTACCGCCAAACGGCGGATTCATCAAAACGAAATCGTAAAACTGGGGTGCGCCCTGAAATAATCCATCATACGACGCGACGCCGGACAACGAATTTCCATGCCAGATGTGCGGCTCATCAATTCCGTGCAACACCAGATTGGCGAGCGCGATGGGATAAACGGCATTGTCCTTCTCGCGTCCGTAAAAAGTCCGGCGTTTCAAGGTTTCAAGCTGCGGGCCGGTGATGTCATCGCCGGCCTTCGCCTTCATGTACTCGTAAGCCTGAGCGAGAAATCCGCCCGTGCCGCAGCCAGGGTCATAAACCGTCTTGTCGATTTTTGGGTCAACCACCCGGACCATTGCGCGGATGACTTCGCGCGGCGTGAAAAACTGTCCGCCGTCGTTACCCTTCTCGCCCATTTTCAGCAACAGTCCTTCATATACCTGCGACAGTGTGAAAACGTGAGTATCATCTACCGTGACGCTGCTGATTTCGTGAACTTTGTCCAGCACGTCCAAAAAATTCTTCTCCGAATCAATCCGGCTACGATCCACGCTGGACATGATTTCGCTGATGACTTTTTGCCGCGCGTTGGCGCCGGGCTGGTTTTCCAAATTTTTCAGCTTGGGCAATAAATCATCATGGACGAATTTCCAGACACTGGCACTTTTGTCCTGGCGCATGGGCGAGTCCGGCGCGGCCCAATCGCGCCAGCGGTATGGCTTGGGAATGGAAGATTTGAAACGCAGCCCCAACGCCTCGGCTTCCTCAGCTTCGCGGTTTTCCTGCTCGTCCAGAATACGGAGAAAGAGCATCCATGTCAGCTCCGGCACATACTGCAACGCTCCGGCGCAATTGCTTCGCCGCATGATGTCGCAAATGGATTTCACCGCACCGTTCAGCGATTGCTGGGAAGTGTGGCGCTTGCCGTTATTCGCGTTCTTCGTCATTGATTATTATTTCTTCTCGCCGAGAGCCGAAAGTTGTTCTCGCACGACTTTTGCCGAGTCAGGACGGTCATTTGGATCGTCGTTAAGGAGCGTTGCCACAATGCTGTGAAAAGCTCCCCCGTGTGGGCATTTTCGAGCGGATGGTATGCCCGCAGAAATTTGGCCAGTTGCAAGAAACCAAAGAACTTTGCCCGCTTGGAATAAATCAGACCGATGATCCACGGGAAAAGATTTGTCACTGGCGTAAGCAATTAACTCTGGAGAGGAGAAAAATACCGGTCCAATGAACTCCTGGCTTTTAGTCAGTTGGTCCATTGGTCTGCCTGAAACGTCCTCGCCC
>Ga0070714_100002489_pt1 | contig 13593 bp, 9 predicted proteins | sample LARL83metaG_FD_65450 | JGI IMG/M metagenome (GOLD analysis project Ga0070714, IMG submission 65450) | Corn, switchgrass and miscanthus rhizosphere microbial communities from Kellogg Biological Station, Michigan, USA - LAR L8-3 metaG | ecosystem: Host-associated > Plants > Roots > Rhizosphere ...
CGCAGCGGCGTGTAGACGTTCAGGAAGAGGCAGTTCTCGAAGAGGCTGGTGGTCGGCACGCCGGTTGCGAGGCTGCCGGTCTGGGCACAGTCGTGCCCGGGCTTGGTTGCTGGCTTGACGCCTTGCCACGGCGGGAACGGCTGCGGTGGCCGCCACGCGTTCGCGCCAACCGGCGGGGCGGCGTAGGGGACGCCGAGGAACTCCCTTGCGCCGTGCTGGTCCAGCCCGCGCACCAGGCCGTGGTCGGTGCGCACGACAAGCGGCGCGGGCCCGCCGACGGCGGCCCCAGCCTGTGTGGTGCCGGAGGTGACCCCGGCCAGCGCTAAGGCCAGGCTGGCCGCTGCCAGCAGGTAACGGCCGCCGAGGCTGGCTGGGAATCGGTTTCGCTGCATGGCCGATCTCATCTCCCGTCCCGATCCCCGGGTTCCGGGCCCGCCCCCCGGCACGCCGCAACCGGCCGTCAGGCTCCATCCGCTGGGGCGAAATGCGTTGTCGGTTACCAGTCAGTAGTCTCGGTGCCCGGCCGGTGCCGGTCAAGGCATGTCCGTACCCCGGCGGCCCGGCCGCAGGCCCACCCACGCCCCCGGCGCACCGTGGCCCGGCCGATGCGCATACGCTCGCATACCGGGCATTCTCGGACGCTGGAAGCGGCCCCGCCCGCCATGCGGCCAAGGGACATCCCAACGAAGGAGAAAGGGCACTATGCACCGGGACGTACCACCCGCACCGCCCTGCCGGACGGGCCGGATATCAGCTGGCCCTGACCGTGCCAACGTCCGTACAGTCGCACCAGCACGGGACAATGGGTGGAGCACGGACGGCGACGGGCTGGCAACCAGAAGCGGCAGGGCGACTAGCGGACAGGGCTGAGAGCAGGCACAGTGCGGATCGGGCTACTGGGCACCCTCGCGGTGTACGACGGGGCAGGGCGGCCGGTGCAGGTCGGCGGGCACCGGGTGCGCCTGCTGCTGATCCTGCTGGCGCTCGACGCGGGCAAGGTGGTGCCTGCCTACTCCCTGATCGAACGGCTCTGGGACGCCGAGCCCCCGGCCAACTCCGGCAACGCACTGCAGTCGCTGGTGTCCCGGCTGCGGGCCGCACTGCGGCAGGGCGGCCTGGGCGACCAGGTGGTCGAGTCACATCCGGCCGGCTACCGGCTGGCGGTTGCCCCGGAGGAGGTTGACGCCGCCGCCTTCGAGGCGCTGGCGAGGCGGGGCAGTCAGGCGCTTGCCTCCGGTGACCCGGTCACGGCCAGGCGGATACTCCGGGAGGCCCTCGATGCCTGGCGCGGGCCGGCGCTCGCGGACGCCTCGGGCCTGCGGTTCGCCACCGGGCCCGCCGCCCGGCTGGAGGAACTGTGCACCCGCGCCGCGCTGGACCTTGTCGAGGCGGGCCTGGACCTGGGCGAGAGCGAGAGCCTGATCGGCGAACTGCGTGCCATGATCGCCGCAGATCCAGTGGCCGAGCGCCCGCGTGGGCTGCTCATGCGCGCGCTGTATGCGGCCGGCCGCCAGGCCGAAGCGGTCGCCGAGTACGCGCAGGCGCGCGACCTGCTGGCCGACGAGCTTGGCGTGGACCCCTCCCCCCAGCTCGAGCGGATCTACCTGGGCGTGCTCCGGCAGGACCTGCCCGGGGCCGCACCGGGCCCGGCACCGGACAGCGGGCCTGCCCGCGCGCCGGGTGACGCCTCCGCTGCGGAACTGCTGGCCGGCGGGGACCCGCCGCACCGGGGCCGGCCCGCGGCGGTGCGCAAGCCGCTGACCAGCTTCGTCGGCAGGGACGAGGATGTCGCGCGGGTGCTGAAGATGCTGGGCGAGGGCAGGCTGGTCACGTTGACCGGTCCCGGTGGGGCGGGCAAGACGCGGCTGGCACTGGAAACGGCGGCCCGGCTGTCCCGGGAGGCCGCGGCGCGCAGCCGGGGCGACGGGCCGGGGCGGGCCTGGGCCGGCTCCCAGGTGTGGTACGTGGAGCTGACGGCGGTCCGCGACCCGGGCGACGTGCCCTCGGTCGTGATGAACGCGCTCGGCATCCGGGAGAGCCCGGTGATCGCGCACGCCGGGGCCGGCCAGCTCGGTTCGCTTGCCGCTCCGGCCGAGCGGCTGGTGGCCGCGCTCACCGAACGGCACGACCTGCTGATCCTCGACAACTGCGAGCACGTCGTGGCCGCGGCCGCCGCGCTCGCCGACCAGATCCTTGCCGGGTGCCCCGACGTCCGCGTGCTGGTGACCAGCAGGGAACCGCTGCGGATCCCGGGAGAATCGCTGTGGCCGGTGGGCCCGCTGCCGGTGCCGCCGCCGCTCGGCCCGGTGCCCGGCGAGCAGGCGCCGGGCGGGAACGGCACCGGCACCGCCGGCGGCCAGGTCGCGGGCTACGCCGCGGTGCGGCTGCTGGCCGACCGTGCGGCGGCCGTGCGGCCCGGATTCACCGTGAACGAGACCAACGCCGGCGACGTCGCCCGGATCTGCCGTGCGCTCGACGGCATGCCGCTGGCCATCGAGCTGGCCGCGGCACGGCTGCGCACGCTGTCCGCCGCCCAGCTCGCCGAGCGCCTCGATGCCCGGTTCGAGCTGCTCACCGGCGGCAGCCGGACGGTGCCGCGGCATGAGACGCTGCGCGCGGTCGTGGACTGGACCTGGGAGCTGTTGTCCGAGCCGGAGCAGGTTCTCGCCAGGCGGCTCGCCGTCTTCCCGGCCGGGGCCACGCTCACCGCGGCCGAACAGGTATGCCAGGACGGCGCGCTGCCCGCGGACGCCGTCCTGCCCGCGATCTTCGGCCTGGTGGAGAAGTCGTTCCTCACCGTGGCCGAGGATGACGAGCCGCGGTACCGGATGCTGGAGACGATCCGGGCCTACTGCGCGGAGCGCCTCGCCGAAGCGGGGGAAGAGGACCGGGTGCGCGGGGCGTTCGCCCGCTACTTCCTGCGGCTGGCCGAGACGGGCGATCCCATGCTGCGCAGCGCTGGCCAGCAGACCTGGATGCGGCGGCTGACCGCCGAGCAGGACAACATGCACGCGGCGCTGCGCTGGGCGGTTGACCGCCGCGACGTGGAACTGGCGCTGCGGTTCGGGCAGGCGCTGAGCTGGCTCTGGCTGCTGCGCGGGCAGCGCCGCGAGGCCGGCACGATGGCCGGGGAGATCCTGGCGGTCAGCGCGCCCGCCGCCGGTGCCGAGCGCGACATCGCCGCGGTGCAGGCCCGGGCCGTGTGCGCGCTGACGTTGGTCAACTTCTCCTGGGACCTCAACACAGCCAGGGAGCCACTCGCGGGCGTGGAGTATCTGATCACCGCTGGGACCGGCGCCGGCGGCGAGGCGGACGACGACCGCCCGCCGCATCCGCTGGTGATCGTCGGGGCCGCGATGCTCGCGCTGTACGAGAAACAGGATCCGGACCTGGCGCTGGGGCTGCTTATCGCGCATTTCGACTCACCGGACCCGTGGATCCGGGCAGGTGCCCGGCTCATGTGCGCGTTCTTCAGCATGAGCCTGGGCCGCCTGGACGACGTGACCCGCTGGTGCGCCGAAGGGCTCGCCGGATTCGAGGCGCTCGGCGACCGGTGGGGCACCGCGCTGGCGTGTGCCGGCCAGGCCGAGCTTGCCATGCTCGACGGCGATCACGCCCGGGCGATCGCCGCCCTGGAGCGGGCCGTGGAGCTGAGCGGGGCGCTGACCGACTGGGAAGACACCGCACAGATGTACGCCACCCTGGCCAAGTCCCGCAGCCGGATGGGCGACTACGAGGGCGCACTCGCCGATATGGCCAGGGCGCAGCGGGCCGCCCGCGAGCAGGGCGAGTCAGAGAGCGACCTGTGGATCAGCTACATCCAGGCCGAACTCGCCTGGCTGCGTGGCGATGTGGCCGAGTGCGCCCGGATCAGCAGCGAGCTTGATGCCCAGATGGCCAGCAAGGGCTCCCCGATGATCTGGTCGTTCCGGGCGCAGGCCATCAACAGGGAAGCGATGGCGAGCATCCGTACCGGGAACGTCAGCGGCGGGCGGGCCAGGCTGGCCGAGGCACTCCGGCTGGCAGCCGACAGCCAGGACCTGGCGGCCGTCGCCATCGTGGTGGATGGCATCGCCGCGGCCATGCTGTGGACCGGCACCAGCCGGTCCGGCGCGGAGCGGGCCGCGGTCCTGCTCGGCGCCGCGCACTCGACCCGTGGCGCCTTCGACCACAGCAGCCTGGACGCCCCGCAGGCCAGGGACACCGCCCGCCAGCGGCTGGGCGAGGCCGAATTCGAGGCCGCCTACCAGCGCGGCCGCGACCTGCCCCGGGAGAAAGCGCTCGCGCTCGCAGAAGGCTGGTTCCACCCCTCCGCGAGCGCGTGACCACGCCGGGGTCGCTCCCCCGGGCCAGCAGGCCCGGCCCGGTGACGAAGGAACCGGGCCGTAGGCCACCGGGGGTTCCGGGGGGTCGCTCCCCCCGGGCCAGCACTGTTCAGGTCCGGCGGCGGTAGGCGCGCACCGCGAGCGGCGCGAACACCAGGAAGATGCCCAGCGCCCACAGCAGCGAATGCAGGGCCGGCGTGGCGACCGGCCCGCCGGTCAGCAGTCCGCGTTCCGCGGTGGTGAGGTCGGTCATCGGGTTGATCTTCACGAACGCCTGCAGCCACCCCGGCATGGTTCCGGCCGGTACCAGCAGGTTGCTGCCGAAGACCAGCGGGAAGAAGGCCAGGAAGCCGAACATCTGCACGCCCATCGGGGTCTTCACCAGCATCCCGATCAGCGCCGACACCCAGCACATGGCCAGGGCGAAGGTGAGCAGCAACAGGCAGGCCGCGATGGCCGACACCGGATTGGTCCCGATGCGGAAGCCCAGGATCATGCCGAAGCCGAGGGTGATCGCCACCGAGATCATGTAGCGCACCATGTCGCCGAGCACCGCACCGCCCAGCGGCGCCCAGCGGGCGATCGGCAGCGTGCGGAACCGGTCGAACACTCCCCCGGTGATGTCCTGGTTGAGCATCAGGCCGGTGCCCAGGGTGGCGAATACCACGGTCATCACCAGCAGCCCGGGCAGCGCATATTGCAGGTAGGCGTGCGTGCCACCGGCGATCGCGCCGCCGAACACATAGGTGAACAGCAGCAGGAACATGATCGGCTGCAGGCTCAGGCCGACGACGTCCTCCATGTTGGTCTTGATCTTCAGCACGCTCCGCCAGGTCAGCGTGAAGGTGTGGCGCAGCCCGGTCAGCGGGTTGAGCCGGGGCGCCGGCTCGGCGAAGGGCAGGGTTGCCGTGGTCACCGTGAGCTCCTTTCCAGTTCCCGGGTCATGCCGTTGTCGTCGCCGTTCTCGCTGTCGGCCGGCTCCCGGCCGGTGAGCGCGAGGAAGACCTCGTCCAGGCTCGCCTTGCGCAGGGTGAACTCGGCGAGTTCCACGCGCGCCTCGTCAAGCTCGCGGATGATGGCCGGCAGCACGGCCGCGTCGGCCACCGGGACGCGCACCAGGCCCGACCCGGCATCGACGTCCGGCACGGAACCGGTCCGGTTCGCGACCACCGCAGCGGCCACCTCCAGCAGGTTCCGGTCGGCCGGCTCCACCTCGAGCACCTGCCCGCCGGACTTGTCCTTCAGCTCGTCGGGCGTTCCGGTGGCGATCACCTTGCCGTGGTCGATCACCACGATGTCGTGGGCCAGCTGGTCCGCCTCGTCCAGGTACTGCGTGGTAAGGAGCACGGTGACGCCGTCGCCGACCAGGGTGCGGACGATATCCCACACATCACTGCGGCTGCGCGGGTCCAGCCCGGTGGTCGGCTCGTCCAGGTACAGCACCCTGGGCTGGCCGACCAGGCTGGCCGCCAGGTCCAGCCGCCGCCGCATGCCGCCGGAGTAGGTCTTGACCGGCCGCCCGGCCGCCTCGGCGAGGTCGAACCGCTCGAGCAGCTCGTTCGCCCGGGCCCGGGACTGGCGGCGGGACTGGCCCAGGAGCCGGCCGATCATAATGAGGTTGTTGACCCCGGACAGCCCCTCGTCCACCGATGCGTACTGGCCGGTGAGGCCGATCAGCTGGCGCACTTGGTGGGCCTGGCGTACTACGTCGTATCCGCACACCCGGGCCTGCCCGCCGTCGGCGCTGAGCAGGGTGGCCAGGATCCGGACGGCGGTCGTCTTGCCGGCGCCGTTCGGCCCGAGCACGCCAAGCACGGTGCCCTGCCGGGCCACCAGGTCAACCCCGGCCAGCGCGGTGGTCTTGCCGAAGTGCTTGACCAGGCCACTTGCTTCTATCGCGTTGGTCATGGTTTCCCTCTCACGTGTTGTCACGGTCCATGGTCCGCCATGCCACTGACACGGCCCGCACCGCGCGCTGTCAGCCCGCTGCCAGGCACCGCACAGGCCGCGCCGGAAACCGCGCCGGCACCCCGGGGTCATCCGGTGGACCACGCGCTCCCGTTCCACCGCAGCGCCTCAAGCGCTGCCCGCCGCTCAGCACGGTCCCCCGCTCAGCACGGTCCCGCCAGCCCGGTCCGGGCCTGACATCCTGGCCCGGACCGGTGCATACTCGATCTTGCCGAGTTGGGGACGTCAGGGGGCGAGGCGGTCATGGGCCTGTTCAAGCGGAAGTCGGAGGAGCCCGCCGAGAGCGGGCCGGCCCCCGACCGGAAGGCGCTCGCCCGGCAGTGGCAGGAGCAAGCCAAGCAGATGCAGGCCCAGGCCATGCAGTTCCAGGCGCAGGCCATGCAGCAGGCCGCGGCGCTGCAGCACGCCACGGCGCAGCAGGGCTCGCAGACCGGGCAGGAGGCCCAGGCCGGGTCCATGACCTGGGCCCGTCAGGTCCTGGCGATCCTGGCACCGCCGCAGCCGGGGTTCGTCAAGCGCTGCACCTGCACGGTGTGCGGCGCGCCGAAGAAACTGCCGACGGTCACCGCCTACGTGTACTGCGACTACTGCGCTTCGCTCATCGACTACGACCTGCGCCGGGCGGGCGAGGGGGACACCGCCCCCGATCCGGCCTACGCCGCGACGGTGAACAGCACCCAGGCCGCCGCGCGGCAGGCCGCCGCCGCCGGTGACCGGGATGCCTACCGCAGCCTGCAGCAGCGGGTGTTCGAGGCGTACGTGACCGGGGTGCCGATGGCCGTCTCGCACCGGGCCAGGAACGACCGCGGATACCGGGGCGCCTATGCCGGCTACATGGCCGAGGCCGCCACGGCGCGCGCCTTCGACCCGGCGTACCAGGCGCTGGAAGCCGAGATGCGGCAGCGGGTCATGGGCCTGCGCTACAGCGGGAACATGATGTCACCGACGGTGGCACCGGACTCCTTCTGGCCCATGGTCGACACGATGGAGAAGCAGATCGCGGCCAGCAAGGTGCTCTACCGGTCGGCCGGGCTCGCGGACCTTGACCCCGACCACGCCGAGCACCTGACCGGCAAGCTTGGCTGGTCCGGCTTTTGCCAGGGCTGGCTGGGCATGCTCCCGGCGGAGGCGGCCACGCAGTTGCTCGACCGGGCCGGCCTGACGAACGAGTACGTGGCTGTCGAGGCGGAGGACGGCCAGCCGCGGCACTGCGGCGGCTGCGGCGCGGAGTTCAGCGCCCTGCCCGGTGCCACGGCCATCATCTGTGAGGGTTGCGGCCGCAGGATGGAGCTGGGCAGCGCCGAGATCCCCTGCGCGTCGTGCGGCGCGGTCATGACCCTCCCGGCGGGGGCCGACCGCACGGCATGCCCGTTTTGCCAATCGCAGGTGGAGCGGGCCGGCCTGCGCTGACGCAGCGGGCCCTAGCCGGGCGCCGCCTGGGTCTCGGCCAGGCCGCCGGCGTGGAACCGGCGGGCCACGTCGATCAACTCGTCGAGGGGCGGCCACCACGGCCCGTGCTCCAGGGAGCGCAGCGCATCCAGCACGCGGCCGGCCTGGCCCGGGCCATCGCCGGCACTCGCGACCACGACCCGGCGCGGCCGGCCGGCCCGCAGCGGGCCGAGGTACATGTCCTGGCCCATGCCGTCGGCCCGCGCGGCGGCCACCACCAGGTAGTAGTCGGGCAGTTCGAACCGCTTGTCCCGCCACGCGGCCAGCGTTTGCGCGGCGTGCTCCTCGAAGGCGGCCACGCCGCCGGGCCCGCTGGCCACGTCCCACATGGCCCGCCAGGAGGCCGCCACGCCCGCCAGTGGGTCGTCGGGCACGATCACGTAGGCCGACTGCCGCCGGGCCGCCTCGCGCATCGCCATGGCGCCCGCCTGCCATGCCGGGGGCGGCCGCGCCCCATCCTGCTGGCCGGCATCGGGAGCGCGCACGACCGAGACATTTCCTGACCGGCCAAGCTCGGCGAGCAGCCCCTCGCCCACCTCGCCGACCAGCACCACCATGGTGGAAGACTCACGCCGCATCGGCCCGATAGTAGGGCCTCGCCCGCGCTGGGCGAAGCCGGGACCAATACCTGCCGTTTACGCCAGGCTTGCCCGGGGACTGATTGACCTGGCCCGCGAGGCGGGCCCGGTGCGCGGAAAGGGAGGCGCGGTGCGGGCCAGGATCGCTGTGGTGACCGCCGCTGCGGCGGCTGTGGGGCTGAGCGCGTGCGGCGGGCACCTGACCCTGGACAGCCCCCCGACCCCGGGGCCTGCCCCCACCGTTGCGGACGCTGGGACCGGGCACCACAGGATCCATGGGCTGCTCGCCGTCCATGACCCCGGCGAGGTCACCGGAACGCTGACCGGCCGCTGCCGGACCCGGGACCACGGGGAGCTGCCCGACCGGTCCTGCACACCCGGCGCCATCGACCCGGCGGTCACCCAGGCGAACATCGGCTCGACCATCTGCCGGTCCGGGTACACGACCAAGGTGCGACCGCCGGAGTCACAGACCGAGAAGTTCAAGTGGGACGTAGCCGAGCCGGCCTACGGGCAGCACGACGTGCCCGGTGAACTGGACCACGAAATCCCGCTGGAACTCGGCGGGGCCAACGATGCCCGCAACCTGTGGGTGGAGGCGGGGCCGCTCCCCAATCCCAAGGACGCCGTGGAGAACGCGCTGAACCGGGCGGTCTGTGACGGCACGGTCAAGCTGCGCGCCGCCCAAGCGGCGATCGCCAAGAACTGGCTCAAGGCCGAGGCCGCACTTGGTATCGCCGGCTCCGGGTAGCCGGCGGCTCCGGGTAGCCGCCCGGCCGCATGGCATCCAGCTAGGCCAGCGCGGCCTCGTCGTAGCTGGCCAGCGACGGCGGCATCTCCGGGAACAAGTCCCGCTCCCGCGCCCACTCCCTGGTCTCGGCGAAGGTCTCCCTGGTGTAGGGCAGGAACACGATCCGCTCGCCGGTGCCGAAGGCCCGCACGTCCACCTGGTCGCGGTACTTCTCCGGCACGGCCCGCAGGTGGTAGTGCTTGTACGCCTCGGGACGCAGGTCGATCTCCTGCTGTGCCCGCCGCAGGGCGGCCAGGTACATCTCGACGTCGGACCTGCTGACGTCGCTCCGGCTGACCAGGAACCCGATCATGAACGTGGCGTCGAGTACCTTGCGGAACCCGAAGGCCTCGGCGACGTAGAGCGGCACCCCCCACATCGTGCCGGCCGGGACCTGCCGGTCGAGCAGGGCATCCAGTCGCTCGTTGGGCGGTCCCTGGAAGGTGAGGCTGACCTGGCCGGGTTCGAGCACCGCCTCAAGGGCCTGCAGGGTGGCGAAGTGGCTGCCCGAGTGGTAGCCGACCCCCACCGGCACCCCGGCGAGGTCTTCGGGGCGGCGGATCGGTGACTCCGGCGGCACCATGATGGCGCACGGTGCCACCGAGTACGCGCTGGTCACCAGGTGCCCGGCGCCACCGCTCGCGGCGACGTTCGTGGCCCAGTGGCATGCGCAGCTCACGTCGGCGCCGTCGCGCCCGGCACCGAAGGTCTCGAACGCGCCGGTCTTGATCTCCCCGGCGTCGTCGCGGCGCGTGGCATGGATGCCGTAGTCCCCCTCGGGCAGGAAGGTGTACTCCAGGCCTTCGGCTGCGAAGTAGCCCCGTTCCTCGGCGACCCACTCCTGCAGCCGACCGTGGGGCAAAATCTTCAGCGTCATCCGCGGTCTCCTTCCTCTGGCGCCGTCGCTCCTCGACGGTACGCCGCGCCGCTGGCGGAATTCCAGGCCGGGCACGGTGCGCGGATCGGCTGTTGATGCTTAGAGTCGGCACAAAGGCGCATCGCGCCCCGCCGCCGGTGACCGATCCGTGCCGGGGCAGGCGCAGCAGGAAGGACGTGGCCGCATGCCGGAGCCTGCGACGGCACCGCCGCCCTCGGCCCAGGTACCTCCCGCCGAACTGCCCGCCTCGGTTCGCGAGGCGGGGCTGGCGAACTGGATCCGCGAACCACTCGACGACGCGGTGGACCGCAGGCGCCGCGTCATCGTCCCGCCGGCCGTGGCGACCATGGGCACGCCGCTGAGCGGCTGCCAGGGCGCCCTGATGGCGCAGGCGCGGGGCCCGGATGCGCTGGTCATGATGGGCGACAACCCGGCCCTGCCGGCCATGCCCGAGCGCCCGGCGCTGAAGGACTTCTTCACACTGCGGCTCAGCAAGACCGGCACCAACCACATGCTGCAAAGCGCCACGCTGGCCCGCGAGCACGGGCTCGACGAAAAGGTGATCATGGCGTGCCTGCTGCACGACATCGCCATCGCCGGGCTGATCTCGGCCAACCACGGCTACTGGGGCGCGCAGATGGTCGCCCCTTACGTCGATGAGGAGGTGGCGTGGGCCATCCAGAAGCACGAGGCGCTGCGCTACTTCGCCGACGAGTCGGCGGGATACACCTACCCGCAGGCGTACGTCGAGTACTTCGGCCCGGACTACCGCCCGCCCCCCTACCTCTGCCGCGAGGCCGAGGAGGCCCGCAAGCACCGGTGGTACATGACGTCGCGGCTGATCACGATCAACGACATCTACTCGTTCGACCCCAACGCGGTCGTGGACTTCAGCGAGTTCGAAGACGTGATCGGCCGCAACTTCCGCCAGCCCGCGGAGGGACTCGGGTTCGACGGCTCCCCCGTCGCGCACATGTGGCGGACGATGATCTGGCCCAACAACTTCCTGTGACCGGCCCGGCCGCCCGGCTCAGTGGCCCGGCGGCGCGGGGAAGCCGCCGACCGCGTTCTCCAACGCCCGTGCCACGCGCAGGCAGGTGCCGTCCGCGAGATGACGGCCGACGATCATCAGGCCGGCCGGCAGCCCGTCGGAGAGCCCGGCCGGCACGGACGTGGCGGGGTGCCCGGTGACGTCGAACGGTGCGGTGTTGGCGATCATCTCCAGCGACCGGGCGAGCTGCTCCGCGCGGCTGGCATCGGCCGCCGGCAGCGGTGACGCGACGATCGGCAGCGTCGGCAGCACCAGGACGTCCGCGTCGGCCAGGGCCGCGTCGTAGGCGGCGGCCAGTTCCAGGGCCAGGTTCCTTGCCATCGCGTAGTGCCGCCCGTCGCCGCGGTCGATGGCGTACCGGCCGCACAGCATGGTCAGCTTCAGCGACTCCGACATCTGCGCGCCGTGCTCCCTGCGGCCCCGGGCGTAGTGCCCGATCAGCTCGGGGTCATACAGGCCCGGGGCGTTCATCCCGTACCCGTTGCCGTCGATCATCTGGTTGGTCGCCCCGTCGGTGGCGATGACGCTCCACACGTGCAGCCCGTCGCGGTGCCACGGGAGGCTGATCTCGCGGACGCTCGCGCCGGCCGTCTCCAGGGTGCGGATCGCGGCGCGGACGGCCTCGTCGACGCCCGGCTGCGACAGGCCGGGGATGCCGAAGCCCTCCGCCACCACGGCGATACGCAGCTCGGCGGCGCCCGCCTCCAGGCCGGTGAGGAAGTCCGCTGGCAGGTGCTCGGCCCGCTGGCGCGGGTCGAGCCCGTCCCGGCCGGCCAGCACGCCGAGCATGAGCGCCGCGTCGTGCACGGTGCGGGTGATCGGGCCCAGGTGGTCGATGGTGTTCTCGATCGGGAAGGCGCCGGTGTAGGGCACCAGGCCGTGCGTGGGCTTGTGGCCGACGGTGCCGCAGTAGGCGCTGGGGATGCGGACCGAGCCGCCCTGGTCGCCGCCGAGCGCCATGTCGGCATGGCCGGCGGCGACCAGCGCGGCGCTGCCGCTGGAGGACCCGCCCGCCGACCTGCTCCGGTCCCACGGGTTGAGCACCGGGCCGGTCCGCGAGGTGTGGCTGCCGCCGGAGAAGCACAGGTCCTCGCACACCGCCTTGCCGGCGATCGTCGCCCCGGCGTCAAGCAGCCGGGTCACCACGGTGGCGTCCCGCCGTGGTATGAACCCCTCAACCGTGGCGGACCCGTTCATCATCGGCAGGCCGGCCACCTCGATGTTGTCCTTGATCGCGACCCGGCGGCCGGCCAGCGGCCCATCCCCGGCCGCCTTCAGCTCGGTGGTCACATACCAGGCGCCGAGCTCGTTCTCGGCCGCGTCCGGCCACCGGTAGGGCCGGTCCGGCGGCTCGGGCCGGCTCGCCTCATACAGGCGCTCGACGGCGTCATAGGACGCCACCGCGCCGGCGATGATCTCCCGGAACTGCTCGATGTCGCCGGGGCCAAGGCCAAGCCGGTACCGGTTGGCGATCTCGGCAAGGTCCTCGTTGGTCGGGGGCGTCAGTGCCATGGCACTCTCCTGCGGCTGTCACGGGGCTGGCCTGTGGCAGCCTAACGCGCAATACGATCGCCCGGCCCGCACCTATTTCCCGGGCAATGATGATGCCCCTGCATCACAAGGGCGGCGGGCGGCCCCGGCCGGCGTTCGGCATAAGAAGCTCAGCGCTTCAAGAGCACGGATAAGCGCCGTGACCTGCTCAGCCGGCCGCGACGCGTAAATCTAGCGAAGCTGCGCCAGCAGCTCGGCGTACGCGTTGAGGTAGCGGTCCACGTCCGCGCGGGTCGCCGGGACGCAGGCGGTGGGGCCCGCACCGGGCAGGGCTTCCCAGATGCCGCGGTTGGCCATCCAGATCCGGATCAGCCGGGTGAGCATTTCGTCGGTCAGCGCATGAGCGTCCGCGCCGGTGCGGGGCCTGGGCCCGTACCACTGCCCGCTGCGGGGCCCCAGCCGGATCGCGGTCCACGGCAGGCCGGCCGCGCGTATCGCCGCCTCGATCCCGTCGGCGAGCTGGGTTCCCAGCGCCGAGGTGTGCGCGTAGGCATCGGGGACCAGCACCTCGGTGAGCGCCGCCTGGGCGGCCGCCGCCGACAGCGGGTTGCCGAACAGCGTGCCGCCGGTGGCGACGTGGTGCTTCACGTCCAGCTGCTCGCCCAGTTCGGCGGTGACGCCGTAGGCGCCCATCGGCAGCCCACCGGCCACCGCCTTGCCGATCGTGACGATGTCGGGGTCGAGGTGCCACATCCCGGTGGCGCCGCCGGGGCCGACGACATGGGTGTGGGTCTCGTCGAGCGCCAGCAGCGTGCCGTGCTGGCGGGTCTCCTCGCGCAGCGCCGCATGCCAGCCCGGCTCGGGCAGCAGCAGGTGGATGTTGTTGCTCATCGCGGGCTCGGTGAGAACCAGGGCGACGTCCCCCGGCTGCAGCGCGGCCCGCAGCGTGCCCGGGTCGTTGAACTGGGCAATACGGACCCGGCCGGTGACTCCCTTGGACAGGCCGCGCTCCAGGGCGGCGACCCGTTCCCCGTCGGTGTCCACCAGGCCCTCCTCGAAGTGGC
>Ga0070714_100002490_pt1 | contig 13592 bp, 11 predicted proteins | sample LARL83metaG_FD_65450 | JGI IMG/M metagenome (GOLD analysis project Ga0070714, IMG submission 65450) | Corn, switchgrass and miscanthus rhizosphere microbial communities from Kellogg Biological Station, Michigan, USA - LAR L8-3 metaG | ecosystem: Host-associated > Plants > Roots > Rhizosphere ...
CCCACCTCCCGCCGCGCAACCCCACCTCCCGCCGCGCAACCCCACCTCCCGCCGCGCAACCCCACCTCCCGCCGCCGCAACCCCCACCTCCCGCCACATCACAAACCCGACATTTCCGGATATCGGCATGATCCGCGGAAGATCGTGGACACTTACCCGCCCGAGCCGGGCCCTGCTGGTCTATTCCGGGGGCTTGCCCGGATCGCTGGCCGCCCTGGTAAGGTCAGCGGCCGACGTTCGGGCTCGGTCGGCTCGCTGGGCCCGCGATAACGTGGCACTTTCCCGCTTCGTGGTAGCGGAACCTTTGTTTACGGGGGTCAATCCACCACGAGGAGGTAATCTTCCACGTCGTTGACGGGCGTGCCGGTGCGCCCGTATCCCGGCAGCCGCTTACGCCACTCCAGGCACAGACGGCGCGCCTAGTGGCCAGGCCGCGGCGGACGGCGGGCGGACGGCCGGACGGCCAGCACGGCCATGCCCGCGCAATTCGCCAGCCGGGGCCGAAACGGTGGGGTAAGTGTCCACAATTATTCGGGCGGGGTGCGGGGTGCGGGCCGACGCCGCAATTGGACCACTCCAGCGCGGAGCAATTGGAGCTGTCTGGCGATCCGGTTGGCCCGTAGCGTGCTGTTCATGACGACGTTGACCATCTCCGCGAACGTCCCCGTCGCGACCCGGCCGAAGCTGATCAGCCGAGCGCTGCTCATCCGCTTCGTGTCGATCGTCGGCTCGTCCGCGAGCTTCTACCTGATGCTGTCCGTGGTGCCGCTGTACGCCCGCTCCGCTGGCGCGAGCACCAGCCTGGCCGGCCTGGCCACCACCGCGTTGTCGCTGTCCACCACGGCCGGCTACCTGCCCACGCCGCGCCTGGTCGCCCGTTACGGGCACCGGGCCGTGCTGGCGGCCGGCCTGACACTGCTCGGCGCGCCCGCTCTGGTTCTCGCGTTGTCGGCGAACCAGGCCGTGATCATGGCGGTGTGCGTGGTGCGCGGCATCGGGTTCGCGATCACGTGCGTGTCCGGCGGTGCGCTGACCGTATCGCTGATCCCGCCGGAGCGTCGCGGTGAGGGCCTCGCCCTCGTCGGCATCGTGGGCGGGGTTCCCTCGGTGGCCGCGCTCCCGCTGGGCGTTTGGCTGGCCGGGCACGTCGGCTACCGTCCGGTCTTCGTGGCCGCCGCGCTAGCCGCGCTGGCGCCGATCGCGTCGCTGTCCTCGCTGCCCGGCGCGCCCGCGTCGCCATCCAAGAGCACGACGGACCGGCGCGCCACCGGCGTGATGGCGGGCCTGCGCGTCGCCGGCGTGGTCCGGCTGGCCATCGTGTTCGGCGCGACCACCACCGCGGTCGGGATCCTCGTCACGTTCCTGCCGCTGGCCGCCGGCGGGGCTGCCGCTCCCGCGCTGCTTTGCCAGCCCGCCGCGGCCATCGCCGGGCGGTGGCTGGCCGGCCGCTACGGCGATCGGGCCAGCGGTGCTGGCGCCGCGCGGCTGCTGGTGTCCGGCGTGCTGCTCGCCGCGGCGGGTTTCGCGCTGCTGAGCCAGCACTCGGCGGTCCTGCTGGTGTCCGGCGCGGTGCTGTTCGGCGTCGGGTTCGGCATCGCCCAGAACGTCACCGCGACGCGGATGTACGACCTCGTGCCCGAGTCGGGCTACAGCGCGGTGAGCGCGGTGTGGAACCTCGCGTACGACGCCGGCATGGGCATCGGCGCGGCCGGCTTCGGGGTGCTCGCGGCGCACACCGGCTACCCCGGCGGGTTCTTCGCCACCGCGATCATGCTGCCTATCCCGCTCGTGCTCATCGCGCGACGTAACAGCTGGACGAAGGCGCGTTAACGAGGGAAAAGCCACCGTACGTTCCGAACAAAAGAGCGCTGGCCACGGCCGGCGCTCCCTTTTGGCGCCAATCGCTATTCTGGTCCTCGTCCGGTACCCCTCGATGGACTGGAACATAAGGGAGACCAGCTTGCCCTCTGAGAGCACTCACCCGGCGCGGCTTGCCGTCGGTGTCATCGGCGTCGGACGGGCCGGGTCGGCCCTTGGCGTCGCGCTGGCCCGCGCGGGCCATCAGGTGGTGGCGGTGTCCGCGGTGTCCGAGGCCTCCGTCGCCCGGGCGTCCGCGCGGTTTCCGGGCGCGGAGATCGTGTCCCCGGAAGGGGTCGTGGAGCAGGCCGACCTGGTGCTGCTCACCGTGCCGGACGACGTGCTGCCCGGCCTGGTCGCCGGCCTCGCCGCGACCGAGGCGCCGGTCGCCGGGCGGATGCTGGCGCACGCGAGCGGCCGGTACGGCGTCGCGGTCCTCGAGCCGGCGGTCCGCGGCGGCGCGCTGCCGATGGCGCTGCACCCGGTCATGACGTTCACCGGGCGGGACGAGGATGTGGACCGGCTGAAGGGGCTGAGTTTCGGCGTCACAGTGCCGGACGTGCTGCGGCCCGCGGCCGAAGCCCTGGTCATCGAGATGGGCGGCGAGCCGGTCTTCGTCGCCGAGGCCGACCGGGAGCTGTACCACGCGGCGATCGCCTTCGCCGCCAACCACCTGATCACGCTCGTGACTTCGGCAAGCGAACTGCTCGCCGGAATCGGGGTAGGCGATCCGTCCCGGTTGCTCGGGCCGCTGCTCGGAGCCTCCCTGGACAACGCGTTGCGGTTCGGCGACGCGGGCCTCACCGGGCCGGTGGCCCGCGGCGACGCCGGCACCGTGGCGGCGCACGTCGAGGCACTGTCCGCGTCGCCGTCGGTTCGGGCCGGGTACATCGCGATGGCGCGGCTGACCGCGGATCGTGCGCTTGCCGCCGGCGTGCTCGACGCCACCGAGGCGGAACGGCTGCTCGACGTGCTCGGCGGCCGCCCGTGACCGAGCTGCTTCGGACTCGGGCAGAGCTGTCCTCGTTCCGGTCCGCACTTCGTGCTGGGCGCGGTACCGCCGCCGGGCCGCTCGTGCTGGTGCCCACGATGGGCGCGCTGCACGAGGGGCACCGTGCACTGCTGCGCGCGGCGGCCCGGGAAGCCGCGGACGACGGGACCGTGGTGGTGTCGGTGTTCGTCAACCCGTTGCAATTCGGACCGGGGGAGGACCTGGACCGGTATCCGCGCACGCTCGACGACGACCTGAAGATGTGCGCCGAGGAAGGCGTGGCCGCGGTCTTCGCGCCGTCCGCTGCGGAGATGTATCCGGGCGGTGAGCCGGCCGTGACCGTCGATCCAGGAGCTGGCGGCGCGGTGCTGGAGGGGGCATCCCGGCCGGGATTCTTCGGCGGTGTGCTGACCGTCGTGCTGAAGCTGTTCTCTCTGGTGCGTCCCGCCGTGGCGGTGTTTGGCGAGAAGGACGCGCAGCAGCTCGCCATGGTGCGGCGGATGGTGGCCGACCTGGACCTCGGCGTCACCATCGCCCCGGTGCCGACGGTGCGGGACGAGGACGGCCTGGCGATGTCGAGCCGGAACAAGTACCTGTCCGCCGCCGAGCGGGCGACGGCGCTCGCGCTGCCGCGCGCGCTGCACGCGGGAGCGCGGGCGGCCGGGGCCGGGCCCGACGCGGTGCTGGCGGCCGCGCGGCGGGTGCTCTCGCTCGCGCCCGGCGTGGCCGTGGATTACCTTTCGCTGGTCGACCCCGCGACGTTCGCGCCTTACCCGGGCCGCGGGCCGGCGCTGCTCGCCGTGGCGGCCCGGGTGGGGACCACGCGGCTGATCGACAACGTGCGTATTGAGCTAAGCGGAGGCCAGGATGCTGCTGACCATTGACGTCGGGAATACCAACACGGTGCTCGGTGTGTTCGACGGCGACCAGGTCGTGGAGCACTGGCGGATGGCGACCGTGCCGGACCGGACCGCGGACGAGCTTGCCGTCGTGCTGCACGGGCTGCTTTCGCGCAGTGCGGTGTTCGCCGAGAAGGACATCGACGGGATCTCGCTGTGTTCCACCGTGCCTTCGGTGCTGCACGAGATGCGCGAGATGTGCAAGCGGTACTACAGCGGTATCCGGACGGTCATCGTGGAGCCGGGCGTGAAAACCGGTGTGCCGGTGCGCACCGACAACCCCAAAGAAGTGGGCAGTGACCGGATCATGAACTCGCTCGCGGCCGTGCATTTGTACGGCGGCCCCGCGGTGGTGGTGGACTTCGGCACGTCGACGAACTTCGACGCGGTCAGCGCGCACGGGGAATTCGTCGGCGGTGTGCTGGCGCCCGGCATCGAGATCTCGGTCGACGCGCTGTCGCGCCGCGCGGCCCAGCTGCTCAAGGTGGAGCTGACCAAACCGGCGCGAGTCATCGGCAAGAACACCGTGGAATCACTTCAGTCCGGCATAATTTACGGTTTTGCCGCACAGGTGGAGGGCATCGCCAGGCGGATGGCACGAGAGCTGTCGCCGGACGATCCGGACAAGGTGACGATCATCGCCACTGGCGGCCTCGCGCCATTGGTCATCGACGAGGTGGGCGTCGTTGACGCGCACGAGCCGTGGCTGACGCTGATCGGCCTGCGTCTCGTCTACGAGAAAAACACCGACCTCGGTTAATGCCATGGAGCTACTGGATGCGGACCGCGCCGACGAAGGAGCCCCAGTAGACCGGGTCGACCTTCACCGGAACGCCGAACGTGGGCGCGTCGACCATTAGCCCGTTGCCGATGTAAAGGCCCACGTGGCTGATGTCGGGGAAGAAGAACACCAGGTCGCCCGGCTCAAGGTCGTTGCGCGAGATGTGCACCCCGGAGTTGAACAGGTCACCGGTGTAGTGCGGCAGCGAGATGCCTTCCTGCGCGTACGCCCAGACGACCAGGCCTGAGCAGTCGAAGTCGACGGGCCCCGCGGCGCCCCACACGTAGGTGTCGCCGCGCCGGCTCATCGCCGCTTGGAGCGCCTGCGCGCCGACGGTGTTCGCGGTGGGCAGCGTGATGTTCGGGTAGCTGCCGGTCTGCGTGTAGACCGCCATCGCCTGCGCCATTGCCGCGCTGTTCACCTTGTCGATCTTGGCGTCGATCGCGGTCTTCTTGGCGTCCATCTGCGACTGGATCGACTGGACGTTGGCGATCTGCTGCTCGGCCGTCTCCTTGGCGCGCAGCGCCTGGGCCTCCGCCTGGCTCAGCGAGCTGACCCGGCTGCCGCTGGTGTTGTCCATCTCGGTGATGGTGGACGCCTGGCGGAGGAACTCATTGGGGTCCGTCGCGGAGAGCGCCTGGAGTGCCGGGTTGAGCCCGGAGCCCATGTAGTTCTGGGCGGCCAGCTGGGAGATCGCGGCCTGGCCCGCCGCGAGCGCCGCGGAGTCGCGCTGTTCCGCCTGCTTGGCGATCTTCTCGTCCGACTGCGCCCGGGTCAGCTGGATCCGGAGCCCGTCGTACTGCTCGCTGAGCGAGTTGATCTGAAACTCAAGCTGCTTTGCCTGGGCGATCAGCTGCGACAGGCTGGGCTGCGGTGCCCGCGTCTGCGCCTCGCTGGCCGCCCCCGGCACCACCAGTGCCAACGCCGCCGTGACGGCTGCGAGGCTGGCAACTCCGGTCAGTTTGCGCACAGCGATGCACAATATTGGAATCCAGGTGCACTTGCCAACCAACTAGGTGGAAGTTTTACCTTACGGTCCGCTTAGGGTTCGCTCGTTCACCCTTAGTGGCGGACCGGGAGTGGCGGACCGGGAGTGGCTGGCTGAGTTCGCCGCCCCGGGAGTTCACCGGCTGAGAGTTCGCCTGAGGTGCCGCGTGTGCCGTCGGCTATCGTGGATGTGCGATGTCATACACGATCAGGTCCGCGCGAACCAGTGATGTGCCCGTGATCCGGAAGCTGATCGACGCGAATGCCGATTCTGGACGACTGCTGAGTAAGGCCACGGTCACACTCTATGAAGGAATCCAGGAGTTCTGTGTTGCCGAACTGGACGGGCATGACGGCAACTCAGAACAGCTCGACTCAGAACCGATCCTGGCCGGCTGCGGCGCGGTGCACGTCCTGTGGGAGGATCTGGCCGAGATCCGGACAGTCGCGGTACGCGAAGACTGTCAGGACCGTGGCATAGGGCACGCGATCGTGCGCAACCTGATCGAGCGTTGCCGCCTGCTCGGAGTGCGCCGGGTGTTCGTGTTGACTTTCGCGGTGAACTTCTTCGCCAGGCACGGATTCAAGCCGATCAACGGCGCCCCCGTTGCCGCCGAGGTGTACCGGGAGCTATTGCGCTCATATGACGAGGGCGTGGCGGAGTTTCTTGACCTGGAACGGGTAAAGCCGAACACGCTCGGCAACACCCGCATGCTGCTCCACCTGTTACGGGATAGATCAAAATGAGCACACTCGTTGCGCACGTTGCGAATCAGCTCCGTCGAGGGGGCCAGAGCGGGGTGCGGCCGCGATGACCGCCGATCTCGCCGCGCTCACTCCGCCGCTGGTCATCTGCGTCGCGTTCCTCATCGGCGTAGCTTTGCTGCTGCGGCATCAGCTGGCGCCAAGGCGCCGGGCGGGGCGCGCGGAGAGCGAGCCGGAAGCGCCACAAGCTCCAGTGCCGGAAACAAGACGTGGTCAGGCAGATCCGGCTTACCCCGCTAAGCCAGATAACCCCGCTCGCGAGGATATGTCGCGTCGCGACGCAAACGGCGCGACCGCGCCGGCAGATCGGGAACCCTAGGTCTTGATTTATCGGGGGAACAACGGTTTTCCGAAGGTCTGTCCCCCTACCCGAAGATCTGCCTGTCCCGACATGTGGAACGGCGAGGAACGCGAACCGCAATACCCGGGTCGATCGATTACGCAGCGTTACCGCAAGATGATCGGTTGACGGGGTAAAACAAGGAAACGTCATGTATGGAATTGTCAACAGAACTGATTGGGTATATCTTTGGCAGCCGAAATAGGTTGCACCGGCAGAGGGCGGAAGGGCTCATTCGATGGCACAGAAGGTACAGGTGCTTCTCGTCGACGATCTCGATGGGAGCGAGGCTACTGAGACCGTGGCGTTTGGTCTCGACGGAGCTTCGTACGAGATCGACCTAAGTACAGGTAACGCGAGCAAGCTCCGTAAAGAGCTAGCACAGTATGTAGAGCACGCGCGCAAAGCGAGCGGTCAGGCTCGGCGGCGCCGGACTCGTACCGGCCCGGGTCGTGAGCGCAGCGCCCAAATCCGGGCGTGGGCGAAGCAGCGGGGATACAAGGTCAATGAGCGCGGGCGCATTCCGGCCAACATCGTTGCGGAGTACGAAGCCGCGCACTAGTTGTGGCTACCGGGCCGCGGGAGAGCGGGCCCGTTTTACCGGCCGGACAGCAGCTGCGCGCGGCCCCCCGGGGGCGTGGCAAGAACGCTCCCGGGGAACCGCACTTCTGGCCGGAGGTTCGAGGCGAGTCTTAACGCTGGCTTTGCAAGCCCCGAAGTCCCTCCGGAGCCTGCCTCGGGAACGCCGCTTGTTCGCCTGTGGCGTACTGGGAACATGTTGCCGCTTCCACAGGGTTGGATGGGGATGAACGCCTCGTGTCCGGGGAACGTCTTGTCGTGGGTGGCGTGTACTCGCACCAGTAGGTCGCCGGGCACGCGGTTACCATGCGGAGTAGGCGAGGTGCCGGCTTTTAGGTGGCACGGTGGACCTGGCCCGCGCTGTGAGGAGAGCGACGAGATGTTCGAGAGATTTACCGACAGGGCGCGGCGGGTTGTGGTCCTGGCGCAAGAAGAAGCCAGGATGCTCAATCACAACTACATCGGCACCGAGCACATCCTGCTCGGCCTCATCCACGAGGGCGAGGGTGTCGCGGCCAAGGCGCTGGAGTCACTCGGGATCAGCCTGGACGCGGTGCGGCAGCAGGTCGAGGAGATCATCGGCCAGGGCCAGCAGGCGCCGTCGGGGCACATCCCGTTCACCCCGCGTGCCAAGAAGGTGCTTGAGCTGTCCCTGCGCGAGGCGCTGCAGCTTGGGCACAACTACATTGGCACGGAGCACATTCTGCTTGGCCTCATCCGGGAGGGTGACGGGGTCGCCGCGCAGGTGCTCGTGAAGCTTGGCGCGGACCTGAACCGGGTTCGCCAGCAGGTGATCCAGTTGCTGCACGGCTACCAGGGCAAGGAGCCGGCGTCGGCGGGCACCGCCACGGAGTCCGCGCCGTCGACCTCGCTCGTGCTCGACCAGTTCGGCCGCAACCTGACCCAGGGGGCCAGGGAGGGGAAGCTGGACCCGGTCATCGGCCGGGAGAAGGAAATCGAGCGGGTCATGCAGGTGCTGTCGCGGCGGACTAAGAACAACCCGGTGCTGGTTGGCGCGCCCGGCGTTGGCAAGACGGCGGTCGTCGAAGGGCTTGCGCAGAAGATCGTCAAGGGCGAAGTGCCCGAGACGATCAAGGACAAGCAGCTGTATACGCTTGATCTTGGCGCGCTGGTGGCGGGCTCCCGGTATCGCGGTGACTTCGAGGAGCGCTTGAAGAAGGTGCTCAAGGAGATCCGCACCCGGGGCGACATCATCTTGTTCATCGACGAGATCCACACGCTGGTGGGCGCGGGCGCCGCGGAGGGCGCGATCGACGCCGCGTCGATCCTCAAGCCGATGCTGGCCCGCGGTGAGCTGCAGACGATCGGCGCCACCACGCTGGACGAGTACCGCAAGTACCTGGAGAAGGACGCCGCGCTCGAGCGCCGGTTCCAGCCCATCCAGGTCGCGGAGCCGACGATCTCGCACACGATCGAGATCCTCAAGGGCCTGCGCGACCGGTACGAGGCGCACCACCGGGTGTCCATCACCGACGGGGCCCTCGTCGCGAGTGCCCAGCTCGCCGACCGCTACATCAGCGACCGGTTCCTGCCGGACAAGGCGATCGACCTGATCGACGAGGCGGGCTCGCGGATGCGCATCCGCCGGATGACCGCGCCGCCGGACCTGCGCGAGTTCGACGAGAAGATCGCCCAGGTGCGCCGGGACAAGGAATCGGCCATCGACTCCCAGGACTTCGAAAAGGCAGCAGCGCTGCGCGACACCGAGAAGCAGCTGCTGGCCCGCAAGGCCGCGCGAGAGAAGGAGTGGAAGGCCGGCGACATGGACGTCGTCGCCGAGGTGAACGAGGAGCTCATCGCGGAAGTTCTCGCCACCGCGACCGGCATTCCGGTCTTCAAGCTCACCGAAGAGGAGTCGCAGCGCCTGCTGCGGATGGAAGACGAGCTGCACAAGCGCGTCATCGGCCAGAACGACGCCATCAGGGCGCTGTCCCAGGCGATCCGGCGTACCCGGGCCGGCCTGAAGGACCCCAAGCGGCCCGGTGGGTCGTTCATCTTCGCCGGCCCGTCCGGCGTCGGCAAGACCGAGCTGTCCAAGACGCTGGCGGAGTTCCTGTTCGGCGACGAGGACTCGCTGATCCAGCTCGACATGAGCGAGTACATGGAGAAGCACACGGTCTCCCGGCTGTTCGGCTCCCCGCCCGGCTACGTCGGCTACGAGGAGGGCGGTCAGCTCACCGAGAAGGTGCGGCGGCGGCCGTTCTCCGTGGTGCTCTTCGACGAGATCGAGAAGGCGCACCCGGACATCTTCAACTCGTTGCTGCAGATCCTTGAGGACGGCCGGCTGACCGACGCACAGGGCCGGACGGTCGACTTCAAGAACACCGTCATCATCATGACGACGAACCTCGGCACCAGGGACATCTCGAAGGGCATCCAGGTCGGCTTCAACCGGCAGGGTGACTCGAAGGGCTCCTACGACAAGATGAAGTCCCGGGTGCAGGAGGAGCTGAAGCAGCACTTCCGGCCCGAGTTCCTGAACCGCGTTGACGACATCATCGTCTTCCACCAGCTGGACCGCGAGGAGATCTTCAGCATCGTCGATCTGATGATCGCGAAGGTGGACGAGCGGCTCAAGGACCGGGACATGGGTATGGAGCTGCGGCCGGCCGCGAAGGACCTGCTCGCCGTGCGCGGCTATGACCCGGTGCTCGGCGCCCGGCCGCTGCGCCGCACGATCCAGCGGGAGATCGAGGACAGCCTGTCCGAGAAGATCCTGTTCGGCGAGTTGCGCCCCGGCCAGATCGTCATCGTCGACAGCGAGGGCGAAGGCGAAACCGCCAAGTTCACCTTCACCGGCGTGGCGAAACCGGAGTCCGTGCCGGAGCCGCCCGCCGTCGAGGCGGCGGCGCCGGTGGCCGCTCCGGCGCTGGGCGCCCCCGCCCCAGGCGCCAGCTCGAGCTCCGACACCGGAGGAACCGCATCAGCCGCCGGATAAGCCCTTTTATCAGAACGACATAGGTACACCGCCCTGCTTACCGCGGCACCCGTCCTGAGGTGCCGCGGGGCAGGGCGTAACCGTTTTCGGGCAGCAACTCGACGAGCCCGTCGCTGACCAGCGCGTCAAGTGCCCGGGCCAGCTGCGCCTGATCCGGCCACACCGCGTCGAAGTCCCGCCTCGGCACCCCGGCATACGTGTTCCGCAGCACGGCGAGCACCCGTCCCCGGCACTGCCGGTCGGTGCCCTCGTACCGCTGAGTTCGCCGGGCCGGCGCGGCCGCCGGCCGTCCCGCCGCGAGCCAGGCGCAGTGGCCGGCCAGCGGGCACTCGCCGCACTTGGGCGCCGCGGCGGTGCACACCAGCGCGCCGAGTTCCATCACCGCCACCGACCAGCGGGCCGCCACTGCGGGCTCGTCCGGCAGCAGGGACTCGGCCAGCCTGGTTTCGGCCGCCGACGTCGACGATCGGGCCGGCCAGGCCATCCCGCCGGTCAGCCGGGCCAGCACGCGCCGCACGTTGGTGTCGAGCACGGCGTGCCGCTGGCCGAACGCGAAGGCGGCGATCGCCGCCGCGGTATAGCTGCCGACGCCCGGCAGAGCCCGCAGGGCGGCCACAGCGGCGGGGACCTGCCCATCATGCCGGGACACCAGCATCCGGGCCGTCTCGTGCAGCCTGAGCGCCCGCCGAGGGTATCCGAGGCGGCCCCACTCCCTGATCGCCTCGGCCGGCGGCTCGGCGGCCAGTGCGGCCGGGGCCGGCCACCTGCCCAGCCAGCGCCCGTGGGCCGGAATCACCCTGGCGACCGGCGTCTGCTGCAGCATGAACTCGCTGACCAGTACCGACCAGGGGGAGGCGGCGGGGCCGCGCCACGGCAGGTCGCGCGCGCCGCGCGCGTACCAGGCAAGCAGCGGCTCGCGGTACGTCGTTGTCATCGTGCCACCATCATGACAGCCCGACGTTCGGCCGGGCCGGCGGGTCGCCCGCCTGCTAAGAGTAACTGCTTGCATACTCTTCGTATGGGCAGTGGCTACCGTGGTGACGAAGGCGGCGAGGACACCGAGCAGCCGGACGCGTACTGGCGTCGCCGGGTTATCACCCTGGCCCTCGGGCTGGGCCTGCTCGGCATCCTGGCCTGGGGTTTCTCCGGTGGTGGCGGGAAGACGACCCAGTCCAGCCCGGGCAGCGCACTCCAGGCCACCGCGCTCGGCACCGCCATTCCCGGGCTCGCCAGCTCCGCACCCGCCGTTTCGCCCAGCGCAACCGACGCGACCTCATCCTCATCACCATCCCCGTCCCCGTCCCCGTCGGGGACCGCCACGCCGCTGGCTAGCACCCGGCCCGCGCCGTCCGCGAACCCGGCCGTCCCGCGGGCGGCGGCCGGCGGGCACTGCGGGCCGGGATCGGTCGTGCTGAGCCTGTTCACCGACCGGGCCAGCTACGGTCCTGGGCAGCTCCCGCTGTTCCAGGTCTTCGCGGTTTCCACCACGGCGGCGAGCTGCTCGTTCAACCCCGCACAACTCCAGGTGCAGGTCATGGCCTCCGGCCGGATCGTGTGGGACTCGGCGGACTGCGCGCGCAACGCCGGCCGCACGGTCGAGCTGACCCGGGGCGTGCCTGCCCAGGCGTCGGTCACCTGGAACCGCTCGATCACCCTCCCCGGCTGCCAGGTGCTCGCGTCGGCGCGGGCGGGCGGCTATACCGTGCAGGCGCGCACCGCCATCGTGCAGAGCCCGGTCCGCACCTTCCGCCTCGCCGGCTAACCCCTCCCGCCCCCGCCGGGCGCCCCGCCTCCAGCGTGTCAATTGCGCAATCGAGCCCACTAGAGCGTGTCAAAGCGCGCGCGGCGCCGTCCTCAGCCGCCGAGTACCGCACTGAGCGCCTGCCGGATGTCCGCGACTTCCTGCACCTCGATGCTGTCCTCGCCCGGCGCGTTCGAGCCGGCGGGCACCACCGCGCGGCGGAACCCCATCCGCTCCGCCTCCGCCAGCCGGCGGGACAGGCCGGCCACCCGGCGCACCTCGCCTGCCAGGCCTACCTCACCGATGGCGATCACCCCCGCTGGGACACTCAGGTTGCTCGCTGAGCTGGCCAGTGCGATCGCGACCGCGAGGTCCACCGACGGCTCGGTGAGTCGCACCCCGCCGACCGTCGCCGCGTAGACGTCCTGCTTGCCGAGCCGGACGCTGGCCCTGCGCTGCAGCACCGCGACGATCATGCCGACCCGGGCCCCGTCCAGGCCGGATGTGGTGCGCCGCGGCACTTCGGTGGCCGAGTGGCCGACCAGCGCCTGCACCTCGGCCGGCAGCGGCCTGCGGCCTTCCAGCGTGACGGTCACGCACGTGCCCGGAACCGGCTCGCGGTGCGAGGACAGGAACAGCCCGCTCGGGTCGGGGAGACCGATCAGCCCGTACTCGCCCAGGTCGAAGCAGCCCACCTCGTCGGTGGGGCCGAACCGGTTCTTCACCGCGCGCACCATCCGCAACTGGGAGTGCCGGTCGCCGTCGAAGTGCAGTACGACGTCGACCAGGTGCTCCAGCGTGCGCGGCCCGGCCACCGTACCGTCCTTGGTGACGTGACCCACCAGGATCGTGGCCAGCGCGTGCTCCTTGGCCACCGCGGTCAGCGCCGCGGCGACCTCGCGCACCTGGGTGACTCCGCCCGGCACGCCCTCGACGCCGGACGCGGCGATCGTCTGCACCGAGTCGATGATCAGCAGCCGGGGCTCGACCGCGGCGATGTGCGTCATGACGGCGTCCAGGTCCGTCTCCGCGGCCAGGTAGAGCTGGTCGTGGACCGCGCCTATCCGGTCCGCGCGCAGCCGCACCTGGGCCGCGGACTCCTCGCCTGTGACGTACAGCACCGGCCCGGACTCGGCGACCTGCGCGCCGGCCTCGAGCAGCAGCGTCGACTTGCCCACGCCCGGCTCGCCCGCCAGCAGCAGCACCGCGCCGGGCACCAGGCCGCCGCCGAGCACCCGGTCCAGCTCGTCCATCCCCGTCGGCCGCGCGCTGGCCTCCGCGGCGTCGACCTTGCCGATCGGCACGGCCGGCGTGCCGACCGCCACCGGCACGCGCGCGGAGAGGGTACGCAGCCGCGACCCGCCGAGCCCGCTCGCCGCGGCCTCGGTGACCGTGCCCCAGGTCTGGCACTCCCCGCAGCGCCCGCTCCACTTGGCCGTCTGCCACCCGCACTCCGTGCACCGGTAAGCGGCCACCCCTGACTTCGCCATGCCCCGCACCCTAGCCGCCGCCACCGACATTTCCCCGGGCACCCCGCGCCCCCCCGGCGCCCCGCGCCCCCGCGCCCCCGCGGCCCCGCGCCCCCGCCCGCGCCCCCGCGCCCCCGCGCTCACGCCCGCCCCGCGTCGCGAACGTGCCGATGGCACCAACGGGTCGCCGCACCCCCCACCCGCTGGCGCCATCGGCACGGCGG
>Ga0070714_100002492_pt1 | contig 13588 bp, 8 predicted proteins | sample LARL83metaG_FD_65450 | JGI IMG/M metagenome (GOLD analysis project Ga0070714, IMG submission 65450) | Corn, switchgrass and miscanthus rhizosphere microbial communities from Kellogg Biological Station, Michigan, USA - LAR L8-3 metaG | ecosystem: Host-associated > Plants > Roots > Rhizosphere ...
ACGGTGCAGCTGTCCGCGTACGTCCGCCGGCTGCCGGCGCCTGGCCCGATCTGTCGAATTCGGCGCCGAACCGCCACGCTACCTGCGGCCATCACCGTTGCCCAGCAACGGAAATCAACACCCGTGGTTGGTTGACGCGATTCACTTCGACTGCGGCCGAGAAACCTTCAAAACAATTATTCCCACGTCGTGAAACGACGGGTTCATGCTGGCGCCCGGGTGGACAAATCCACCCGGGCGCCATGTGCCGATCAGCTGGCGAGGTCGCCCACCACGGCTCGTTCCAGCAGCCCGATCGGTGGCATGCCCAGCGCGAGCAGCGCGTCGTGGAAGCGGCGGTGGGTGTAGCCGTCCTGCCAGACCTCCATCGCCCGTTGGCGGACCCGGCGGATCTCCAGCTTGCCCAGCGTGTAGCGGCCGTAGGTGGGGTCGTACGTGCCACGCCGTGCCTCGCCCATGGCCGCGGTGCCGCGCAGGAACGCCACGGCCTCGAACCGGGCGGCGGCGTCCTCGACCGACATGCCGCCGGTGTGCAGGCCGATCGAGCAGTACAGCCGGGTGGCCCGCAGCAGCGCCTCGACACACATGCCGATCACGTACCGCGGATCCCCGTCCCGGAACTCCTGCTCGGCGTACAACTCCTCACTGTAGTGCGCCCAACCCTCCACGAACGCCATCGACGACACCGACCGGCGGACGTCGCCGATCACGCCGCGCAGCGCGCGACCGTGGGCATAGTGGCCCGGCGTCACCTCGTGCACCGTGATCGCGGGCAGCGTCGTGCGGCTGAACACCGCCAACCACTCCTCGGCCTCGTCGGCCGACCACGCCGGATCCGGTGGCACGATGTGGTACCAACTCGGCGCGTCCGCCTCGTAGGGCGCCGACCAGGACATCATCGCCTGGGCGTACGAGCGCGACGCGGGCGCCGGACCGACCAGACAGACCCCACCCGGGTCGCCGATCAGGTCGCGCTCGACGGCGAACGCGGTGATCTCGCTGATCAGGGCGGCCGCCTCGGCGATCACGTCCGCCGTGGTGACCGGGTGGTCGCGCATGAGCGCTGGCACGACGTCGGCCGGCCGCTCGCCGGGCGCGTGCCGCTCGACCGCGTCGGCCAGCACCGCGCGCAGCCGCTCCGTCTCGCGTTCGGCCGTCTCGGACAGCGCCGCGACGTCGAACGTCATGCCCTCGGGGACGCCGAGCAGCCGCAGGAACTGCCCGGACCCCAGCGCCGACGACGGTTCGCCCTCCTGTGCGGCTTTCGCCACGTGCTCGGCGAAGCGGGTCACCGCGGCCAGGCCCTTCGGGTCGTCGACGTCGGCGGCCAGGCCGCGGACCGAGGCCAGGGTCGCGGTGGCCACCGGCGCCGGCACCCGATCCAGTGCGGCCACCGCGTTGTCCACGGCGTCCGGCCAGGTCCGCAGGTGTCGCTCGCGGGCTTCGCGCCGCTCGTCGGCGTCCGCGTACTCGCGGTCGTAGCACGCGAGATCCATGGCGCTGACGTGCACGAGCGGGTTCCTGCGGTGGATCTGGGTCTCGGCGAAGTTGGCGCGCAGGCCCTCCTCGTAGACGGTCAGCGCGGCGGCGTCGAACGGGTCGGCCGGCAGCGGACCGGCACCGATCCGGCTGATGGCCGCGGCCACACCGTCGGGCGACAGGTCCTGCAGGACGCCGTCGTACTCGTGCAGCCCGACGTACTCGCGAGCACTCGCGATATCCAGTTCCACAGCGGCGCGTACCCGGGCGTCTCGGAGTTCTGTCATGACCGTGAGTCTGCCACGGCGCCGGCCGGAACCCCGCTATCCGTCTATAGTGGACCGACGGGCGCGCCAGTACCCGGAGTCCGCGTTCAGCGCGTTCCACAGCATGTTCAGCGGGTGGTCGGCGGGCAGTCGCGCACGTTCGCCGCGCCGGGCGAACACGCCGACCAGCATGTGCATCTTCGGTTCCAGGTCGCCCACCAACTCGATCGAACGCAGCCCGGACGCCGACGTCAGCCGGCCCTCCGTGGTGGCCTCGCCGACGCCCCGCGTGACGAGCATGCACCCCCGGACGAGCCCGGACCGCAGGAGTTCGAAGCCGTACTGCGCGGTGTCGATCTCGGCCACCACGTCCAGTCGGTTGCGGTAGTCGTCCCCGAACCAGCCGCGGACGAAGTCGGTGATCAGCCCGGCATCGGGCAGCACGAGCGGCAGGCTCGGCAGTTCCCGCGTTCCCACCGATGGGCCTGGCAGTAGGTCATGCGGCAGGTTGGTCACCAGGACGAGGCCGCTGCGCCGCCATTCCTGCACGTCGTACTCGGCCAGTCGGTCGACGCCCTCGACATCAAGCACGCTGCCGCACACCAGGTCGACCTGCCGGGACGCGAGTTTGTCCAGGAGGTTGCTGGTTCGCACGTGCACCATCTTCAGGTCGATCCCGCGCCGCTGGAAATCGTCGGCGACCAGTTCGCTCGCGTGCGAAAGATAGCCCAGCGTGTATCGGGTGGTGCCGACGGTCAGCGTGCCGCCGAGCAGTCGCCGGCATTCGTGGATCTCGTCCAGCCAATCCCGCATCGTGCTGCCCGCGAGGGCCACCAGCGCCTCTCCGGTGTCGGTGAACAGCACGTTCTGGCCGCGTCCCTGCTTTCGGATCAGCGGTTCCCCGCACAACTCCCCGAAATTGCGATTCATCGTGTCGATCTGTTTCTGCACGCTGGACTGCTCACGGCCCAGCGTTCTGGCCGCACCGAGCGCCGTGCCGGTCTCGTACACGACGACGAGCGTTCGTAACTGGTCGAACGTGGTGTCGAGCAGGGCCGGCGCGCACGACAGCAACCTGCTCAGGCCGTTGACGGCCGGTGGTTTGAGCGGACCTGGCAAGGACATGCGGGCACTCTAGTCCGCATCGCACTGATCTTCGGATCGGTTGCGATGTAGTTCGGATTATTTCGCGATTCCGCTGGACACCAACCAGCGCAGGTTAGAAACTCTGCGGCACCGGGGGAACCTCATCATTCGAACAAGGAGTTCAACTGTCGTGAGTTCGTATGTTTCCGCGTCGGCCACCGCGTCGAAGCGGCGTTCGAGCACGCTCACCGTGGCCGCCTCGATCGGCGGCTTCGGCGCGCTCCTCGGCGTGGTCTGGGGCGTCCTGTTGCTCACCGGCGGCAAGGGCCTGATCCGGCCGGCCGTCGAGGCATACACGAACCAGAATGCCGGTGACCTGGTCAAGTCCGGCGCGATCAGCATGGACGACGTGGTCGACACGGCGTACCAGTCGTTCCAGTCCAGGGCCGAGATGTTCCTCGTGCTCGGCGTGCTCGGCCTGATCACGGCCTTCCTGATCGCCAAGGCCATGGGCTGGGCCAGAATCGTGCTGTGCGTGCTGGCACTGGGGATCATCGGCGTCGCCGGGGTCGATCTGACCGACATCTCGCCGGGCACGCTCAAGGCGCTGGACGCGGTGATGATGATCTGCATGCTGGCCGCCGTCGTCTGCCAGTGGCTGCCGGGCAGCAACGCGGTGATCCGCAGCCGCAAGGCCGCACGCTAGACCGAGGTGGGAGTCCGGGTAGGCGCGCGGTGCGCCGCGCGCCTACTTTCTAGTAGTCGACGGGTTCGCGGACGAGCGGGCACGTCATGCGGTGGCCGCCACCGCGGCCTCGGCCCAGTTCACTCCCGACGATGGTGATGACCTCGACGCCGGCCTTGCGCAGCGAACTGTTGGTTCGGGTGTTGCGGTCGTACGTGATCACGACGCCCGGCGAGAGCGCGACGGCGTTGTTGCCGCTGTCCCATTGCAGCCGTTCGGACTCGTACACGTCGCCGCCGGTCTCGACCACGCGCAGATCCGGGAGTTCCAGGGACTTGCGCACCACGTCGATGAAGGTGCCGACACCTTGATCGATGACGTCGGGGCCCGGTTCCCGATCGCTGGGCCGAAGCGAGAAGGTGTGCACGGCATCGACGATCTTCGGGTACAGCGTGACGAGATCCCGGTCGGCGAAGGTGAAGACCGTGTCGAGGTGCATCGCCGCGCGCAGCTTGGGCATGCCGGCCACGATCACGTGCTCGGCGGCGCCGTTCTCGAACAGCGACAGTGCTACCTGCGTGATCGCCTGCCGCGATGTGCGTTCACTCATCCCCATCAGCACGACGCCGTGTCCGACCGGCATGATGTCGCCGCCTTCGAACGTGGCCGGTCCCCAGTCCCGTTCCGGGTCTCCCCACCAGACCTTGGTGCCGGCGAGGTCCGGGTGGAACTGGTAGATCGCCTTCATCAGCAGCGTCTCGTCGTGCCGTGCCGGTCAGTACAACGGGTTCAGCGTGACGCCGGCGTAGAGCCAGCAGGTCGTGTCCCGGGTGTACAGGGTGTTGGGCAGCGGCGGCATCAGGTATTCGCGGATGCCGGTCGACTCGCGGGCCAGCGCGACGTGGCTGCCGCGGAACTCGTCCGGGAGGTCGGAAGTGGCCAGGCCGCCGATGAGATATTCCGCCGGCGTGGGCGGATCCATCGATTCGAGGAACGCGCGGGTGCCCTCGATGAGTCCGACGCCGACCTCGTTCGGCGTGATCTTGCGGTCGAGGAGCCAGTCCCGCGCCGGCGGGATCGCCATCGTCTGGGCGAGGAGATCGTGCAACTCGACGACCTCGACACCATGTCCCTGCATCTTGTTCACGAAATCGGCATGATCCCGTTGGGCGTTGACCACCCACATCACGTCGTCGAACAGCAGATCCGCCGCGTTGGTCGGGGTGAGCCGATGGTGCGCCATGCCCGGCGAGCACACCAGGACCTTGCGCAGCCGGCCGACCTCCGAGTGCACGCCGTATGTCGAAGGATCCATCGCGGTTCTCCCTTTCAGATGGTGAACCAGCCGAACGCGATGCCCGCGACGCCGAGTGCAGCGCCGATGATCGAGACGATCAGAATGATCACTTCGGCCGGCGAGAACAATCGCCTGCCCTGTTCGCGCCGGGCCATCATGAACAGGATTGCCGACGCAGGCGCTGGCCCAGTACCCGAACGCCGAGAAGAAGCCGAGATATTCGCCGAATCCGGCCTTGGCGTAGGCGTAGACACCGGAATCGAGGTTCGGTTTGCGGATCGCGAGGTTCTGGAAGACGAAGGCGAGCATGAGCATGCCGACACCGGCGATCAGCCACGCGACCAACGAACCGGCCACGCCGGTCTGGCCGGCGAACCGGCTGGGCAGCGAGAACACTCCGGCTCCGACCATGGAGCCGACCACCATCATCGTCATGGTGGTCACGGACAGTTTGGCGGTGTGGGGCGCTTCCGTGGTTGTGTCGACCATCGTGACGGCCTTGGGTGAAGGTGCGGATCGCGCGCGACGCGGGAGCCCGATCCGGTCCCGCGTCGCGCGCGTCCTCCTCGTTCAGAAGACGGTACAGCCGACCGTAACGCTGTAGGTCGGGCCGAAGATGCCGGGAAACGTGGACTCGCCGACGATCGTGCAGGACCAGTACCCATCCTGCGCGGCTTCACCCTCGGCCATCGCAGCCGCTTGTTGGAAGCTCGATCCGCTACCGAAGAAGTAGACGAGGGAGCTCGCGGGGCTGGTGTGCGTGCCGGTGAGTGGGGCCGCGGACGCGGTGGCCGGCCCGGCAACCGCTATGGCGACCCCCAGGCACGCCGTGGCGGCGGCGACCTTCGCCGCGGTAAGAAGCGTTCGGTACATCGTGAAGTGTTCCTTTCCAGTTCGGCGGATGACGTCGGCCACGGTAGGGATCACCGCTTGAGCAACTCGTGTCCAACGCATGAGCCGGCGTGACAGGATGTCCGGCATTACCGCCGTTGGGGGACCGCGATGGGGACACAGTTTCGCCTGCTCGGCAACATCGAGGCGCACGTCGACGGTCGACCCGTCCCGCTGGGATACGCCCAGTTGCGTGCGGTGCTCGCTGTCCTGCTCGTCGAGGTCAACCGCGTCGTCCCGGTCGACGCACTGGTGGACCGGGTCTGGGGCACCCGAGCGCTGCCCAGGCGGCCGCGCAGCGGAGTCCAGCACCACGTCACGCTGCTACGCCGAACACTGGCGGCGATCCCGGACACCGGCATCACATGGGAAGCGCCCGGATATCGGCTCACCGCCGATCCCGCCACGATCGACCTGCACGAGTTCCATCGGCTGCACGAACAAGCCCGTGCCAGCGCGGACGACCCCGATGCGATGGCGCTGTTCACGCGGGCACTGCGGCACTGGGGCGGCGAACCGTTCGCCGGCGCCCACACACCATGGTTCGACACGGCGCGGGCCACGCTCGTCCGCGAATATCATGCGGCACAGCAGGATCTGACCGATCTACGCCTGCGCGACGGGCAGCACGGCGCGCTGTTGCCGGAGCTGTTCGATCAGACGCGGCAACAGCCGCTCGACGAGCGCCTCGCCGGTCAGTACGTGCTCGCCCTGTACCGCAGCGGCCGGCAGGCCGAGGCGTTGGAGCACTACCAGCGGGTGCGACGGCTGCTGGCCGACGAACTGGGCACCGATCCCAGCCCGTCCCTCCAAGAGTTGCACCAGCGGATCCTCACCGCCGACCCCACCCTCGCCGTCGATGGCCGTGCCACCACCGATCCCGTCGCCACGACCGCGATGTTCAGCATGCGCGCGGACATCGCCACCTTCACGGGCCGGGGCGCCGAACTGGAAATCCTGATCGACGCGGTCCTCGCCACGCGCGGTGCGGCGAGTGCGATCGCGATCCACACCGTGAACGGCATGCCCGGCGTCGGCAAGACCGCGTTCAGCGTCCACGCCGCCCACCGGCTCGCCGACCGGTTTCCCGACGGCAACATCTTCATCGACCTGCTCGGTCACACGCCCGGCCAGCAGCCGCTCACCCCGGGCGCCGCGCTGGAATCGCTGCTGCGCGCCGCCGGTGTCGACCCCAAACAGATCCCGCCGACGGTGGCGGACCGTGCCCGGCTGTGGCGTGACCGCCTCGCCGGCAAGCGGGTCCTGCTGGTGCTGGACGACGCCGCCGATCACGACCAGATCCGGCCCCTGCTGCCGGGCACGGCCGGCAACCTGGTGCTGATCACCAGCCGGCACCGCCTGCCGGCCCTGGACGGCGTGGCACCACTGACGCTCGACGTCCTGCCGTCGGACCAAGGACTCGCGCTGCTCGTGCGAGTGTCCGGCCGCGCCCCGCTCGACACCGGCATGGCTCGGATCGTCACCTGCTGTGGACATCTGCCCCTGGCGATCACCCTCGCCGGTGCCCAGCTCCGCGGCCACCCGGCCTGGAGCGCCGGCTACCTGGCCGATCTGCTCGCCGTCGAGCACGAACGGCTGGAGCACCTCGACGTCGGGGACCGGTCCGTGCGGGCCGCCTTCGACATGTCCTTCCGGCATCGACCCACCGAACAGCAACTGCTGTTCCGGCTGCTGGGAGTACATCCCGGCCCGGACATCGACGCGTTCGCCACCGCCGCCCTCATGAGCTGCTCCGTACGCGAGGCACGTCATGGACTGGCCGGGTTGCACGCCGACCACATGATCGAGGAAACCGCGCCGGGTCGCTACCGGCTGCACGACCTGCTGCGCGTCTACGCCCGCACCCTCGCCACCGAACTCGATCATCGGGACGCTCTGGACCGCGTACTGGCCTATTACCAGTACACCGTGCGGATGGCGAACACCCACCTGCCCGAATCCCATGTGTCCCCGCTCCCGCCGATCACGACCGAACCCATGCCGGCACCCAGCCTGGACAGCCCGTCGGCCGCGCACGAATGGCTCGCCGCGGAACTGTCCACCCTCATCGCCTGTGTCCAGCACACCGCCGGCGCCAACCCATTGGCGGCTGGCCAACTCGCCACCGCGCTGCATCCGTTCCTACGCGGGTCCGGTTACCTCGATCACGCCATGGACATCCACCAGACCGTCCTCACGGCCGCGCGGAGCGGCGATGACCAGGTGGGTCAGGCCAACGCACTGACCGACCTCGGCGACGTCTGGCACCTGACAGGCGAGTACGCCGCGGCCTCTGACGACCTGACCCGTGCGCTCGACATCTACACCACGATGGACAACAAATTGGGGCAGGCCAACGCCCTCGCCAAACTCGGCCGCGTGCGGTACTCACAGAGCGAGCACGCCGCCGCGACGGACAATCTGACCCGCGCCCTCGAGCTGTACACCGAGACAGGCAACCAGCCGGGTCAGGCGAACGCCCTGCTCGGCCTCGGCGACATGCAATACCTGACGGCGCAGTGGGATGCGGCGACCGACAGTCTGACGCGCGCACTGGACCTGTTCACCGCGATGGGCAACCGGCTGGGACAGGCCAATGCCCGCACCTACATGAGCTTCATGCAATACCAGCAAGGTGAGTACGCTGTGGCGACCGACAACCTGACCAGCGCGTTGGACCTCTATACCGCAATAGGCAACCGGGTCGGTCAGGCCAACGCCCTGGCCAACCTCGGCCGCGTGCAGTATCAGCAGGGCGAGCACGCTGCTGCGGCCGACAGTCAGACCCGCGCGCTGGACCTGTTCGCCGCGATGGGTAACCGTGTCGGCCGGATCAACGCCCTCACCAACCTCGGCCGCGTGCAGTGCGCACTGGGTGACTACGCTGCCGCGACCGACAGTCTGACGCGCGCCCTCGACCTGTCCACGGCGACGAGTACCCCGTTGAACCAGGCCAACGCCCTCACCAACCTCGGCGTCGTGCAACGGTTGCGGGGTGAGTACGGGACCGCTGCCCGGAGCCTGGCCCGCGCACTGGACTTGTTCGCCGCGGTGGACGATGCCGACGGGGAAGCCGAGACCCTCAACAACCTGGGCGATCTCGCCCTGGATCACCCCGAAACGGGCGATCCGTACGGTTACTTCAGCGACGCCCTGACGATCGCGCGGAAGATCGGAACCACGAACCACGAAGCGCACGCCCTGGCCGGCCAGGCGCGATGCCTACTGCCGACCGCCGACCGAACCCAGGCCATCGCGCTGCTGCGCCAGGCGCATGCCCTCTATCGCACCCTCGGCGTTCCCGAAGCGGACGAGGTCGGGACGATGCTGTCCACAATAGACGATCATTAGCGGCCCGAGATCACTGAACGTGGATGACGCCGTCGTCGGCGGGCTGGACCGCGCCGCCGGTGGTGACCTGCGTGTGGATGACGCCGTCCTCGGCGAGCGCCTGCGTCGCCCCGACGGTCGTGATGGCGATGATCGCCGCGGCCAGGACCCTCCGGCCGCGAGCACTCGAATTTTCATGACCTGCCCCTTCAATTCCAACAATTCCTCTTTTCGCAAGCCTGGCGTTCCCTTCGGTCGCGGCCGGCTGATGGCCGGAATCCGTTCCCCGGTGTAACTTCGCTCCGTCGGTTATCCGTCACGCGCCGTGCGGCACCTCGGCGGAATGTTCCAGAGTTTCCTGAAACGACGCATCCCGGCCGGGCAACTGCGTTAACGTTGAGTGGTCCGGATGAGTTCGTGTGCCGCTCGCGCGTGCACATCGTTACCCGTGGAAGTGTCGTTGGATCGATCGCGCCCTGCGCTCCGGTGGCTGCCCGGATCGCAACCCGCCTTCTCGCCCGCCGAGATTCTCGCCGTCCTCCGCGAGCCGCGTCGGCCGTCGTACGTCATCCGAGGTGGGGCCGGTTACGAGCCGGGTGTCGGCGTCGATGGTGGCATCGGGACGTCCGGCGAGGGCTACGAGTTGCTCGGCGTGCTGCCGCCGGTCTATCCCGAGTGGCTGGGCGATCGGTCCTTCACCAGTACGCACGGACTGCGATTTCCCTACGTGGCCGGCGAGATGGCCAACGGCATCGCCACGACCGCACTGGTGATCGCGCTGGCGCGGGCCGAACTGTTGGGCTTCTTCGGGGCCGCCGGCCTCGCCCTGCCGGTCATCGAGCGGGCCGTGCACGAACTGGTGAGCACGTTGCGCGGCACCGGCAACTGGGGCGTCAACCTGATCCACACGCCGGCCGAGGTGGGCCACGAGGACCGGGTCGTCGACCTGCTGCTGCGGGCCGGCGTGCCGATCGTGTCGGCGTCCGCGTTCCTGGAGCTGACGCCGGCCGTCGTGCGGTGTGCCGTCGCGGGGTTGCGGGCGGACCGGCAGGGCGAGCCGGTGCGTGCCCGGCACGTGTTCGCGAAGGTGTCGCGGCCCGAGGTCGCCGAACGGTTCCTGTCGCCACCGCCCACCGACCTGCTGCGCACGCTGTTGGACCGAGGACAGGTCACCGAGGACGAAGCCCGGTTGGCACAACACCTACCCGTTGCCGATGACGTGACCGTCGAGGCGGACAGCGGTGGCCACACCGACAACCGGCCGCTCGTCGTCGTGCTGGGCGCGATCCGCGCGTTGCGGGACTCGCTGGCTCGTCGCCACGGCTATCGTCGGCCGATCCGGATCGGCGCGGCCGGTGGCCTCGGTGATCCGGCCGGCGTCGCGGCCGCGTTCGCCGCGGGCGCGGCCTATGTCGTCACGGGGACCGTCAACCAACTGTCGGTCGAGGCGGGCCTGTCGGACTCGGCGAAGGAACTGCTCGCCGCGGCCGACCTGTCCGACGTGGTGATGGCGCCGGCCGCCGACATGTTCGAATACGGCGTGCGCGTCCAGGTGTTGCGGCGCGGCACCCTGTTCGCCCAGCGCGCCACCCAGCTTTACGAGGCGTACCAGGCCTACCCGTCGCTCGACGACGTTCCGGGTCCGGTGCGCGACCGGATCGAGAAGGACGTGCTGCGCGAGACCTTCGACGACGCGTGGGCGCAGACCCGCCGGTTCTGGGCCGACCGTGATCCCCGTGAGGTCGACCGCGCGCTGACCGAGCCGCGCCACCGCATGGCGTTGGTGTTCCGGTCCTATCTCGGCCGATCCAGCCGGTGGGCGATCGACGGCGACCCGACCCGGCGGGCCGACTACCAGATCTGGTGCGGGCCGGCGATCGGCGCGTTCAACCGCTGGGTCGCCGGGAGTCCGCTCGCCGTGCCGGAACATCGCACGGTCACCCAGATCGCGCTGAACCTGTTGGACGGTGCCGCGACGATCACCCGCGCCCACCAATTGCGCACGTTCGGCGTCGCCGTTCCCGACGAGGCCTTCGTCCATCGACCCCGCCTGCTGACGTGAGGAGCACCATGCGCCAGGTTCCCGTCGCGGTGGTGGGCATCGCAGCCCTGATGCCGGGGAGTCCTTCGGTCGTCGAGTTCTGGCGCACCATCGTCACCGGCCGCGACATGATCACCGACGTACCGGCGACCCACTGGGCGGTCGACGACTTCTACGATCCCGATCCCACCGCGCCCGACAAGACCTACGCGCGGCGCGGCGCGTTCCTGCCGGACATCGAGTTCGACCCGCTCGCGCACGGCCTGCCACCCGCGACGCTCAGCGCATTGGATCCCGGCCAGCTGATGGGTCTCGTCGTGGCCGACCAACTGCTGGCCGACCTGGCCGACGGGCTGGCCGGGCCGCTGGACCGGGAACGGGTCAGCGTGATCCTCGGCAGTTCCACGCTGTCGCGGGTCGGCACCATGGACGCCAGGATCCAGCGCCCGGCGTGGCGGCGCGCCCTGCGTGCCGAGGGCATCGACGACGCGACCGCGGACGCCGTGTGCGACCGGATCGCCGAGCAGTACGTGCCGTGGCAGGAGGCGTCGTTTCCCGGGCTGCTGTCCAACGTCGTGGCCGGCCGGATCGCCAACCGCCTGGATCTGCACGGCACCAACTGCACCATCGACGCGGCCTGCGCGAGTTCGCTGGCCGCGCTGACGTCGGCCGTCAACGAACTGTCGCTCGGCGTGGCCGACGTGGTGATCACCGGCGGCGTCGACGCCACGAACAACCCATTGATGTACGTGTGTTTCAGCAAGACGCCCGCGCTGTCGCCGACCGGCGACGCCCGGCCGTTCGCTGACGACGCCGACGGCACCATCCTCGGCGAGGGCGTCGCGATGCTGGGCCTCAAGCGACTCGACGCGGCCGAGCGGGACGGCGACCGGATCTACGCGGTGATCCGCGGGATCGGCACGTCATCGGACGGTCGCGGCGGCGCGATCTACGCGCCGATGCCGGACGGCCAGGCCCGCGCACTGCGCCGGGCCTACGAGGCGGCCGGCTACGGACCGGACAGCGTCGAACTGGTCGAGGCACACGGCACCGCGACGCCCGCCGGGGACGCGGCGGAGTTCGCGGCGCTGCGCCAGGTGTTCGCGGAAAGCGGGCGCGAGGACAAGCAGTGGTGTGCGCTGGGCACGGTGAAGTCGCAGATCGGCCACACGAAGGCGGCCGCCGGCGCGGCGGGATTGGTGAAGGCGGTGCTCGCCCTGCACCACCGCGTACTGCCGCCGACCATCAAGGTGACGCGGCCCAGCAGCAAGCTGGACATCGAGAACAGCCCGTTCCACCTGAACACCACGGCCCGACCGTGGATTAGGGCAACCAGCCATCCCCGGCGGGCGTCGGTGTCCAGCTTCGGTTTCGGCGGCGCGAACTTCCATGTGGCACTGGAGGAACACGCGTCGACGCGGAGACCCCCGATGGCCGAACTGCCGTCGGCATCCGCCGACGCCGACCCGGGACGGATCGCGTTCGTGTTTCCCGGGCAGGGTTCGCAGTACGTCGGCATGGGCGCCGACATCGCCATGGCTTTCCCGGCGGCACAGGACGTCTGGGACGCCGCCGCCACGTTCGGCCTGCACGATGTCGTGTTTCCACCAGCTCCGTTCTCCGACGAGGAGCGGATCGCGCAGGAGCGCAGGCTGACGGAGACGGCATGGGCGCAGCCGGCACTCGCGGCGCACAGCCTGTCATTGCTGGCATTGCTGCGGTCGATTGGTATCGAACCCGACTGCGTGGCGGGCCACAGCCTCGGGGAGTTGGTCGCACTGCACGCGGCCGGCGTCATGAGCTCGGAAGCATTGTTGCGGCTGGCCCGGCGGCGCGGCGAACTCATGGCCCGGATCGACGGCCCGCCTGGTGCGATGCTCGCCGTGGCGGCTGATTCGGCGCGGGTCGCGTCGCTGGTCAACGGGGCGGATTCGGTGTGGCTGGCCAACATCAACGCGCCACGCCAGACCGTGGTGTCCGGCACGGCGGCGGCGATCGACGTGCTGTACGAGCGATTGTCGGCGGACGGGATCACGGCGCGTCGCCTTGACGTGTCGGCCGCGTTCCACAGCCCGCTGATGGCATCCGTGACGGACCCGCTCGGTGAGTTCCTCGACGGCGTGTCACTCGCCGCGCCGGTCGTCGACGTGTACGCCAATGCTGATGCTGGGCGTTACGAACGCGACCCGGCCGCCGTTCGGGCGCGATTGGCCGCGCACGCGACATCACCGGTCCGTTTCGCCGACCAGATCGAGGCGATGTACGCGGACGGCGTACGCACGTTCATCGAGGTCGGCGCGGGCGCGACCTTGACCGGCCTGATCAACCAAACCCTCGACGACCGTCGGCACCTGGCGGTGAGCCTGGACCGGCGCGGTCGCGACGGAGTGACGTCGTGGCAGAACGCACTGGCTCGGCTCGCGGAGTGGGGCGCGCCGATGAAACGGACTCCAGCAGTGCGGCGACCGACCGAGGATCGACCGCGCATGACCGTCTCGATCAACGGCACCGGC